>Ga0181521_10000512_pt1 | contig 47320 bp, 41 predicted proteins | sample PEATcosm2014_Bin_32_FD_119764 | JGI IMG/M metagenome (GOLD analysis project Ga0181521, IMG submission 119764) | Peatland microbial communities from MTU Mesocosm Facility, Houghton, MI, USA - PEATcosm2014_Bin02_60_metaG | ecosystem: Environmental > Terrestrial > Soil > Wetlands > Peat | place... | reverse complement strand
GTGGATGACTTTGGCGCGCCGCTCGCGCTCGGCCTCGGCCTGCCGCGCAATGGCGCGGATCATCTGCTCGGCCAGGTCCACCTGCTTGACTTCCACCATGGTCACCTTGACGCCCCAGGTGGAGGTGTGCTGATCCAGGATGGATTGCAGGCGCACGTTCAGTTTCTCGCGCTGGCTCAGCAGCTCGTCCAGCTCCACTTCACCCAGCACGCTGCGCAGCGTGGTCTGGGCCAGTTGCGAAGTGGCATAGAGGAAATTGGAAACTTCCACCACCGCCAGGTTCACATCCAGCACGCGAAAATACACCACCGCGTTCACCTTCACGGTGACGTTGTCGCGGGTCACCACGTCCTGCGCGGGCACCTCCAGCGTGTCGATGCGCAAGGAAACGCGAACGATCCGGTCGAGCGGCGCAAATACGAGAATGATGCCGGGTCCTTTGGGCTTTGGGAGCAGGCGCCCCAGGCGGAAGATTACGCCGCGCTCGTACTCGCGGAGGATTTTGATGGAGCTCAACAGGTAAAGCACAATCAGGATAATCGCAATCGTCATCACATCCATGTTCAGCCTCCAGTCTCATCCGCGACCGGCTCGACGGTAAGCGTCAGTTGCCGGATCGCCGTTACACGCACCTGCATGCCCGCCGGCACGTTTTGGAGCGCCACCGCGTTCCAGTACTCTCCATGGACGAACACTGTCCCCGCCGGCGCCAGGTCGGTCACGGCGGAGCCGGTTTCGCCGACCATCCCCTGCGCTCCGGTCACCACCTTGTTGCGGCGCGCGCGCACGGCGAGCGACACCAGCGTGGCCGTAATCACGGAAAACGGCAGCGCCAGCCCGATGGCGGTGCTCCAGTGGATGCGCAGTTCCGGCAGCGGGCTGTCGATCAGCATCACCGCGCCCAGCACCATCGAAACCGTCCCGCCCACCGCCAGCACGCCATGCGCGGCGAACTTGGCTTCCAGCGCGAACAGGGTGAAGGACAACAGCAGCAGCGCCGCGCCCAGCCAGTTGATGGGCAGCACCGAAATCGCCGAAAGCCCGAGCAGCACCAGGATGGCGCCGACCACGCCGGGCGCGATCAGCCCCGGCGAAGAGAACTCGACGTAAATCGCCAGCGCGCCGATCACCAGCAAGATCAATGCGATGTTGGGATCGGCGATGGCGGAGATGATGCGCTGCCGCCAGGTCTTCTGGTAGACCTCGACCACGGCGCCGCGCAGATCGAGGGTCTCGGTGCGCCCGTCGAACCGCGTCACGGTGCGGCCATCGAGCGCCGCCAGCAGAGCCGGGGTGTCCGCGGCGATGAGGTCGATCAGGTGATTGTCGAGCGCTTCTTTCTCGGTGAACGACTTGCTCTGCCGCACCGCCGTTTCCGCTAGAGCGCTGTTGCGCCCGCGCTTGGTGGAGATGCTGCGCATGTACGCGGCGGCGTCGTTCTCCACTTTCTCTTTCATCAGCGCGTCCATTTCGCCGGTCATCAGCACCGGATGCGCTGCGCCGGTGTTGGTGCCGGGCGCCATGGCCGCCACATCGCCCGATTCGAGAAGGAAGAATCCCGCCGAAGCCGCTCTGCCGCCGCTGGGCGCCACAAAGGTCGCCACCGGAACCGGCGAAGAGACGATCTCTTCGATAGTCTCGCGCATGGCGTCCATCAATCCGCCCGGCGTGTTCAGACGAACAATCAGCAGCGCGGCGTTCTCCTGCCGGGCCTGCGCAATGGCGCCGGCCACGATCTCCACCGTGACGGGATGCACCATCCCATCCAGGTCCGCGATCACCACCTTCGGCGCCGCCGCCCACGCCTGAACGGCGAATCCGGCCGAAACCGCGAGAATGATGCTTGCGCGCAATCTGTTATCAATATACCTCTTGCGCTTACTCGCTGCCTTGTTGCGTCAGGGCGAGGTACGCCGTCTCATAAGCACAGCTCGACGATAGCAAATTCTTCGGGGACGGCGGCGCTGGCAAATGCATGGGAATGTAGAAAAAGAAGAATCACCGGCGGCAAAGACCGCCGCCGCTACCAGAAAACACCGGCGCTACGACTACCGGCGTGCGTTTTCTTGTAACGCGGCGGTCTTTGCCGCCGGTTCTTTGCAGCGACTTACGACGCTATGGGTATGGGAGCGTACCCTCGTGATTGAATTGATAGAAACTTCCGATAGCAGTTCGCCGGCGGGTCAGGTAAAATGGAAATTAGCAGTATTAACTCCTGGAAAAACAAATGCCTACAAAGCGTACTAAAGAAAACGATATCGCTATTCCCGCTGCCTCCTCCCCGGTGCGACGCAAGTCCGCCACACCTCGGGTCAAACATGGCCTCAACAGGTCCACGGTCGCTGCCACGCCGGAAACCGAAACCGGTATGGAAGTGGTCACCCTGGAAGCCACCTACGCGCCGGCCGAGAGCGAAATCGCGGCTCTGGCCTACACTTACTGGGCTGGACGCGGATACCAGGGCGGTTCGCCCGAAGAAGACTGGTTGCGCGCCGAGCAGGAACTCCGCGCCAAGGCTTCGGCCTAACGCCGGTCTTTGATCGACGAGTTGGGCAACGCGCTGACTCCCTAAGTGGATCCGTCAGCCCTTGCGAAACTTCGTGGCTTACTTATACTTTCGCAGCACGGCCATCAGGCGGCCTTGAATCTGCACGTCGCGCGCCGGCACCATGATCGGCTTCAGCGCCGAGTTTGCCGGCTGCAGGCGAATGATGCCGCCTGCCTCGCGATAGAACCGCTTCAGCGTGGTTTCGCTTCCGCCTAGCAGCGCCACCACGATGTCGCCGTCGCGCGCTTCCTGTATCCGCTCCAGCAGGATCAGGTCGCCATCGCAGATGTGGTCCTCGATCATGGAATCGCCGCGGACCTCCAGGGCATAGGTGTTGCCGTTGCCGGCGAAGTCGGCGAAATGCAGCTCTTCCCTTTGTTCCAAGGCTTCCACCGGCGCGCCCGCCGCGATGCGGCCCAGCAGCGGCACGCCCGGCCGGGTGCGCTGCCGCTCCTGCATGAACCTGGGTGTCAATTCCAATGATCGGCTTTGGTTGAAGCCGCGCTTCAGGTAACCCTTATGTTCGAGTGCGGTGATGTGCTTGTGCACGGTTGCCAGCGAGGCCAACTGCAAGCCGTGCGCGATTTCCTCGTAACTTGGGCAATATCCCTGCTCATCCCTGAAGTCGGCAATCAGGTCGAGCAACTGTCGTTGCCGTTTGGTCAGCGCCATAGGCGAATCTCATCCCCATTATGGGCGAAGAAAAAGGGAAAAGCAAGAAGGTTCGTCGTGCGAAGACCTTTTAATTCTTAATCGCGCCTCCGTGCAACAACTAAGCAGCTTCCGCCGAACGCAAAAGGACGCCGTTTGGCAATCCTGGACAATTCCCATCGAGTCAGGATCTGGAGTATGTGGCGCGCCATCGGATGGCCGATCTCGTGGTCCGATCGAATCGCACCCTCGGAAACTTTCGCTGAACCAAATCCCAGGCGGTATGGCAGCGCGCGGCGCAAGAGAATCGGAAGTGGAAGAAAGCTGAAAACATGGGTTGCAAAGTCAATCGCATAGCCAGCTCTGTCCAAGACGTGTCTCAATCCTGGCGAGTTATACCGCCGAAAATGCCCCGCCAGGATGTCTTCGTCCGACCAGAGCCATGGGTAAGCCGGAACCGTGATATAAACCCTCCCGCCGGGAACCACGAGCCGGTTGGTTCTCGTCAGAAATCCGCAGTCGTCGCGAATGTGCTCGATCACGTCAAACAAACCAACCGCCGGAAGAGTCCCTGGCAATATGCCAGCGTCTTCCAAGGTCGACCGTACCACATGCCGTATACCGCGTTTGACGGCATTCCGAACCCCCGCAAGTCCTGGCTCAACGAGGACCACTTCAAAGCCGGACTCTTGCATTGCGCGCGCGACACAACCGTTTCCGCCGCCGACATCAAAGACGGCTCCCTCTGGCGGGAAGAGTTTCATCGCTTCCAGAATGCAGCGATTTCGGTGCTCAAACCAAAATGACGACTCCTCAACGGCGAAGCATAAGGCGTTTCCTTCCTCAGGGTAAGAGACCGCCGAAACCGTCCCGGAAACCCACCATCCGTCGGGCCCAAGTTCAAGGTTCGGGGCGCACTCGCGAAGACTTGCTATCGACATAGTTCGACCATGCAGAAAAACGATATCACGCGATGCGCAATTACCGCCACTGTGCGCGGCGCCAACCGATTCCTCTTGGGCGATCCGAGCGCTTCCAGTTCCATCCGCTCCGCTATTTAACAACCAGCACGTTGCAATGCACGGTGCTGGTCAAATTGTGCGCCGTGCCACCCCAGATATGGTCGTAGATTCGAGAGTGTCCCGTGAAGCCGATGACCAAAAGGTCGATAGCGTTCTCGAGGACGAAATCGCCGATTACCTTGACGGCATGTCCAGGCACGATCACCGTCTCGAGGTCCACGGAGCGCAGCGCGGCGCGGGCCCGGCAGCGTTCGGCAAGCTGCGCGAAGTAACTATCGGCGCGATCTTTCTCCTCGCGAAATTCGTCGATCACCTCGGCGTGGCGGGGGATTTCCTCTTCCACACAAATCATGCGAAGGCTCGCGCCAAGGCCCGCCGTGAGTTCAACGGCGAAATCGAACGCCTTGCGGGCACTATCCGAGCCGTCGTGTGCAATCAGGATTTGCTCGATCATATCGATTCTGCGCCGGCGGTGTCTTCGGCCATCGTAGCCATCGGCCGGCCGGCTCTCTCCGGTTTGGGTAGCAGGTGCTTGGGCATGAAATATGCGTTGGCGATCGCCGTCGGTATTACGGCGCTGGCGATCACGGTTGCGACAAGATACGAATACTGCGCACTGGTAATGATTTTATGATTGAGACCGAACAGGGCCGAGATGGTACCGAACGTCAGTCCCGTCGACATCATCAGAGAGTAATACAACCCTTGGTGCCCTTCGTGATCGAACGCCCGCACGGTTGGAACCAGCGGAGCCATCTTACTCACCATTTTGGCCGCAAACAACGCCAGAAAGGCAAGCGGTGCGGCTATTAGCGCCGGCACGGAGACCAGCGATCCGGCGCGGATGAAATAAAACGGCGTGAGTAAGCCGAAGGTCAAAGTTCGCAGACGCCTGATCAGAACGTGATCCTTTCCCACGGTTCCTGCCAGCACCATCCCGATGATATACGCCGGCAGCACGGCCTCGCTGCCGGCCCAGGCCGCCAGTCCGCCCATCCCGAACAGCAGAAACAGAATGTACTTCGCTTCGAGCTCCGAAACGCGGCCTCCGTATTTCCGGAAGAACCACGGAGTGACAAACGGCAGCGCCGCAAAGACAACCACACTCGCGACGACAAAGATCAGGGTCCGCACCGTGAACGGGGCAAAGATGAGTCCCAGCGCGATCACAGTTCCCAGATCGTTCACGAAACAAGCCGCGAGAATGCCTTTGCCGAAATCGGTTCGGTTCAATCCGAGTTCCAGCATGACGGCATACACGACGGCCACCGAGGTGGTGGACAGCGCGACTCCGGCCAGCCAGCTTGATGGAATCGACCACCCCAGCACGAAGCGCGCCACGGCCGCGGCTCCCAGAAATGGCGAGAAGAAGCCGACCAGTCCCACGACAGTGGCTTCCTTCCACTTGGTCCGGAATATCCCCGGATCCAGTTCGGCGCCGGCGAGAAACGTGAGCACGATGGCTCCCGTTCCGGCCAGAAAGCCGACCCAAGCCGACCTGACACCCAGCACTTCGGCGCCGATCAGGGCGCCGATGATGAGCTGCGCCACCGTGCCGACTACGATCTCCGATAACGCCGTCGAGATCCTGAACCAAATCGAAAGCAGCGTGGCAATCAACGCAAGGATGAGCCACAGCGCCGCTTGAAACCAGACCTGCTCCATGCCGGTCTCCTCTATTCAAGTTTTGGCTGAAAGGGATTCGGCCTGGAAGCCCCTACAGCGATTTTCGCTATAGGAGTCATTGGCCGCTCGGAGAGCGACGGTTTGGCGAACTCCACCGCCTAAGTAAGAGAATACAGCAAACGGCGGGGATGCTGCAATAATAATACTCGGCTGCTGTCTTCGAGGATCTGGCATTCGTGCTGAGGAATGGAAGCGTTCCCTCGGCGCCGGCGCTTCTTGTTTGAATGACCGCTCAGTCCCGATCCTCGTCATACGCCAGCTTCAGCCATCGCTTGACCTCGGCGTCGATCTGGTCGAGCGACTCGATGCCGATGCGGTGGGTGATGCGATCCTTCTTCTCATAGCCGCCGGTTTTGATCAGCTTGCCTTCGCGTTTGCGCGCGCCCAGCGCGAAGCCGAAATCGACGCGCGTGCGCGTGGCAGGCTTGATCTGCGCGAAAACGTGGTTGCGGTATAGCGGCACCATGGTCTTGCAGGGACACGCTTTCACGTCTTCACCCAGGCTGAATCCCAGCCGCAGCAGTTCGTCATACAGGGGCCGCAACGGCGAATAGGGCCCGCGAAACATGGCATTCACATATTTTTCCGCGGCCTTGAGATAGGCTTCCGGGCTGTCCATGTCGGCGTCCTTGCCGGAGGCGCGCTGCGCGATCCAGATCGCCGAATTGGTGCCCAGCTTGTGCTCCTGTTTGAGCCAGGCGATGCGCTCCTTCTCGCCCGGCGGCCCGGATGTTTTCACCAGCGTCAGCCACGCGCCGAGCGCGCGCCCGGTCTTCTCCTTGAGACTCTCCCGCCAGTTCGTCACAAACGCAACACTGGGGTGCACGCTGTAAATGGAGGTAATCTTGGCCATTCTGCGAGGCAGTATAGCACCGGCGCTATGGCGCTACACGAAGTAGTTCTTCACCTTGTCGAACAGGCCTTTTTCCGACGGCGTATTGTTCACCGGCAGAATGTCGCGCAACAATTCCAGCAGGCGGCGCTGGTCGCGGCTGAGGCGGGTAGGCACCTTGACGTCGATATGGACGATCAGGTCGCCGCGTCCGCTGCCGTTCAACACCGCGACTCCCTTGTGGCGCAGCTTGATTTGCGCGCCGCTCTGGGTGCCTTCGGGAATCTTCACTCGTTGCGGCCCTTCAAAGGTGGGGATGTCGATTTCGCATCCCAGCGCGGCCTGTGCCACGTTGAGCGGAACCGTGCAGTGCAGGTCGTGTTCGTGGCGCTCGAAGAAAGCGTGTTCGCGCACCTTGAGGAACACGTACAAATCGCCCGGAGGGCCGCCCTGCATACCGGGCTGGCCTTCTCCAGACAAGCGCAGCCGCGTGCCGTCATCCACGCCGGCCGGAATGTTGATCTTCAACTTGCGTTGCGCCTGCCGGTAGCCCTGGCCGCGGCACTGCTGGCAGGCGTTGCGAATAATCTGGCCGGAGCCGCCGCAAGTGGAACAAGTGCGGCGAACGCTGAGGAAGCCCTGCTGGTAGAGAATCTCGCCGCGGCCGTGGCAGGTGGGGCAGGTGGTGGGTCCGCTGCCCGGCTCCGAGCCCGATCCCTGGCAGTGCTCGCAGGCCTCCAGCCGCGGAACCTGGATGTCGGCGCTCATGCCGAACAGGGCTTCTTCGAACGCAATCTCCAGATCGTAGCGCACGTCTTCGCCGCGTTGCGCGCGCGACCGCCGGCCTCCGCCCGAGCCAAACAGGTCGCCGAAACCGAAGAAGTTGCCCAGGATGTCGCTGAAATCGGAAAACTGGTTGGGATCGAAACCGCCGCTCGCACCCTGCAAACCGGCGTGGCCGTAGCGGTCGTAAGCCGCCCGCTTCTGCCCGTCGCTCAAGACGCTGTACGCCTCGGAAGCTTCCTTGAAGCGGTCCTCAGCGGCCGGATCGTCCGGGTTGCGGTCCGGGTGATACTTGAGCGCGAGCCTGCGGTAAGCGCTCTTGATATCTTGTTCCCCGGCCTCCCGGCCGAGACCGAGAACCTCGTAATAATCTCGTTTTGACACAGGATTTGAATTGGTTATGGCCGCACCGCAACTTTCACCATGGCTGGCCGCAGGAGCTTGCCCTTAAAATTATAGCCGCGCTGGTATTCGCTCAGGATCGCCATGTCCTCCGCCTCTTCGGTTTCCACGCGGTCGACCGCCTGGTGCAGGTTCGGATCGAACCGTTGCCCTGCAGTATCAATCGGCTCCAGCCCGATTTTCTTGAGCGTCTCGATCAGCCGCTGGTAGATCAGCTCGACGCCCTTGACGTAATCGCGGCCGTGGGTTTCCACCTTTAACGCACGCTCGAAATCGTCCACCACCGGCAGCAGTTCCTTGATCACATCCATGGCCGCAAACTGGAGGAATTCGGAGCGCTCGCGCTCCCCCCGCCGGCGCGCGTTGTCGAACTCGGCGCGGGCGCGGAGCATGCGGTCCTCCAGATCGGCATTGGCCGCCGCCAGTTGGTCGCGTTCCGCGGTGAGTGCCGCCAGCCGCCCCTCGGCGGTCTCCACAGGCAGATTTTCGTCCTCGGACACGTCGGAAACGTCGGGGTCTAAGTTCGGGGTATCCACTGCTTCCAGCTTACCAAAGCCATGCCAGCGCCCGCCGCGGACGTGTTTAAAACTGCGCACTCTCGAGCGCCCGGCTGGTCTGGATGACGGCCGCCATCACGCGCTCGTATCGCATCCGCATCGGGCCCAGCACCGCCACTTTGGCCGACAAACCGCTGGCCAGCCGCACGCTCATGCCGATCAACGCCAGGTCCTTCATCGCCGGATGCGCCTTTTCCAATCCTACGCGCACCTCCAGCTCGCCCGGCGGCAGCTCCAGGAAACGATCCAGCAGGTCGATCAGCCGCTGCTTTTCCTCGAGCGCCCGCAACAGTTCGCGCAGCTTCTCCCGCGTCAGGTGCAGGTCCAGGCCCAGCAGGTTCGACGCGCCCTCCATATGCACTTCGGGCGAGGTGTCCACATCCAGCAGGCCCTTGCTGCATAGCACCTGCAGCTTGCCCATCACCGCGCTATAGAGCGCCTTCTCTTCGAGCAAGCGGCGCAGCAGCTCGCGCCGCGCATCGCCCAACCGCCAGCCGCTGAAATTGCGGTTGACGTAGTTGCGGATCGAAAGCAGCTCGTCGGGCGGAATCGGATCTTCCAGCGTCACCACCCGGTTGCGCACCATCTGGTCGCGTGTCACCAGAATCATCAGCACGCGCCGGTCGGCCAGGGGCAGCAACTCGATCTGGTCCAGCTCCTGCGCCAGGGTGGGAAGGGCGGCGACAATGCCCACATTGCGCGTCAGCTCGGTTAGGATCTGGCTGGACCGCTCCACGCCGGCCGCCACCGTGGGCAGCGTGCGGAATTCCTCGTGCAGCCGCTCGGCTTCGGCCAGCCCCAGGCGCGACGCTACCAGGGAACCCACGTAAAAACGGAAGGCCTTCTCGGTGGGCACGCGGCCGGCGGAGGTGTGAGGCTGCGATAGGTAGCCCTCATCGGCCAGGTCCGCCATCACGTTGCGAATCGAAGCAGGGCTGAGGTTCTGGTTGCGGCTCCTCGAGATGCTGTGCGACCCGACCGGCTCGCCGGTTTCGATGTAATTGCGCACGATCGCATTCAGAATTTCGCGATGCCGGGATTTGAGCGGCTCGGTTTGACTCATGCGCGCTGCTACACTGCCCCACTTTCGATTCTAACCGTCTGAAAGTGAAGGGTCAATATGCCAGCGAATGGGCACCCCCCGGATGCGTTAGAATAGCCCTTTCGTTTGTCGGGAGGATCACCGGAGTGGGAGCCGTCAAGACCCTGTTACGCGCGTTCAGCTATCTGTACCACGGTGTGCTGGCGCTGTTTCTGCTGCTGGTGTCGGCCCTGGCGCTCGCTTCGGGCGCCACTTCGATCCATCTCGACATGCTGCCGTGGAGCGGCGCTACCCTGACCTGGGTCCTGCTCGCCGCTGCCCTATTCGGCCTGGTCGCGGTGCTGCTGGCGGCGACCCGCACCGTCGCGGCGCCCTTCTTCCTGTGGAGCTTGGTGGTGGTCGCGATGTTGCTCCGAGGGTACGTGTTCAGCAGCTACCGCTTTGCGCCCGGCATCGGCGTGAGCACCGCCGTGTACCTGGTCCTTGGCTCATGGCTGGCGCTGCTCGGCGCCTGGTTCGCCCTAAGATCGAAAGCCACGGATGAACACAGATAAACAGAGATGAAACAAAACCCCGGTTTTTCCGGACCGGACTTTTTCAGCAGCCTCCTGGGGCCGGGAAAGCAGACTAAGGCTTAGCCTGGAACAGCAGGACTTCCGCCATAACGCTCAGCAACTCGTCCTTGCAACTCGAAGAGCGCACACTATACCCATTCCAGATCGCGTTGACGGTTTGCGGAATCGCGGTTGAGTCGTCGGGAAGGTGCTCGGAGGCGATCGCCATTCTCGGATGGTACTTGCGAATGGTCTCCGCTCCGCCCCGCAGCGCATCTTTTTCCGCGCCCTCGATATCCATCTTGACGAAGTCCACCCGCGGCAGCGCCAATTCACCGGCCAGAATATCGATGGTCGTCAGCGGCACTTTGACCTTGTTCTTCTGGTCTCGTCCAAACACGAAGCTGTCGCCGGTGGTGTTGCCGTTGTCGCCCTCGGCCAGTTCCAGCACGTCCGGATGGCTCCAGACGCCCTTCGGCACCACGATCACGCGGCCCGCCGCGATTTCCTTTTCGAAGTTGCGCCGCAAGCATTCGACGGTGGCCGGCGCGGGCTCGATCGCAACCACCACGGCCGCCCCGCGCTGCAGCGCCGTCCGCGTGAAGACACCCACGTTGGCGCCGCAATCGAGCACCACGTCTCCGGCCTTCACCGAGACCGCATCGTTACCATAGATTTCCAGCTTCTCCTCGCCGAGCGTGAATTTGAGGAACCGGTCGTGGGGCGGCGTCCAGTACTGTCCCATGGGGGTGTCGACAAGCTCGAAACCCTTAGGGTCGGTCTGGATCACTTTGCTGGCGGCGCCGATCTCTTCGCCGGCCTTCTCCATGTTTACCAGCAGAGTATGGCTGTGGACGGTATCCTCGAACGAGCATCTCTGGCAGCGGCCCAGCGCCCAGACCACCGCCAGCCGGGCCTGCGGCCACACCGCCATCACTAAGAACACGATCGCGATCGCCAACAGAAGCGTCTTCACCATTCTTTGAGTACGAAACATCTACACCTCGCGCATGCTGTGCGTGATTAATATCTTAGGTCGATTCTCCGGCAGAGAGAATACTACCAATAGTGGACGCGATTTGATTGCCGAAAGAGCCTACGCCGGCCAACGTTTCACGCGCTTCGAAACAGTGGGTAAGATAGGTGGGGAGACCAGATTGAAGAAGCTCGCCGTGCTGTTGCTGGCGGTGGCCGCCGGCATAATCGTGTGGGGAATCTTGCGCAAGGGCCGGCCGCCGGCAGTCGGTTTCGCGCGCGTCCAGCGGCAAACCCTGGTGAGCACGCTGCCCACCAATGGAAAGGTCGAGCCGTACGAATGGCGGCCGGTGCGCGCGGAAACCGCCGGCTTGCTGAGCACCCTGGCGGTGCACGAAGGCGAGATGGTGGCACAAGGGGCCGCGCTGGCCGAGATCAGCGACCCCACGCGCGCCACGGATCTCGAAGCTGCCCAGGCGCGTCTGGATGAGGCGCGCGCCCATCTGGCGTCGCTCGAACAGGGCGGCAGGCCGGCCGAATTCACCGAGATCGACAACGGCCTGGCGCGGGCGCGTTTCGATCTCGACAAGGAGCAGAAGGATTTGGAAGCCCTGCGGCGCTTGCAGGCGAAGGAGGCCGCCACCGCTCACGAGGTGCAGGAGGACGCCGACAAGGTGCGGCAATCGCAGATCGAAATCGAGGGGCTGGAGAAGCGGCGCAAAGCGCTGGTGGGCGCGACCGATGTGGATGCGGCACGGGCGCGGCTGGCCGATGCGCAAGCGGCGCTGAACGCGGTTCGCGCGCGGGCAGCCGCGGCCGTATTGCGCGCTCCGCTCGCCGGCCAGGTGTACGGGCTCGCGCTGCGGCCGGGCGCCTATCTGGCCGCGGGCGATCTGCTGGCCAACGTGGGACGTCTCGACCGCGTGCGCGTCCGCGTGTATGTCGATGAGCCGTTGCTCGGCCGCGTGGCGCCGGGTGAGCCGGTCACCATCACCTGGGAAGCGCTGCCTGGAAGGCAGTGGCGCGGCGCGGTGGAGAAAATGCCGGCCGCCATTCAACCGCTGGGCTCGCGCCAGGTGGGCGACGTGCTTTCGGTGATCGACAATCCCGGCCGCGAACTGTTACCCGGCACCAACGTGGATGCCGAGATCCGCACCGGGGTCGCCGAGGGCGCGCTGGTGATTCCCAAGGAGGCTCTGCATCACGATGCCGCCGGCGATTGGGTGTTCCGGCTGGAAGGCGACCACGTAGCACGCCGCGCGGTGAAGGCCGGCAACTCCACCGTGACCCAGGTGCAAGTGACCGCCGGGCTGGCCGAAGGCGATGCCGTAGCTATGCCCACCGATGTGCCGCTGGCCGATGGCACACGCGTGACGCCGTCCACGTAGCCAAAGCATAAGAGCGCGACCGGGGGTCGTCCCCAAAGGGGACCCCAGGACGAGGGCGTCCGCCCCACCGCTCTTGCGTTCATGAATCGCCGAACCCCTGCAAGACATCATGTGAAGTGGCTGACTACTGAGAAGAACCCCACATGATGTCCCAACGTTCACTTCCCCTTGTGCCGGTGTTGTGCGGCGCGGCCCTTGGCGCCGGCCTGGTGTACGCCGCCCTGCCCGCCAGCGTCAAAGTCGATAAGGGCCAGGCGGCGTTCACCGATTATCGCCGCCAACAGCCGGGGACCGTGCGCAAGATTACGCTTGCCGATCTGCCCCAACCGTACGCTACCCAGGCGGTGGATAATGGCCCACGCCTGGTCCCCCGCCCCGCCGATGCCTGGCCGCAGGCGCCGCCGGGCTTCTCCGTTACCGAGTATGCTACCGGACTGACGAATCCGCGGCTGGTGCGCACCGCGCCGAACGGCGATCTGTTTGTGGTGGAGAGCGAGCCCGGCCGCATCCGCGTGCTACGCGGCATGAATGCGAACCCCCACGCGGAGAAAATGGAGGTCTATGCCACCGGTCTTTCGCAACCGTTCGGAATTGCCTTCTATCCCCCCGGACCGAATCCCGCCTGGTTGTATGTGGCGAACACCGATTCCGTGGTGCGCTTCCCATATCACAACGGCGACATGGAAGCCGCCGGCAAGCCGGAAACCGTAGTGGCGAAGATCCCCGGCGGCGGACGTCTGCGCGGAGGCGGCCATTGGACCCGCGACCTGGCCTTTTCAAGCGACGGCGCCAGGCTGTTCATCTCGGTGGGCTCGCACTCCAACGTCGACGACACGGACAACAACCCCGAGGAATATCACCGCGCCGATATCTTAGTGGCGAAGCCAGACGGCTCCGGGCTCGAGGTCTACGCCTGGGGAATTCGCAACGCGGTGGGGATTGCGGTTCACCCCCAGACCGGCCAATTGTGGGCGTCCGTGAATGAGCGCGACAATCTGGGCGACAACCTGGTGCCGGACTACATCACGCACGTCGAACCCAGCGGCTTTTATGGCTGGCCCTGGTTTTACATGGGCGGCCATTGGGATCCACGTCACCAGGGGAAGCACCCGGAGTTGCAGTCCAGGGTGCTGACGCCGGATGTCCTGCTGCAACCGCACAACGCGTCGCTCGAGATGACATTCTACGAAGGGACGCAGTTCCCAGCCGAATATCGCGGCGACATTTTCGCGGCGGAGCACGGATCGTGGAACAAAGCCGTGCGCACCGGTTACGAAGTGATCCGTGTGCCGCTCGCGAAAGGCCACGCTACCGGCGAGTATGAGGATTTTCTAACCGGCTTCGTGACGCCCTCCGGCGACGTGTGGGGCCGCCCGGTGGGAACGGCGGTCGCCAAAGACGGATCGCTAATCGTCACCGACGACGGTTCGGACACGGCGTGGCGTGTGGCGTACGGGCGGTAGGGCCGCAATCTCACAGAGATCTCACGCCACCAGCGCCGGCCGGGATTCGAGATAGTTGGAACGCACGGCGAAATCGTAAAGGCCGTTGCGGAAACGGGGATCGGCAATCCCGATCAGCGCTTCGGCGCGCTGCCGCAGCGTCTTGCCGTGCAGATTCACGGCGCCAAATTCAGTCACCACGTAATGCACGTCGGCACGCGAGGTCACCACGCCGGCGCCAGGGTCGAGCACCGGTACGATGCGCGAGACAGCGCCCTTGCAAGCCGTCGCCGGCAGCGCGATCACCGGTTTGCCGCCCCTCGAGCGGGCCGCGCCGCGCACGAAATCGAGCTGGCCGCCGAATCCGCTGTAGGGCCGCGTGCCGATCGAATCGGCGCAAACCTGGCCGGTCAGATCCACCTGAATGGCCGAATTGACAGCGACCATATTGTCGTTCTGCGCAATCACGAATGGATCGTTGACGTAGCTGGTGGGATGAAACTCGAACATGGGGTTGTTGTCGACGCAATCAAACAGCATCTGCGATCCAAATATGAACCCCGCCACTACCTTCCCCGGATGGAGCGTCTTGCGCGCGCCGTTGATGACGCCCGCTTCAATCAGCGGCACCACGCCGTCGGGACACATCTCGCTGTGCACGCCCAGGTCCTTGTGGCCGGCGAGACGAGCCAGCACGGCGTTGGGAATGCCGCCGATTCCCATCTGCAGCGTGGCGCCATCGGGAATCAGCGAGGCCACGTAATCCGCGATGCGCGCGTGCACCTCCGTCGGCGGTTCCGGATGGAGTTCGACCAGCGGCCGGCAAGTGGGAACCAGCGCCGCAATCTGGCTGAGGTGCAGGAACGTGTCTCCCAGCGCGCGCGGCATGCGCTCGTTCATTTCCGCCACCACGATGCGCGCCCGCCGCGCTGCCGTCAAAGTGCAATCCGCGCCCACCCCCAGGCTGACGAAACCGTGCTCGTCCGGCGGGCACACCTGGATGAAGGCGACGTCAATCGGCAAGTCGCGCTCGAAAAGCCCTTCAATCTCGCTCAGACAGATCGGCGTGTAATCGCCGCGGCCCTCTGCCACCGCCGCGCGCACGTTGCCACCCAGAAACAGGCCGTTGTGGCGGAAATGGCCGGCGTATTCCAGCCGGGTGTAGGCCAGCGTGCTCAGCGTCAACATGTGGCACATCTCAACGTCCCGCAGCTCGGCGGCGCGTCGAACCAGCGCGTCAAGCAGCGTGACCGGGACGCCACACCCCTGCTGCACCCAGACCCGGTCGCCCGAGTGGACCAGCTCAACCGCACACTCCGCGCTTGTAACCCTTTGTTTATAATCAGATAGCCGATTCATAATGCACACCACCAAGAAGAGGTGCCTATGGGCCCCACTCATTATAAATCCAGCGAAACAGAGCTTCAATACTTTTTATGTCGATATAAACGCTGGCTATGAGAGAGGGGAGCGGCTGGCGAATGCTATATTGGTCGTTCTCCCATGGCGAATCCGAAATACGCGGCTTCCGACAAGCCGGTGCCGGTGGCCGAGTTGGTGGACACGCTCAGCGACGGAACCAAGGTGAAGCGCCGTCTCCCGCGCATGCGCGCCTGCGGCGAAAAGGACGCCAAGGGCAAGCTTTGCGCCGGCCACCTCAAGCGTTGGTATTTCTTTGGCGACGAGGTGAAGCGGAAGTTTGGAGCCGCCGCTGAGATCTACCGCTGCGAGCACTGCAAAACGCTCTACTTGCCCAACCCGGACGAGCCACGGCGGACCGGCACGCTCAGCTATTAGTTAGCGTGGCCCGCGATTTTCAGCGTATTTCGAATATCGTACTGCTTGGCGTTCCGGATGGAATTTGGCCGGCTTCGCTGGGCAGCAGATAATGAATGTTCTTCACAACCCTCTGCGCGGCGGCATCGGGAACGAATGAGTTGGTGAAGTAGAGGACCGGCGCGACCGGCGTCGGCAGGCCGTAATCAACCACGCCGCCTTCCAAGGCATAGATGACGACGTACTTTTGCGTGGTTGGCGGAAGGGCGTTTATTTGATTGCCGATGGCCACGCAATCCGCATTGAACCGAAGCGCCACGTTCGGGTTCTTCGCCCATGCAATGAAGTATTGCGTGTATGCGCCAGTGACTACGACGGCAATGAAGAGGGCGGTGAGTGCCGCTATCCATCGTACGTTCAACCGGGCGGCGGCCAATCGGTAGAGTGTGACCGCGCCGATTGCGGCGAACGTCATCGCCGGCACGATCATGAGAATTGATCGAAGCGCATGCGGGATGCCCTCATCGGATAGGACCGCCGGAAGCGCGCCGAGAGCGAACCAGGTCAATAGAAAGAGAATCGCCAGCCGCTCGCTCCCTGAAGTCTGCGAGTTTGGAACCATATCCTGATTCCGATTGAACAGATACGAGATACTCAAGAAGATTCCGGCGAGAAACAATATTCCAACCGGCCACCAGAGCTCCGGCGAACCGGCGATGTTATGCCGCCAGTTCCGGTCACCGCGCTCGTTGAACATGATCGCCGTCTTAACGGCATTCCTGGCGAGGGCTGCGACCGGTTTTTCAGAATTGAAAAGCGAGAGTTGCGACGTTCGGCCAAAGAAATCGGCCGGATGATCGAGATAGTGCCACCCAATGGGAAGTGCGACGAGGAAAGTCACAATGAGAAACAGGAATGCGCGCTTCCCAAAACCGGGAGTTTTTCTGAAGGGTGCAATAAAGAGAAGGAGCAGTAGTGGCGTGACGCGGAAGGCGATATAGGTATAGAACCCGACGCCGTAGACGATGCCGGCGCCGATGCCCCACAGCCAGATACTAAGAGCGGTCTTTGCCCGAAAGAGTTTGAATAAGAAATAACTCGCCCACACAAGACAGAACGGCGCCAGGATCCCTCGAAAACCGGTACGGGAAAAATCGATGTGCCAGAAGCTGGTCGCTAAGAAGAAAGCGGAAAGAAGACTAAGTTGGTCGCGGCAAGCGGTAAGCGGCAAGTTGGCACTCAATGCCCGCCTCTTTTGTTCCGGCTTACCGGTCGCTACCGGTTGTTTGCCGCCCTTGGCGAAGAGTTCACCGACTAACAAAAAGACGCCGAGCACGGTGAGCGTTCCGGCAACGGCGGCGGGAAACCGCACCGACCATGGTGCAGTTTCGGGAAGCAGACGATATTTGAATGCGATAGCGAGAATGTCGATGTAAAGCCCCTCGCGACCGTTGTCCTCCGGATAGTAGACTTTGAATCGGCCGGTCTGCGCGGCATTCTGCGCGTTCACGCCGTCCATCGCTTCATCCATGTAAAGACCCGGCGGGGTGGTCGCCAGATGGTAGAATCTGAGGAAAGCGGCTAGCGTCAAAATGCCGAACAAGTAGACATACCTGGTCCTGGAGGACATGCCATCATTGTAGAATCGATGAGCCCGCAAAGTCCGGCGACGACCGTTTCCGTGGAACTTGCCGTTGTAATTCCGACTTTCAAGGAGCGCGATAACATCGAGCCTCTGCTGGAGAGCCTGCAGCAGTCGCTGGGCGGAATCGAGTACGAAGTCATCTTCGTCGACGACGATTCCCCGGATGGCACGGCGACCGCTATCCGCGCCATCTCCCGGACGAACCCGCGCGTGCGAGTCCTGCACCGCATCGGGCGCCGTGGGCTTTCTTCGGCCTGTCTGGAAGGCATGATGGCCACCGCGGCGCCCTACATCGCCGTAATGGACGCCGACCTGCAACACGACGAGCGGATTCTGCCCGCCATGCTGAGCGAACTTAAGGCGGGAAACCTCGATCTGGTGGTTGCCACCCGCAATAAGGGAGGCGGCGGAATGGGCGAGTTCGCCGGGCATCGCGTTCGCTTGAGCCATCTTGGACGGCGGCTCAGCCGGACCGTGTCGCACACCGATCTCAGCGATCCCATGAGCGGCTTCTTCGTGGTCGACCGGAGTTTTCTCGAGGAAGTGATTCATTCCGCCTCCGGCACGGGTTTCAAAATCCTTCTCGATCTGGTGGCTTCGTCGCGGCGCCCAGTCCGCTTCGCCGAAGTGCCTTACACCTTCCGGAAGCGCGTCCGCGGAACCAGCAAGCTGGACATTCTGGTCGGCATCGAATACCTGCAGTTGCTGCTCGATAAGACCATCGGCAACCTGATTCCTCCGCGGTTTTTCATCTTCAGCATGGTGGGCGCCCTCGGCTTACTGCTTTCAATCGGCGTACTCTACTTACTGTTCTCGATTCTGAAGATGGAGTTCTTTGCGGCGCAGGCGATCACGACCTTTGTCGCCATGACTGCGAACTTTTTTTTGAACAACAGCTTGACTTATCGCGACCGGCGACTGCGAGGCCGGCGCGTAGTCATCGGCCTGATGACTTTCTATGCCGCCTGCTTCGTGGGCGCGGTCGTCAACGTCCGGATCGCCCAGTTCACCAAGGACGCCGGAGTGCCCTGGTATCTCGCGGGGGCCTGCGGGCTCGCCGTCGGCGCGGTGTGGAACTATGGTGCAACCTCGATTACAACCTGGCGCCAGGCGCGCGAGCGGGCAGCCATGCCGGTCAAGCCCGGACTAACGAACCTCGAAGGAACCAAAAGTCAATCCTAGGTCGCGCAGGTCTCCCGCAGCCCGGAAAGTACGATCCAATTGAACCGAGATTTCGATCCTTGTCTTACCCACGAATTGCGCCGGCAGCGGGAAAGCAACGTCAAAGACGGCATCGCCTTGGGTGAGGCGCAGTTGTCCAATCTCTTCGCCCTCGACCAGGATCTTGCCCGTCAGCGGCCCCGCTGTGACTTGCGCACCAGGGCAGTAACCGGCAAGATGTAACTGCTGGTTTTGCGATACGGGACCGGCCAAGACCACTCCCGCTTGCTTCCCCATCCAACGGCGCGCGCCCTCGGGGTCGTACCATACACCGCGCAGGTAGTCCGCGGCAAGGACGTTAGCCACATCCACGCGGCGTGGCCATAGAAGGGGTGAGGCTTGTGCCCGTGCCTCGAAAAGGGAAGTGACATTCTGAAGCTCCGGGCCGGCGGCAGAGAGCACTATCACCTGGCGTTCCAGGAGGCCGCGTTGAAAATCCGCCGGATCGGGGAAAAGGGATGAGAGATCCTGATTCGCCATCACGCTGTTTGCCGTCAGCGCCGAACGCTGGGCGGGGTCCACGTAGACACCCGACACGCCGAAGGCTTGAAAAGCGCCGTCCCAGAAGGCCCCGTCGAAGATGGTCTCATCGACGCCGGTGAACACGATAATCCTGCCCGGCCTTGCCTGTCGTACGGACGCCGCACCCAGAACCGCATCTTCCACACGCTGGCTGCGGAGATACCACCACTTACATGCCATAGCCGAATAGGGCACTTGTACGATAAGGTACAAAGATAGCAGCGATCCGGCGATCAGCTTGGCCCACCAACCGGTGCGGATCGCCGAATCGGCTGCGAATGCTCCTACCAGGCCAAGTCCCATCGCGGGGAGAGCCAGATAGTAATTCGACACGTGCTCCTTGAGTGGCAACACAGGGAGCAGTAACACCAGAAAGCAAAACAATCCGAACGCGGGCGCCAGATTCTCGCGCAGGGCGGCATACGCTACATAGATCAGTATCCCCGCCGTGAGCGCCACTATGGTGACAGTCGACAACAATACGAAGCGCGGCTGCCAGCCGTGCCAGTCGAGCCAGTCGCGTGGTATCAGCGCCCACTTCCAATAAGTCAGCAGCGTGCCGAGGATGGAGGAATCGAAATGCACCGAGTATGTCCCGGCCTGCTGCTTCGGAACGTACATGGAATGAAATACCCAGAAGAGGATCGACGTGCCGAACAACGGAAGCGTGCTGAGGAAATGCTTACGCGCCCGCACCAGTGTATAAGCCGCGGCAATCGCCGGGTACACGATGACGCTCTCCATTACGCCGAAGCCGAGCAGAAAGACGATCCACTGAAAGATGTAATAGAAGCGTTTACCGGTCTCTATGTACCGCAGGAGACAATGAAGCGCGAGCAGTATGCAGGTACCGGAGAGGATGTGCATGTACGCCGAGCTCCAGGCCATGGGGAACGCCAGGGCGCCATTGGCGGTCCACAGAATAGGGGCCAGGAATCCGGCGACGCGCGAATTCGACATTCGCCGGGCCAATGATGAGACAAGCACCAGATTGGCGAGTTCCGTCAGGAAAACCAACAGGCGGGCGGGAAAGGCATTTGTTCCGAACAGAGTGCCCGCGGCCAGCAGAAACAGACGCTCGCTCAAAGGCCGGAATGTGCCATGTACCGACGGCCCAAAGACGGCGAGCAGGAAATCGTGCCAGGTGTCGATTCTGAATCGTTGGCCGAGCCAGACGAAGTCGTCCTGCTGATACCAGGCTCGAAGTCCCCAGAAATAGATGGCCAGACAGAAAACCGGCGGGACCAGCCAGTATGCGAGGCGCAACAGTTTTTCGCGGCGAGTATTGTCAAGAGTGGGAGAGCTCATTTCAGCGCCGACATCATAGCATGATTAGGCCGTGCCGCACCCCACCGGGTTTCCACCGGAACAAAAATCGGCAAGCTAAAGCATGCCCCACCAGCGCGCGGCTTGACCTTTGGGTATAATCGGAGCAGATGGTTTTCGTCCCGCCCGCGAGAACGGGCCGTCGAAAGTCCGAGCGGTTTCCATCGGAATCTCTCTTCTTGTCCTCGTTTTTCCTATGGAGGCACCAGTCACCCACAGCATGAAAGCCAGCGTGCGCATTCAAAGAGGTGTCGAGAATCTGTTCGGCACCCGCGATGAGAACATCCGGTTAATCGAAACCGGGTTGAGCGTCCACACCCAGTTGGTCGACAACAACATCGAAATCGAAGGCGAGGCGGAGAACGTCACTCGCGCGGAGAATATCCTCGAGGATTACAACGCGCTGGTGCGGGAAGGCCACGTTTTCAATAACGGCGATCTGAACAGCTACCTGCGCGTGGTGACCATCGATGCCGAGGTGTCCCTGCGCGCGTTGGTCCAAAGCGGCAAACAGCGCAATTTCGGCAAAAAGATGTTGGCGCCGAAATCGGTGAACCAGCGGCGGTATTTGGAAGCCATCGAGCGCAACGACCTGGTATTTGGGATCGGCCCCGCCGGCACCGGCAAGACCTACCTGGCGGTGGCGATGGGCATTTCCGCGCTGATGAACAAGTCCGTCGCGCGCATCATCCTCACCCGGCCCGCGGTGGAAGCCGGCGAACGCCTGGGATTCCTGCCGGGCACGTTGCAGGAGAAGGTGGACCCGTACCTGCGCCCGCTCTACGACGCGCTGTACGACATGCTCGACAGCGAGCGCGTGGAAAAGTTGCTGGAGCGCAACGTGATTGAAGTCGCGCCGATCGCCTTCATGCGCGGCCGCACGTTGAACGACAGCTTCATCATTTTGGACGAGGCGCAGAACAGCACTTCGGAACAGATGAAGATGGTGCTGACGCGCCAGGGATTCAATTCCAAAATGGTGGTCAACGGCGACATCACGCAGATCGATTTGCCGAACGGCCGCCGCAGCGGCTTGATCGACGCCATGGAAGTGCTGAAGGGCGTCGAAGGCATCAGCTTCGTGCCGTTCGACGAGCGCGACGTGGTCAGGCACGCGCTGGTACAGCGCATCGTCAGGGCCTACGAGCGCTACAACGACACCATCGGCGCCGGCCGGCAGCTCACTTTGAAACTCTCCGAACCCGCCGTGGAAGCCGTGCCTGCCGCAGCTCCCGCGCCTCCTGCCGGGGCGGCGCCCAGCGAGACCGCGCCACGCGCCTGAGCGCCGCCATGTCCGCTCCCGAAGGCAGTACGGTTACTTTCTCAAGTCCGCAGACCGAGGTGCGTCCGGCCGGCGTGCTTCGCTTCGCGCGCAAGTTGCAGGCCCAGGTCGCGCACGGCCGCGCGTTTGACTGCCTGATCACCGGGGATGCCCGCATGCGCCGCTTGAACCGCAAGTTTCGCGGCAAGGACTCGACCACCGATGTGCTGTCGTTCCCGGCCGGCGATATACAGGCGGGCAAAGACAATGGGACACCGCGCGCCGGCGACATCGCCATTTCGCTCCCTCGCGCCCGCGCGCAGGCCCGGCGTTTTGGACACTCGACCGACCGCGAGATCCGCATCCTGATGCTGCATGGCCTGCTGCACCTGCTGGGCTTGGATCACGCGAGCGACGGCGGGCGGATGGCGCGCGCGGAAAAACGCTGGCGCGCGCGCCTCGGTCTGCCGGCCGGGCTGATCGAGCGGGTGCGGCCATGATCCTCGCGGTGATCCTGGCGGCGCTGCTTGCCACCCCTGTACTGGGCCTGGTGACATTTGTGCAGCTCCTGTATCTCGAGAGCATGCGCCTGCGCACCCGCGACCTGCCTGCGCTCGAATTCTTCAAAGACACGCTGGAAGACAAGATCGGCCTGAAGACCGAGGATGGCGCGGGCGCCTTTTCGATTATCAAACACACCCTGCTGGTGCTGCTCGGCATCTTCTATTTCGCGTGGTTCGCCGGCGAGGACCCCTGGAACGCGGCGGTCTTCTTTCAGGCCGTGCTGGCCGCGTGGCTGGTGATGATCGCCGTCTCCTACGCCCTGCCGCAACTGCTCTATCGCCGCACGTCCGCCCGCTGGCTGCTGCCGCTGCTTCCATTGCTGCGCGGCCTCGCCTGGCTAGCGCGGCCGTGCGTGGCTCTGCTGTGCTTTTTCCAATCGCTGGTCGACCTCGGGGACGATTCGACGGCCGCCGAGGAGCAGCCCACCCCCGCCGAGAATATCGACGCGCTGATTTCCGCGGGCAAGGAAGAAGGATTGATCGAAGAGCAGGACCGCAAGCTGATTCAATCGGTGGTCGAGTTCGGCGACAAAGTGGTGCGTGAAGTGATGACGCCGCGGCCAAGGATCATCGCCATTCCGGCCGAGTCCACTCTCGAAGAGCTCCGTCAACTGGTGATCCACGAGCAGTACTCGCGCGTTCCGGTTTTTGAAAAGAACATCGACCAGATCACCGGCTTCGTCCACGTGCGCGACATGTTCGAACTCGAAGAGGACGAGCGCGCCAAGCGCCTGCTGCGGGAGCTGGTGCGCCCCATCCCGTTCGTCCCAGAGACCAAGCCGGTGAACGACCTGATGCGACGCATGCAGCAGGAAAACACCCACATGGTGATCGTCGTCGACGAGTACGGCAACACGGCGGGCCTGGCCACCATGGAGGATCTGCTCGAAGTGATCATCGGCGAGATACGCGACGAACACGAGCCGAGCACGGACGTGCTCGAAGACGGGCACGGCGGTTTCATCGTGGCCGGCAATTTCGATCTGGACCGCGTGGCCGACCTGTTCGAATCGTTCCACCGCGAGGAGGACGTCGAATCGACCACCGTGGGCGGCCTGGTCGGCGAGTGGCTGGGGCGCGTGCCGAAGGCCGGCGAGTTGGTGGACCGCGATGGCATTCGCATCGAGGTGCTGGCCTCCGACGAGTGGCGCGTCGAGCAGGTTCGCATCAGTAAATCCCAGGCGGTGACTCATGAGTGATCCATTCCGGTCCGGATTCGTTTCCCTGATCGGGCGGCCCAACACCGGCAAATCGACGCTGCTCAACGCGCTCGTGGGGCAGAAAGTGGCGATTGTCGCGGACAAGCCGCAGACCACGCGCACCTCCATTCAGGGCGTGCTGACCATGCCCGGAGCGCAAATTGTGTTTCTCGACACGCCCGGTATTCACCGCGCCGATACGGCCCTCAACAAGCGCCTGATGGATGCGGTGCGAGCCGCCGTGGAGGAGCGCGACCTGCTGCTGCTGCTGGCCGATGCCGCGCGCGCCTTCAACAAGGAAGACCGCCAGGCCATCGATCTGGCCCGCAAGAGCGAAGCGCCGGTCGTGCTGGTGCTCAACAAGATCGACCTGGTGAAGGATAAGGCGCTGCTGCTCCCGATGATCGACCAGTATCGCGCCGCCTTCGACTTCGCCGATTATGTGCCGGTCTCCGCCACCCGGGGCCAGGGCCTCGACGAGTTGAAGAAAGTGATTCTGCAGCACCTGCCCGAAGGCCCGGCGTATTTTCCCGAGGACCACGTCACCGACCAGCCGGAGCGCTTTCTGGCCGCCGAACTGATTCGCGAAAAGATTCTCGAGGCCACCCGGCAGGAGGTGCCGCATTCGGTTGCGGTGATCGTGGACCAATGGGAAGAGACCGGGCGGCTCACCCGCATCTTCGCCACCATCCGCGTCGAGAGGGCCGGGCAAAAGGCCATCGTCATCGGAACCAAGGGCGCCATGCTGAAAAGAATCGGCACCCTGGCGCGGCACGAGATGGAGCGGTTGTTCGGCGTCAAGATCTATCTGGATCTGCACGTCCGCGTGCAGCCGGGATGGCGCGAGAAGGCTGCGTTCTTGAACGCACTCGACTGGCGTACAATGGCCGGAGACGACGATGCTTAAACTATTCGCTATTTCGATGGCCTTGATCCTGCTGGCCGCCGCCTGCCTGGCCGCCGACAAGCCGGTCAGCGACGACGTGATCTACGATCAGGTGCGCATCCGGCTCTCCGGCGATGCGATTGCCAAGGGCGGTGGTTTCAAGGTGGAAGTTGCGCAGGGCGTGGTAACCCTCTCTGGCACGGCCGAGACCCAGCAACAGAAGGACCGGGCCTTCAAGCTGACGAAGAAGGTGAACGGCGTCAAGCAGGTGATCAACAACATCACCGTCGCCAAAGGCGCTAAATGAACGTCGCGAAAGGCAAATGAAACGCATAGCGCGGTGGAGCGCTCTGGCCGCTGTTTTCGCGCCGCTTCTGCTGGCCCAGGATCCCGCCCGCTTTCAGGTGCAGGTGCTGGCCAAGGGTTACACCTACACCGACGGTCCCGCCTGGTCCAAGGACGGCTTCCTGATTTTCAGCGACACGCCGGCCGATCGGTTGCTCAAGTGGGTTCCCGGCCAGCCTCCCACGGTCTATCGTGAAAACGTGCAGGGGCCGGCCGGCAACGCGTTCGACGGCCAGGGCCGCCTGTACACTTGCGAAACCAGGGCCCGGCGCGTGACCCGCACGGACAAGAAGGGCGCCATCGAGGTGCTGGCCGACCGCTGGGAAGGCAAGCGCCTGAACGCGCCGAACGACATCGTGGTGAGCCGCAACGATCACGCCTATTTCACCGACCCGGCCTTCGGCAGCCAGGCCGACCATCGCGAGCTGGACTTTTACGGCGTCTACCACATCTCGCCGAAGGGGCCGCTCGAAATCGTCGCCAAACTCACCGGCAGACCCAACGGCATCGCGCTTTCTCCCAATGGCCGCGTGCTGTACGTGACGGATTCGGACAATCGCAGCATTCTCGAATACGACCTGGATCGCAATGGCCAACCCGCCAGTCAGCGCACGCTGGTCGAGAACACCGGGGCCGTGCCGGACGGCATCCGCGTGGATGAGAAGGACGATCTGTACGTGGCCGCGCGCGGGATTGCGGTGTATACCGCCGCGGGCCAATTGATCGAGACTATTCCGCTGGAAGATCCGCCTTCCAACTGCGGCTTCGGCGAAGCCGACGGCCAATCGATCTTCATCACCGCCCGGCGCAACGTGTATCGCGTGCGCGTGCTGGTCAAGGGAGCCGGCTTCGATGAGCGGCGGTAGATCCGCGGGACCGTTGGCAGGCGGAAGCGCCTGCCCCACCCGGCAAAGTGGGACAGACGCTTTCGTCTGTCAACCTGCGGCACTCGCTTCGAAGAAGGAAGATGACCGCCGCTATCCCAAACGGCCGATCATTGGGGTTGGCGCGCTGATCTTTCGCCGCGGCCGCATTCTGATGGCGCAGCGGGGCAAGCAGCCGATGAAGGGCGCGTGGTCGCTGCCCGGCGGCGCGCTTGAAATCGGCGAGTCGCTTGACGCCGCCATTCGCCGCGAAGTGCGCGAGGAGACCGGACTCGAAGTGAAGCCGGTGAAGGTCTTCGAAATCTTTGAGCGCATCATGCGCGACTCGCGCGGCGCACCGGAATATCATTACGTATTGATCGATTACATTTGCCGCGTGGTGGGCGGCGACTTGCGCGCGGGCGACGATGTGTGCCGCGTGGAATGGGTACTCGAGCGCGACCTGCCGAAATTGGAAATCACGGAAGGCACGCTGGCGGTGATTGAAAGAGCCTTCAAGGTCAAACGTGGGACGGACGATCGGTTTTTGTCGTCTGTCAAGGTCTCGCACATTAGCGAAAAATGACAGACCACTAAAGGCGATGGTCTGTCCTACCTGTCCCGAGGAGCACGATGTCTTTTGGAATCGAAGTAATGACGGCGGATGACTGGCCCGAGGTGTGCGCGATATACGAAGAAGGCCTGGCCACCGGCGTGGGGAGCTTTGAAGTCGCCGCGCCTTCGTGGCAGCAATGGAATCGAGCGCGTTTACCTCATTCGCGGCTGGTGGCGCGGGCGGACGCCGTGCTCGGTTGGGCCGCGCTGAGCGCTGTGTCGCAGCGCGCCTGTTACGCGGGCGTCGCAGAAGTCGGAATCTATGTGGCGGCTGCGGCGCAGAGCCGAGGCGTGGGTCGTGCCCTGCTGGAGGCGCTCATCCAGTCTGCCGAGTCTCACGGGATCTGGACCCTGCAAGGGGCCACCATTGCCGGGAACGCAGCCAGCCTGGCGCTTCAGGCACGCTGCGGCTTTCGAGTTGTAGGGCGCCGTGAGCGCATCGCCAAACGCGACGGTGTGTGGCGCGATACGATACTGACTGAACGGCGCAGCAAGAAAATCGGAGTGAATTGAGTACGCCATTTCGCAACTACTACAGCGTCTTGCCGCGCGACCCGCGGGCGAGGCATCGCTCGCCCCTCCAGCGCCCAAACGCCGCCTCGGGATTCCCCATTTGAAAACCAGCGCCGCAGTGCTCGAATTCGAACCCCTGTTGCAGGTCGTAGGTCGTTACGTGGCCAGCCCGATGGGACGTCGCGAACTGGAGAAGGTCGAGCCGCACACCGGCCGCGACCGCTTGCTAAACGATCTGGCCGAAGCCGGGGAAGCCATCGAATACCTGCGCTCCGCGGCGCGCCCGCAACCGGCGGCCCGCGGCGCGGCCATCCGTATCGACTTCGGCGGCCTGCCCGACGTGGAGCCGGCGGTGCAGAAACTACACATCGAAGGCGCCGGCCTCGAGCCTAAAGAAATCTTCGACCTGTTTTCGCTGCTCGATCGCGCGGCGGACGCGAAGTCGGTGCTCACCGCCACCGCCGGCCGCTTCCCGCGCCTGGGGCTGCGCGGCCAAGCGATCGGCGATTTTCGCGCTCTCCTCCAGGACCTCGAGGGCAAGATCCTGCCCGACGGCACGGTGGCCGATCACGCCAGTGTTGCGCTGGCGCGCCTGCGCCGCGACATGGAGCGGCAGAAGAAAGCGATTCAGGGATCGCTCGAACGCTTCCTCAAAGCGCACCGCGAGGAAGGCATCCTCCAGGAAGAATTCGTCACCATCCGCAATGAGCGCTTTGTGGTGCCGGTGATCGCCGGGCAGCGCCGCAAACTGGACGGGGTGATCCACGGCGCCAGTTCGAGCGGCCACACGCTGTTCGTCGAGCCGCTGGAAACCATCGACCTCAACAACGAGCTGGTGCGGCTCGGCGAAGAGGAAGCCCGCGAAGTGCACCGCATCCTGCTCGAGATGACGGACCGGCTGCGCGGCCACGGCGATTCCATCCGGCAGACGCTGGTCATAATGGCGGAGCTCGATCTGATCTTCGCCAAGGCGCGCTTCGCCATCGAGTTCGATTGCGTCATTCCGCGCTTTGGCGAGCGGCTGCTGCTGCGCGAGGCGCGCCATCCGCTGCTCCAGGACGTGCTCCGCCGCCGCCAGCGCAAGCCCGTGCCGGTCTCGCTCGAATTGGCGCTCGAGCGCCGCACGCTGCTCATCAGCGGTCCCAACACCGGCGGCAAAACGGTGACGCTCAAAACCGTGGGACTGCTGAGCCTGATGGCGCAAGCCGCGCTGCCGGTGCCGGCGGCCGAAGCCGAATTCCCGGTCTTCGAGCAGGTGCTGGCCGATATCGGCGACTACCAGTCGATTCAGGAAAACCTCAGCACGTTTTCGGCGCACGTCTCGAACATTCGCGAAATGGCGCTCGATGTCACGCCCGGTACGCTGGTGCTGCTCGACGAACTGGGCGCCGCCACCGACCCGGAAGAGGGCGGCGCGCTGGGCGTGGCGATTGTGGACCATTTCCGCGCGGCCGGCGCATTCACGCTCGTCTCCACCCATCTGATGGCGCTCAAGATCTACGGCGCTTCGACGGAAGGCGTGATCAACGGGTCGATGGGGTTCGACGAAAACACCTTCGAACCGACGTTCCTTCTGCAATTGGGGCTGCCCGGCAAGTCGGCGGGCCTCGAAATCGCCACCCGCCTCGGCATGCCGGAAGACATCATGCGCCGCGCGCGGCTTTCGCTCAGCGACCGCGAGCGGGATGTCACGCGATTCCTGAGTGAGCTCGACGCCCGCGTGCGGGAAACCCGGGCCCTGGAACAAAGCCTGCGCGAAAAACTGATTGCCCAAGAGCGCAGCGAGAAAGAGATTGCCCGCGAGTGGGAGCGGCGCGAAACGGTCAAGCTGAAAGAGCTCGAGCGCCGCACCGACGAGGCGCTCAAGCGTTTTGAAGAGCACGCGCGGGAGACCATCGAAAAGATCGCGCAGGGCGGCGAGCGCCGCAAGGCCGAGCAGGAGGCGCAGCGAAAGGTGGCGAAAGCCAAGCGCGAGCTGCGCGACGATTTCGAGACCACCGTTTTGGCCACCGAGGATGACTCACGGCAGGGCCGCATCCAGCCGCTGCGCATCACCGAGGGTGCGCGCGTGCGGCTGAAGGACGTGCGGGAACCGGCTCGCGTGCGGCGCTTTCTGGCCAATGATCGCATCGAAGTGGAGGCCGGGTTCCTGCGCTTGCAGATTGCGCGCGACGACGTGATCGAGGTGCTGCCGGAGACCGGCGGCGCGCCGGCCAAGCTGCCGCCAGGGGTGACCTACAAGCCGGCTCCGCAGTTGACGCCGGCATTTCAGGAAATCAACGTGATCGGCCGGCACGCCGAGGAAGCGCGCGATGCGGTGGATGAATTCCTCGACCGTGCCGTGATGGCCACCGCGTCCCGCGTGCGCATCGTGCATGGCCACGGCATGGGCGTGCTGCGCAAGATCATTCAGGAACTGCTCAGCAGCCATCCGCACGTGGCGAAATTCTATCCCGCGCCGCAGCAGGAAGGCGGCGCCGGAGCCACCATCGTCGAGTTACGGGAATAGCCGCCGCCCGCGCGCTTTGGCGGGTTGGCAGGCGAAAGCGCCTGCCCCACTTCATGGCGGGCGTCAGTTGCCGGCGGACTTTTTGGCGTAGCCGACGCTTTGCGCCAGGATGATCCGCTGCTCGACGCGCAGGTTCAGCGCTTTGCCCAGAGCGGCGCGATCGACCGATCCGCGCACCACCGTGCCGAGCCCTTCGGACGCGCAGAACAGATACACGTTCTGTGCGATGAACCCGGTGTCGGCGTTGGCTGCGGCCAGCTTACCCGGATCGTCGCCGCCCAACTTGGCGGTGTCGGCCACGTAGACCAGATTGACCGGAACATCGGCAACGAACCCCTGGGTCCCGGCGAGCTTGCGGATGTCGGTCGCGACCACGGGCTTCAGCGCGTTGGCCTTGGCGTCGTAAATGTAAGCTCCGTCCGACGTGACGACATAGACGTCGATTTCCTGGCGGTTGGATGCCGAAGGCGCCGTACGGCGGCCGTCGTCGCGATTGATGCCCCAGGCAGCCCACAAAAGGTTCGAAAGCGTCTGCCTGGAAACCCGCTCGGGGCCGAAGTCGCGGACCGACTTCCGCTCTTTGAGGACTTGCATCAGCGGCTTACCGCCGCTGGTTTGAGGGGTTGGCAGCGCAACCGGCTTCAGTTCCTGACCGGTGATTAGTCCCAGCGGGACCAGTAACAGGGCAATAAGAGATTTTGACATCGATTTGACTCGCTAAGTTACTACTATAGCGCTGAGTCAGTAGGCCGGAAAGAAACTGCGCCCGCAAGCGGGCGTTGGCGAGCTAAAGCGTGCCCCACTTATGCGATGCCTTCGAAGAGAACGGACGTCAGATAGCGTTCCCCGGAGTCCGGCAGAATCACCACGATCGTCTTCCCCGCAAACTCGGGCAGACCAGCCAGACGCGCGGCCACCGCGACCGCGGCTCCGCTCGAAATGCCGCTCAGAATGCCCTCCTCGCGCGCCAGGCGCCGCGCCATTTCCAGAGACTCTTCGTTGGTGACCGTCTCCACGCGGTCCACCACCGAGAGATCCAGCGTGTCCGGGATGATGCCGGCGCCAATGCCCTGAATCTTGTGCGGCCCCGGCTGCAGCGGCTTTCCGGCCAGTTGCTGCGTGATGACGGGGCTGGCCGCCGGTTCGACCGCAACCGACGTGATCGCTTTGCCTCGCGTCTGCTTGATGTAGCGCGAAACTCCAGAGATGGTCCCGCCGGTGCCCACCCCGCTCACCAGAACATCCACCGCTCCGTTCGTGTCGCTCCAGATTTCCGGGCCCGTAGTGCGGAAGTGTATCTCGGGATTAGCCGGATTCTTGAACTGCTGCAGCAGCAGGAAATGCTTGGGATCGGATTCGTAGATCTCTTCCGCCTTGGCGATGGCGCCTTTCATCCCCTTGGCGCCCTCGGTGAGCACCAGGTTGGCGCCGAATGCCTTCAGCACCTTGCGCCGCTCCAGTGACATGGTTTCGGGCATGGTCAAGGTGATCGGGTAACCGCGCGACGCCGCAACGAACGCCAGTGCGATTCCCGTATTACCGCTGGTCGGTTCCACCAGTTCTACGCCGGGCTTCAGCAGCGCGCGCCTCTCGGCGTCCCAAATCATCGAGGCGCCGATCCGGCACTTCACCGAGTAAGATGGGTTGCGGCCTTCGATCTTGCCGTACACCTTGGTTGCCGGGCCATCCACAATGCGATTGAGCTTGACGAGCGGCGTCTTTCCGATGCTGAGTGAGTTATCTTCGAATGATGACATGAGTTACTCCTGAGATACTCGCAGGGCCTGGTCCAGATCGGCCTTGATGTCTTCGATATCTTCGATCCCGACCGACACGCGAATATAGTCCGCGGTGACTCCGGTCTCGGCCTGTTCCTTCTCGGTAAGCTGGGAATGCGTGGTGGACGCGGGGTGAATCACCAGCGTCTTGGCGTCCCCGACATTCGCCAGATGGCTGGCCAGTTTCACGCTGTTGATGAACTTAACGCCGGCCGCTTTCCCGCCACGCACGCCGAACCCGAGAATCGCTCCCGGGCCTTGCGGCAGATACTTCCTGGCATTCCGATAGTGCGAGTGGTTCGGCAGGCCGGGGTAATTCACCCAGGTCACGGCGGGATGCTGCAGTAGCCACTCGGCGACCGCTTGCGCGTTTCGCGTGTGGCGTTCCATCCGCAGGTGCAGCGTCTCGATACCAAGCAAGAGCAGGAACGCCGCAAAAGGGCTCTGGGTACCCCCGGTGTCGCGCAGCCAGTGGGTGCGGATGTGGAGGATGTACGCCAGATTGCCGAGCGGCTTGAGCGCCTCAGTGAATACTACGCCGTGATAGGAATCGCTCGGTTCGGTGAACTCCGGCCACTTCTTGGGATTCTCCGCCCACAGAAAATTGCCGCTGTCGACGATGGCCCCGCCGACGTGGACCCCGTGACCGCCGAGGAACTTGGTGGTCGAGTACACGGCGATATCGATGCCGTGCTCGAAGGGCCGGAACAGCGCCGGCGTCAGCACCGTGTTATCCACGATCACCGGCAAGCCGTGCGCGTGCGCCTCGTCGGCGATGGCGCGGAAATCGGGAACGTCGTTCTTGGGATTGCCAACCGATTCCAGGTACACCAGACGGGTGTTCTCATCCACCAGTTTGCCGATTTCCTCCGGATGATCGGGATTGAAGAACCGCACCTCGATGCCCAGCTTTTTCAGTGTCTGCGTGAAGAGCGTCCAGGTGCCTCCGTACAGGCTGGTGGCGGAAATGAAACTCTGCCCGGCGTGCGTGATGGTGAGGATGGCGGCGGTGATGGCCGCCTGTCCCGAGGCGAACGCCAGCCCGCCGATACCGCCATCGAGCGCGGCCAGGCGCTTCTCGAGCACGTCATTGGTCGGGTTCATGATCCGCGAATAGATGTTGCCGAACTCGCGCAACCCAAAAAGATTCGCGGCCGTTTCGGCGTCTTTGAAAACGTAGCTCGTGGTGGCGTAAATCGGGACCGCCCGTGCCGTGGTGGTGGGGTCGGGCTCCTGACCGGCATGCAAAGCAAGCGTGCCGAGTCCGCGTTTCAGTGGTGCGTCTGCCATTTGAGTTTTCTCCGCTGTATATCCTAATGTCTATAGAGTATGTGATATTCCGCACGGAATTGCAAGTGGGGCTGGAAATATTCGATAAACGAAAGCGCACCGGGCATGCCCGGCCCCTACGGGAGGAGGGCCGCATCGAGATCGGCGATCAGGTCCTCCACATCCTCGATGCCGATTGAAACGCGGACCAGGTCGGAGGTGATCCCCATGCGTGCGAGCACAGCGGGATCGACCGACGAATGGGTCATGGTGACCGGATGCTCGATCAACGATTCCACGCCGCCGAGCGACTCCGCCAGCGTAAAGACCCGGACTTTTTCGAGCAGCCCAAAGACGGCGTCCTCACCGCCGCGCAGGCGGAACGAAAATGTCCCGCCAAAACCGCTCATCTGACGCATGGCGAGAGAGTGCTGCGGATGCGATTCGAGGCCGGGATGCCGCACTTCGCTCACTTCAGGCCGAGCTTCGAGCCAGCGTGCAATGGCGAGTGCGTTGCGGTTATGCTCCTCCATCCGGATGGCGAGCGTCTTGACACCGCGCAGCACCAGGAAGCAGTCCTGCGGGCCGGCGCAGGAACCGGTCGCGTTTTGCAGGAAGCCGATCTTCTCGGCGAGCGCGGGGTGGTTGGTAACGACGGCGCCGCCAACCACGTCGGAATGGCCATTGATGTACTTGGTGGTGGAATGCACGACGACGTCGACGCCCAATTCGAGCGGGCGCTGAAAGTATGGCGAGAGGAAGGTGTTGTCGCAGATGGCGATGGCGCCAACGCGATGCGCCAGGTCCGCCACCGCGCGCAGGTCCACCAGGTTCATCAGCGGGTTGGTCGGCGATTCGATCCATACCGCAGCGGCGCCGCGCGCGAGCTCGCGTTGGGTTTCGACCGGATCTCGAAGGTCCACGTAAACCGCCTGGATGCCCTTGTTGCGGAATACCTTCTCGAACATACGGAAGGTCCCGCCGTAGAGATCGCTATGAACGATGATCCGATCGCCGGTCTGGAACATCATCACGACGGTGGTTTCGGCCGCCATTCCGGTGGCGAAGGCGAAACCGAAGGCGCCGCCCTCCAGCGATGCGAGGCAGGTCTCGAGCGCCTTTCGCGTCGGATTGCCGCTGCGCGAATATTCGAACGCGCCCGGCTGATTGACTCCGCGGAAAGCAAACGTGGAAGTCTGGTAGATCGGCGTCATCACCGCGCCATGATGGTCTTTGGGATTATGACCCGAGTGAATAGCGAGAGTTTTGAATTTCATGGGCTGGGTTTGTGCGTACCTTTCTCGTCATTATAGACGGCGGGCAAGCGAAGGATGGCAGTCACCGCACTTTCATCTGACGCGTTCTATACTACAAAGGACGCCGTTGCGAGTCGCGGGCTATGGCCCCGATCCACTGTTCAAAATGGTTTTCCTGCCACATTTGACGTTGCGGGTGGCGCTCGGACTGGCGCTGGCATCCGCCGGCCTCGCGCAGACGGCCGCGCCGCCGCTGAAATTCACCTTGCAGCAGACCATCGACCGCGCCCGGCAGTACGGCCCAGCCTTTTTGGCCGCCAATCTAGCCGCCGCCAGCGCTCACGAGGACGCGGTGCAGGCCAAGGCGGCGCTGCTGCCCGGCGTCAGCGGGCTTAGCCAGTTCATCTACACGCAACCGAACGGCACACCCAGCGGCGTCTTTGTATCGAACGACGGGCCGCACGTTTACAACCAGCAGGCGCTGGTGCACGGAGACCTTTTTGCGCCGGGAAAGCGGGCCGATTATCACCGGGCGCTGGCTGCCGAAGCCGTGGCGCGCGCCAGGGCCGACGTGGCGGCGCGCGGGTTGGTGGCGGTGGTGGTGCAGGATTATTACGCGATGGCGGTGGCCGAGCGCAAGATCGAGAATACGCGGCAGGCGCTGCGCGAAGCCCGGCAGTTCCTGGACGTCACCGAACAACAGGAGCGCGGCGGCGAGGCGGCGCACTCCGACGTCATCAAGGCGCAGATTCAAGTGGAGCAGCGGCAGCGCGACGCCGAGGATGGCCAACTTGCGTTGGATAAAGGCCGCCTGGCGTTCGCGGTTCTGCTGTTCCCGGATTTCCGCCAGGACTTCTCGGTGGAGGACGATCTGGACAGCGCCGCGGCTCTGCCGCCATTCCCGCAGGTGCAGGAGATGGCGGGGCGCAACAACCCCGACATGCGCGCGGCGCAGGCGGTGGTGGAACAGCAAGCTCACGCGGTGGAATCGGCCCGCGCGGCGCTGTTGCCTACGCTCTCGTTCGACTATTTCTTCGGCATCAATGCCAACCAGTTCGCCATACATGACGCGGACCATTTGAACAATCTGGGCTCGGTGGCGCAGGCGCAATTGACGGTGCCGCTGTGGACCTGGGGCGCGGCGCGCAGCAAGATCCGCCAGGCGCAGATCGGGCTCGAGCAAGCCAGGAACGATTTGAGCTTCACCCAGCGCCAGTTACTTTCCACGCTGCAGGCCTTCTATCGGGAGGCGCAGGTGGCCGGCTCGCAGGTGGATTCGTTGAAGCGTTCGGTGGAGCTTTCGGCCGATAGTCTGCGGCTGACGCTGCTGCGCTACCAAGCCGGTGAGGTCACGGTGCTGGAAGTGGTGGATGCACAGACTACGCTGACGCAGGCGCGCAACGCCAGAGCCGATGGTCTGGCGCGCTATCGCCTGGCGCTGGCGGAATTGCAGACTCTGACGGGAGCGTTTTAAGAAATGAGGCAATCAGACAGCGTCTGTGGCGCACGCACTCCTACGTGCCGCGTCGGCACTCCTGCCGACGCCCGCTGCCCCGGAACGAAGACGCGTCGAGTAGAGTCTCGACGCTGCACGCAGGAGTGCGTGCGCCACGGCACCAGCATTGCGACGGTCGTCGTCCTCTGCCTGCTCGCCGCCGGTTGCGCCAAGAAGGAAGCGGCGGAGGTCGAAAGCGTCGCGGCGGTGGAGGTGACCGCGGTGGCGCAGGATTCCATTCGCCGGCTGGTGGAAGCCGATGCCGTGCTGTACCCGATCGACCAGGCTTCGGTGATGCCGAAGATCAGCGCGCCGGTGCAGAAGTTCCTCGTCAATCGGGGCGACCATGTGAAGGCCGGGCAACTGCTGGCGGTGCTCGAGAATCGCGATCTGGTGGCCGCTGAAAACGCCGCCAGGAGCCAGGTGGATCAGGCCGAAGCCAATTTGCGCAGCACCGAATCGGCCGCTGTGCCGGAAGCCGTCATGAAGGCGCAGACCGACGTTGCCTCCTACCAGGAACAGCTTGACGCCGCTCGCCGCGCGCTGGAAAGCCGGCAGAAGCTTTTTGAGGATGGCGCCCTGGCACGCAAATCGGTGGACGATGCCGCGGTGACTTACGCGCAGGCGAAGGCGCAATTTGAAACCGCGCGCGAGCATCTGCGGGCTTTCGAGAGCGTGGGCAAGCAGGAGCAAATCAAGACCGCGCAGGCGCAGGTGGCCGCGGCGCAGGCGCAGTATCGTTCCGCAGCCGCGCAGGTGAGCTACTCGGAAATCTTGAGCCCGATCGCGGGCGTGATTGCCGACCGGCCGCTCTACGCCGGCGAGATGGCCGCGCCCGGCAGCCCGTTGCTGACGGTGATGGATACATCCCGCGTGGTGGCGCGCGCCAACATTCCGCAAGCGCTGACCGCGAGCATCAAAATCGGCAACGCCGCCGCCATCCGTCTCGCGGATGGCCAGACGGAGGTACCGGCGCGGGTGACGGTGGTGAGCCCGGCCACCGATCCGGCCAGCACCACGGTGCAGGTCTGGGCGGAGGCGGCCAATCCCGCCGAACGGCTCAAGCCGGGAGGCAGCGTGCGATTGAGCATCGTCACCGAAACCGTACCGCGCGCGGTGGTGATTCCCGCGGCCGCCATCCTGCCCGGCGAAGAGGGCGGTACGGCGGTGCTGGTGGTGAGCGCCGATTCCACGGTTCATCGGAAGGCGATCATGACCGGCGCGCGCGATGGCGACAAGGTGCAGATCCTGAGCGGCGTTTCGGCCGGCGAGCAGGTGGTGACAGGCGGCGGCGTCGGGCTCGACGACAATGCCAAGGTGCGGATCGTCAAGCCTGGCGCAAAGGACGATGCCGGCGAGACCGGCGGCAAAGGCGAACCGAAGGAATGAGCAGCAGCCTCACGCCACCGCCCGGCGTCGACGCGGCCGGCTCCGGCCACTGGACCGCGCGTCACGGCCGGCCCATCGTCTTTTTCATCCTCACCCTGGTGGCTGCCGGCATTTACCTGGCTCTCACGATTCCCGTCGCGGTCTTTCCGGAAACCAATTTCCCACGCATCGTCGTGGGCGTGGATAACGGCGTTTTTCCCATCGACCAGATGCTGGTCACCGTAACCCGGCCCATCGAAGACGCCGTCAACACGGTTCCCGGGCTGGACCACATCTGGTCCGTCACCAGCCGCGGCACGGCGGAAGTCGACTTATTCTTCAGTTGGAAGAGCGACATGTACCGCACACTGGAACTGGTGAACGCCGCCCTGGCGCGCATCCAGCCGACGCTTCCGCCCACCGCGAAGATCACCGCCAACCGGCTCACCTTCGCGGCGTTTCCGATCATGGGCTACAGTCTGACCTCGGACAACGTGCCGCAAACGCGCATCTGGGAGATGGCGACGTACGATTTGAAACCGCGGCTGAACCGCACCACCGGCGTTTCGAGCGTGGTGGTGCAAGGCGGGCAGGTTCCGGAGTTTCAAATCGAACCGGACCCGGCCAAGCTGGTCGAAACCGGCACCACGGTGCCGAACATTCTGGATGCGATCTCCCGCAGCAACATGGTCGATTCGCCTGGGCTGATCGAAACCAACCATCAGCTTGTGCTCAGCCTGGTGAGCGGCCAGACCAGAACGCCCGCGGAAATCGGCAATATCGTGGTGAAGGCCACGCCCGCCGGCGCGCCCATTCACATCGGCGACCTGGGCAGCGTCATGCCCTCCGTGATGCCGGTCTACACCATCGTCACCGCCAACGCCAGGCCCGCCGTCCTGCTGAACATCTATCGGCAGCCCGACAGCAACACGGTGACGGTGGCCAGCGCCGTCCACAGCGAAATCGAACGCATCCGGCGGACGCTGCCGAAAGGCGTGGAGCTGCGGCCGTTCTACGATCAATCGGAGCTCGTCAACGACTCCATACGCAACGTGCGCGATGCGATCCTGCTGGGGCTGGTTCTGGCGTCGTTGATCATGGTGCTGTTCCTGCGCGATTGGGGCACCTCGCTGGTGGCGGGGCTGGTGATTCCCGCCACCATCGCGATCACCTTCATCGCGCTGCGCATTCTGAACGAGAGCTTCAACCTAATGACGCTGGGCGGACTGGCGGCGGCGGTGGGCCTGGTGATCGATGACGCCATCGTGGTGGTGGAAAACATCGTCATGCACCGCGACCGCGGCCAGACGCGCGCCGAAGCGATCCGCAGGGCCATCCGCGAAATCCGCGTCCCGCTGGTCGGCTCCACGGTCACCCCCATCGTGGTGTTCCTGCCGCTGATTTCCCTCACCGGAGTCGAGGGCGTATTCTTCCGCGCGCTGGCCCTCACCGTCACCATCGCGCTCGCAACCTCGCTCGCCCTGGCGCTGACCTGGACGCCCACGCTCAGCCATTACCTCATTCGCAGCCGGAGCCGGCGCCGCCCGGAAGAAATTGACGATGCGCCGCCGCGCGCCATGCGCGCGTACAGGAGCGTGTTGCGCTTCACCCTGGAACATCGTCTGGCGCTGGCGCTGTTTACGGTGGCGCTGATCGGCGCATCGTATTTCTGTTACAGCCGTCTCGGTTCGGACCTTCTGCCGGAGATGGACGAGGGCGGCTTCGTGCTGGACTACATCATGCCCGCCGGTTCGTCGCTCGAGGCCACCAACCGGGTGGTCACCCATGTGGAGCAGTTGCTGCGCACAACGCCGGAGGTGGAGAGCACCTCCCGTCGCACGGGCTTGCAGCTTGGCTTGGCCGCTGTGACCGAAGCCAACTACGGCGACATCCTGGTGAAGTTGAAAAAGCAGCGCGACCGCGGCGTGGAGGAAGTGATTGCGGACGTTCGCGCGCGCGTGCGTCAGGCGGAGCCGGTGCTCGATATCGAGTTCACGCAAGTGCTGCAGGATATGATCGGCGACCTGACCAGCGCCCCCGAACCCTGCATCATCAAGCTGTTTTCGAACGACCCCGACGCGTTGCGAAAGTGGGCGCCGGCAACGGCCAAGGCCATCGGGAAGATTCACGGAGTGGTGGACATTTTAGATGGGATCGAGAACACCATCAGCGGTCCCGCCACAGTCTTCAACGTCGATCCGGTGGTGGCGGCCCGTGCCGGTTTTTCGCCGCAGGAAGTGGAGGTGGATGCGAGCGCCGTCCTGCAAGGCGAGCCCGCTGCGACCCCGGTAGTGGTGGGCGACCGCGCCTACACGATTCGCGTCCGGTTCCCCGCGCGGACCCGCGCCACGCTCGATGCCATCCGCGACACGGTACTAGTGAGCGGCACCGGCAAGACCGCCAGCATCGGCTCGCTGGGCGGCATGGTGCAAATTCCGGGCCAGACCGAGATCCGCCGCGAAAACCTGCAGCGCGACGTGCAGGTGACCGCCCGTTTCGAAGGCCTGAACCTGGGCGAAGGCATGGATAAAGTGCAGCAGGCGGTTCGCGATTTGCACATCCCGTCCAGCACCCGCGTGGCCTACGGCGGCCAGTATGAAGAGCAGCAGAAATCGTTTCGCGAGCTGGTGGTGGTGCTGATTCTGGCCATCGTGCTGGTGTTCATGGTGCTGCTGTTCGAGTTTGGCAGTTTCGCCGTGCCGGCGGCCGTGCTGGCTTCGGCCATCCTTTCCACTTCCGGCGTGTTTCTGGCGCTCCTGGTGACCGGCACCACCTTCAATCTCTCGTCGTTCATGGGGTTGATCATGGTGATCGGCATCGTAGCCAAGAACGGCATTCTGCTGCTGGACGCCGACCAGAAATTCCGTGCCGCCGGCATGGCGGCCGAGGAAAGCATGCTGCGTGCCGGCGAGCGCCGGCTGCGTCCCATCCTGATGACCGCCCTGGCCACAGTGGCCGGCATGATTCCGCTGGCGCTCGCCTGGGGCGCCGGCTCGCAGATGTTGCAGCCCTTGGCCATCGCGGTCATCGGCGGCATCCTGGCCTCGATGGTTCTTTCGCTGGTGGTCACGCCGGCGGTGCGGTATTACCTGGAAGCCAGACAATAGCCCGTGGCGCAGGCTGCCAAGCCTGATGAGCCGAGATTCATCTCGGCTTTTCTTGCCGCGCTAGCTGGCTCCCGTGCTACACCAGCTCCGCTTCGGCTGGTTTGACGCGAATTGCGATCGACCGGCTGCCCAGAAACGGGTGCTTCGCGGTCAGATTCACCACGCCGGCGCTTTCCTTCGCGCGCACCCAGACTGCCGCCGCACCACCGGCCGGCACCAGCGGATTCTCGCCGACGATCTCGCCTGGGCCGGTCAACGAAAGGGCAATCGCAGCCGTCGCAAACGGCCGGATGTTGCCGTATTCGTCGGTAATCATCACCACCACGCGGGTGGCATCACTGCCGTCGCCGGTCAATTCCGTCTCGTCGGCGGCGAATATGAAGCCGGCGTCTTTGCCGCTGCCCGAAAGCGTCAGTGTCTTGCGGAGCTTGCCGCCGATATATCCCTCGATCTTCACATCGCCCCACGGACTTAATGGCAGCTCGCCCAGGTCCATCGCGAACGGCGGATGTTTGAGGTGAGCGTAAGTCGTACGGTCGGGATCGAGCTCCTGCTTTAACTCGCCGTTCCAATAGATCTTGAGATGGTCGCAATTGGACAGCACCGGCACGCGATGCACGCCGCCGGCGGCCGACCTGTCTCCCTGAGACCAGAAGAACCCCGCCTGCAAAACCACTTCTTCTTCCGGGCTGCATTGCGAGGAGTAAAAATACGCGGCCGGTTTGGGGATGCGAAAAATGTCGGACACGCCGTGATAGCAGATGTGATCGCCGGAGCCGAAGTTGTGGTGGGTGTTGTAGTCGAAGGCGCACCAGCCGGTGCCGCCCGAATAGCGATTGTCCGAGGCGAGCTGGTCGTGCACGCGCGCGTGCCGCGTCACGTGCTCCGCCACCCGCTCGACGTTGTCGGAACGCTTGTTGGAGAACATATGCCCGCAGAACTCGGTGTTCATGTACAGCGGATGGTTCGGCGGGCGCAGCGGAAAACCGAAGTCGTTCATCGTCATGACGTCTTCCAGCAGCTCCGTGTCGTAAAGGTAACGGATGCCGCCGGTCTGGCGCGCATCGTCGAGCGAGTGCGCCAGCGCGTTGGTGCGCGTGTAGAAATCGTGGTTGTCCTGGCTTTCGTTGATACGCACGCCCCACAGCACGATGGACGGGTGATTCCAGTCGCGCCGGATCATCGCGCCGACGTTGCGCACCGCCAGGTCCTGCCACGCCTGGTCGCCAATGTGCTGCCAGCCGGGAATCTCTTCGAGCACCAGCAGCCCTAGTTCGTCGCAGGCGTCCAGGAAGGCCGGCGACTGCGGGTAGTGCGAGGTGCGGACGATGTTGCAGTGAAGCTCGCGTCGCAGGATCCAGGCATCGCGGCGCTGCACCCGGTCCGGCATGGCGCCGCCGACATAGGGGAACGTCTGGTGCCGATTGAGGCCGATCAGCTTGACGCGTTCGCCGTTGAGCATGAAACCGTCCGGCGTGTAGCGCGCCTCGCGGAAGCCGATCCGGGTGCGGTATTCGTCCTGCGCACCTCCGGCCGTCGAAAGCCGAACCACCACGCTGTACAGCTTGGGCTTCTGCAAATTCCAAAGTTCGATGCCGGGGAGCGAGTCGAGCTGAATCTCGTGATACTCCGACTCCGCGGTGACCTTCGCACTCGCCGTCTTCAGCACCGTAGCGCCGTCCCGCAGTTCCGCGGTCAGCATGGCCGTCCCGGCGATGGGCCCTTGCAGGTAGCAGCGCACGACCACCGATCTTTGCGCGGTAAGCGCCGCCACTGGCTTGGCATAGACATTGTCGATGAAAGTCTCCGGCACCACGCGAAGCTGCGCGCCGCGGTAGATGCCGCCGAAGGTCAGGTAATCGATGTTTTCGCCAAAGGGCGGAATGTCGGCGCGCTCGGTCGAGTCCAGTTCCACCGCGATCAGATTGTCGGCGCCATATTTCAGGTGCGGCGTGATCTCGAAACTGAAGGGCGTGTACCCGCCCTTATATTCGTCGAATTTGTGGCCATTCACGGTAACCGTGGAAGCGGTCATCGCCCCGGCGAAATCGAGGAAGACACGTTTACCTTTCCATTCCGGCAGCGCGCGGAAGTGGCGCCGGTAGGCGGAGACGTACTGAAAGCTGCTCTCATCGAAACTGTGCCATGGCAGGCGCACGTTGGAATGCGGCAGGGTGACCTTCTGCCACGCCGTATCGTTGAAGTCCGGGGCCGCAACGCCGGCTCCCGCCTTGCCGCCGAACAACCATCGGCGGTTCAGTTCGTAAACGCGGCGTTGTGGATCCGGCGTCGCCGCGCGCTCCACCTGCGCCTCCAGGACGCCAGCCGCCGTAGTGCCGAGGATAAACATGCGTCGATCGATTTGTGGTTGGTCGCTCATAAAAGTGCCGTAGGCCAACCTAGAGTTTTGCACATTTTGAGGTCCGCTTACCTGCCGGAGCGAACACACGGGCAAGCTTAAAGCATGCCCACCAACTCATGACCGGCCGCAACGGAGTTATGATGAGCCAGTGCCGCGTGCGGCATCTACAGTTATGACTACTACTCGTCCACAACACGCCATTCTTACGGTGGCGCTCGTGCTCTCCGGCGTCGGCGGCGCGGGTCGGCTGGCTGCCCAGGATGGGCGGAAGCTCGATCAAATCGCCCATGTCGCATTGCGCGTCAGCGACGTCGCCAAGTCGCGCGAGTTCTACAAGACCGTGGGCTGGGACCAGGCATTTGAGTTCAGCGACGACAAAGGCACCACAACCTCCTACGTGAAGGTGAGCGACCATCAGTACATCGAGCTGTGCCGCAGGGACAGACCATCGGACCCGATCGGCTTCATGCATATCTGCCTGGAGACCGTCGACCTGGATCGGCTGAGCGCGGCTTACACCGCAGTGGGACTGACGCCGACCGAGTCGAAAAAGGGCCGCGCCGGCAACGTCCTCTTCAACCTGCGCGATCCGGAAGGCCAGGTGATCGAGTACACGCAGTATCTGCCGGGGTCGCTGCACTCCAACGCCCGCGGCAAGTTCGTCGAGGAGGCGCGCATTTCGGATCATATGATCGGTGCGGCTATGACCGCGAAGGATGTCGACGCCGAGAAAGCGTTCTTCACCGGCAAACTGGGCTTTTCGGGCAGCGGCTATAAGCTCAGCGTGCCGGGAGTTCCGGGTGAGACGGTGGATCTCAAGGCGCGGGTGGCCGGTGAGACGCCGGAGCTCAGATTCGCGGCTGATCCGAAACGGGCTGCCGAGGCGTTGAAGAAGCGCGGCCTGGAGGTCAAGATCGTCGGCGGAGTTCCCGAAGTCCGCGACCCGGACGGCACGGTGATCCGGTTCAGCGAGCGCTGAGTTCGCGCGCGGGGGTAAGAAAGGTCGAGACGAATCTCGACCCAGCACGCAGGAATGCGTGCGCCACGTCACTTCTTGCGGTAGTGGAATGTGTTCAGCGAGCGCTGCACTTCGAAGCCGCGTAGCATGGCGATTACTTCGGCACCGGCCATCAGCGTGGGGCCGTAGCCCTGCATGGCGCCGAGGTCGGTGGGGCGGTTGTAGTAATAGACTGCGTCGTAGGCGGCGGTGGTGCTGACGCAGATGCCTTCGATGCGGCCGTCCGCCCGCACCCGCGTGGCCAGCGCCTGCCAGCCGGCCTGCGCCACCGGCGCGTAGACCGGCGAAAGCCAGCCGCGGTTCACGCCGCGCGCGATGGCGAAGGTGAACATCGCCGAGGCTGAGGTTTCCAGGTAACTATCGGTCTTGTCCAGCAATTGATGCCACAGACCAGTGCCGCCTTGCGCGGCCGCCAGGCCCTGCGCGCCGTGCCGGAAGATCTCCAGCACACGCTCCCGCTCGGGGTGATTCTCAGGCAGCACGCTCAGCAGTTCCGCCGCGGCCATGATGACCCATCCAGATGCGCGGCCCCAATAAAACTTGGGATCCGGCGTGGTGTTCTCGAACCAGGCGTGGTCCCACAGCCCGCTCGAGGCGTCCTGGAGACGCGCCGACGCTTGCATCACCTGCCGTGCGGCGTCGTCGAACCAGGAGCGCTGGCCGGTGAGCACGCCCATTTGCGCCAGGAACGGGACCGACATGTACAGGTCGTCCGCCCAAAGCGATACGGGTTGCGGGCGCTGGCGCGCCAGCGTGCCGTCCGGCATGCGAAATTGCTTGTGCGCGATGTGCTCCGCGATGGCGTCGATGGTAGCGCGGTATTTTGCGTCCTTCTTCTTGTTGTAAGCCTTGATGAGAGCCGCGCCGATGGCGCCACAATCGTCCAGTTCGCGCATCTCGATCAGCCGCCGGTAACCGTACGCCTGCGGGCCGAACTGCCTGGCCTGCTCGCGGAAGTAGTCCAGGTGGTCGAAGATGAAATCGAAATTCCTGAATGCGTAGTCCGAGTAAGTGGCGTCGCCGGTCACATCGGCGGCCTGCAACATGCCCGCCAGCGCCACTCCCATCGGGTAATCCCAGTCGTTGAACTGCCCCGTCCGCATGTCGATGCCGACCGTCTTGGTGGGCTTGGTCAGGTCCGTGACCGGCGCGCCGGTCTCGGTATCGATGATGCGATACGGAGTGGAGCGGACGAAGTAATCGCGGATGCGATCGAGCGTGGCTTTGATTTCGCCCTCCGTGGGCAGCACGTAATCCACGCCGGGCGCCCGCGAGGGCTGCGAGAAGGATGGATCGCTGCGGCCCGGCGGTTGGGCCGCGGCGGACGCCAGCGCCAGCAGCAGCGCGGCACAGGCGCCGAGAATGCGATTCCTCGTCAGCGTCCCATCCATCCGCCGTCCACCACCAGCACATGGCCGTGGACGTAATCCGACGCCGCCGAAGCCAGAAACACCGCCGCTCCGCACACGTCCTCCGGCTCGCCCCAGCGCCCCGCCGGAATGCGCTCGAGGATGGCCTGCCGGCGCGATTCGTTTTGGAAAAGCGGACGCGTATTCTCGGTGCGTATGTAACCCGGCGCAATCGCGTTTACATTCACTCCGCGCCCGGCCCACTCATTGGCCAGCCCCTTGGTGATCTGCGCCACTCCGCCTTTCGCCGCCGAATATGACGGCACGTTGATGCCGCCCTGGAAGGAGAGCAGCGAAGCGACGTTGATGATCTTTCCCCGCCCGCGCGGCAGCATGTGTGCGCCGGCCGCGCGGCAGAGCCGGAACACTGCGGTGAGGTTGATCTCGATCACCGCGTCCCAGTCTTCGTCCGGGTGTTCCACCGCCGGCGCGCGCCGGATGATGCCGGCGTTGTTGACCAGGATGTCCACCGCGCCCATCGCCGCCACGGCCTCTTCGATCACGCGGTCCGCCTGCGCGCGAGAACTGAGATCGGCAGCCAGGCAGTGCGTGCGCACGCCGGCCATCTCGCGGATGCGCTTCGCCGTCTCCTCGGGAGCCGCGATATCGTGCAGAACCACGTCCGCTCCGGCTTGGGCGAAGCCGAGGGCCATCGCCGCGCCCATACCGCGATTTGAGCCCGTCACCAGGGCGACTTTTCCGTCCAGACGAAACATCGCGCTACCTCCCCGCCTGACCGCGCTCCAAGCCGGAGCCGCCGCCGGCGAACTCGGGCTGCACGTTGACCACGCCGAACTGCCGGTCGTCGTCCTCGCGGTTAGCCGCCATCATCCACAGGAAATTGATTTGCGATCCCGGCGCCGCCACGTTCGGATGATAGCCTTTCGGCATGATGACCACGTCTCCGTCGCGGACGAACGTGGCCAGCTCGGGCTCGGCCGTATTGGTGTAGACGAACTGCACGCCGAAGGCCGGCGCGGGCATGTCGATGTAGAGGTAGGCTTCCTCCAGCATCACCGCGTGCTCGTGCGGCGGCCACGAGGTCCAGTTGCCGGGCTTGCTGAACGTAACGCCCGCCACGATGCGTCCGGCCTGGACATTCTTCCCGAGCAGGATGTTGAGGTCGCGCTGAGAGTTGGGACCGCCAGCCGTGAAGTGCAGGCCGGGATCCTTCTGAACCTCGGCGAAGGAGACGAACTGGAGTGGGTGCGCCTTCTCGGCCGGAGCGGACAGCTCGGCGAAATCGCAGCCGTCCGCGCCCGGGGTCACGCGGAACCGGCTCTGGCGCGGAATGTAGAGCGCGTCGTAAAGGCCCATCGTGTACTCATTGGCTCCCACCTGCACCATGGCGCCGCCGCGCAGGCATACCAGCCCGGTCTCGCGCCCTCCGGTTTCGACCTCCACCGGCGCGTCGCCGCCATCGAGCACGATGCGCCCGTAGTAAAGATGCCGCGAGGCCGTGGTCTGGGGCGTGACGGACAGATGACGCCCCTTCCGCGCTCCGGTGTTCCTGACGACGCACGTCTCGGTTCGAATCGCTGCCGGCTCGGTTGATGTCATGTGCTCTCCTTGTGATTTGGCCTTGGCGGCCCTTTCCTCCGAATTCTCCCACTCCGCCGCGGGCGAATCAAATCGGACCGCTATGCGAATGCATAGAACCTTCGTTATCAGGGTCTGCGCGGCTGTCGCCATCTCAGTTACACTTTGATCGTCGTGTATTTGTCGTCCGCGTGGCCGCTCCGATCACGATCATGAGAGAGTGGACCCGGGGTCTAAGGCCCAGTCTGGCGCAGCCCCGAGTGCGGACCTGAGAGGACACCGGAATGCGCACTGTCATTCACCGTTTGCTCGCCGGACTCGCGATCGTTGGGCTCGCTGGCGTGGCGACAGCACAGAAGAAGGAATTCACCCACTGGCCGCCGGGCACCGCGCCCGAGGAAGTGGGCAGGAAGATCGTCAAAGACATGCTCCCGCGCTGGATCCCGACCAGACCCTATGTCCACTATGCCGAGGACTCCACCTGGTACGCCGCACTCGAGTTTGCCAAGCTGATCGACGATCAGGCGATGACGGACGCGCTGGTCAAGCGCTACGACACCTGGCGGACCGAAGAAGGACAGCAGAAAGTGGTCTCCTGGCAGCGCCACGTCGACCACGCCATCTTCGGCATCGTGCCCCTGGAGCTGTACATCCGCACCAAGGACCCGCAATACCTGCCGCTCGGCAAGAAACTGGCCGACCAGCAATGGGAGAACCCCACGCCGGAAGGGCTCTCGGGCGAGACCCGCTTCTGGATCGACGACGCGTACATGATCACGATCCTCCAACTCCAGGCCTACCGCGCCACCGGCGATAAGGTTTACCTGGACCGCGCCGCGCTCGAAATGGCCGCCTACCTCGACAAGCTGCAGAAGCCTAACGGCCTGTTCTATCACGGGCCGGACTTCCCCTTCTACTGGGGCCGCGGCAACGGATGGGTGGCGGGCGGCATGTCCGAATTGCTCACGGATCTGCCGGCCGACCATCCCAAGCGCGCCCGCATCCTGGAGGGCTACCGCACGATGATGGCCTCCCTGTTGAAGTACCAGGATGCCGACGGCGTCTGGCATCAACTGATCGACCACCCCGAGAGCTACCAGGAAAGCTCCTGCACCGCGATGTTCACGTATGCCATGATCACCGGCGTGAAGAAGGGCTGGCTCACGGACAAGGCCTACGCCCAAGCCGCGCGCAAAGGCTGGCTGGGCGTCAACAAGTTCATCGATCAGGACGGCAGAGTGGACAAGGTCTGCGTCGGCACCGGCCAGACCAATGACGTGAATTTTTACCTGAACCGCCCGACCGAGAAGGGCAATCCGCACGGCCAGGCGCCCGTCCTATGGTGCGTCAATGCCCTGCTGAAGAAATAGTTTTTGGATCGGTAGCGCCGGCGGTCTTTTGCCGCCGGGGTTCTGTGTCTTGCGCGCGCTTGGAAAGAATACCGGCGGCATAGACCGGCGGCGCTACTAGACCGAAGTTCCCGCTCCCGATGAGCGGGAAGTGACTGATCACTCGGCAGATAGGCCCAGGGCGAACGGTGGCCTACTGGGTACACTCACGCTCGACAGGAGATTTTCAACAGGTCGAACGCAC
>Ga0181521_10000511_pt1 | contig 47375 bp, 47 predicted proteins | sample PEATcosm2014_Bin_32_FD_119764 | JGI IMG/M metagenome (GOLD analysis project Ga0181521, IMG submission 119764) | Peatland microbial communities from MTU Mesocosm Facility, Houghton, MI, USA - PEATcosm2014_Bin02_60_metaG | ecosystem: Environmental > Terrestrial > Soil > Wetlands > Peat | place... | reverse complement strand
CCCAAGATCTGGGAAGAGCGCAATTATCCGCTGCCCGAGGGCGTCGACCCCAAAGAGCTGATTAAAACTCCGGACAACGCGCAGTATTTTGCCTGCATTGGCGCCATCGAGTACGGCAAGTCGGAAGACCCGGGTGTTGGCCTCTACCAGGGCTACTCCAAGCTGGAGTGGTACATCACTGAAGGGCGCACCATCGAGAAGGCCAAGAAGGGTGGCGCCGCGGCGCTGGCCAGGACTCCGGACGAGTTGGCCGCATTCAAGGAGAAGTACAGGAAGCCTCCGTTCACTCCGGCGAAGTTCGAGACCGGGCAGGTGGTGGAAGGCTACATTGGTATCGACGGCGGTTCGACCTCGACCAAGGCCGTGCTGGTGGACAAGAACCGCAACATCCTGTGCAAGACCTACCAGCTCTCCAAGGGCAATCCCATCGAGGATACCCAGGAAGTCCTGGCCAAGGTCGCCAAGCAGGTCACCGACCAGGGCGCGACGCTCAACGTGCTCGGCGTCGGCACCACCGGCTATGCCAAGGACATTCTCAAGGATGCCGTCGGCGCCGACGTGGCGCTGGTCGAGACCGTGGCGCACACGCAGGCCGCGCTGCACTTCTATCCTGATGCCGACGTGATCTGCGACGTGGGCGGGCAGGACATCAAGATCATCATCCTGAAAGACGGCCGCGTTAAGGACTTCAAGCTGAACACGCAATGTTCGGCCGGCAACGGCTACTTCCTGCAGGGCACCTGCGAGGCCTTCGGGTTCAAGGTCGAGGAGTTCGCCGACATCGCTTTCAACGCCAAGGGATACCCGCAGTTCGGCTACGGCTGCGCCGTGTTCATGCAGTCCGACATCGTGGACTTCCAACGCCAGGGCTGGAAGCCGGAAGAGATCATGGCCGGCCTCTGCAACGTGCTGCCCAAGAATATCTGGTTGTACGTTTCCCAGATTCCCAACCTCTCGGCCATCGGGCGGCGGTTCATTCTGCAGGGCGGGACGCAGCACAATCTTGCCGCGGTGAAGTCGCAGGTGGATTTCATCGAATCGCGCTTCAAGGGCAAGGACGTGCAGGCCGAGGTCATCGTCCACAAGCACTGCGGCGAGGCTGGCGCCATCGGCTGCGCCTTCGAAGCCGTGCGCCTGTGGGAGAACGGCAAGCAGACCGAGTTCATCGGGCTCGACAGCGTGGCCTCGATCAGCTTCACCACCACCCGCAGCGAGGATACGCGCTGCTACTTCTGCAAGAACAAGTGCCTGCGCACTTTCATCGACGTCAAGACCAGCCTGGTCAATCTCGATTACAAGCCCCCGGTCAAGACCAAGGTGCCGCTCGAGGCCGGCGCCCAGCGACTGATCATCGCCACCTGCGAGAAGGGGACGGTCGAGAACGTCGAGGAGATGCGCGTTATCAAGGGCGGCATCGACTCCATCAAAAAGGAAAATCCCAACCTGGTGGAACTCGCGGCCAAGACGGCCTTCAAGAGCTACGAGCCGCCGGTAGTCGCGGACCCGCTGCCCAAATACCAGATCACCAAAGCGCAGAAGGATCGCACCGCGCTCATGAAGCGCCGCGCCGCGCTGAAGATCGGCATGGCCCGCGCCCTCAACATGTATTCCTGCGGGCCGTTCTTCACCGCCTACTTCGAGTCGCTGGGCCTGAAGGCCGAGAACCTCATCTGGTCGGAGTACACGAGCGAGCAGCTCTACAAAGAAGGCGCCAAGCGCGGAGCGATCGACCCCTGCTTCCCGTCAAAGGTCGGCATCCCGCACGTCCACAACCTGCTCTACGTGATCCATCCCAAAAAGCAGTTGGACGTGGTCTTCTTCCCCATGATCGACGTGCTGCCCAGCTTCCTGAAGAACACGCAGGCCAGCCGCGCCTGTCCCACCGTCACGGCCACGCCCGCTGCGGTGAAAGCCGCCTTCACCAAGGAAGGCGACCTGTTCAAGGAGAAGGGCGTCATCTGGATGGACACGCTGATCGACCTGTTTGACCTGACGATCTGTTCCCGCCAGATGTTCACCGACTGGAAGGACATTCTTGGCCTCGGCGAGGAGGAGAACTACCGCGCCTGCGAAGCGGGCTTCAAGGCGATGGACCAGTTCTACGTCTCCATGCGCGATCAGGCCCGCGAGATCCTCAAGCGCCTGGAAGCCGAAACCAAGATCGGCATCGTGCTGCTGGGGCGGCCTTATCACCACGATCCTGGCATCAACCACGAGATCCTGGAAGAATTCCAGAAGCTCGGCTATCCCATCTTCTCGCAGGATTCGCTGCCGCTCGATGACGAGATCGTCTGGAAACTGTTTGGCGATGATGTGAAGGCCGGCCTCATCGAGCACCCGCTCGATATTACTGACGCCTGGAAGAACTCGTACTCCGAGAATACCTCGCGAAAAGTATTCACCGCGAAGTACATCGCGCGTCACCCGAATCTCGTCGCCCTGGAGCTCTCCAGCTTCAAGTGCGGCCACGACGCGCCCATCTACACCGTGGTCGAGGAGATCGTCGAGCACTCCGGCACGCCGTATTTCTGCTTTAAAGACATCGATGAGAACAAACCGACGGGCTCGATCAAGATTCGCGTCGAGACCATCGGCTACTTCCTCAAGCGCTACCGCGAAGACATGGTGCGCAACCGGCAGAAGTCGCAGGGCGTCGAGGAGAAGCTGGAGCAGTTCGAGCGCCAGCTCCGCCGCGAACTGAGCCTGGCCGCCAGCTTCGGCGGCCGCACCTCCTCGTGCGGCACCGAAATGACGGCTCCGCCGGAGTTGATCAGCATCCAGCCGCTGCAGATGCCGTCGAACGACTTGGCTGGAGTGTCCGGAGATTAACTAACCGTTGGTTTGCTGATGAATTCGAATTGCACATCCCTCCTGAGTGCGGGAGGGATTCTTTTTGACGTTCAATGGCTCAATGACCCGATGGCCCGATCACCCGATTGAGGGCTGCGCTTGGTAGAATGATCGATGCCTATGATGGAAGCCGACAAAGTCATGTTCGAGATCTACCGGGAGAGCACCTACACCGGCAAATACCAGGTGGTGTATTTCACCGAGCTCAACGAACACAATAAAGAATACGAGATCAACCGCGCCATGTCGGGCGAGCACTTCTACGACGGGTTCATCCGGAACTTCCGCAAGGACGAGGCCAAGGAGATCATCGACAGCCTGCTCAAGCGCATGAACGAAGGCGAGAAGCTCACGCCCACGGACATCGAGGCCGCCCTGGCCAAGCACCTGCCCGAGTCAAGGTAGCGCCGGCGTCCCACCCGCACTCCAAAATCCGCTTGTTCCGCGGCTTTCGAACGATTAGCATCGCAGCACGGGGAGATCAGCGAACCCATGTCCACACAAGCTCCCGGCATGGTGCCGGACGAACTCAAGTACGAGCCCAAGTCCAAGGGCACGCTCACCGCGCGCCGCAAGAAGCCCAAGGAGCTGGCGGTGATTACCGAGTGCTGCACCGGCTGCGCCGGTTCGCCCGCCTGCGTCGAGTACTGCCCCATCGAGGACTGCATGTTCTGGGTTCCCGACGAAGACCATCCTCCCTTCGGCCGCATCCAGGTCGATCCGCTGCTGTGCATTGGCTGCAAGAAGTGCACCAGCAAAGGCCCGGACGGCGCCTTCCTGGACGGCTGTCCCTGGGACGCCATCGTGATGGTCGACACCACCGAGGTCGAGAAAGAAGTCGGCGTGATGCCATACTGATGGCGGGAGGGCACAGCTTTAGCTGTGCTATTGGAGCTTCCTTTCATCCTTGTCATTCCGAGCAGGCTTCAGCCTGGGAGGAATCGGCCTTACGGCTTCCCCAGCAGATCCAGCATCACCGCCGTTTCCGCTTCCATCGCCGTCTCGAGCGTGGGCTTCACGTCGGGAGCGAACAGCGACGAGTGCAGCGAGGGCAGGCGCTCGCCGGATGCCTTTGCCGCCTGGTATTTGGCCGGATTGACCGCGCCCACAAAGAACATCATCGCCGGCACGCCCGCCTTGCCGTACTCGGAGAAATCTTCCGCCACCATCTTGGGCGGCATCTGGACCACCTTGTCGTCGCCCAGCCGCCGGCGCAGAGTCGCTACCACGCGCTCGGTCAGCTTCGGGTCGTTATAGACGGAGTCAGATGCATCCGAGTATTCCACCAGCGGCGGCTTGGGAGCCCCGCCCGCTTCCGATTCCGCCTTGGCGATGCGCTCAATCGACGCCAGCAGGTGCTTGCGGGTTTCCGGCTGGTAGGAGCGCACCGTCAGTTGCAGGTGTACCTGGTCGGGGATGATGTTGTGCTTGGTCCCGCCGTGGATCGAGCCCACGGTGATGACGGCGGGGTCGCGAGGATCGAGTTCGCGCGAGACGATGGTCTGGAGCGACAGCACGGTGCGGGCGGCGATGACGACGGGATCGATCGTGGTCTGAGGCATGGCGCCATGGCCGCCCTTGCCGTAGATGATGATGTCCACGGAATCGACGTTGGCGTGCGAGTAGCCGGGAATAAAGCCCACGGTGCCCGCGGGCAGATCGCTGTCATCGTGGAAGGCGATTACGTAATCCGGCTTGGGGAAGCGCGTGAACAGGCCGTCTTTCAGCATGGCGGCCGCGCCCCCGACGGTCTCCTCCGCCGGCTGGCCGATCAGCACCAGCGTTCCGCGCCACTGGTCGCGGGCTTGGCTGAGCAGGGTGGCCGTGCCCATCCACGCCGACATGTGCACGTCGTGCCCGCAGGCGTGCATCACCGGGACCTCGACTCCCGACTCGTTGTACGTGGTCACCTGGCTGGCGTAAGCGAGGCCGGTCTGTTCTTTCACCGGGAGGGCGTCCAGCTCCGTTCGCAGCATCACCGTAGGACCGGCGCCGTTCTTCAGGACTCCCACCACGCCCAGCTTTCCGACGCCCGTGGTGACGTCGAACCCCAGTTTGCGCAGACCTTCCGCCAGCGCGGCCGCAGTCCGCTGCTCGTGGAACGACAGCTCGGGATGGAGATGCAGATCGATGTACAGGGCCTCGATCTGCGGCAGGATGGCGTCCACCGCCGCGGTCGAGGAGGGCGACTTGTCGGCGCCGGCGGCAAAGACCGCCACCGAGCACAGCAGTACCGCAATAACGCACCTTTTCATGGGACCTCCCGGAAAATCTACCACGGAGGCACGGAGACACAGAGACTTGGAACTTGCTCTTCTGCTCCTCGGTCCTCAGTGCCTCCGTGTCTCCGTGGTTTGTGTTTGGGGGCCAACTCTACTCAAAGCCGCCGGCAAAATCTAGCGCCCGGCGCGCTCCTCGATGGCCTTCTCGGTTTCCGCGGCCTGCTGCGCGATGCGCTGGGGCAGCTCGCGCGACGGGTTCTTGTAGGGCGCGACGGCCGGCAGGTCGTCAACCTGCCCGACGGCGTACAACGCGCGCAGCGCTTCCCATACCTGGTCGGCGCCCGGGTTCAGCACGGCAAGCGGGGCTCCTTGCGCGACGTCCGCTCCCGGCTGAGCTTCGATGGCGCGGATGTGCCCGGAAATGGGCGCGCGGACTTCCACCAGTTGCCCGTGATCATCGAGCTTCACCAGCACCGTGCCGTGATTCGCTGGCTCTCCTGCGCGTGCCACACCAGTGACGCGTCCCGCGGTGGGCGCAGTTACCACGAGCGGCTTGAGCATGGCCACGATCTGCGGCCGACCACTGGCATCGCCAAAGCGCACCAGCGCCAGCGCGGCGTTGCCGCGCACCTGCGGCGCGGGGTCGGAGATCATCTTCAGCAGAGCGCTGTGAAATTGCTGGTTGGAGTTGTCCTGGCCCATGATCCACGCGTCTGTGTTGCGGATCTCTTCTACGGGATAGGTGGCCAAGCGGACCAAGTCCGCCGACCACGGTCCGATATTTCGATTGCCGCGATTGATGCGCTCGCCGATCTGCACCAGCGCGTGCTGGATGTGGCGCGGCTTTTGATCATCGTGCAGATATTTGGTGATCTCCGCGTCGGTCAGCGGACGCCCGAACCAGGTGCCGCGCCAGAACAGGAACGGCATCAGCACTATCAACCACGCCACCAGGTAGAAAAGGATCTTGGTGCGCCGCGGCATGGGCGCGCGTTTGGGCTTTTCCGCGATTTCTTGCTCAACTATCATGTAGCCGCCGTTACTCCACATCCGCATCCAGCACGCGCTCCTGTTCAAGGTAGTGCGCCATGGCGTATTGCGCCAGCAGCGGATCGCGCACGCGGACGAGCGCTCCGCGCCATTCTCCCTGGGCGTGTGGCGCCGTGGGCGGATGCTTGCACTCGCCGCTCGATCCGAACTCCGGGCCGAAGGACGTGCTCTGAATCTCGTCGAACTGGTGGATTTTGCGCCAGGCGTCGTCGCCGATGGTGCCTCCGATATCGATCTTCAGCCGGACGTTGGGCATCAGAATCCCGCAACTATTCTCGGCGCCGCGTACAGGTGATAGAGCATCACGTAAATCACCACGCCGGTGACCGAAACATAGAGCCAGATGGGATACGTCCAGCGCGCGATGGCGCGGTGGCGGTCGAAGCGGCCGCGCAGCGCGCGCACCAGAGTAATGATCACCAGCGGAACCACCACCAGGGCAAGCGATGTGTGCGAGATCAGGATGGCGAAATATATGGGCCGCACTAACCCTCGTCCCTGGAAGCGGACGCTGCCCCAGCCCATGTTCGCGTGATACAAGACGTAACAAGCCAGGAACGCCGTTGAGCAGACGACGGCCGCAACCATGAATGCGCGGTGGGCCGCGACGTGCCCGCGCCGGATGAGCCCGCGCCCGGTCGCGATCAGCACAGCGCTAGTGCCGTTGAGGGTGGCGTTGATTATCGGGAAGATGGCGTAGTCAGTCATTTGGACTTAGTACAAAGTACCCAGTACCAAGTACCAAGCAAGAATTCGGCCGCCGCGCAACTTGGTACTTGGTACTCGGTACTTGGTACTTACTCACGCCGCCGGCTTCGTGCTGCGCCGGTTTGCCAGCAGGAAAGCCACGGCAAACACGACCGCCGAAAACACCGCCAGCACTGCGATCGATGATCCCAGCGAAAACTGCGGGCTGGCCGTCGCCGGGAACAGGGCTGCCCGCAGCGCCTCGACTCCGTAGGTCAGCGGATTCGCCAGCATGAGCACGCGGATCCATCCCGAAGCGCCCGCCATCGGGAACAGTGCGCCCGAGACCAGCCAGAGCGGGATCAGAAACAGGTTCACCACGGCGTGGAAGCCCTGCGCCGATTCCATCTTCCAGGCCACGGCGAAGCCCAGCGACGTGAGGCAGAACGAAACCAGCACCGTAATCAGCACGATCAAGCCGAACTGCGCCAGCCCGAAGTGCACGCCCACCGCCGGCGCGAATACCAGGAAGATCAATCCCTGGATGGCCGAGAGCGTAGTTCCGCCCAGCACTTTTGCCAGCACGATGGCCGAGCGGCTGATGGGCGCCACCAGCACGGAGAGCAGGAATCCTTCCTTGCGGTCTTCGATCACCGACATCATGGTGAAGATCGAGGTGAAGAGCACGATCATGATGAGCGCGCCGGGATAGAAGTATTCCAGGTAGTGCTGGCCGCCGGCGGCCGAGCCCGAGCGGAACGAGGTGCCGAAGCCCGAGCCCATCACCAGCCAGAACACCAGGGGCGAGAGGATGACGCCGGCGACGCGGCTGCGCTGGCGGTAGAAGCGCACCAGCTCGCGCCACCACAGCGACCCGACCGCGAGCCAGGCCCGGCTGCGTACGGCCGGCGCTCGCTCTGTGAGTGCTTCGATAGTGGTGCTTTGCGCCATTTTGTCTAGGGTGTCTCGCTTTCCGGGCCAGTCCAGAAGCGGTGCCCGGTGCGGTCGATGAATACGTCTTCTAATGTAGGCTTGCTAACGGAAATAGAGTCGATCTCCCCGGGAAAGGCTTCGACCACGTCTGTAACGAAACGGTGCCCGTGCTCGCGCTCCAGCCGCACTTTGCCGTCGATCACGCTGCAGGGGCCAAAGCGTTCAGTGATCCGCCGCGCCAGCGATTCCGGATCGCGCGCTTCCATCACGATGACCTCTCCGCCAATTTCGCGCTTCAACTCCGCCGGAGTCCCCAGCGCGACCAGTTTGCCTTCGTTCAGGATGGCCAGCCGGTCGCAGTGCTCGGCTTCCTCCATTAAATGGGTGGTGACGACCACGGTCACGCGCTCTTCGTCACGCAGCATCTTCAGATACAACCACAGGTCGCGGCGCGCGCCGGGATCGAGTCCGGTCGAAGGCTCGTCGAGCAGCAGGACCGATGGGTGATGTAGCAGTCCCTTAGCCAGCTCGACCCGGCGCTGCTGTCCGCCGGAGAGCTTTTCCACGCGGTCATTGGCGCGGTCGGCGAGGCCTACGCGCCCCAGCATCTCCGCGATGCGCCGCTTGAGCGCGCTGCCGCTCAGGCCGTAGAGATGGCCCTGGTGGCGCAGGTTCTCGGCGGCGGTAAGCTTGGCGTCCACGCTGGCGGCCTGGAAGACGACACCGATCTCCCGCCGCACCTGGTTGGGCTCGCGGCCGGCATCGTGTCCCATGATGGTTGCGCGTCCTGTCGTGGGCAGCATCAGCGTGGAAAGGATTCGGAACAGCGTGGTCTTGCCGCTGCCGTTCGGGCCGAGCAGGCCGAAGATCTCTGCCGCGCGCACGTCGAAGGACACGTCGTCGAGCGCCTGCCGCTCATCATAGCGGTGGCCGAGGCGCTCGATCCGGATCACCGGGGATTCGGTTCGTTCGGCTTGCGCGGCGGGAACGGATTCCAGGTCAGGCAATGGCATTGAGCATCATCAGCGCGAACAGCAGCGGGAGGTAGAAGACGCTGGCGATCAGCACCTGCCGCGCTCGCTGCTTGGATCGCGGCTTGCCGGGCGGCATATCGAGCTTCGCCAGGCGCACGCCGGTCCACAGGAACGCGAACCCCAGCGCCAGCGCGCCCGCGAAGTACAGCCAGCCAGCCATGTGCAACAGCGTCGGCGCCAGGCTTACCGGGATGAGCGCCACCAGGTAGAACAGGATGGCGCGGATGGTGGATTTGCCGTCCGAGTCCACCACCGGCAGCATGCGGATCTCAGCGTTCTCGTAGTCCTCGCGATAGAGCCAGGCGATGGAATGGAAGTGCGGGAACTGCCAGAAAAAAACGATGGCGAACAGAATCAGAGCTTCGGTTTCAAGACGGCCGCGCGCCGCCGTCCAACCCAGCACGCCCGGCATCGCTCCCGGGAACGCGCCCACGAAGGTGCAGAGCGGCGAGACTTTCTTGAGCGGCGTGTAGAGCCCGAGATAGGCCACCGCCGTGGCCAGCGCCAGCAGCGCGGTTCCGGGGTTGGCCAGGTAGTAGAGATAAATGACGCCGCCGACGGTCGCCACCAGCGCCACCGCCACGGCATGAACCAGCCCCATGTGGTTCGCCGGAAGGGGACGATGCTGCGTGCGGCGCATAAGCGCGTCTTCGCGGTGCTCGATGATCTCGTTGAACGCCGCCGTCCCACCGGAAACCAGTCCGATCCCCAGCAGGGCGTGCAGCAATCCCCATTGCAGGGAAGACGTGCCGTTCTTGAGCGAGCCCAGGTAATAACCGCACCAGGCGGTCATCACGATGAGCGAAGTAACGCGCAGCTTGAAGAGTTCGGCGTAATCCTGAAGCAGCGCCAGCACGCCGGTGCGCGGAACCATGAGCGGTTGCGTCGCGGTGCTCATGCCACCACCCTGCGGCCGGCCGGATGCGCCATCACCACCTCAACCTGTGGCGAGGTGTGCCGGTAGGCCTGGACCGCCAGGATTACCGAGGTCGCCAGCAACAGCGCGCCCACGGCGACGTGCGCGACCGTCGCGACTACCATGCTCAGCATGGGCTGCGGCGCCGCTGCTCCCCAGGCGACCCGCGTCAAGTAGGCGCCGAAGCCAAGCCCGAGCTGGACGAACAGCAGGATCAGCAGCGCATTCGCCGGCCGCCGTAACTGCGGCACGGCGGAGTGCTCGGCGAAGATACGCGCGATCGTCCACAGTAACAGGATGGTCACCACCACCGCGCTGACCAGGTGCGGCAGCAGTTTGATGCCGGAGTGGCGGAATGCTGCTCCTAAAATGAGCTGCAGGTACACCGACACGGCGGCGAGTGTGGCGAGCGTGCGCAGGCACGGCCGATGCCGCTCAACCACCACCACCGGCGGCACTTCCATCCACTGGCGGCTTGTAACCATCATCATGATGACGATCAGGCAGAAGAAGCTTTGCCCCAGCGTAGCGTGGGCAGTCGAGACCGCCGGCGGCAAGTAAAGCAGCACCGTGAGCCCTCCCAGCACGCCCTGTGCGATTACCGTACCCAGTGCGATGAGGCCCAGCTTGCGCATCCAGGGGCGGCGCTCGGCGCGCCAGGTCCACACGGCGAGGACGATGGTCAGCAAGCCAATGAATTCCGCGACCATGCGGTGCCCGTGCTCGAACTTCACCCCGCCGACCATGGGCGGAATGCGATAGAGCGAACCGAACGTGGTAGGCCAATCGGGCACGGAGAGCCCGGCGTCGTTACTGGTGACCAGCGCCCCCACCACGATCAACAGCAGGGTGCCGCAGGCCAGCAATGTGACGAACCGGTGATGCGCCCGGTTGTAAGGCAGTGTTGCCGAGTTCAGAAATCGCTCCCTGGGATCAAGCTCATGTAACTGATTCTGCTGCTATGGTCTGCGATGAAATTTTTGTGCCGAACTTCCCCACATCAGGTTCAGTGTATCAAAAAAACCAAGATCCCTCGCTCGCGCTCCCTCACTCCGTTCGGTCGCTCTTCACTCGGGATGACACGCAAGAAAAAGCCTAGAGACGCAGCATGCTGCGTCTCTTCTGGTGACTCATGTGTGCGGAGGGCGAGACGCCCTCCGCCACAGCCGGCGAGACGCCGGCGCTACGTTCAAGACTTACTGCCCGCCGGCTCCGCCCATCCCAGCTTTGAAGCTGAAGTCCTGGGTCTTGCTGTCTTTGGCGGCGACGGTGACGGTCTGATCCACCTCGCCGTACTTCTCATGCACGGCGGCGATGGTGTACGTGCCCGGAGGCAGTCCCTTCAGCTCGTACTTGCCGTCCTTGCCTGTGACCGCGAAGAACGGGGTCTTGACCACGCCGATGTACATCTTCATCCACGGGTGCTGGTTGCACTTCACCGGGATCAGCACTTCCTGGCGGGCGAAGTCCTTGGCGAGGGGCGCGCCCTTGGGCGGCTGCGATTCGTTCCACTCGCGGTTGTCCTTGGGCGAGGGATGGATGTTGTGCGTCGTGTTGTCACTGTTGACGATCTGCACCTTCTGGCCGGCCATCACGCCCAGCACGTGCGGATGATAGCGGCAGCCCATCTGGTCGAGCTTTGCCGGTTCCTTGGGAACGTCGAACGAGTAGTTGCCTAGCCCGTCTTTCACGTAGATGAACACGTTCTCCAGGTCGCCATTGTTTACCTCGACGGTTTCGGTCTCGTTGGTGCCCTTGCAGGCGGGATCCTGGCTCATGTCGATCTTCTGCGCTTTGGGTGCGGCGCCGTCGAACTTCACCGTTCCCGAGACCGTGGCCACGGTGGCGGGATCGATCTTGGCGGCGGGAGCAGCGGCTGTTTCCGGTTTCGCGGCTGCTTGCTCCGGGGGAGCTTCTTTCTTGCCGCAACCGGCGACGAACATCAATCCCAGCACGAGAAGCGACGCAAAGTACATCCTTTTATTCATATAGTCCTCGCATAGTAGTGTTCAAAACTGCCAGACAAACCGATCATTGTACTCCCGCTGGCGCGGAGCCCGCTGGCCGGCGGCTGGAGGCCTTCTTGCCGGCGGGCGCGCGGCCCACCTGACTGGAGACACGGCGCTGCTCCTCCGGCGTGAGCTGGAAGATGTAGCGCACCAGCAGTTCCCGATGATCCTTGTCGTAGCCTTCGAAGGCAGCCGGCGTTGGGCCCGCGAACACGTAGTGATCGCCGTCCTTGCGGAACAGGCCCGAGGGCATGGACGTCCCCGGGCTGATGCTCTGCGGGTCGGTCATCCAGCGCTCGGCCCATCCCGGCTTCAAACGGTCTTTGGCCATCAGGAAATTAGGAGCGGTAGCGGTCCTGTCGTGCGCCGCATCGCCGGTGGCGTGGCACTTCAGACAAGGCGCGGCGGTGCTGCTGAACAGGCTGCGCGCCAGGTCGGTTTCCCTGGCGGTGAGCGCTGGCAGCTTCTCCGGCGTGTAGGGCATGGGCTGCTGCGAGAGCGCCTGGAAGAAGCGCACCAGCTTGCGCCGCTCCGTGTCGGAGAAGAAGAACGTAGGCATGCGGATCTTCAGATACGGCCGCACGCCGTTGCGGTGGGTATCCGTCTGGCTCAGCGCCGGGTTGGCGAGAAAGCGCATCAGCCATTCCGGATCGACGCGCGCGCCCTCGGTGAGCAGCTTGGGCGGGAACTGCTCTTTCCAGTCGGGATCCTGATAGCGCCTGACGTTCTGCCACGAAGTCTGCTGGCCGGGCGTGAACTGGTGGCAGCCGACGCAGTTGTACTTGCGCACGATCCACCAGCCTTCTTGCACGTCGCGCCGCCAGTCTTCCGGCTTGTACTGGTAGGCGGCGGGCAGGGAAGTCTCCTGGCTGCCGAGCAGGAAGGTGACCAATTCCTGAATCTGGTCTTTGGTCAGGTGCGGGTCGGGCATGCGCAGCTTCTCGGTCTCCGGCTTCATCATGCCCTGGTCGTAGATATTGGGCATGGCCAGTTTGTGCTCGAAGAAGCCTTTGTGGTTGTACCACTCGCTGGTGGCGGGGCCTTCGGGCAGGCGCGCCTGGATGGCCTTGTCGGTGATGACTTCCTTGCCTTCCTCGGCCTTCTTGGTGTCGAGCGCGAAGTCGAGACGCTCGAGTGGCTTCGAGCCTTCCACCGTCAGCTCGGTGCCGATGCGGCCTTCGTCCTCGAAGCCCGAGATCTCGTGGCAGCCCGCGCATCCGAAGTGGCGCACCCACTTCTGGCCCTCAGCTTTCAGCTTGGGGTCGTCCATGAACGACGCCTCGGGATAGGACGCCGGGTCCTTCTGCCGCTGCGTCATCAGATAGGTGGCGATGTCGGCGACTTCATCGTCGGCAAGGCGCAGGTTGGGCATCACCGTCATCTGCTCGACTTGCAGCTCGTGGCCGTCGTTGGGACAGGTGGAGTGCTCGAAGTCGATCTGGTAGGGCAGGTTGTGCTTGGCGTAGTCCTCCGGTCCGATGTCCTTCTTCTCATACGGACAATAAGGACGCGTGCGCACGCGCGGGTTCTTGATCCAGCGGAACAGGTAATCGTAGTTGACCTTCTCGCCGACGCGGGTGAGGTTGGCGGCGAAATCTCCGCCCTGCATTTCCGAGCCCTCGCCGATGGAGTGACAGCCCAGGCAGCCGCGCGTCTCGAACAGTTCCTTGCCGCGCGTCGCGTCGCCCTTGGGCGCTGTGGGCAGCTTGTCGGTGAGCGCCGTTTGCCACAGATAGGCCGAGATCGCCTTGATCTGCTCGTCGTTCAGACGGAAGTTCGGCATCTTGGTGGTGGGGCGGAAGTCGGTGGGCTTGTGCAGCCATACCGGGATCCAGTTCTGGTTGAGTTTGGCGCGGATCTCCTTCAGGTCGGGACCGATCTTCTTCAAGTCGCGCAGCAGGTCGCGGGAGCGGAAGTCGAGCTGCTCGATCTGTCCGGAGGTCCTGCTGTTGGCGACCTTCAGCGCTTCGGCTTCGGCGTAGAGCCGGTTGGCGGTGGCGTTGTCGGGAGCGTTGTCGGCCTGCTTGGTCAGCACCGCCGCCTGGCGCAGGTTGCCCTGCTGCTCTTCTTCTTTCTGCTTGATCTGCTGCTGGACGTTAAGCAGGTCCTCAGGCTCGCGATCATAGCCTTCGTAGCGATGGCAGCCGTTGCAGCCGCGCTGCCGGAACAGGAACTTGCCCTCGCTGATCACGTGTCCTACGTTGCCGGTGGTGAGCGAGAGCATCATGTCGGCGGCGTGGCAGGTCTGGCAGCCGGATTCGGTATTCTGCTTCGCGAACAGCGGCCACAGCCAGTGCTCGTAATCGCCGTGTCCCTTGGCGACGCTGGTGGTAGCGCGGCCGTTGCCCTGGTGGCAGGGCGAGCAGCCGAACTTGTCGGGATCGTGGATCTTCAGGATCTCTTCATCGGGATGGCTGACGAAAGCCTGCGCGTACTCGTCGGGCTTAGCGCCCTTCACCGCCATGCTGGCGGCGGTCAGCTTGACCGGCTCGCGGATGCCCATGTGGCAGGACTCGCAGCGGTCCACGATATTGGCCGACGCCACGTTGATCTGCACGATCTTGTTGTCCCAGTCGGCGGTCTTTTTCTGCAGGCCGGCAATCTGCTCCGGCGTCAGGCTCACCAGATGTTCTTTGAGATAATCGTCACGCTTGGTCTTCGCCTCATTGACCGGCTTGAGCAGCTCGCCGAGATCGGCGTTCAGGCGCGCCTTCTCTTCGCGCAGGGCGGTATATTCCTCCTCCAGTTGCTCGAACTTGAATTGCTTCCTGCTGCCGTCGGGGAACTTCACGGTGACCTGCTGCTTTTTGTAGTCGTCGAGGTCGCTCTGCTTGGACTTCTTGCCCGATTCGCTGTCGTCGGTCTCGATCTCGTAAACCTTGGCGTTGACCCAGGCGCGCTTGTCGGTGAAGACGTTCTGCACCGCCAGCAGGCGCGCGGAAACTTCTTTCAACTGCTCGTTGATCTTTTTCATTGCCGGCGCGGCCTGCTTGTCGGCGGCATCGGCGGCTTCGGCCAGCTTGCGATACTCGGAGTCGCCCTGAATTTCTTTCTCCGCCTGCGCGGATTGCGAGCGCGCGCTCTTCAGGAAGGTGCCATAGCGCTGCCGAAACACCTCCTGGTATTCCTTCCATGGGCGCTGGCCGTAGGCTTCATCCCATAGCGCCCAGAACAGCGAGGCCACGAGCAGCAGGATCGCCACCAGGTAGTACAAGGCGTAGGATCGCGTGACGATCGGATCGTGGTCGGGCGTCATTTGTTCAGCCACGCTCGTCCTCCGTCAGCAAGATTCCTTGCGAGAGGGCAGCGAAAAACCAAGATCCTTCGACTCGGGTTTCCCCGCCTGGAGAAATCGGCGGGGCCCCTTCCTCGCTCAGGATGACAATGCATAATGGGCTCATATGTTGAAATAGGGCGTTATCCACACGTACTTGATGTGAAACATCAGGCGGAGCAGCATCTTGAGGGGTAGCGCGATCATCATCAGCATGAAGCCCGCCATCATGGCGTACTGCAGGATACTCATGCGCCGGAAGTCCTTGGCCATGAAGCGCCGGAAGAGCAGCGTCAGCGCCAGCCCTCCGGCGGCGAAGTAGCCGCCCACCACCGCAGCTCCAAAGATACCTTTGCCCCAGTTGGAGGTGATGCCGAAGATGTCCGGCAAGTCACGGTTCACCTCGTAGATGAGCCGGCTGTGGTCCCAGGTCTGCCCCGGCCAGAACCACTGCCAGCCGGGGCCGCGGATGAACGTTCCGATGATGATCATCGCCACCCACAGCAGCAGGAAGCCGAAGCCGAAGGTGCCCAGCGCAAACTTGCGCTGCTTGATGGTGTAGTAGCCCGCGCCCAGCGGGTTGGTGTCGATGTAGGGGATGATGATGAGCCCCACGATAATCAGCGTAGGCATCACCACGCCCGCGATCCACGGATCGAAATAAACCAGCATCTCCTGCAGTCCGAGGAAGTACCACGGCGCCTTGGCCGGGTTCATGGTGACGTTGGGATTCGACGGCTCCTCCAGCGGCGCGTTCAGCGTGATCGACCACACCATCAGGATAATGGTCACGATGATCGCCGCCAGGAACTCCACCCGCAGCAGGAACGGCCAGACGTGGATCTCCTTCTGCCATCCCGGGCGGAAGGGCCAGGTCTTGCGATGGTGGGTCTTGGCGAGGGCGGGATCGGTCTCCAGTTGTTCGATGAGCTGGTCGTTGGCACGCGCTTGCTTGACCCCGAGATAGATGTAGAACGCCAGCAGCGGGATCAGCGCCACGATGGGCACGTTGTCTGGAGTGGAGACGATCTCCCAAAGTTGATGCCAGTCCATGTGTCACCCTCTCCGCTGTTTGTCGGCTTCCGCCGCCAGCATCACCGGCGCCGGACCGCTGATGCCGCCGTCTTTCCGCACCCGCCAGAAATGCACGATCATGAAGACCGAGGCCACGATGGGGATGCCGATGCAGTGCCATATGTAAGACCGCAGCAGGGCGTTGGCATCGACGATCGAGCCTCCCAGCAATCCGAAGCGAATGTCGTTGTACGGCGTCATATGAAGCTGCGCGCCCAACGGGCCTTCATGCCCCAGCAGCGGCGTGGCGCGCGCCATGTTGGTGCCCACCGTCACTGCCCAGAATCCAAGTTGGTCGTCGGGCAGCAGGTAGCCAGTGAAGGAGAGCAGCAGCGTCAGCACCAGCAGGATCACGCCCACGGTCCAGTTGAACTCGCGCGGCTTCTTGTAGGAGCCGGTGAGGAACACGCGGAACATGTGCAGCCAGACGGCGATCACCATCAGGTGCGCCGCCCAGCGGTGCATGTTGCGCAGCAGCTTGCCGAAGGGCACGTCGGCTTCGAGATACAGCACGTCGCGGAAAGCCTGCACCTTGCTGGGATGGTAGTAGAACATCAGCAGCACGCCGGTGAAGGTCAGCACGATGAACAGGTAGAAAGTGATGCCGCCCATGCCCCAGGTGTAGCTGTAGCGCACCGCGTCGCGATTGATCTTGGCCGGGTGCAGGTGCAGGAAGACGTTGGAAAGCACGCCCAGGGCGCGGTTGCGCGGCGTGTTGTCGTGCTTGTGGCGGAAGATGGAGGTGAAGACCTGGGTCTTGGTCGGGTCTTTGAGCCCTTCCACCTGCTCCTTGGCCTTGGTGACGAGGTCCGCGTTGATGTCGCGGATCTCCTTCATCAGGCCGGCGCCATTGCCGCCGTCGCCGTTCCCTCCGGCCGGCGGTTTGACATCTTTCAAGTCCTTCTCGTCTGCCATTACCCCACCACTCCTTTAGCTTGCTGCCTCGGCTGCGGGCGCGGGTTACACGGACAAGAACGCGCCCACATCGTCGAACTCGCTGCGCTGTCCCTTGGGCCAGTGATACAGCTTGGAAGTGTCCACCAGAATCTGCCCGTCGGGCGCCAACACGATCTCCGCGCGGTCCATGGGACGCGGCGCCGGGCCTTCAAAGTTGATGCCTTCGCTGTCGTAACCCGAGCCGTGGCACGGACACTTGAATTTGTTCTCCGCCGCCTTCCAGTCGGGCGTGCAGCCCAAGTGGGTGCAGCGCGCGTAGATCACGAACAGGCGGTCGGGAGTGCGGTCGACCCATATGCGATAGGCCTGCAGCCATTTCTCGGTGACGCCCAGGCCGTAGTCGGTGGGATATCCGATCTTGAACACGGTGCTGGGCTCGAACAGCGTGCGCGGCAGGAAGAAGCGGAAGAAGGCCAGTAACCACGCCGTCAGGAATGCCGCTACGCCGCACCACACCAGGCGACGGCGGCGCTGGTCGGCTGGTGTGTTTTCCGGGCCGATGGCCGCGACTCCGCCAGCAGCAGCGGCTTTCGAGGTGCCGACTGCCGGCGTGCCGACGTAGCGCGTCGAAGCGCCTTCGCGCGCAACCGCCGGCGCTGTTGGTATAGCGGCTGCCGCCGGACGCGCGGCAGAAGCAGCCGCCGGGGCCGCGGGTGCAGCCGGAGCAGTGGGCGCCGCGGCAGGAGCAACCGGTGCAGCCGACGCTGCGACCGAGGCGGCTTCACCGAGAAGGGTAGCGACTTCCGCATCCGTCAGCGGCGCAAGGTTGGTGCGGTTGCGGCGCGCTTGCTCGGCCGCGATCGAGGACCGGCTCCACTTGCGTCCACCGGCCATCATGGCAGCAACCTCGGCGCTTACGGCTCCAGCGGGTGCCGCAGTCGCAGGCGCTGCCGCAGGAGCCGCTGCTGGAGCAACAGGCGTGGCCGCCGGAGGTGCGCTCACCGCCGGGGCTCCTTCGCCACGCTCCCAGGGCATGGGCTCACCCGCTTTCAGGGCGGTGATGTCCTCTTCCGTCAGCAGGGGCAGCCCGGAACGCTGGCGATAGGCCTGTTCCGCGGCGATGGCGGAGCTGCCCAGCGCCTTTCGTGGCGGCGGCCCCAGACGTCCGAGAGCGCCCGCTGCCGTATTCGATTGCTGATCTGCCATTCGTCCTCACCTGGAGGCCGCTAATCGGCCGCCAGAACTCGCTCTTCTCTCACGCCCACAGCCGCGAGCACAAGGTCCGCCAGCGCGCGGATGAACGCCGGCGAATCGTTCAGGCCGGGCGTCATCTCGAAGCGGCGGATGCCCAGCCGCCCCGCCAGTTCCCGCGCTTCGTGGTCAATCTCTCCCAGCGTCTCCACGTGGTCGGAGACGAACGAGACGGGCACCACGCAAACTTCTTCGATCTTTTGCTCCGCCACCTGCCGCAGCGTGCCGCGCAGCGTGGGTTGCAGCCAGCGGCTGGCCCCGACCTTGCTCTGGTAGCAGAGCCGGTGCGCGTTCGACCAACCGCCGCGCTCCATCACCAGGGCTACCGTTTCTTCGATCTGCCGCTGATACGGATCGCCGCGCTCGACCACCGCCAGCGGGACACCGTGCGCGCTGAAAATGAGTTCGGGCCGCGACGCGACCTCGAAGCCTTCAAGCGTGCGGTCGATGGTCTCAACTAGCGCGTCCAGGTAGCCCTCGTAGCGATAGAACTCTGTGACCGTGTGCACGGGAGCGCCGTTCGGATGGAATCTGCGATTCCACTCGTTCAGGCTGCTGCCCGTGGTCGTGCTCGAGTATTGGGGATAAAGCGGCAGCAGCACGATCTCATCACATTGGGCGCTTTCCAGGGCCGCAACGGCCTCTGCCGTAAAGGGATGCCAGTATCGCATGGCCACGAAGCAGCGGGCATCGAAACCGCGGGCTTCGAGATCGGCGGCGAGCGCCTGCGCCTGCCGCTCGGTATTCCGGCGGATGGGCGAGCCTCCCCCGATGGTGGCATAGTGATGCCGCACTTTGTGGGCGCGGGTGCTGGAGATCAGCTTGGCCAGCGGCTTGCGCCCGAGGCGAGCGAACGGGAAATCGATGATATCCGGGTCGCAGAACAGATTATAAAGAAACGGCTCGATCGCCTCGAGTGTGTCCGGACCACCGAGTTGAAATAGCACCACGCCGAAACGGTTAGCGCTCATTCCCCCCACAGTCCCTGAGAATGTGCAGCAGTTTAAATAATGGAAAGAGGCGGCGTCAATCGGCGGGATAACGCCGCTGTTGGCTCTTGGCTTTTGGCCAAAAGCTCAAGAGCGAAGAGCCAAGAGCCAAGAAACCTCAAGCCTCATTTTTCACTCTTGGTCGTCCGCTCCGCCGGCTCCCGGGTTTTCAGCAGCCCCTTCAGTTCGGCCATGAACTCCCCGACATCCTTGAAGTCCAGGTACACGGAAGCGAAGCGGACATAGGCGACCTTGTCGATCTTCTTCAGCCGCGCCATGATGAGTTCGCCGATATCGCTGGTCTTGGCCTCGCGCTCGGCGGAATCGATGACCAGGCTCTCGGCCTCGTTGACGATCTGCTCCAGCTTGCCCATGGAGATGGGCCGCTTTTCGCAGGCCCGCAGCACTCCCGAGAGCACCTTCTGGCGCTCGAACTTCTCGCGCCGCCCGTCTTTTTTGACCACCATGTAGGGAATTTCGTCGATGCGCTCGTAGGTGGTGAAGCGCTTGCCGCACTTCAGGCACTCGCGGCGGCGGCGGATCGATTCCGCCTCCTTGCTCTCCCGCGAGTCCACCACCTTGTCATTCACAAACCCGCAAAAAGGACATTTCATGGTGTGGATACGTTCATGTGCGCCGCCGACATCTTCGCTGAGCCCAGCGCTATTCTAACAGCCGGGAATTGAGTCATTGAGCCATTGAGCCATTGAGCGATTGAGTCATTGAGCCATTCAATGACCCCAATGACCCAATGGCTCAATGACCCAATGCCTCAATTCCCCGGGCTGCCTTCGGCCTCGGCTTCGCGTTCGCCGGCGCTTTCCTGGCTGATCTTAGTGAACGACACGTGTTCGCGGTGAGCCAGCATCAGCCCCGCCGGGATCACCAACATGAAGCAGATGAGCCACAGCATGATGCCGCAACTGACCGCCATTTCGCCGGGAACACCGAAGTAGTGGTTCATGCCGCCGATGGTGGCCGCTTGCATGCCGCCTCCGATCGCCGGCAGTTGCACCAGGGAGCCGATCATGCTGAAGCCGATGATCAGCACCACGTTCGATACCGTCATTTCCCGCAGCGGCGAGGGATAGGCGTGCATCGCCTGGCGGTAGGTGACCGCGATCAGGAACCAGATCAGCAGGGAGAGCCCGGTCAATTGCGCGAACGACCCCAGGTCATGGATGGTGTTCAGGCCTTCGCTGAAGGCACACACCTTCTGCTCGGCCTGGTGCGCGAAGCTGGGGGCCCAGCCGGCGAACCGCCGGTGCACCCAGCGGGCCACGCCGGCGGCGTTGCGCCGCACCACATAGGCGCTTCCCGCCAGAACCGCCACCAGACCGATCAGGATGACTCCGGCGAACAGGAAATCGTAGCGGTAACGCTCCAGCACGGGATAGCGGCGGAAATCCATGGTGAAGATATCGATGGTCATCAGCACGGTGAAGGAGCCGATGTCGAAAATGCGCTCCACCGCCCACACCGCTACCTGCGAGGACATGGTCAGCCCCTCGCGGCGGGCGATCAGGTAGGGGCGGGCGAACTCACCCGGCCTCCCCAGCAGGGCCAGCCCGGTGAAGCCGATCAGGGTGGGGGCGATCAGGTCCCGCGCCCTGGCCCGGCGCACTGGCCGCAGGAACACCTTCCAGCGCACCGCACGCAACAGGTAGGTTACATAGATCAGGCCGGCCGCGCTCAGCAGGTACAGCTTGCGGGTGTCGGTCGTCTGCTCCCAGAAGACACCCCAATCGAAGTGCCGCCATTCGCGGAACTGCACGTACACCAGCCCCGCCAGCGCCGCCACCACTACCGCCGATACGATAATGCGCTTCCTGGTCATCCCTGTTTTGCGATGCGGCCGAGGTACGCCGCGCCGGACGGAGGCACGAGTACGGGCACCGCCAAACTAACTGACGGCGCAGACCGGGTCAATGCCACCACCGATTCGGGAGCTTGATTCTAGTTGGCGACCGGAGCTGTGGATTTCTGGGACTTGGCTTGCGGCTTGGTCTGGACCGCCCGCTGCATCTTCTGCGGCTTGGCGGGCGCGGCCGCGGCCTGGGAGTTTGGTTTGGCGGCGGCGGGTCCTCCGGCAGACCCGGTCTTGGTCTGCTGGGGTTGGGCGCGCGCCGCTAGCTTGGTACGGTTGAAGTCCTTGATCACGCGCGCCACGTAGGCGTGCGTCTCGCGGTAGGGAGGCACGCCGTTGTACTGCGCCACCCGCTGCGGACCGGCATTGTACGCGGCCAGCGCCTTGGCCATGTCGTTGTTGTAGAGCACCAGCAGGTCGCGCAGGTAGCGGGTGCCGCCCTCGATGTTCTCGCCGGGGGCGAAGGCGTCCTTCACGCCCAGCTTGCTGGCGGTCTGCGGCATGAGTTGCATCAGGCCCTGCGCGCCTTTGGGCGAGACGGCGCGCGGATTGAAGCCGCTCTCCGCCTTGATCACGCTGCGGATCAAATCCGGGTCCACCTTGTGCTGGTCGCTGGCCGAGTTCACCAAGCGGTCCACATCCTCACGGGTGGCTGCCGGCGCGGACGGCGGGGGCGGCGGCAGCGGGATCTCCTGGCGATCGACGGAGACGATCTCTTCCGTGGGGACATCCACGAAGCCGCTGTTGGGATCGGCGGCAACGTAGAGCCGGGTCACACCCTGCAGCTTTTCCTGGTGGTCGTGGCGGATGCTGAAGCCGTTGCGCAGAACCGCGTCATAGACCACCTGCATGCCCGGAGACGCAGCCTCGGTGGCCCAGGCGGCGGTCGCCAGGGCGAAGAGCAGCAGTCCGCGTTTGAGAAGATTACTCATCCCATTAAAGCTCTGTCATCCTGAGCGAGCGCGCCCGCCCCTTCGGCTTCGCTCAAGGCAACTTTTGGCGCGCGAGTCGAAGGACCCCTACTCCGAAGATCATCCTCGCGATAGGGGTGCTTCGACTCGTGCGGGCAAAATCGGCCCGCACTCGCTCAGCATGACAAGGAACGGTCAAGCCGTTATGCAAAAACCTACCCGAACAGCACTTCCTCGACCGCCGCGGCTACCCCGCTCTGGTCGTTCGGAAGCGTCACCCGCCAGCCGTTCTGCTTCAGGTCCTGGCGGGCATTGCCCATGATAACCGGTACGCCAGCGAACTCAAGCATCTCGATATCGTTGTAATTGTCACCGATGGCCATGACCTGTTCCCGCATCAGGCCACGGTGGCCGGCCCAGCGTTCCAGGGCGTGTCCCTTGGAGCAGCCCTGGTTGAGCACGTCGACGATGACCAGGTCGCGCGCGTCGTAGCGGGTCTTGAGCACGGTGATGCGGTCCGCGAGGTGGGCCGTCCGCAACCGCTCTTCCGCCACCTGCATGCGGGCGATGGTGCCGCAGAACATGGCTTGGATGGGATCGGTGTCGAGCGCCCGCTCGATGGGGACCACGAACTCGATGTACTGCAGGTTGTTCTCGACCCAGCGCTGGATGTGCGAGGTCAGTTCGTCGGTGCGCTCCAGCGCCAGCGCTCCCTTGCCCTCGCGGTCGAAGGTGAGCACCAAATTGGCGCGGAAGGGCTCCATCTGCGCGATCAATTCGCGGGCTGTCGCGGCGGGGAGCAGGTCGCGGTGGAACAGCTCGCCCCGCAGCGAGCGGGTGACGGCCCCGTTCGAACTGATCAGCCAGAGGTCGAACCCGAGCGACTGCGCGATCGGGAGCGCAAACTGGTGGCGCCGCCCCGTCACCAGCACGATCTCGACCCCGGCCAGGCGCGCGCGCGTAAGAGCGGCCAGATTGGCCGGGGAAACCTGGAATTGTGGATCGAGGAGAGTACCGTCAATATCGATCGCGAGCAGTCGGATCGCCGGGGTCACTGCTGTGATTCTAGCAGCGCTGTCTACTCCCAGTCGGCATAGTAGCTGCGCGGCGCCCACACGTGGAGGTTGCCGTCTTTGCTCTTGATCTCCAGCGAGCGGTAACGTTCGCCTCCCACGGCGCCGGGCTTGAAATACACGGCGTAGCCCAGCCTGAGATGCTGCTGGATTGTTTCAAAGGCTGGTTGTTCCCCGGAGGGGGGAATGAAGAAGGCCCGCCCGCCGGTGACTGCAGCCAGCTCCATCAGCACGTCGGCGCCCGCATGGGCGGAACTCTCGTCTGGCAAGAGCCGTTTACGATTCGTTGTGATAGCACCGGTGGCGCAGGCGGCGGAATTAGTCGTAGCGGTGTCGGTACAGTGAATGAATAACTGTCCGGCGATAAACCCCGCCGGGAGTTCCGCCACCGGAAAGCTTCTCGGATTCTCCGCGGACTTGCTCCTGCGGCGCCGGGGAGCGATGCGGCCCTGGGGAGCGATGGTGTAAATGGTGGCATTGGCCCGCTGTGCTGCCTTGATGGCGTCCAGCAGGCCGTGGGCGCTGACGTTGTCCTCTCCGTCGCTCAGCAGCACGATGGCGCGGCGCTGCGGAAGGAAGGGGTCGGTCTTGCGCAGTTCATCGGCAGCCGTGGTGAGCGCGTCGTATACCGAACTCAGGGAGACAGCGGCGACCGGCCGCAGCCCCGCCTCCAGACTGGGGACGTCGCTGGTGAGTGCCTGGGTGACTTCGACGCGCGACCGGAAACCCACCACCATGGCTTGATCGATATTGGGCCGCAGCACCGTGCGCAGGAAGTCCAGCGCCACTTGGCGCTCGAACCCCAGGTCCTTCTGCATGGAGTCACTCCAGTCGATCACCAGGGCGACTCGCAGTGGCAGTTCGTCTTCCGGGCGGATCTGGGTGATCGCTGCCGGTTTACCGTTGTCGAAAATCTGTAAATCATCGCTGCGGAGTTCCCCGATGGGCTTGCCGCTTTGATCGGTCACCGCCAGCTCTACCGCCACTTCTGTCACCTGGCTCCGGAGGACGAACGGCGTCGGCTCGCTCGTGGACACGTAGGACTTCGCAGGGCGAAGGGTAGCCTGCTCCTGTGCGAAAGTAGCGGCGCTGAACCCCAACAGACACCATGCTACTGCCAACGCTGTTCTGCGCATGGATCTCCTCCTTGCCAGGGGTGCGCACCCAGGGCACACCTATCCCTTGCGTCTGGATTTCGAGTTCCCCCCCCGGCGGTCGTCCCTGGCCGACGCCGGCCACCCACAAATCCGAGATTGCCGCGGCGTGAATAAAACGCGCCGCCTGCCAGGGAATTTATCGGCATGTTACCGGTAGTGGTTAAAAGGTTTCGCCGTTACGGTGGTACCCACACGTGCCTTTCCGGGAGCCCCCATTCCGGGAGCCCTCCGGGGGGTTTGTTACACTGCCCGGTCATGGCGAAGATGGTTGCGCTGGAATGCTCGAAGTGCGGCGCGCGGCTCTCGGCGGACGAACCGCGGACCGTCTGCCCCCAGGACGGCGGCTCGCTCTACGTCCGCTACGACCTCGAAGCGCTGCGCGGACGCTTCACGCGCGAGATGCTCGCCGGCCGCGTGGCCAGCATGTGGCGCTATGCCGAGGTCCTGCCCGCTGCCGAACCTGTTTCCCTGGGCGAAGGCTTCACGCCCCTGCTGCACAGCCGCCAATACCCGCATGTCCTGATTAAGGACGAAGGTCTCAATCCCACGGGCAGCTTCAAAGCGCGCGGGCTGTGCGCGGCCGTCACCATGGCCCGCGCCTACGGCCTCAAGAAGCTGGCCGTCCCCTCGGCGGGCAATGCCGCCAGCGCGCTGGCCGCGTACGCAGCCGCGGCCGGGATTGAGGCCCACATCTTCATGCCGCGCGATGTTCCCCAGGCCAACCTGGTCGAGTGCCGCACTTACGGCGCCCACGTCACCCTGGTGGACGGACTCATCAGCGACTGCGCGCGCATGGTCGGCGAACGCAAGCAGGCGGAGGGCTGGTTCGACATCTCCAGCCTCAAGGAACCGTTCCGGGTGGAAGGCAAGAAGACCATGGGCTACGAGGTGGCCGAGCAGATGGGATGGGAACTGCCCGGCGCCATCATCTACCCCACCGGCGGCGGCGTCGGCCTGATCGGCATGTGGAAGGCCTTCGAGGAGATGGAAGCTCTGGGCTGGATCGGCAAGAAATGGCCGCGCATGGTGGCTGTGCAGTCAATCGGCTGCGCGCCCATCGTTAAAGCATGGGATGAAGGCAAGACGGTGTCGGATCCATGGCCCCATGGAACGACTCTAGCCGCCGGCCTGCGCGTGCCCAAAGCCTACGCCGATTACCTGATCCTCGACATTCTGCACAAGAGCCAGGGCACCGCCATCGCGGTTAGCGACGACGAGATCATGGATGCCCTGCGTGCCTGGGCCACCCACGATGGCATCTTCGCCGCTCCCGAGGGTGCGGCCGCGCTGGCTGCCTATCGCCGCCTGCTGGCCAGCGGATTCTTCACGCCCGAACAGAAAGTGGTGCTCTTCAACACCGGCTCAGGCTTGAAGTACATTGATGTGATCGCGGCGGCGGAGAGGAAAGCGCCGGTTTCGGGCGCGATCGGCGGAATCATAGGACCGTATTGAATTTGTGATTTGCGATTTGCGATTTGTGAATTCTCGCTGGCGCTGGAAAAACCACAAATCACCAATCAGAAATCACCAATCCCCATGACTTCCCGCCTCTACTACACCGACTCGTTCCTCTACGAATTCGACGCCGCCGTGTGCGAGGTCGTTTGCGGCGAGCGTCCGGCGGTCATTCTCGACCAGACAGCGTTCTATCCCACCAGCGGCGGGCAGGTTTTCGACACCGGTTATCTCGAGGCCAATGGACAGAAGCTGCGGGTCACCGAGGTGGCCGAAGACGAGCAGGGAACGATTCTCCATTACGTCGATGCGGCGGCGAGCCTGGCGCCGGGAACCCGCGTCCGCGGCACGATTGACGCCGCCCGGCGCCGCGACCACATGCAGCAGCACTCCGGGCAGCACGTTCTCTCGGCCGCATTCGTCCGCCTGTTCGAAATGCCGACGGTTTCATTTCACATGGGCGAGGAGAGCTGCACCATCGATCTGCAGGCGCGCTCGCTCGCGCCAGAGCAACTCGACGAGGCCGGCCGGCTCGCCAACCGCGTGATCACCGACGACCGCCCGGTGGAGATTCGCTTCGCCTCGCTCGAAGAAGCGCGCGCGCTGGGCGTGCGCAAGCTGCCGGAAGCGCAACGCGACAAGCTGCGCCTCATCGACATCCGCGATTTCGATCTCACCGCCTGCGGTGGCACCCATGTGCGTTCCACCGGCCAGATCGGCCCTATCCTGCTGCGCAAGACCGAGAACGCGCGCCAGGGCGTGCGTGTGGAGTTTGTGTGCGGAGAGCGCGCCGTCGCCGCCGCCCAGCGCGATTACGCTACGCTGGTGGAGGCGGCCGCGGCGTTTTCGGCGCATATCTCCGACGTCCCGCAGCAGGTGCGGAAGGCGCAGGCGGAGCTGAAGGCGGCGCAGAAAACGCAGCAGAAGCTGCTGGAAGAGCTGGCGGAACTCTCTGCGGTGCACCTCGTGGCCGAGGCGACCCTGCGGCATTCTTCGCGAAGCGATCCTTTTCGGATGGTGACGAAAGTCTTTCCCGATCGCGACGTGGCCTTCGTCAAGCTGCTGGCGCAGAAGATCGCCGCCGCGGGTCCGGCCGTAGCGCTGGTAGCCTCGACCACCGGCCCGCCGACGCTGATCTTCTGCCAGACGCCGGGGCTGCCGTTCAACATGGGCGCGCTGTTGAAGGACACGCTGGCCGCCGCCGGTGGCCGGGGCGGTGGCGCTCGCGACTTCGCCCAGGGCAGTCTGCCCGATGGCGAGCAGGTTGACGGCGCGCTCCGGCAGGCATTAAGTTCCTTCGCGCAATAGCAGGTACGGGCGCGTCTGCTAGAATAATTGTCCGGCCGAGTGGGGCTATAGCTCAGCTGGGAGAGCGCATCGTTCGCAACGATGAGGTCGTCGGTTCGATCCCGACTAGCTCCACCATCTTTCTCTCACTTGCGGGAACTGCTTGCCTCTGATGAGGTTGTTTGTGTCGTAACCTCGGCCTGCACCCCCGGAAGATGAAAGCCTGATTGACATCAGCAGCCCGGCCGGAGTAGGGTTGCCCGCCTTGCCAACAAATCCCACAGAAACTATGGAGAGCAAATGCGAGTTCCACGGGCGCTTTATGGTGCGATGTTGTGCCTCTGTCTTGCCACAATCCTCTCGGCCCAGGACGCGGCCAAGGTTGATCCCAAGCATTACACGGTGGTGAGCGAAAACGATCAGGTACGGATTCTGAAGGTGCACTACGGCCCGCACGAGAAGTCGGTCATGCACAGCCATCCCGCCACGGTTGCGGTGTTCCTCACCGACGCCAAGGGGCAGTTCACCTATCCCGACGGGAAAAAGGATAGCTTTACCTCCAAGGCAGGCTGGGCGCAGTACTCCGCCGGCGCCACCCACTTGCCGGAGAACACCGGCGACAACGCGATGGACATAATCGTTATCGAGCTGAAAGGCAAGGCGGCCAAGCCAGCGAAGGCGGAGATGAAGTAATCTCCGGGGGCTGGGCTGTATTGCTGATCTTCGATGGGGTGGACTGGGCGGCAGGGATTGCGGTTGTTACAGTCCCAGGTAGGCCTTGCGCACTTCGTCCATCTTGGCAACCTCGTCCGACTGGCCACGGATGCTGATTCGGCCCTCGGCAAACACATAGGTGTAGTCGCTCATCGCCAGCGCCAGGTGCACGTTCTGTTCCACCAGGACGATGGTGAGTCCTTGTCCCCGCAAGGTCTTCAGGGTAAGGAAAAGCTGCTGCGCCAGCACCGGCGCCAGGCCGAGTGAGAGTTCGTCGATCATCAGAACGACTGGCTCCTGCATCAGGCCGCGGCCCATGGCCAGCATCTGCTGCTCGCCGCCGGATAGGGTGGAGGACTTCTGTTTGCGGCGCTCTTTCAGGCGCGGGAACAATTCATAGACGCGGGCCAGGTTGTCCTTGGCCCGCTTGCGCGCGCGATGCGAGTAGCCGCCCATCTCCAGGTTCTCTTCCACGGACATATCGGGGAAGAGTTGGCGGCCCTCCGGCACCAGCACCAGGCCGCGGTTGGCCTTGGAGTGCGGGGAGAGCCGGGTCACATCTTCTCCCTGCAGCAGGACGCGGCCTTTCCAGGCACGCAGGCTGCCCATGATGGTGCGCAGAGTGGTGCTCTTGCCGGCGCCATTGGTGCCGATGATGGTGGTCATTTTCCCGCGCGACACCTCGAGCGAGATGCCCCACAGAACCTGCACCTCGCCGTAGCCGGACTCGATGTTCTCCAGTTGTAGCGCCAGCTCCATCAGTCCGTCCTCGTCAGCTTGTCGACGATGTCCGGGAAGCCCAGATAAGCTTCCACCACGTCGGGATTGTGCACCACTTCGTCGGGCCGGCCTTCGGCCAGCTTGCGGCCGAGGTTCAGCACCACGATGCGGTCGGAAAGACTCATGATGGCCTGCATCAGGTGCTCGATCATGAACACCGAAACCCCGCCGTCGCGGATCTTGCGCACCAGGTCGATCATCAGCGCGACCTCAGTGGGATTCAGGCCGGCCAGCACTTCGTCCAGGAGCAGCAGCTTGGGTTTCGCCGCCAGCGCCCGCGCCACTTCCAGGCGCTTCTTGCCGGCAATGGTCAGCGAGCGGGCGATCATCTCGGCGCGGTCCCCCAACCCCACTAGCTGCAGCACCTCCAGAGCCACCTTGCGCGCCGCCTTCAGATCGAGGTATTCGCGGCCGAAGCAGGCGCCCACCGTAACGTTGTCCAGCAGGGTCAGGTCGTTCAGCGGCTTCACGATCTGGTGGGTGCGCGCCAGCCCCAGGTGGACCACCTTGTCCGGCGAACTTCCGGTGATGTCTTTTCCCAAAAAGCTGATGGTTCCCCCGTCGGCCTTGTAGACCCCGTTCACGACATTGAACAGGGTGGTCTTTCCGGCGCCGTTGGGGCCGATCAGGCCCAGGATCTGGCCCTCGTCGAGGCTGAAGCTGACGTCAGAAACCGCCAGCAGCCCGCCGAAACGCTTGCTGACGCCGCGCACCTCAAGAAGGGAACTCATTCGATCACCTTGCGCGCGCGCGGCACCAGGCGATAGAACCACCCGATCAGGCCTCCGGGGGCGAACAGCACCACCAGCAACAGCAGCCCGCCGGCGATCACTAGGTGAAAGTTGGAGAGCGTGGGAGAAGTCAGCAGGTAGGAGCGCAGTTTCTCGTAGAGGCCTCCGCCCAGGGCTGCGCCCATCACCGCACCCTGGCCGCCGAGCATCAGCATCACGATGCCTTCGAGCGACATCATGAACTCGAAGGCGATCGAGGGATCGATCATGCCGTTCTTGTAAAACATCAGCGCACCGGCGACCGCGGGCAGAAAGGCAGAAACGCTGTAAATAATCGCCTTATACACGGTGGCGTTGACGCCCAGCACCACGGCCGCGTCTTCGTCCTCGCGGATGGCGAACAAGCCCAGCCCGAACTTGGAATTCTTGATGGCCAGGCTCAGGATCATGGATAGGGCCATCACCGCAATGATCAGGTAGTAGGTGATCCACAAGGCGCGCATGGCCCCGCCCAGCGGCTGGTAGGACTCGAACGAAAGGTACATGCCCGTGGAGCGGCCCCAGGGGTCGAAATTGGAGACGAATGCCTGCACCGCCTGGAGAATGCCGATGGTAGCCAGCGCAAAATAGGCGCCCCGCAAGCGCAAAATGGCGAGCCCGAACAGGAGCGCACACAGGCTGACCACTAGTCCAGCCACCAGCGCCGACAGTACCAGGTTCCAGCCGCGCACCGTCGCCAGGTAAAGCCCCACGTACCCGCCCAGCCCGTAGAAGACGATGTGGCCGAAGTTCACGTAGCCGGTGTAGCCGATCATCAGGTTCAGGTTGCTGGCCAGGATGATGGCGATGGCCACCAGGATGAGATCTTCCCGCAAGGAAACATTGTTGCCGTGCAGCGGGAAATACACGAACAGGGCGGCGATGACCAGGATGATGTAGAAGAAGGGCCGCCGCAGGATCATGCGGTTGCCCTCTTCCCGAAGATGCCCTGCGGGAATGCCACCAGCACCACTACAAACAGCCCGAACTCGATCAGCGGGATCCAACTGACCGCGATAAACGGCGTCACCACGCCCTCCAGCAACCCCAGCAGCACGCCGGCAATCAAGGCGCCGAAAGGCTTACCCAGTCCCGCCAGGATGGTCACGACAAAGCTCTTCAACTGGTAGGTGGCTCCGGAGAGGATGGTGAAAGGAAACAGCGTCGAGACCAGGGCCCCGGAGGTCATCGCCAGCGCAATGCCGATGCCGAAGGCGATGGTCAGCACCAAAGTGGAGGAGATGCCCATCAACTCGGCGGCTTCGCGATTATCGGCGACCGCACGGATGGCCTTGCCCGTCCGCGTTTGATAGAGGAAGAGCTGCAGCGCCAAAGCAATCACCACTGAGGAGATGGCGGCCGCGATGTGGTTGCCGGTGAAGGTGTAGGCGCCGATGGTGATGCCCGGCAGCGTGAAGTTGACGTTGTAGGGGCTGGTGCTCCAGATGGCGGTGCCGATGCCGATCACCATCATGTTCACCGCGAAGGTGGAGAGCAGGCTCATCAACATCGAGCGGCCCACCACCCAGTGCACCGCCATCCAGTACACCACGATTCCCAGCAGTAATCCGGCCACAATGATGGGCAGCAACAGCACGTAAGCGTTGATCGTGAGGGCGGCGAACAGCAGATACATCGCAAACATGCCCAGCGCGATCATGGACCCGTGGGTGAGATTGATGACGTCCATGACTCCCCAGATCAGACTCAAGCCCATGGCCGCGAGGCCGTACACCGCCCCGACCAGCAGGCCGTCGATCATGGAGGCTAGAATCCCGGACATAATTCACCCTTCGTGCCCAGAGCTGAATCGCCGCACTGAACTGCGTCCCCTCAGTGAATCGGGTACACCAAATTGGCGCTCTTGCCGGCCAGCGGCCAGACCACCTCTTTGGTCAGCTTGCCGGACTTGTCCTTCTGCCACTGCGCCAGAATCATGGAATGGCCCACCTGCAAGCCGTGATTGTTGTCCGCCGTCGCGAACTGGGTCCGCCCGTAAAACGTGGTGATGTCGGTCGAGTTCAGCGCCGCCGCCACCTTGGCCGAGTCCGGTCCGCCCGCCTGTTCGATGGCGCGCTGCAGGATCAGCCCGCAAACGTAGCCACCGGCCGACTCGTAACTGGGCGGAGTATTGTACTTCGCCGCGTAGGCCTTGGCGAAGTCAGCGCCGCTGGGGCCGTATTGCGACTTGAAGGTCGATTGCGGAGCCCACTGCGAGGGCACCGTGATCCCCACCGCGGCATCCCCCAGTTCCACCCACTGCGGACTGTCGGGCGCCACCAGCAGGGTGAGCATCTTCAGCGGAACCTTGTGGCCCTGGAGTTGCCGCGCCAGGGTAGAGCCATCGGCGTAGTGGCCGCCACCCAGCAGCACCGTCGCCTTGGAGTTGATCACTTTGTCGATGATGGCGCTGAAGTCGGTGGTGGCGGGAGCGTAGGCTTCGGTGAACACCACGTTGAACCCGAGTTGCTGCGCATAGGCCTTGGCTGGGGTCACCACCGCCACCGAGAACGAGGAGTCCTCGTAGACGAAAGCCACCGTGGCTTTCGGGTCCTTGCTCTTCAAGGCGTCCAATGCAACCTTCAAGTATTCAGGGGCGGGCGCGAACATCTGAAACAGGAAGTGGTTCCCCAGGGTGTAGGTCTTTCCTTCCGCCGCGCCCGAGGTGAGCATGATCTTGCCGTACTGCTCCGTCACCACCGCGGCGGTGGAGGTGAGGGGAGAGGAATAGGGACTGAACAGGAAGTCGGCCTTGTCCTCCAGGATCATGCGGGTGTAGAGCTGCTGCACCCGCTTGGAGTTGGACTCGTCATCGTAGGTGGCAAACTTGATGTTGTAGCTTTTGCCGCCGGCTTTGAAGCCGCCGGCCGCGTTGATCTGGTCGCGCCACAGTTCGAATCCGCGGTATTGCTCGGTGGAGTCGACGTTGAGGGCGCCGGTCTTGGAAACGGTGAATCCGATGGTGATGGTTTGCTGGCCGAATCCGGTGCCGGCCAAAAGAACTGCTGCCAATGCGAGCAGAGCCACTTGTTTCACAATTCCACCTCATGCGAGCGGCAGTCCTGCCGCGCGGCGCTGACCACTCAAAAGACAAAGACTGGAGATTGTCAGGGGAATGGTGAACGCCGGTCTGTGACGGACATCACTCCCGTGCGTTAGCCATGCACTGGTACGGCAGGGCAAGCCGGACACACTCCGGGCTATTCTTGGCCGTGCGGCGCGCATCCGGCGGTGTTGCCGGGTCCGGACCCGTGTGCGTCAAGCGGCTCGTGCCCGTGGCAGAGCAAACTGCAAGACCTTCGGCTGCACTATCCGGGCGAAGTCTTCATAGGCCAGCCGCATCAGTTCCCGGTGCGACCCGGCGTTGAAGGCGATCTCCTTGTCTTTCGTCAGGCTCTCATCCACGAAAACGTTCATCCCGTAGAGATTGCCGAACGGAGGCATGGCCCCGGTCTCGCATCCCGGGAAGCAGTGCAGGAAGTCCTTTTCCCCGGCGAGAGTGGCGGTTTTCGCGCCCGTCGCCGCCCGAAGGGCAGACAGGTCCACCTGGCCCGAGGCTGGCAGGACCGCCATGGCCAGGGTGTCGTCGAGGTTCACGATCACGGTCTTGGCCAGCTCTTGACCGGGAATGTGGGCCAGCGCCGCGATCCCCTGGGCGGTGTAGGCCACCGAGTGCGTGATGATCGTGTACTTGATGTTTTGACGGTCCAGAAGTTCCGTCAGCGTGTTGATGGGCATAATGACCTCCGTGTTGCTCAGGCGGTCGGTCGATCTCGCCGCCCGGCTGCGGCAGCGGTAACCCGGTGCGCGGCCTCGTGCCGGACCGCGCTCTCATAGCCTACGGCAGCGAAGTAGATCGCGCGGTCGAAGAAACGCTCCAGGTTGTGCAGCAGGTCCAGTTCCCCGAGCAGTTCGATGGGTGGCTCCAGCAGGCCTTCGCTCTCCAGGTGTTCCCACAAATATTCTTTGGTGAGATTGATGGCCCACATAAACTCACTGAAGGGCACGCCTTGCCGCGCCCGCCGCATGCCCAAACCGGTGTATCTCTCTTCGATCTCCGACTCGGTCTTGCTCAGCAACCAGTCGCCGAGATTGCGATAGATCGCTTGCACCCGGTTCTGGAGCTCGTCGGCAGGCACCCTGCGCAACAGTTCGCTCGCTCGCGGCGAGCTTAGCAGGCGGTGCATCAGCCCCTGGGCCAGCTTGTCGGCGTCGGCCTCGATCAGCCTGACCAATCGAATCGAAAACATGTGCTCCTCCTTGCTGCAACTCTTCACTGCGGGATGCGCGCGTCCGTCATCTTGAATCTTGTTCCCAGCCCGCGCAGTGATGCCGCACACAGGAACCTGTGACTCTGCCGGCGGTCCCTCCCGCCGCCGGCCCCTTGACCTTCCCGCGCGCGCGCAGTACGGTCTTGGGACTTCGACAACGTTCCCATGACCCGATCCCTTTCTGACGACAGCACCCGCACAATCATGGCGCGCCTCGAGCAGGCGAATGCGCGGGTTGCGCGGCTCTATCCCGGCGAGACCGGCCTCCGCCAGCCCGTGCACACCGTCTACGGCGGCGCGCACCTGTTCACTGCGGACATCAGCCGCAAACTCGGCGCGGCCGCGTTGCGTACCCTGGACGAATACGCGCGCGATCCGGCCACCTTCGCGAGTGCATTTGGCTTCGACCGCCGTCTGGCGGAAACCATCTACCAGCGGGTACGCATGAAGCTGGAGCGCGAGCCGGTGGAGGATTTTCGCATCGACTTCGAGGACGGCTACGGCAACCGTCCGGACGCGGAAGAGGACGGGCACGCCATCGCGGCGGCGGAACAAATGGCTGCCGGGATGGAAGCCGGACGCTTGCCGCCCTTCGCCGGCATCCGCATCAAGCCGCTCTCGGAGGAGCTGTGCCAGCGCAGCATCCGCACCCTCGACCTGTTCGTCACCACCCTGGTGCGGAAGGCCGGCGGCCGCCTGCCGGCAAATTTCGTGGTTACGCTGCCCAAGGTGATGGCGCCCGAGCAGATGTCGGCGCTCATTGATGTTCTGGAACTCCTCGAGCACGCCACGGGATTGCCGGCGGGCTCCTTAAAGATGGAGTTCATGGTCGAGGTCACGCAGTCGGTCTTGAACGAGCGCGGAGAATCGAACCTGCTGCACCTGGTGGCGGCGGCGCGCGGACGCTGCGTGGCCGCACATTTCGGCACCTACGACTACACCGCCAGTTGCGGCATCACCGCGGCGCACCAGCAGATGCTGCACGCCGCCTGCGATTTCGCCAAACACATGATGCAGGTGTCGCTGGCCGGGACCGGCATCTGGCTCTCCGACGGCGCCACCAACGTGATGCCGGTGCCCGTCCATGCCGCCGCGCCCGGCGACCCGCCGCTCACCGCCGCGAAAGAAGAAAACCGCAGGGCGGTGCATCGCGCCTGGGCGCTCGAGTTCTCCCACATCCAGCACTCGCTCACTAACGGCTACTACCAGGGATGGGACCTCCATCCCGCGCAGTTGCCGGCGCGCTACGCGGCGGTGTATGCGTTCTTCCTGGAGAATCTGGAGGCGTCCTCCGAGCGCCTGCGCAATTTCGTGAAGAAGTCGGCGCAAGCGACGCTGGTAGGCGAAGTCTTCGACGATGCCGCCACCGGGCAGGGACTGCTCAACTACTTCCTGCGCGCCATCAATTGCGGCGCTATCTCCGAGGCGGAGGCGCTGCCGCTCGCCGGATTGACCCCGGAAGAGCTGCGCCTGGCGTCGTTCGTCAAGATTATCCAGGGCCGCGCGGTTGCGCGAGCGAGCCCTTAGGGTTAGGGTTATTCGCTGGCCCGCGTGGACTGGAACGAAACCAGCTTCCAATCTCCGCCCTGCTTTACCCAGACGCGGGTAAAGCGGTAGTCGCCGCTGTACTCCTTTCCGTATTGCGTCTTATATCCTTTTTCCTGGGTTGTGAACTTGACGGCAGCCAGCGAGTTGCAGACCGCGGTGTCGCCGTAGATGCGTATCTTCAGCTCGCGCACTTCAATCGCCTGATAGGTCACCGCAGCCGATTGCCGGCTCTGGATTTCCTCGGCTTTGCTATGGGAGCGCCCATTGGCCGTGATGGCAACGTAATCCGGGGCGGTATATTTCTCCACAAAGCTGGTATCCCCTTTCAAGGCTGCCTGCCGGGCCTGCTCTTCCAGGCGCTCGATCTCCTGCCGGGCGTCCGGCGGCGCTTGCGAGAGCGCCGCGGTCACCAGTGCCAGATACATTGCCGCCAACCACAAAGCTGCGCGATTCTTCATGCGGGTACCCCCCGCGCGATTGTAACCCCGCCCGGCGTGAACCACCCGGTATGTAACGTAAGAGGCAAATCAGGACACTACCCCGTGCCGGTTGGCCTTGCAAAGCGCGGGCAACGGCGCTACGCTTGCTGGAATTTTGCGGCCTGGGGACCGCGCTGGGAGGCGGCTATGGCTCTGAAGATCTCGACCCACGAGGCGGGTGTCGTCACGGTAGTCAGTTGCAGCGGACGCATCGTCTTTGGCGAGGAGGCGGCGGACCTCCGCGACGTGGTCAAGGGCGTGCTCGCGCGCGCCAAACAGATCGTCATCGACCTGAGCGGGGTCAGCTACATCGATAGCGGCGGCCTGGGAACGCTGGTCGGGCTCTACACCTCGGCCCGCAACCAGGGCGGCGAGATCAAGCTGTCTAACCTGACCCAGCGCGTGCATGACCAGCTCCAGATCACCAAGCTGATCACCGTCTTCGAGTGCTACGACAACGAGCAGGCCGCGGTCAACGCCTTTCCCCGGCGGGCCACCGCCTGATCCGGCTGGCGGCTATGCCGCGGGCTTCCGCTGGCGCGCCGCCTTTTTGCGTTTCTTCAATTCGTCCTCCGAGTACAGGCTGCCGCGGCATTGGCGGGCCCGGCAGTGGCAGGGCACGTCATCTTCGCCGTCATACAGGTTGTAGTCGTAGGTGAGTTCTTCGCCGGCGCGGATGTGGCGGATGGCCCAGATCCACACCCGCCCGCGGATCTCGTCGGCTTCGCAATTGGGATCGCAGGAGTGGTTGATCAGCGCGGCGATGCCGGTGCCGTCGATGACCCGCTTGCCGCCGGTGAGTCCGAACAGATAGGTGATCTCGTCACCGTCGTAGCGGCGGTCGGCTTCCGGGATGCTGATGCGCTCGCCCGTGTACTCGATGATGCGCGTGCCCCGGCGGATGGGCGTGGTGGTGTAACAGCCTTCCCGGTGAATACGCGAGGAGCGGATGAGCAGTCCCATGGCGGTTTGAGTCCGGTCCTTAGGACTCGCAGCGGTGGGTGATCAGGTGGGCCTCGATGCGCGCCGTGCTCTTGGCCAGGCGGCGCTGCAGGTAGGCCTCAAAATCGCCGCGACGCACCAGCGCCGAGACGACCCTCTCCTGTCCGGTTTCGGCGGCCGCGTATTGGCGGGCGCGGCGCCGGCGCAGCGTCAGGTCTTTGAAGACCACGCTGGCCTCCTGGCGCAGGGCGGTTAAGTCAGCGCATTCCATGGGCGCATTATAACCCGTACGTTCGAAAAACCGGCCAATCATCCGGTACCTCCGCGGGAAGAGATAGTAACCGCGCGGAAGTACGGAGGTCACGAGCTTGGGCGCTGGCGGCAGAGCACGGCTAGTTGTCGCGGGCCGACACCTTCGGCTTGGACTCCGCTTCCTGCTCGGCCAGCAGGCGGTCCCGCATGGCGATTCGGTTGAACACCGCGTTGAGGACGAATCCACTCAAGGTGCGGCGCTCCGCACGGGCGGTGCGGCGGATCCTCTCGGCTTCTTCCTCGGTACAGCGGACGAAAACTGCAGCTTTCTTCATGCGTGGCATGGTCCCCCCTTTGGCCTACGATATCACTCTCTAGCCTTGGCAATCCACTTGCCAGATTGTTGCCATACCAGTAAACGCTGTTCGCAGCCATCGCAGCCAGATACCTTCGGTCATCGGGATTCCCAAAGTAACTTGGGCCGCCTTGTTGCGCCTGGGGAAAAACCAAGGGCCGCCTCGGGAGCGGCCCTGACTGAGCCCGGATTTGCGCTGCCTACCATCGTCCAAAGCCGCTACAAATCATTGTGATTTCGGACGCTTACTTACGGCCGGAGCGCTTCTGCGCCACCACCAGCCCGCGCGGGGTGGGGACCAGCACCACCGAGATCAGGCCTTCGGCTTCCAGGCGCAGGGCGGCTTCGCGGACCACCTTCTGCAGCGAGCTGGCGTCGTGGATCAGGATCAGGCCAGTGGGCGAGATCTGGGGCAGGAAGTGCCGCACCTCGCTCTCGCGCGCATGGATGTCGCTGTCGCTGAAGAGCAGGTCAATCGTGCCCTCAACTTGCAGGTCAAGGCTGGATTGGTTGCGGGCGTCGATCCACGGGGCAAGCCCGGAGGCGTCGATGCGCTCCTTCGCCTTGGCGAAAACCTTGGGGTCGAATTCCACGGTGATGACGCGGCCGAAGCCGTTCTGCTTCAGACCTTCAGCGATGGCGAGGGTGCTGACGCCCATGAACGTCCCAGTCTCGACCACCAGGTTGGGCTTGAGGGTGATGACCAGTTGCCTGAGGAAGTCGAGGACTTCGACCTCCGCGCTCATGGAGTCGTACATCTTCCACAGCTCAGGATGAGGGCATTCGGGCGTCGCCGGCGTGTACTCCGGCTGGAGCGATTCGCCCGTAGCGCTGATGTCGGCGATGATGCGGTGCTCCTCGCGCGTGCGCAGGAAGCGGGGAACAATGATGGCGAGGAAGATGGCGCCGGTAGCGATACTGACCAGCGCCGCGGCTTCGGCGACGGCAGAGCGCGGGCGGTCGAGAATAGCCTCCACAAAAGCAACGGACCCCCCGAGGACGAGGAACTCCCCGAAGACGATTCCGCGCGGTCGCTGCCACTGCACGGAGCGGCGGCCTTCCTGCCAGAGCCAGTAAGCAACGATGAAGCTTACGATGGCTTCTAAGCCCTGGGACACCGTGAAGGACCTCGGTTCCGCCAGCAAACGGACCAGGTAAGTGATGGAAGCGAGGAGAGCGAACGCCGAGGCGGCAACGTCCAGCATCACCAGCACTGACTGCCGGCAGGCGAGCGCCACTAGAACTCCTGCCAGCGGCAGCGCCAGGAAAAATGCAGAAATGTGGAGGCGGTCCGATAGAAGTTCCGCACTGCCGATCAGGGCAGCGTCCAGGACGAGCGTCATGAAAAGCGGCCGCAGCAATAAACCGCGGCGGCGAAAGTCAGCGCGTACCACTCCGTAGGTGCAGGCCACCACTGTCGCGGCGGCGAAAAACAACCATTCGGTAGGAATCATCATTTCTGCGCCAGCGCCCACTTCTCCAGCTCGCCGGTCGAGCGCAGAAGCTGCATCTGCGCCTGTTCGACCAGGTAGCTGGCGTCAAGGTACGCGGAATACTTCTGGCCCTCGGCTAGACGTGCGTTGGCTTCGTCGCGCAACGTGGCGGTTCCGCCCTGGAGCTTGGTCTGGACGGCGTCCACGTCGGCGCGGGCCAACTGGTATTCCAGCCGTGCGACCTCGCGCGCGGCAGCGAGCTGCGCCACCTCGCGCTGCAGCCTGCGCGTTTCATTCGAGACTTTGTTCTTCGCCTCTTCGGCCTGGTGGCGAGCCTGCACGGCTTCGGCGTCGGCGGCGCCGGCGCGCGCCCGCTGCGACATATTCAGGAAAGGGAAGCGGATGGCCACACCAACAACCCCGTTGTTGCGCTGATAGTTCTTGAAGAATTCCTGGTAGTTGTTGTAGGTGGTCAGCAGGCCGTATTGGCCGACGAAGTCCACCGCCGGCCGGGACTGCTTGTGCTCGCCGCGGGCGCGGAGCAGCTTGGCATCGGCCTGGGCGAAGGCCAGCTTGACGGCCGGGCTAGTGGACGCGCTCTTCGCAGCCAGGTCGTCGCTCTGGCTGACCTCGGGGAGCTGCGGGATCGATTCGGTGACGGTCTCGATCCCTGCTGCGGGTACCCCGGTAAGCTGCGCCAGCAGGTTGCGCAGGACGTCGACATTGCCCTCGACCTGGGCGATACCCATGCGCACACGCGCGCTGGCCAGCTTGGCGCGGGTAAGCTCGAGCTGGGGTTCGACCCCCGCCTGCACGCGCTCGGAGGCGATTTGCTCGGCGCGCACGGCTTCCTGCTCCTGCTGGCGGAGCAGATGGAGCGCCGTGACCAGGCGGTCGAGCTGGGTGTAGGTGACGGCGGTCTCCAAAATGGCCTGCTGTCGCCGGTCCTCGCCGCTGAAGGCGGTGGCGTCCCACTCCGTGCGTGCGGCGCGCACGAAGTCACGCTGCGCGGGATTGATGAGGTATCCCATGGTGTTCACGCTTATTGCCGTCGGCGCCGAGCCCTCAATGCTCAGCGGGAATCCGAACGACTTGGCCAGGCCTGAGCCCACGATCACCTGCGGGATATACATGCGCGCAGCCTCAAGATAGGCTTGGTGGGCGCGCACTTGGTCGGGGGCGCTGATCACGGCGCTGCGCTTAGCCGCCAGCTCGACGGCTTGGCGGAAGGGAAGCGGCTCGGCGCACGCGCAGGACGCAAGCAGGACGAGAATGATGCTCCAGCGAAGGATTTTCATAGGTCACCTTTGGTTGAATGGGGAGTATAGAGCAGGGGAAGTAGCGAGTAGCAAGTACCAAGTACCAAGTACCAAGTACCAAGCGAGTACCAAGCGAGCACCGCGGAAGCTAAGAGCCAAAAGCAGTTCTACTTGGTACTACGTACTTGGTTTTACTTGGTACTTGGTACTTGGTACTCCCTACGGCGCCACTCGCTGGAGCGCCGTCCGCGCCGGGTCGAATTCGCGGGCGAGCGAAAGCGCCGTGCGATATTCGGCGGCGGACGCCTGCCGGTTTCCCTGCTTCTCGAAGATCTGCCCCAGCAGATAGTGAGCATGATAGGCGGGCGCGGCCTCGGGTTGCGATCCGTTCGCGAGGTATTTCTGCAGCAGAGCGATGGCGCCGGGAAAATTCCTGCCGGCCTGGAACAGCAGCATGGCGGCTTCGTAAGGGACGGTGCTCTGCCAGATGTCTTCGGCGACGGCCTTGTTGACGCTGTCTTCCATCTGGTCGAAGCGCTCGTGAGTGCGGTAGAAGCCGGCGAGATCGAGCCAGCGCCCGCCGGGATGCAGGCTGGCAGCGATAGCGGCGCGATACTCCCGCTCGGCAGTGTCGAACTGTTTGCCGCGCTCGGCCAGCCGTGCCTTGATCCAGTGGGCGGCGGCTTCATCCTGGGAGGCGAGCATCTCGGCCTGAGCCAGGGCCTTGTCCTTGCCGCCGCCGAGAAAGCTGGGGGCTTCCATGTAGAACTCGGCGAGATCAGTGCGGGCGGCGGCGCTCGAGCCGTCGAGCTGCACGGCGCGCTCGAAGGCGCCGCGGATGCGCGGCACCATGCGCACCGCGGTCACGAAGTTGGCATGGGCGGCCTTTTCGCCAACGGCCCGTCCCAGCCACAATTGGTAGTCGCTGGCCGAAGGTTCGAGCGCCACCGCGCGCTCGGCGGCCGCGGCGGCTTCTTCCCAGCGTCCCATGTAGAAGTAAGTGCGGGTGAGCAGGTTGTAGGCCTGGGCATCGGTGGGCGCGGCCTGGACGTGGTCGTGGAGCGCGCGCAGGGCGTCATCCACCCGTCCCACCGAGAGCAGCTCGGCCGGCGATGCGGGCTCGGCCGCCACCGAGAGTGCCGTCAGCACTCCGAACAGCAAGGCGAGAACCAGGAGAAAGCGAAACCGCATCAGCGCTGGACCACCCGCACGGCCAAGCCGTCCGTCAGCGGATGGTTATCGACCGCACCCAGGGCGACCCAGGCGTCGTCGGGCAGGCCGTTGGTGATCTCGATGCGCGTGGGATTGGAAACCGAGGTGGTGACGTCGCGGCGCTTGAGTTCGCCGTTGACGATCTCGTACACGTACCGTTTGCCGTCATCCTGGCGGATGGCTTCGCGCGACACGGTCAGCACGTTGTTTTCCTGGATGGTGGTGATGGTGACGGTCACGTTGACGTTGGGCAGCAGCTTGAGGTCGTGGTTGTCCACGGTGCAGGTGACGTCGCCCACGGTGCGCGTGCCGAGCTGGCTGACGGTGGTGGGAACGCGGGTGATGCTCCCCTGCCAAACCCGCCCGGGCAGCGCGTCCCAGGTGACGCTGACCTTCAGGCCGGGAGCCAGGCGTCCAATCTCGGGCTCGTCCACGAAGCCGACCACCTGTACGGTGTGCAGGTCGGCCACTTGCACCAGCAGGTCGCCAGGATTGACGAAAGCCCCGACCCGCACCGGCAGCGAGTACACGATGCCCTCGCGCGGGGCGCGCACGTTGGACTGCAGCAGCGTGTCCTCGGCGGCATGGTAAGCGGTTTCGGCTTCCGTCTGCCCGGCTTTGACCTTGGCGATTTCCGGGCGCGAGTAGCGCGAGGTCTCCTTCTGCTCGAGCAGGTTGACCTCTTCCTGGGCGAGTTGGACGCGATGGCGCGCCCCCGCGACCTCGGCGGGGGAAGCGGCGCCGCGCTGCTCCAGTTGCTGCAGCACGGCGAGATTGCGGTGGGCGGCCTCCAGCTCGGCGCGCGCCTTCACCAGCTCGGATTGCGTGTTGAGAACTTCTTCGCGGGTCCCGCCCGCCTCGATGGAGTGCAGATCGGCGTGCGCCGCCTTCAGTTGCGCAAAGGCCTTGGACGCCTGGGTACGGGCATCGGCGTCATCGAGCTGCAGCAGTAGTTGCCCGGCCTTCACCCGGTCGCCCTCGTGCACCAGCACCCGGCGCACCGTGGTGGCGGCGGGAGCGTGGGCCTCGAAGTTGTCCAGTGGCCGCACCTTGCCGTTGGTGGCGATGATGTTGGTGATGTTCCCGCGCACCACCTGGTCGGCCCGCACCGGCACCTCGTTGCCGCGCAGGGAAGCGAACGCCGCCAGCAGGATGACCAATACCGCCGCCCCGGCCACGATCAACATCAGCCGCTTGCTATGCAGGAAATCCAACGGCCGTGCCTCTCCGATGATTACATGTTGAACGCCCAACCAACCTCCCAGTATAGACCGCCACCAATGACAAATGTTACCCCCGCGGGGCAGAAATGCGCGCCGCAAAGGCGTGTTGGCGGAACTTCGCTGTATATCATTTAGATGCGCCAATCCGGACGGAAGGGGCAGTCGGGGAGAAAAAAGTCGGTAGTCGTTGGCCGGTAGTCGTTGGCAAGAACGTCTGGGGCAACCGGGGCAAACGACTAACCACCACCGACTAACGACTATACAATGGCCTCATGCCGAAGAAGCCCTCCTATACGTCCGAGCACGCGCGCTCGGGGCTGAACGCACGGTTCCCGAAGATCGAGACCTGGCCCAACCAGTTTCCCGCCTACGAGATCGTGATCGACGCGCCCGAGTTCACCGCCGTGTGTCCTAAAACGGGGCTGCCGGATTTCGGCGTCATCACCTTGCGCTACATGCCCGACCGCCGCTGCCTGGAGCTGAAGTCATACAAAGAGTACCTGCTGGCCTACCGCGAGCTGGGCATCTTTCAGGAGAACGCCGTCAATCGCGTGCTGGAGGACGTGGTGCGGGCGGCGCATCCGGTGTGGGCGCTGGTGCGGGGCGAGTTTCGTCCGCGCGGCGGCATCGGCACGGTGGTGGAGGCGCGCTGGCCGCGTCCGGACGGGCGCGAAACCGCGAGGAAAGAGAAATGAAAGAAGTGCTGGCCTTCCTGCTGGACCAGATCAACGACGAGTGGGACCGTCTGCTGCGCGAGTTCGTGCAGATTTCGCCGGAAGCCTTCACCTGGCAGCCGGACCCGAACCTGCACTCCATCGGCTGGCACGTGCGGCATGTGATCGAGTGGCGTTACGCGCTGGTGCACGCCATGATCCTGCGCCAGCCCAACCAGGAGAAGCTCTACTGCCTGGGATGGGAGACCGATCCCGTGGTGCAGAAGCTGGCGGCGAATCCCGCGGTGTGGTATGAGCCAAGGTTCACGGTGGGCGAGAACGTGCAGTTCGCCGACCGCATACGGGGGATCACCAACCCGGAAATTGGCGGATTGCCGCCGGCGCGGTTCTCGGAAGAGATGGCATTTCCCTGGAAGGCAAGCAGCCGGGTGCTGGACGAGATCGCGGAAGAGCTGCGGCACTCGGCGCTGCATCGCGGGCATGTGCAGGAGCTGAAGAAGCTGTATGCGCGCCGCGGCGGGCAATCGGGTCATCGGGTGATCGGGTGATCGGGTGATTGACGAAGGTGGGGATTTTGCATGGTATATTCGCGCCACCGGATGGCGCGAAAAACCTATCCCCTGGCCACGCTGGCGCTGCTGACGGCGATCAACTTCGTCAATTACATCGACCGCTCGGTGCTGTTCGCGGTGCAGCCGCTGGTGCAGGCGGAGTTCAAGTTCAGCGACACCCAATACGGCCTGCTGACCACCTCGTTCTTCATCTTCTACATGGCGGCGGCGCCCTTCATCGGCATGGCCGCCGACCGCTATTCGCGCAAGTGGATCGTCTTCGCCGGCATCTTCCTGTGGAGCGGCGCCACGCTGCTGACGGCGGTGGCGCACGATTACACCACGCTGCTGATCCGGCACACCGTGGTGGCGATCGGCGAATGCAGCTACGCCACTATCGCGCCGGCGCTGCTGGCTGACCTGTTTCCCGAAGAGCGCCGCGGACGCATGCTCGCGTTCTTCTTTCTCGCCATCCCCGTGGGCACGGCGATGGGATACATCCTCGGCGGCTATCTCGGCCACCACTACGGCTGGCGCACGCCCTTCTATGTGGCCGCGCTGCCCGGATTCCTGTTCGCGCTGATCTTTCTCTTCCTCCCGGAGCCGGATCGCGGATCGAGCGATCATCTTTCGGCCACGCCCGATCGCGCCACCCTGCGCGGGCTCACCCACAACGGCGCCTTCTGGACCGCCACCCTGGGCATGGCCATGATGACCTTCGCGCTGGGCGGCATTTCCGTCTTCCTGCCGAAGTTCTTGTCGCAGTACCGGGGGATGTCGCTCGACCACGCCAACCTGCTGCTGGGCGTGAGCATCGGCGCGAATGGCATCGTGGCCACTCTGTTCGGTGGCTGGCTCGGCGACCGCCTGCTGCGCCGGCGGGGTTCAGCCTACTACCTGGTGTCAGCCGCGGGCATGGCGCTGGGCATCCCGGTGATGGCGGTGGCGCTCTACGTGGCCGGCCCGCCCATGATGCCGGCGATCGTGGTGGCGGAGTTCCTGCTCCTGATGAATACCGGGCCGCTGAATGCGGCGGTGGTGAACTCGGTAAGCGCGCCGATCCGCTCCAGCGCCATCGGTGTGAACCTGATCGTGATCCACCTGCTGGGCGACGCGTTCTCGCCGCCGCTGATGGGGTATATCTCCGACCGCAGCTCGCTCCCGATGGCGTTCATCGCCGCCATCGTGGCCATCGCGCTCTCCGCCGGGGTGCTGTTCTACGGCATGCGCTACGCGCCGCGGCTCCACGCGGCCAGGGCGGAAACCTGATGCACATTTTCTGGTGGCTGCTGGGCGGGGCGCTGGCGGCGGTGTGGCTGGACCGCGTGCAGGACGCCGTCCGAGGCATGCCGCGCGTGGCCGACATCACCCGCCCGGAGTGGGACCGCCATCCCGAGCCCATGCCGCGGGTGAGCATCATCGTTCCCGCTTGCGACGAGCAGGAGCAGGTCGCGGCGGCGCTGGCGTCCTTCGCCGCGCAGGACTACGAGAACCTGGAAATCATCGCCGTCGATGACCGCTCGCGCGACTCGACCGGCGAGATCATGGAGCGCACGGCGCGCGAGGCGATCTCGGCCCGCCCCGCACTGCGCTTTGAAGTGCTGCACGTCCGCGAGCTGCCCGCGGGCTGGCTGGGCAAGACGCACGCCATGTGGCTGGCCGCCCAGCGCGCGACCGGTGATTGGATCCTGTTCACCGATGCCGACGTCAAGCTGCGTCCGGACGCGCTGCGCCGCGCCATCGCCTACGCCGAAGCGGTGAAGGCCGACCACGTGGTGCTCTTTCCCACCCACGCGCTCAAGACTGTCGGTGAATGCATGGTGATCGCCGGCTTCCAGATGCAGTTCGTCTTCGGGCACCGGCCGTGGAAGGTCTCCGACCCCAAGGCGAAAGACACGATGGGGCTGGGGTCATTCAACCTGGTGCGCCGGAGCGTGTACGAGAGCATTGGGACCTTTCGCACGCTGCGCCTAGAAGTGGTGGATGACATCCAACTGGGCGAGTTGGTGAAGGCGCGCGGCTTCGCGCAGCACACCGTGTTCGGCCGTGGACTGCTCGACTTGCGCTGGGGAGCCGGCGGGCTGGGAATCGTGCGCAACCTGACCAAGAACCTCTTCGCGGCTTTGCACTACCGCTGGCCGCGCGCCGTGGGCGCGTGCCTGATGCTGGTGGCGCTGAACGTCCTGCCGTTTGTGGGAGTGTTGCTGGCGCCAGGGTGGTCGAAGGCTGGATTCGCGGCCGCGGTCGGCGCCATCGCGGTGCTCTACGCCGGCATGTACCGGACCTCGCGCATCCCGCCGGCCTATGTGCTGCTGCATCCCGTGAACAGCATGATTATCGCGTACACTCTGCTGCGCTCCATGGCGGCCACGCTGTGGCACGGCGGCGTGGTGTGGCGAGGAACGAAGTACTCATTGCCGGAACTGCGAAGATCATCCGAGGATCGGGAAATCGGGTGATCGGGTCATCGGGTCATCGGGTGATCGCCGGAATCGCCGAGATCGGCTTGGTACTTGGTACTCGGTACTTGGTACTCGGTACTTCGTACTTACTCCTCACTCCGGCTCAGCCGAAGGGTCGGTGAGGGTCTCTGCAGCGCGGTGCGGGTATTTGGCGGCCTTGTGACTGCTGCTGGGGCGCTGGCCGGGGCTGGCCTTGCCCTGCTTGGCCACATCGTAGTTCTTGGGGATGGGCGGCAGCTTGGCGGCTTCTCCCTTGAGCTGGCGCGAGTCGCGCACGATGACCTCGGGATGGCCGTGGTAGAGGCGGATCTGCCCCTGTATGTCCACTTCCTTGCCCTGGAGGGTTCGCACGTCGCCGACCTGGCGCAGGTCCTTGCGGAAGACGACCGCCGAGAAGCCGCACTCGCGCCCTTCCTCGCAAAAACGCAGCAGGTGGGTGCCGCCGGGGGTAGCGGAGACGGCGAGGACCTTGCCGTGAACGCAGGCAGTTTCGCCGACGTGCCGGGCCGCTTGCTCCATGGGGAGGCAGGCGGCCGAGGCACAGCCGGCGAGTGTGAGCATCCAGAGAAAGCGCACTGGGTCGCGGAGTATAGGAGAGCTGAGGCGGAGACGGTAGGGGTCGTTCTTCTCTACGTCGTTTCAAGTTTCACGTTTCAAGTTTCAAGCAGGAAAATCGTGAAACCTGAAACGTGAAACGCTTTACTTCGTGATCTCCATCCGCAGGGCGTCGTTGAAGCGGTTGAAGTAATTGAACAGGCCGATGGCGGCGGCGAGTTCGACGATCTGGCCGTCATCGTAGTAGCGGCGGAGTTCGGCCCAGAGTTGGTCGTCCACCGAGTGCGCGTCGCGGGTCATGCGCTCGGCCAGGCGCAGCGCGGCTTTTTCGGCGGCGGTGAAATCGGAGCGCGGCTCGAAATCGGCCAGGTTCTTGAGCTGGTCTTCGCTCCAGCCTTCCCGCCTGGCCCAGGCGGTGTGCGATGCCAGTCAATAATCGCAGCTGTTGATCTGCGAGGTGCGCACGATCACCAGCTCTTTCAGCTTGAGGGGGACGGTGCCGGTGTTGAGCACGGCGCGCCAGTGCGCGACCAGGGTGCGCAGGATTTCCGGACGGTGCGCCACCGTGCGGAACATGTTGGGGACTTTGCCGCGCTCGCGTTCCACCGAGTCGAAGACCTCGCCGGTGGGAGCGCCGACCTGGGACTTATCGAGGCGGGGGATGCGCATGGGGATGCCGTCCGGCCCGGCGAGCAAGCGGCGGCCGCCAACAGCGCGCAGCGCCCTCGCCGGGCGGAAAGTTTACTTGAACGCCGCCACCGCCGTGGCTTCGTCGTCCTTCACGTCGAAAACGGTGTACAGCTTGGTGATCTGCAGCAGGTCGTGGACCTTCTTGGTCAGGTTGAGCAGCTTGAGTTCGCCGCCCTGGTTGCGGACGGTGGTGAAGGCGCTGACCAGTTCGCCGATCCCGGAGCTGTCGATATAGGTGACGTCGCCCAGGTTCAGCAGGATCTTGCGCT
>Ga0181521_10000509_pt1 | contig 47452 bp, 37 predicted proteins | sample PEATcosm2014_Bin_32_FD_119764 | JGI IMG/M metagenome (GOLD analysis project Ga0181521, IMG submission 119764) | Peatland microbial communities from MTU Mesocosm Facility, Houghton, MI, USA - PEATcosm2014_Bin02_60_metaG | ecosystem: Environmental > Terrestrial > Soil > Wetlands > Peat | place... | reverse complement strand
TTTCCCATCTGGGAGGCCACCTTGTATTTCGACGCCGCTTCCCGTAACTGGCGCGCTTCCCAGATTGTGCGCACCAGCGGCTTCTGCACGTACACGTGCTTGCCGCGTTCCATGCACCATATAGCGGCCGTCGCATGCATATGATCCGGAATTGCCACGATCACGGCGTCGATATTCTTGCCTTCCTTATCGAGCATCTGCCGGAAGTCTTTGTACTTCGGCGTGTTTGGAAATCGAGTGAAGGTGTTAGCGGCGCGGCGATCGTCCACGTCGCACAGCGCCACGATGTTCTCGGTTGGCGCCGCGGCCGAGATATTCGGAGCGGCTTGGCCACCAGCGCCGATCGACCCGAAGTTAAGCTTTTCGTTGGGGGATTTGTACCCCAAGAATTTCAATGACGGCGTGCTGCCGAATCCCACCGCCGGAACAGCGCCCGCCAGCAGGCTGCCATAGAAGAAGTGACGCCGCGTTAATGCCATTCGAAACTCCCAATCTGTAGTCCGCAGACTACGCTAAACAACTTTTGACGTACGCGAAACACTTTTTGGTCTCGTCAACGATGTTCGAAGCCGTCAAACCCGCATACTCCAACTCCAGGTTCGCCGGGAAGGGGTACTTCTCCTTTTTGAGGAGTTGCATCACACCCCTGATGGGGGTGTCGCCGGTGCCCCAGACAGCCACGTTGGGGCCATGGTTCTTCTTGCGGTCCTTGATGTGCAAGTTGGTGATCTTATCGTGGTGCTGCTTGATGAACGCGACGGCATCGTACCCGGCGGCCGTAAAGTGGCCGATATCGAGATTGATGCCGTTGTATTTGCCATACGCCATCAGCGTGTCGTAACTTTCGAGAGTGGCGGTCTGGTTGGGGTCGCTGGTCTGGTCGTGGCCGTGATAACCGACCATCATCTTGTGCTTGTCCGCCACCGGCGCGATGCGCTTCGCCATGGTGAGGGTCGTGCTCGTACTGATGGCCTTCACGCCGAGACCTTTGGCCATGCTGAAGCCGTACTCGATATCCTCGTCTTTCATGCTGTCCACCATGTTGTAGCAGAGCAGCGCGACCTCGACGCCGGCATCGTTAAATTTCTTTCTGACGGCCTTCCACGTACTGGCGTTTGCCGACTCACGCCATTGCGCAAGTTTCTCCATCGCGGCTTGCCGCTCGGCCTGTTGCTCGGGGGTCAGTGGACTACGGCCGGCGCGCCGTGCTCCCGGTGCTCCCGGCGCGCCTCCGGCCGCTGCGCCAGGCGCCCCGCCGGGTTCTCCGCCGCGCGCCTGGAAGCCGGGCCCGCGGCCCGCTCCTCCTCCGCGGCCAAACGCCGGCATCGGGGGCGCGCCCGCCAACGCTTCGCAATGCTCCGACATCAGTTCGGCCTCGCCCAGCCCGACCTCAACAAACGCCTTGATGATCTCTTCCGGATCGGGGCTGGCGATCCGATTGAAGCTGTAGGTGATAGCGCCAATCTGAACTCCATCGAACTTGGAGTCGATCATCTTCGCGCCAAACGCTCTGCACAGCGGCACGGACGCTACGGCTATTCTTCCAAATTCTCGTCTTGTAAATCGCATCCTCTTCCTTTCACAAAAGCTTCTGCCCTGGCGCAGCCGCTGCCTGTCGGTCACCAGCTCTCACATCATGAACGCCCCAACCCGTAAGAGCCCCCGGCCATATTCGTAGAAAGCACGCCAGTTGTTTTTGGCGGGTTGGCGGGTAGGGATGCCGCCGGGCCGGTCCCTGCCATGCTTCCCAGTCCAAGTCCACTGGGGGAGTGCGCGGCGGCAGGGATCGCGCGTAGGTACGGCCGCCAACACGGATTACGGCGTGAGTCACGGGACCGATAACGCCGTCCTGGATCAGAACAGTATTGGACGCTGTACTACGGCGGCGGAAGCTAGGAAAAGAGGCCTTTTTCTCTTCCTGTGGCGCACCAAGCGCACTGGTCGCCAGCCACAGCGATGGCAAGCCGCGGCCATCGAACCAGTCATAGTCCTGGGGACCCAGGCGGCCCACTCTCCCCAACCTCGCCGGCGCAGCGGCGCTCGTGCCGGGGCGCCCCTCCCAACCGTGGCAAGGGACAGGGCTGCTGCTCTTGGAAAGAGGCGAATCGCTTTTCGTCAGAATCCACCCCCACTTCTCAGTATTGATATCGCAGTTGGAGTATACGCAAACACCGGTTCCAGGTCAAGGGCAACGGCGCGAACCATCAAAGGCTCGCTTCGGAAATCCCAGGAATGCGCTGCAATTTAAGGGTTTGTCCCACATCAAAAAGATATTGAGGTCTTGCAACTTGAAAACTCTTGACAACTTTTGAAAGTGGGCCTACATTAATTGCAATATCAGGCTTTTGGGCTTTTGTGATCCGCAGTTGTGGCTTCTTGCCGAGTAAAGGGGTCACGCTGTGGGCGATATCGAGTGGCGAGGCGCTTCGCTGATGGCGAGAGCGCATCCTGGAGTATGGTGGATCGCATTGGATTACACCCGTGCACAGCGGCCACGCGAATCATGCGGTCGCTGGCGCTTCCTCATACGACGCCTTGGCGGTTGCGCCGAGCGCGGCGGGCGGTCCCGCCGGGAACCAGAGGGCGCCAGTTCTACGTCTTACGAAAGATGAAAACCGGTGTGGAGTTGCCAAGAAATAGGAGAGAAGTCATGTTGATACGGCGAATTACCCTGTTGGTAGCGCTGACCGTTATGTCCGCTCTGATCTTAACGGCTCAGCAAACCGGAAACGGCCAGATCCAAGGCGTGGTGAAGGACGCCAGCTCCGCCGTGGTGGGGGGGGCAAAGGTTACGATTGTCCATACGGCGACCAACACGAAGTTCTCGACGACCACCAATGAAGTCGGGTTCTTCCTGTTCCCCCCGGCCCAGCCCGGCGCCTACGACATCACCGTGGAGGCGCCCGGTATGGCGAAGTGGGAAGCCAAATTCCTGTTGGAGGTTGGGCAGACGGCGGAAATCAGCCCGGTCCTGAAGGTGGGAGCGGTGAACACCCAGGTCGTCATAGCCGGGGAAGTCGCTCCCCTGGTTACCACCACGAACGCCACCCTCTCGACGGATCTCGAGCGCGCCCGCATCGAGCAACTGCCGGAGAACGGGCGCGACATTGCCAATCTGGTGCTGCTCACCGCACCCGGTTTGTTTTCAGGACAAGACGGCGACATCAACCCCATCGCGTATGGGCTGCGGGACGGCGTAGAGATGTACCAGGATGGCGCCGTAGCCAAGAACCGCGACACGGGGGACTTTGGCGGACGGCTCCCAGGCGTGGACAGCGTCCAAGAGGTGCAAGTGGAGACCAGCCTCTCTTCGGCGAAGTTCGATCGTCCCGGAGCGATCATCCTCTCGACGCGGAGCGGGAGCAATACGGTTCACGGAACTCTGTTCGAGACGAACTCGGACAGTGGGTACGGGGTTGCCCGCTCCCGCACGTCATTATGGTCCAAGGCTCCGCACTCGGTTCGCAACGAATTCGGCGGATCGGTGGGCCTCCCCGTGGTGATTCCCAAGATCTACAACGGAAAGAATCGCACGTTCTTCTTCACCACGTATGAGGCTCTCCGCTCGTCCAGCGGCTCGGTCATTGGCCAGGCAATCGCGCCTATGGCCGCGCGGCAGGGCGACTTCAGCGGACTGGTCAACAGCAGCGGCCAGTTGCAAGTCATTTATGATCCCTATTCGACCGGCGCCGCCCCGAACTACGTACGCACGCCGTTTCCCAACAACCAAATCCCGGTGAGCCGCGAAAGCCCCTTAGCCAAGTACCTATACAGCGTCACGCCGGCGCCCAATTATAATGCTAACCCCCTGATAGCCCCCAACTACTACGTCGCAATCAACACATTCACTCCGGACTTCATGAGCACGACTCGCTTCGACCACGAAATTAGCGAGAAAGACCGCTTGTTCGGCACCTTCACGTGGGATGAGGACGATAAGCATTACCCAAGAGACGTGGAGACAACAGATAGTGTTATGAACTCGGTCTACAATTTGTACCTGGATACTCGCATCGCCGTGAACTGGACCCACTCGTTCTCGCCCACCTTCCTGAGCGAAACCCTGTTCACTTTCTCGCGCGAGCACAAGATCACCGGTCCGGTCATTAATCCGACAATCGGCAACCCGGTCACTTATCTGGGCTTTCCAAATCCGGCCAACGACCCCAATCTGGCATTTTCGGCCAGCAGCAATGTGGCATATGCCGATCCCGCGGGGTCCAGTTTCAACGGAGACCCGCCGGGCTACGGTATGCAATACATAACGCAGGCAGGGCGCTTGAACTTCACGGATATTTTCGTGGTTGACGAGAATCTCACGAAGATCAAAGGCCGGCATGAGATCCAGTTCGGCGCAAGATACCATCAGGAGTTACTCCACTCGCTGACCGACCAAAGCTCGTCCACGGCCACCTTCACTGCCAACGCGACGGGACTGTTCAACCCAGCCAGTGGATCGGCGTACTCCGCCATGCCGAATACCGGCTATAGCGCGGCGAGCATGTTCCTCGGCGCCGCCAGCAGCTACAGCGCGGGTGTGCACGCCCCTCCCTTTGTCATGCGCAATCCCGAGTATTCCGCGTACATTCAGGATAACTGGAAAGTGAAACCCAGGCTGACTTTGAATTTCGGTCTGCGCTACGAGGACCTGCCCGGGCAGGCAACGGTGGGTAATTATGCCATCAGTTTCGATCCGAAGAACGACGCGATCGTGCTGGGCCGGCCGCTCGCAGATATGTACACAGCCAATGTGCTTAGTCCATCCGTTATCGCCGCATACCAAGCCGTTGGCATGACCTTTGAGACGCCGCAGCAAGCGGGCATGCCGGCGTCCCTGGTCAAAGGCAGCCCCTGGAACTTCGAGCCGCGGGTGGGATTCGCGTACCGCATGAGCCAAGGCCAAAGGCCATTCGTGTTGCGGGGGGGCTACGGCCTCTACGACTCCGAGACGGCCTTGCGCGTTTGGGACGGTTCCGGCGGAATTGGCGGTAGCGCGCCCTTTGCCTATTCTATTACCAACTCACTAACTAACGAGAGTAGCGTAACCACGGATGGTCTTCCCAATTACGACCTGCGATCGGTTCCCCAGTACGTGACGGGCCAAAACAGCGTGAACGTTCTCAGCAATCCTGCCCTGCTGTCAATTCTCCCCGGGTCGTTTTCGGTAAATTACATCAATCCGTATCAGCCGCCCAACCTAGCCCAGGAGTGGAACGTGTCCTTAGGGCGCGAGATCTTCCAAGGTATTATCGTCAAGGCCAGCTACATAGGCACGCACGGTTCTCACCTTCCGCAGAAGTACAACTTCAACCAAGCCCCGAACAGTTACGTGTGGTACATGAACACGGGCCTGCCGTTGCCCACCGGCACTTATGCCTCGACAGCAACTGAACCCTACAACCAGACAACCTACGGCGGTATCACCGAGCTCGAGAAAACGGGCTATTCCAACGATAACAGTTTGCAGTTGGAAGCGCAGCGCAGGTTCTCTCATGACATCGGATTCCAGTTCTTCTACGTGATGAGCCAGGCGTTCGCAAACTCAACCCTGGTTGCCAATGGGGGTGGACCGACCATTGCGCCATACCAGGATTATCTGACGGGCGCTGTTCCAACGAATTTCGACCAGTTGAACCGCGACCTCTATTACTATCGAGATACGGCAATCCCCAAGCACAGCCTGAATTGGAACTGGGTCGTAGGGCTTCCGGTCGGGCGCGGCAAGTCGCTGGCGCACAATGCGGGCAAGGGTCTGAACCAGGTGATCGGCGGCTGGCAGCTCGCCGGGGAGGGATCCTACCATAGCAATTATTGGTCTCTACCGACCAGCAACTGGGGCCCGACCTCGCGAGTGCAGGTCTACGGAACCAAATACAAAATCAACGACTGCTCCAGCGGCACGTGCCAAGCGGGCTATCTTTACTGGAACGGCTACATTTCGCCGCACCTCATCAATGAAACCAACGCCGCCGGCCAATGCATCGGCATTTGCGGTATACCGTCGAATTACACGCCCGCGGACCAACCGCTCATTCCCTATGGCACGACAACTCTGCCGGCCAATTTCCCCGCCAACGCCAATCTTTCCTCGTACTGGGACACCAACGACGTATGGATCAAGTTGAACAACGGCACGGTGGTGCAGAGTAGCGAGAACACGAACTACAACCCGTTTCAAAATCAGTTCTTCCCCGGTCCATGGACTTTCAACCTCAATGCGTCAATGTTCAAAGTCTTTCCGATCCGGGAAAGTGTCAATCTGCGCTTCAACATTGACTTCTTCCAAGTCTTGAACAACCCCGGCCTCACGCAGCCGACCAGCGACGGCGTTCTGAGTCTCCAGAGCTCCAACAACTCACCACGTACTCTTCAGCTTACTTTGAGGCTGACGTGGTAGAAAGCTCCGCAGGAAAGCGCACGGAGGTGTCATGAACCGCCGATCGTTTCTGGGCGGCAGTTTCGCCTTAGCTGCGGCGCTACAGGGGTCGCGCGCCGCCGGCGCGAATGCCATCGAGTATTACGTCGCTCCGAGTGGCCGGGACGAAAATCCCGGCCACAAGGGCCAACCCTTTGCCACCATTCAGCGGGCGCGCGACGAGGTACGCAAGCTTGTTGCCAACGGCCTCAAGGCAAACGTCACCGTCTGGATTCACGGCGGCACATACACCCTGCGGGATACTTTGATCTTTGGGCCCCAGGACTCCGGCACGGATCGGTACTCCATCACTTACCAGGCGGTTCCGGGCGAGGAGCCGCTGATCAGTTCAGGCGTGGCAATTGAAGGCTGGAAGGAACTGGACACCATGCTCACCGATCTGCCGGTTCCCGCCCGCGGGAATGTGTGGGTAGCGGATGTTCCCGAAACGCTGGGCCGTTTTTACACCTTGTACGACCAGCAGGGACACTTGCCGCGCGCGCAGGGAAACGGCTTCATTCCACTAGATCCACCCGCGACCGCCGATCGAAACGATCGCGCTGGCCGGCTGCAAAACCTCTACTATCCCGCGGGCGTAATCCGCAACTGGAGCAACCTGGACGATGTCGAGATCGTCATTCGGGGGTTGCCCGCCTCGCGTTCGAGCATGAACATCCTGGGGCTGGCATCGGTGGACGAGACGGCGCGCGTGGCCCGCACCAGCCTCCCGGCCACTTATCCGCTGGGCAAGGCCACGACCAGATACCTCCTGACGACCCCATCCGCCTGGGTGGAGAATGTTTTGGAGGTCCTGGACCATCCGGGAGCGTGGGTGCTCAATACGCACACCCGCAAGCTCTACCTGTGGCCGCGGACGGAGAAGCCGGACGGTATCCTGGCGCCGCGCCTCCGCGAACTGATCCGGATGGAGGGCAAAATCGATGTCGATGGGCCCACCGACGTTCCGGTGCGAAACCTCATCTTCCGAAGGCTGACGTTTGCCCACGCGGATCGCGATGTGTGGACTGCCAGCGACACCGGCATGCAGCACGACTGGGAGATGCTCGACAAGGCCGACGCGCTGATCCGGCTGCGCGGCGCTGAACGATGCACCGTCGAAAACTGCAAGTTCCGCGACAGCGGCGGGAATGCCATCCGGCTGGATCTGTATGCCCAGAATAACCGCATTGAGGGCAACGAGATCCGCAATATGGGCCAGGGCGGCATCGGACTGTTCGGGTACGGAGCCGGCGTCAAGGATGTCAACAAGCGCAACGAGATTGTCAACAACCATATCCACCATTGCGGCTTGATCTACTGGCACTCGCTCGGCGTGGTGTTGTGGCAGAGCGGGGAGAACCACGTGGCCAACAACTACATCCATCACATGCCGCGGCACGCCATTTGTCTGAGCGGGCCGCGCATGGAATACTTCCGGCAACCATGTGAGAGGCGGGAAATCTGCAAGAGCATGCGCTGGCGGGAGATCGGGCAGGTGCAAACCTGGGACCAGGCCATGCCGTATCTTCACACCAGGAAGAACGTCGTCGAGAACAATGAAGTGGAGCGGGTGTTACAGAAGCTGGGGGACGGCGCGGCGATCAACGTGAGCGGCTGCGGCAACGGCAATCTCATCCGGCGCAACTACCTGCACGACATCTTCGCCAGCGAATGGGTGAGCGGTGTTTTGCGCACCGACGACTGGCAGGGCGGGACCACTTGGGAAGAGAACATCATCTATCGCTCCAACGCCGGCGCCTGGGAGCACAAGGGCGCCAACAACGTGATCAATAATTACTGCATTGACCTGCTTGCGGAGGGCTATTTCCGGATGTCGGCAAGCAGGGGCGCCTGCTGTGCCGTCGACGGAAGTGTGATCGAGCGGAACATCTTTTACGACTCGAACGGAGCTGCGGTATTCTACACGTTCCTTAGTAATATCGGGCCCAAACAGTTGGCAACATCGAAGGTGGAACACAACCTGTATTACTGCGGCGGCGTGGAGGAGACCTCAACGCCCCCGTTTCTCCAGGCTCTTCGGGCGCAAGGCGTCGCTGGTACAGACGTGTACGCGGACCCCAGGTTTGTGGCATTGAAGGCTCGCGATTTCCGGCTGAAGCCCGATTCGCCGGCACTGAAGATGGGGATCAAACAGATCGACTTGAAAGGAGTCGGAATCACAAACGACTTTCCGAAGTGGCTTCTGGCGTGAGAAGTACGCGCAGCAGAGTCGAGGACCCGGTGCATTTGGCCGAAGAGAGCGGACAGGTGGCCGCAGCGAGGTGGCTGGCACGGAGAAACGGAGATGCGAACATGGACAGAAGAGACTTCATGAAAGGTTCAGCAGTCGCACTGGGTTCCTTCGTTTCCGTTGAAGGTGCCGTGCGCGCCTCAATTCAGGAGCAGGGGACAAACAGTAGTGAGCACATGCCAGGCAAAATTGGCCGGCCAGTGCGAGCGGTGAGCATCGGCTTTAAACCCGGCCTCTCCTTGGAACAGATCGCCGGTTTAGTCGACAAAGAGGGGGCGCGCGGCGCGGACATAATCGCTCTGCCAGAGACCTGCCGAGGTGGGAGCCCAGAGGGTTTGGACGGCCCCACAATCTCGACCCTATCTGGTTTGGCCCGTAAGCATCGAACATTTGTCGTCTGTCCCATTAACCGGAAGACTGGAGATCGGCTCCTCAATTCTGCGGTCCTGCTCGACCGGCGTGGCCAGATCGCCGGCGTCTACGACAAAATGTATCCTTTCCTTAAGGAGTTTGCTAAGAGCCCCGGCGTCCAACCCGGTCAGGCTGTTACGGTCTTCCCGACTGACTTCGGCCGCATCGGCCTCGCGATCTGCTTCGACGTGAATTGGGCGGCACCTTGGCAGCGATTGTCGGATCTAGGGGCGGAGCTGGTAATCTGGCCCAGCGCTTACTCAGCGGGCAGGTCACTTCAAGCGCGGGCGATTGACTATAACTATTATGTCATGAGCGCGACGTGGACTCCCGATTGTTTAGTGTACGACATCGATGGGGAGCAGCTTGCCTACGACCATAACAACATGTCCAATGGAACGAATATCACTCGCTTCACCTTTGACTTGGACCGCTGCCTTTTTCACCAGGACTTCAACCTACCCACGAAGCTCGCGAATCTGCTCAAGGACCACGAAGAAGATGTTGAACGCGAGAAATGGCTTCCGATGGAAGGGTGGTTCGTGCTTAAAGCTAAGCGTTCAGGCGTAAGTGCGCGCGAGTTGGCTCGGCGATACGGCTTGGAAGAACGGAGACCTTACATCAACCGGAGCCGTTGCGAGGTCGATAAGCTGCGAGGGTGGCAGTTCTCCTGATCCTCACTCCGGAGCTGCTCGCGGCTATGCGAAAGCGCGTCTGTTGAAACGCATGAAACGAAGAATGCCTTTTTACAATTCGCGCGACGAGGACAAAATGAAACTGGAAGGAAAGGTTTGCCTGATCACCGGAGGGAGCAGCGGTATAGGCGCAGCTACGGCCCGCGAGTTCGCCTTTCGCGGGGCGGACATCGCGGTGTGCGGTCTCCCGGCTGACGACGCGCTCGCCCAGGAAGTAAAGCGGGATGTGGAAGCCCTGAAGCGCAGGGCGCTGACCATAGCGGCTGATGTGGCGGATCCCGCCCAAGCAGCATGCTGTGTGAAGCGCACGATCGACTCGTTTGGCCGGTTGGACGTGCTCGTCCACTGCGCGGGTGGTCCGGCTCCAGGTGGGTTGCTTGAAGTGGACGCCCCGAATTGGCACAGGGCTTTCGACATCCACGTTCACGCAGTGTACCATCTCGCCCGGGCTGCTGTTCCGTGTATGGCCGAGCACGGTGGGGGCGCGATCCTGTTAATCTCCTCGGCAGCCGGGGCACGCGGTTGTGCCGGTGCGATTGCCTATGGCGTTGCGAAGGGAGCGATTCCACAGTTTACCCGTGCCTTGGCGCGTGAACTGGCGGATTTCGATATCCGTGTGAACTGCGTTTCTCCCGGCATCATTCGAACACGATTTCAGGATTACCTCACTTCCGAGCAAGTCGAAGACAACATGCGGAACCGCATACCGCTTCACCGCGAAGGCTGGCCGGAGGACGTGGCGGCGGCGCTGGCCGCCTTAGCCGAAAACGATTTCATCACGGGTGCCGAAATCCCGGTGGACGGCGGCATGACTATGCGAATGGTTTGACACCGGGGCGGTGTGCCGTTTTATTGCGGGGCGCCCTAGCGGCCGTTTATGAAAATGTTCTTCCGTTCTGCTAGAATACTGATATGTCAGAAGGCGAGAATGCACACGGAGGTATAATGAACCGTCGATTATTTTTGACCAGCAGCTTCGCCACGACCGCGGCCCTGCAGGGGTTGTGCGCAGTCGGCGACCGCGTCAATCATCATCTTCCCGCGAGCGATAGTCATTATCGAAACACGCGATCGTACGTTGAGGACGTTCCCGTCCCGGAGTACCGCTGGGCCTCCGACGCGGCGTACGAACGATTCCGCGACATTAAGTACGGAGTGCGATTGCACTGGGGACTCTACTCCATTCTCGGCCAGCCGAATGAGTCCTGGCCGTTCTTGCAAATGTCTCTTGCGGACCGGCAGCGTTATCAATCGATGTACAAAACATGGAATCCACGTGGTTTCAACGCCGATGAGTGGATGGATCTGTTCGCCGGCTGCGGTATGAAGATGTTCGCTTTTACCACGAAACATCATGAGGGCTTTTCCATGTTCGACACGCGCACCCGCGTCCGCAGGCGTGCGAACTGGACGGCTCCGGGCGGGCCGAAGATGGAGGACTGCAACCTTGCTTACAGTATCATGGAATCCCCGTTCCGCCGCGATGTGGTGAAGGAACTCTGCGGGGCTGCCCAGAAACGCGATATCAAGATTAACCTTTATTTTTCGCATTCCGACTGGTATGACGCAGACTTTCGCCCGTATGCCGCCCACCCTCTACAGGTGCCTTCGTCGGAGGTCTTGACCACCGATTATCAGGGTACGAAGAGGAGGCTCGGCGACAAAATAGTGATTGTCCCGGATCCCAGCCCGGCTGAAGTCAACCGCATGATGGCCCGGCATCGCGCCCAACTGACCGAGCTGTTGACGCATTACGGAACCATCGACATGCTTGATTTTGATATGTACCTGGGCCCCAAGGTATGGCCCCAGCTTCGTGCGACGGTTCTCCATCTGCGAAAACTCCGGCCTGACGTGATGTTTCGAGCGCGTGGGATCGGTAATTATGGCGATTACTACACTCCCGAGGGGTTTGTCCCCGGTGATAAGAGCAACACGGGTACGCCATGGTTCGTCATTTATCCGCTCGGCAGATCCTTCTCCTATGAGGCAGTGGCGACGAATTACAAAGGAGCCGCTTGGGTGGTGCGAAACCTGGTAGATTCGGTAGCCAAGGGAGGTAACTTCATGGTTGCGGTCGGTCCCGACGGCGACGGTCGATTCCATCCCACTGCCGTTAGCCAGTTGAAGGAAGTCGGCGAATGGCTAAAGGTCAACGGCAAGGGTATTTATTCCACTCGCGAGCGAGAGGCCGATCTTTGGTCCGAAGGCGCCGATATCCGGTTCACGCGAACCAAAGACAAGAGAACAATCTATGCATTTGTGTTGAAATGGCCTGGCGAGAAGCTGCTCCTCCGTTCGGTGCGGCCGGCCGAAGGGTCGGTCATTCAGATGCTGGGAACGGGCGTACCTCTGAAATGGAGCCTGTCCAGCGCCGGCCTGGAAGTGCAGATTCCTCCCGGAATGCAGGATGAATCCCGGCGTCCATGTCGTTTTGCCTGGGGTTTCCAAATTCCCACGGAGACCGTGTGAGGACGGAGCCGCAGGTTATGACTGAACATCGCATCAGTAGCGCACGAATCCGTTCGACCGAGAGTTTATCGGAACGCGCTTACCAGTTGATCCGTGACAAGATCCTACGTGGCCAGTATCCGCTGGGCGCCGCTCTTTCGAGACGACAACTCGCAAAGGAGCTCCGCATGAGTTTTTTGCCGATTTCCGAGGCGCTGCAGCATCTCGAGATAGACGGGCTGGTTGAGAGCAAACCCCGTGTAGGTACTCGAGTCCGCGTACCGACTCGGGAGGACATCATCGAGCGGTACGGTCTGCGGGAGGCCCTGGAAACGCAAGCCGCGCGATCGTGCGTCGAGAAGGTCGACGATGGTGGCAGGGGAGAGATCCGGAAGATGGGCCATCAGTTGGATCAGCTCTATGCTTCCACTGCGGGCGCAGACGAGGAATTCTTGTATTCGGTCCATACGTATCATGTGAGGTTTCACCTGCACATCGCGGAAATCGGTGGAAACATGTTATTGAGCGATGCCATCGAGCGCGAGCAGGTCCTGGTTTTTAATTGGCTGTTTGACACGGCCGCCCATCAACGCAGTCTTCCGCCACATTTCCACTCCGAACTGGCAGCGGTTCTGACTGGGGGCTCAATCGAAGCTGCTGATAAGGCCATGCGCACCCACATTCGGTACGGACTGGAGCAGGTGCTGGATGCCTTGCGTCCGTTTGGTAATGAGAATGGGTGGCGGGTGCCCCGTGAAGGTGGCGTTCGTAGCGTAGTCGCAGGCAAGTAGCATTCCCGGCCTCCTACAGCGGTCCTCGATCGTGTCAAGAACAGTCAGTGCGAGCCTCGGAAAGGAGAACGCCCTCATGACCACACCGTCCCAACGTCGATGGGTCATGATCAGTCTGGTTTTCCTCGCCACAGTCATAAACTATCTGAACCGCCAGACTCTTTCCGTAGTAGCGCCTGTTATTAACGAGCAGTTTCACATGAGCAATGTGGACTACTCACGGGTAGTTTTCGCGTTTATGCTGGCATACACCGTCATGAACGGTGTCTCAGGTCCGATGGTAGATCGACTCGGTACAAAGCTGGGCTATGCCGTCTGCATGGCCTGGTGGAGTATTGCCACGATGCTGCATTCCCTGGCTCAAGGGGTATTCAGTCTCGGCGTATATCGTTTCCTATTGGGCATGGGCGAGGCGGGCAACTGGCCGGCGGGAGTCAAAGTCGTGGCCGAGTGGTTTCCTCCGAAGGAGCGCGCACTCGCGTCGGGTATTTTCAACAGCGGCTCTTCCATTGGGGCCGTCGCCGCACCGCCGCTCGTAGCCTGGGTCATTCTTCGGTCGGGGTGGCGAAGTGCGTTCCTGGTGGTTGGCGCGGTCGGTCTGATCTGGCTGTTCGTTTGGCTGTTGGTCTACTATACCCCAACCACTGCCCGGACGGAGGCCACCAATCATCCCATCTCCGTTTGGAAGCTTTTGCGGACACGCTGGGTCTGTACGTTTACGGTCTCCAAAATCTTCAGCGACCCGGCCTGGTACTTTTACATTTTTTGGTTTCCACAATACCTGAAAAGCGCGCGCGGATTCGACATTGCATCGATTGGTAAGTTCGCGTGGATTCCGTTCCTGACGGCTGATGCAGGTAATCTGATTGGAGGCGCGTTCGCCGCCGCCCTGCTCAACCGTGGGGTTCCTGTGATGTGGGCGCGCAAGGTATCCGTGATGGTGTTCGCGGCGTTAATGGCCTCAGCGATTCCGGCGGTGCTTGTGTCCAACGTGTTTATCTCGATTGCGCTAATCTCCACCGCGACCCTGGGATACACGGGAGCACTTTCCAATCTGCTGGCAATGCCGGCCGACAGGTTCCCTAAGAACACCGTGGGTTCAGTTTGGGGCATTGCGAGCATGGGTGCGGGCTTCGGCGGAATGGTGTTCAGTTTGGTGACGGGTTGGGTTGTGGACCATTACTCTTACGTGCCGGTATTCGTTGGATTTGGGATTCTGCCGCTAATTGCGGCGGGGATCATCTGGTCCCTGCCTGACGTCCAGGAGGGGCAGGCTGGGGATTTGCCATCTTAGGTCCTTCTGATTCCGCCAATGCCGTGTGGGCCCGATAGTGTGCCGGACGCCACCAGGCCGGAGGTTATCAGAAATCGAACTTATTTCAAAACGTCAACTATCATGCGAGCACTATTACTGAAGGAATATAAACTTTTGGAGATCACGGACATGCCGGAACCGGCGGTCGAGCCGGACGATGTGCTGGTGCGTGTGAGAGCTTGCGGCATCTGTGGAAGCGACGTCCACGGATACGATGGGAGCGCGGGACGCCGGATGCCTCCGCTCGTCATGGGACATGAAGCGTCCGGAGTCGCGATCAAAACCGGCAACAGGGTAAAGCGGGTTCGGGTTGGAGACCGCGTCACGTTCGATTCGACCGTGTACTGCGGAAAATGTTATTTCTGCCACCGCGGGGACGTCAACCTTTGCGAGGATCGCCAAGTGCTCGGCGTCTCGACCGGTGAGTATCGGCGGAACGGCGCATTTGCGGAGCTTGTGGCCGTTCCGGAACACATCGTCTATGCGCTTCCCGACGCGCTCACGTTTGAACAGGCGGCGATGATCGAAGCCGTCTCCGTAGCGGTCCATGCGGTGGAATTGACGCCCGTCAGACTGGGTGACACTGCCGTCGTCATCGGCGCAGGGATGATCGGCCTGTTGACGATTCAGGCGCTCCGGTTGGCCGGTTGCGGTCGAATCGTTGCGGTAGACCTGAACGAAGCACGACTGAGGCTCGCCGCCGAATATGGCGCGGAACTCTGCCTGAACGCCGCCGGATGCGACGTTCCGGCCGAGGTGCGGACGGACACCTCCGGTCGAGGCGCCGATGTCGGACTGGAGGTCGTCGGGACCACGGAGACTGTGCAGTCCGCAGTGGCGAGTCTTCGCAAGGGGGGCGCTCTGACGCTGGTGGGCAATTACTCGCCGAACATAGAGCTTCCGCTGCAGTCGGTCGTGACGCGGCAAATGCGCATCATGGGATCGTGCGCCTCGGCGGGCGAGTACCCGGTCTGCATCGATCTCGTCGCGCGCGGAGCCATCCGCGTCGACCGCCTGATCAGTGTAACTGCGCCCCTGGACGAGGGGCAGGCCTGGTTCGACCGTCTGTTTAACCGGGAACCAAATCTGATGAAAGTGATCTTACAGCCGTAGGTAATGGACATGGATGATAACCTATTCGATTTGTCGGGAAGAATTGCTGTTGTTACGGGGGCGAGCCGGGGATTGGGCCAGTATTTCGCGCGGGCGTTGGCCCGCGCCGGCGCCGACTTAGTGATCACCGCCCGCAAGCTCGAATCGCTGGAACCGTTCCGGCGCGAAATGGAAAGTGCCGGGCGCCGCGCGACGCCGCTGGAACTGGACGTCCGCGACTGCGATAGTATCCGGAAAATGGCCGATGCCGCCGAGGCATCTTACGGCAGGATCGATATCCTCGTGAACAATGCGGGATGCAATATACGCAAGCCGGCTATCGATATCGGTTGGGACGACTGGAATACAGTCCTGGACACGAACCTGCGAGGGACGTTCTTTGTCGCCCAGGCAGTCGCGAAGAAGATGATCCCTCGCAAATATGGCCGTATTATCAATATTGGTTCCGTGACGAGTGTTTTCGGTTATGCCGGTCTGGCGCCTTACTGCGCCAGCCGCGGCGGCGTGAAGCAGTTGACCATGAGCCTGGCCGACGATTGGGGCCCGTTCGGGATCACTGTCAATTGCCTGGCGCCGGGATGGTTCAAGACGAAGCAGAACGAAGCTCTCTATGCGAACGAAGCCTGGGTGCGGTATTTGTGCGATCGAATTCCACTGAAACGCCCCGGAAGGCCTGACGATCTCGATGGAGCTATCGTGTTCCTGGCCTCGGACGCATGTCAATACATTACCGGGCAGACACTACTCGTCGACGGCGGTATATCCACAGGCGCGACGAAAGCGACTCTGTAGGAATGCCGAAGAGAACGAGACCAGACGCGAAGAAAACCGCATCCGATAGTTTGAGAAATAGGTTCCGTCGCTCCCCGGCGCCCACCGATGCCGGTGCTACTGGTCCCCTTCGATGAAGGAGTAGGCAATCATGTGACACACCACGAGGTGGGCGTCTTCGATCCGGCCCATGTGGGGAACCGGAACTTGGATATTCAACTGGGCCAGCGCGCCGAGCTTTCCGCCGTCACGGCCGGTCAGTGCGATCGTTCTGCATCCCAAAGATGCGGCGTATTCCAGTGCGCGGACGGCGTTCGGCGAATTGCCGGAACCGCTGATCCCCAGCACCACGTCGCCGGGCAACGCGAAGTTCTTGAGCTGTTCGACGAATACGAACTCGTATCCGACGTCGTTTGCGTAGGCTGTTAGGGTCGGCAGGGAATCGGTGAGCGCCATGATCCGGAAACGCTGGCGGCGCTGATAACTGGCGCCTTTCACCATATCGCAAGCGAAATGCGAGGCAGTCGAGCCGCTGCCGCCGTTTCCAAATACGAAGATCCGCCCGCCGGAATCGCGGCAGTTGCGAATCCACTCGATGGCCTCCTCGACTCTCGCCAGGTCAACCTGGCCGAGAGCGGCCAGCAAGTCGCTGAGGTATTTCGATGTGAAGTTCATAGCCGCTCGCCTCCTTGCCCCGCTTGTGGATTAGCCCCTGTCCGCGAGGAGAGTTCCCCGGCGAGGCTGTGTTCGAGTTCCTCTAAACTGGCAGTGCCCGTGCCGTGTTTCATGATCGTGACGGAAGCCGCCAGGCTACCGACCTTAGCCGCTTCTTCCGAGCTGGCTCCGAGGGCTAATGCACAGGCCGCCCCGGAGGAAAAGGCGTCGCCGGCGCCACAAATATCCACAGGGTTTTCGACCCGGCGGACGGGCACGAGGACCACCCTGCCTTCTTCGTGGACAATGGTGGGATCGCTGCTGCGCGTAACGAACAGGCGCCTTGCGCCAACCCAACACCGCAGGCGCTCGTAATGCACCTCGGCGAAGGCGCGCCGGCAGGCGGCATCGGCCTCCGCCTGGTTGACCTTCAGGGTGACATTGCGAAACAGTTCGGCGCGCATACGCGAATCCGCCCAGATGATCTTTTCGGGGAATTCCCGGGCAATTCCGGCGAGCGCCAGACGGACCGCTTCCGTGATGACGCCGCCGGTCTCCGTTTCGGCCTGGTCGGCGACAAAAATCAGATCGAATCGGCGGTGAATCTCGTTCAGCCGATCGACGATCTGGAGATACAGAGAAGCCGGCATCGGGCTTGCCTGAATGAAGTCGATGCGCGGCCGGTCCTCCGCTCCGGTTCTTGCGTTGAGCAACTTGGTATAGGTAAACGTTCGCACCGACGGTGAGCGAAGCATGGCGGCAGCATCGATTCCGCGGCTTTCCAGGGCATGCAAGAGATCGGCCCCATGACCCCGGTCGTCGGCCAATCCCAGAACCGCCACGTGCGCCAGGCGCATGGCCGCAAGATTGTTGGCGACCGTGCCGCCGCCGCCTGCGGTTTGCTCTTCCGCGATCACCGCGATGCGGTCCAGTCCGGTTTCCCGCGACGGCTCGGAAAGAGCGGGATCGTAAGTGCACCAGCGGTCCAGGCAGATGTCGCCCACCACCAGGGCTCGCAGCCGGCCGAAAGAGAGCAGCAGATCCCCGGTAGTCATGACCCCTCTATTAGGGCTTTTCGCAGCGCCGGAACGGTTGCCCGGTGAGGACCGCAAAAATAAAAGCTCTCGCCGCCGTCCGCCACGGTACGCACCAGGATGGTCTTGTGAGGCCGGAAGTAGTAGCCGGGGTCGCTCTTCGGCAACTCAGAGTGAATGTTGCCCTGAATTGGAACCAGGTCGAACACGGCCGTACAGAATTGTGTGATGGACCGGCCGGCTTGGTGGGCTACGTTGCGCGCCATGGACAGGGCCTTCAGATAGACCTCCGGCGCCATGACGGCCGAACCGAAACTCAAAAGCACGCCGTGCTCCAGGTTGCTAACCGCATGGGCAAAGATCAGGAAGTCGCGATAGCTGGCGGCGCCCAGTTTGCCGCCGTCGCAATTCGGATGCTCATGGATGATGTCATAGCCGATACCTACATGGACCGTGACCGGAAGGGAAAGTCGGTAAGCGGCAGCCAGAATGCTCTGGTCGACGTGTGGAAAGGAAGAGTCCAGGAGGAGGCGGCCGACGTTTTCACCCAGCCCCAACTGCAAATCGGCGGCCTCCGAAATCCAGTTGTTCAACTCGCCTGTCTCGCGCCACAAGCCGAAGCGGCCGGACCGTACATAGCGGGCCACGCTCTCGGTAGTAGCGCCAATCCGTGCCAGTTCGTAATCGTGGATTAGTCCGGCGCCGTTCATCGCCACGTGGTTGATGAAACCGCGCTCCATGAGGTCGATCAGAATGCGATTGACCCCGGCGCGGATCACATGGCCCCCCATCATGAAAATACGCGCGGCCTGGGCGTCGCGCGCCGATCTCACACGGTCTGCGAGCGCTGTCAGGCCGGGAAGGGAACAAGGGACCGGAGCATCGTCCGCATTCAGCCAGTTGTCCAGATGGAGATCGTGGGTTCGTTCCGCGAGGGGCCGCAGGAGCAGGCGGTTACGGTCGAATACAGTGTATTTGCTTTTCATGTGCGGGCTTCCGAAACAATCGATAACAGAAGCGGTTGGCAGAGGAAATTGGGCACGATGTACGCGGCGCCCGCGAGAGCCAGACGCCGTTGTTTCCAGACGTCGATCTCGATGCAGTCCGGTTCGCACGTGGCGATTCCCACCGCCACTCCGCCGGCCTTCTTTACTTCCTCTATCTCCACAAAACCATCGCCGAAGCCTATGAGTTCCGCCGGTGCGCATTCCGACGAGGCCAGTATCCGCCGCACCAGCAAGGCTTTTGAAAAACTGTAGTCGTCCTGGGCGCCGAAAATCGAGTCGCCGAAAAAGCCGTCAATCCGAAGCAAGCGGGCTTCTTCGAGCACGTCGGCATGATCCGTACCGCTGGCCAGGTAGAGGCGCAATTCCCTCTCCCGAAGTGCTTCGAGAAACGTACGCGCTCCCGGAACCAGCAGCGCATCCGGATCGATCGTTCCTCGCCGGAGACCGTTAAGGCGATCCGCAATGGCTTGCCTCAAGCGGCGCAGGTATTCGCTTTTGTAAGCGAGCGGTGGAAGCGGCTTTCCACCCCTTTCCAGGACCTGCCGGTGGAGTTCCTCCATTTGATAAATCGTGTCTTTACCGGTCAACCGAAAGACGCTTTCCTGCACCGCCGACCGGACCTGCTCGATGTCGTCCCCAGGGCGACATTCGAGCAGGACTTCGACCATCATCGGAACCATGATGGACTGCCATCCCGTCCGGATCAACGACAGAGTCCCGTCGAAATCAAAGAGGATGACCCGGGCGGCAGGCCCGATGCCCGGCAATTGCGGCAAACTCGCTTCACTCATGAGCAATAATCACCATAGGCGGGCCACGCAGCCTCAATCTTTGCCCAGCCTATGCAAGCTTGTTCTTCGCGGCGTCGCAAACAGCCACATCCTCGCAGGCCGACGAATCTGATCATAACAGACAGGCCGCGGGCTGGCTGCGCCGATGCCCCCATCCGAGCCGCAACAATACTGATATAACAGTTACAGAATACAAAAACGTTCTTTGCATGTCAAGGCCCAAACATTCCGGCCCAAAGCAGGGGAGACATGGCTAAGAATTGACCAGCCCCGGGAGGCGGATCACCCGATGAACGTATTTTCGAAACATCGCGCACGAACCGGGGAGGATTCGACCTGGAGCTGGAATGAACTTCCGCTTTTGGCTGCCGTGACCCGCGGTGCCCGCGGTGGTGGGCCCTTGACACCCGACAAGCATTGCCGTATATTCTGTACTGTTATATCAGTGTATAAGAGCCGGTTATAAGCAAAGACCAACCGAAAGCACGTCAGGTGGAGAACCTCGTCTGGCGCCATGGCACTCCGCCTTGGGCGTCACGGTTTGGGTACGAGCGAGGAGAACATTGCTCCGGCACGGGAAGCGCAATCTTGCAGGCGGGAGATCGAATGAAAAGACGCACATTCCTAAGAAACTCGGCAATTGGAATCGGGACGCTTGCCGCAATACACAGAGACTTGAAGGGAGCCAGTCCCGACCAACAACCCTCTTGGGGAACCAACGCGGTTGTTCTCAAGTCGCCTTGGAGCAGTACGCCTTCCATGGACGATCTTCTCGCGGACCGGGAACATACGCTTGCTTTGAATCGGTTTTATCTCGCCGGCGGTGAAACTCGTCCGGCGACGCCGACCGAATGCCGCGTGGCTTACGATGGCACTGCGCTCTTTGTGGCGTTTCGTTGCCAGGAAAACAATATGTCGTTCCCAGCCGGTCTGCAGAAGGCGGATTGGTATTCGCTGGCTGGCTTGCCCTCCGGATCAGATTCCTGGCCCCCTTTTCCCGATGAAGTGGACCTTTTGATTCAGCCGGACGCAGGCGCGCAATCGTATTACCAGTTCGCGGTGACGCCGGATGCCTCGAAATATGGTTGCGTGAGAGTGTTAAATCCGAATGCCGGTAAATCTCTGGATAGCGGCCCCAGCGATTCACTCCATGTCAGCAAAGTCGATGCGTTTGAAGCGAGCGTTGCCAGGAGAGCGAATGAATGGATCGTCTTCCTCAAGATACCCTGGGCGACTTTGGGCGGAAAACCGCAATCGCATTTTGGGCTTCTGCCGATGAGGACTCGCTGGCGCGACGGCGAGTTCAGCAGTCCGGTAGCGATTGATTTCCATGAATGCCTGCCAGTCGACATTCTAATCGAAACCCACTTCCCGGACGCTGCGCCAGTCCGGGAGCCGCACACGAGTTTGTGCCAATTGCCCTCCGGCATCGCTCGCTGGCAGAGGCCGGTAGCGCTGTCCTATCCCAATATCGAAACAATCCGGCAAGTTTGGCGGATGGAGTCGTCATTAGCCATCCCGACGGAGATGAATAGTCTGGCGCAACGGCTTTCTCTTACTCAAAGCTGGATCGACCTGCTGACCCTGGAAGGATTCCTTTTTGTGCCTGCCACCGGTTCGATTATCAAGGAAGACATGACGCCAGCCAACTTCCGGCAAACGATAAACGCCGCTTTGCGGAGCAATGAGCCGGCGCGGGCGTGTCAATTGCTGGACGTTTATCTCCGCAAACTGGATACGACATCCAGGGACTGGTTCGCCGATGGCTCGCCGGGCGACATTCTGAAAGAAGAGTGGGTTCCGATTACAGCCGTGGACAGCCTGGAAGTCAGCGGCGACGTGATACTGATGCGGTGTGCCGCCGGCAGCCGCAAAGTCAACTTGCGCCTCGCCCTGCCGAAAACGGGTGGCGTAAGGATCTTCACTACGGATGAAGGCTACTACAAACCGGCCGATCTGTTGCCGCCGAAACTCACCCAGTCCGCGGCCTCATGTTCCATCCAAACCGCCGATGGCAGAATTGTGATCGGGCGAAGACCGTTTTCGATTTCTTTTTATCATGCCGCCGGCAGCGCGGCGGTTACGCAAATCGGACCTGGAAACCTGACCTTCCGGTTTTCTTCGGATGGCAAGATACTTGCGGCTGACTTCAGAAATCATCTTGATCCGGGCGAGGTGATTTATGGTTTCGGAGAGAAGTACGATCGCTTCAATAGGAACGGAAATGTATTAACGCTCTGGGGAATGGACGACTGGCTCGGGAACGGAATGGGTTTGAGAAATACGACTTACAAACCCCTGCCGGTCTTTCACAGCTCAAAAGGCTATATGGTGTTTAACAACTCCTCCTATCGTTTAAGAGCGGACGTCGGTAGAACCTATCCAAATCAATATCGCCTCACTCAACACGGTCCGATATTCGACTATTACTTTTGGATCGGTTCACCGGACAAGGCGTTGCGATCGTATTCGGAACTCACCGGCAAACCTATTCTGCCTCCGAAGTGGGCTTTTGGACAGTGGATGGGCAGAGGGGGCGGGGCCTGGCGCAGTGGCGCGTTGCACGATGCGGTTGCCGAGGAAGAAAACGTTACCAAGCGGTTCGCGGAATTAGACATTCCTCACGCCGCGATTTACGCCGAGGGTCCCTCTGCCTTTTCGCCGGCGTTGAATGAATTCATGGCGGCGCGCGGAATCAAGGTATTGGGCTATTTTATGCCTGCCGTCCGCCCGGCGCAGCAGCAATCGCTTATGCCGGAGTTGAAACCCGATGAGCTTCCAGTGCTGCAATGCGGAACCGAAAACGAGACCCGTTCCCTCGGCTACCTGGACTTCACCAGTCCCCGCGCCCTGGAACTCTGCCGGCAATGGTGGAAACGGGGCTTGGACCTCGGCGTCGCGGGAAGCATGGTGGATTACGGCGATCGCGTGCCGGAAGATGCCGTGTTTTATGACGGCCGGCGCGGCGCTGAGATGCACAATTTTTATTACCACGCGTATCAGCGGACTATCAGTGCAGTGTTTCGGGAAAAACGCGGAAACGATTTCATCTTGTTTGCCAGAGGCGCCGCGCCCGGCACGCAACAATGGGTCGGTCAGTTTGCCGGCGACCACTCGTCCAACTTTGACGGACTGAGAGCCGTCTTGACCGGCGCGCTGAACTTGTGTGCCTGCGGTTTTTCCAATTGGGGCAGCGACCTCGGCGGATATTTCGGCGTGCCCGAGCCGGCGGTGTATATACGCTGGACGCAGTTCGGGTTGTTTAGTCCGTTGATGCGCTGGCACGGCAAGGCGCCGCGCGAGCCGTGGTATTACGGCGAAGCGGCAGTGGCGAACTATAAATTCTGTGCCTGGGCCCGGGAAAATCTGTTGAATTATATCTACAACGCCGCTTCAGCCGCGCATGAAAGCGGTATTCCCATCATACGCTCCATGGCAGTGGCCTTTCCCGGCGAACAGCCGTTGGCGGCCGTCCGGGATCAATATATGTTCGGAGAGGATTTGCTCGTGGCGCCGGTAATCGACGAGCATAACTCCAGGACTATCTTGTTTCCGTCCGGCCTGTGGACGGACTTGTGGGATGGGAAAACGGTCTCTGGTCCGGTTAGCCTCAAACGGAGCGTGCCTTTGGAGAGGATTCCAGTTTATTTGAGGCAAGGAGCCGTCTTACCGGTGCAACTGAATCGGGAGTTGCAGTTCGGGCAAAGCATGACGGGCGACCGTGTCACGGCCCTGGTTGTAACTCCGCCCATGCGGAAGGAGACTGTGTCTCGGCTCAATGCACAGGGCGAACTGGCGAAAGTGACTGGCCAACCCGTGACGCATGGCTTTCGTTGGACACTCGAAAACCTTCCCGAAACGAGTCATTTTCTGGTCTATGGGAGAACCGATGCAGCCAGGGTAAGAGTGGACGGCGAAGTTTTGCCAAAGGTGGCGATTGCCGGGTTTCGTTCGGCGCCGGCGGGCTGGGCGGCCGACCCGGCCGGCAACCGCCTGCTGATGCGCCTGCCGCCGGCTCAAGCCCCGGGAAACGGGGCCGCAAAGGAAATTGAATTGGACTCCAGTTCAAGCAAGAAGTAGGATAACTCGCCGATGGAGAAAAGCAGGGCGGGATGTATTGCTGCCGTTGCCGAAAAGAGGATAGGGTTGTCTGATATCGCGAAGGGAGGTTTTGAACCGTGAACCGAATCTTACCGTCTTACCGCGTACTCGTCGCCCCCGGCGCCGCTGCCCTGATGGCGTGGCTCGCCTTGTCCCCCGTCCTGGCACAGCGGCCGAAGCAACCCGAGACACTCAAGGGGCCCTGGATGGATAAGAGTCTCTCGCCGGACCAGCGCGCCGACCTGGTCATGCAGCAGATGACGCTCGACGAGAAAATCACCCTGGTCCACGGTACTGGCGGCTTTGCGCAAGCCGGACCGCGCTCCAACGGCGGCGCCGGCGTAGTGGAGGGGATTCCCCGCCTTGGCCTCCCGGATCTGCAACTGGCCGATTCGGCGGTGGGCGTTCGTGCAGCCGCGGAGCGCGGCCGCTACTCCACCTTGTTGCCGTCCACTATCGGCGAGGCTGCCACGTGGGACCTGAAGTTGGCATATCGGTATGGCAGCCTGATCGGCCGCGAACTCCGCGAACAGCAGTACAACGTCTCCCTCGGCGGCGGCATGGACCTCATGCGCGAGCCGCGCAACGGACGCAATTTCGAGTACCTGGGCGAAGATCCCGTCCTCGCCGGAAAAATGGCGGCCCAGTTCGTCCTGGGACTGCAGAGCAACCAGGTGATCGGCGACGTGAAGCATTACGCCTTCAACGATCAGGAGACTGGACGCAACATTGGCAACGTGAGACTCGACAAGCGCGCCATGAGAGAAACCGACCTGCTGGCATTCGAGATTGCCGTAACCGAAGGGCAGCCGGGAATGGTGATGTGCTCCTACAACAAAGTGAACGGCGACTGGGCTTGCGAGAACAGCTACCTGCTGACCGACGTGCTGAAGAAAGCGTGGGGTTTTCAGGGCTTTGTGCTTTCCGATTGGGGAGGGACGCACTCCACCGCCAAAGCCGTTTTGGCGGGGCTGGATAACGAAGAACCCGGTAGCCGCTACCTGGGTGATGCCCTAAAGAAAGCGCTCGAAAGCGGTGAGGTTCCCATGGCGCGCCTTAACGATATGGTGCACCGCATCGTACGGACTGAGTTCGCCATGGGTGTGGTGGACAATCCTCCGCGAGGCGGCGTGGTCGATCCCTTCGCTGGAGCCGACACTGCGCAGGAGATCGCCGAGCAGGCGTCCGTCCTGCTGAAGAATTCGGGCGGCCAGTTACCGTTGCATGCCGCGGCCCTCAGATCCGTGGCACTCATCGGGTCGCATGCGGATACCAGCGTGCTCTCGGGAGGCGGTTCGGCACAAGTGGATCCGCCCGGCGAAGGCCCCAGCCGCTTCGAAGGGCCGGGCGTTTGGTTTCCCTCTTCCCCGCTCAAGGCGATTCGCGCCAAGGCCCCCACGGCCAGGATTGTCTTCGACCAAGGCGCGGATCCGGCAGCCGCGGCCGCCGTGGCCAAAGGCGCCGATGTCGCGATTGTATTTGTCAACCAACCGGCCAGCGAAGGGCACGATTTGCCCAGTTTGACCTTGCCGGGCAATCAGGACCAACTGGCGAGCGCCGTGGCCGCGGCCAACCCGCATACCATCGTAGTACTCGAAACCGGTGGGCCCGCAGCGATGCCGTGGATCGGGCAGGTCAGCGCGGCGGTCGAAGTCTGGTATCCTGGCATACGCGGCGCCGAAGCCTTGGCCAACATCTTATTCGGCGACGTCAATCCCTGCGGCAAACTGCCCGTTACCTTCGCCAAGACTGACGCAGACCTCGCGCATCCGGCCGTCCCCGGCATGGATGTGGCGCGTCAGCCCGGCGGGTTCGGCCGCGGCCGAATGCCGAATTTCGACATTGACTATACCGAAGGGGTGAAGGTCGGCTACAAATGGTTCGACGCCGAAGGCAAGGAACCCTTGTTCCCGTTCGGCTATGGACTCTCGTATACCACATTCGCGTACTCCAATCTGAAGGCCAGTATGGACAGCGTGTCCGTCACGGTCCGCAACACCGGAAAGCGGGAGGGCGCCGAGATCGTCGAGGTATACGTGGGATTGCCGCCTGCGGCCAAGGAACCGCCCAAGCGGTTGGTGGCATGGGAAAAGGTCCGTCTGGCTGCCGGAGAACAGAAAACTGTTACGTTGGCAATAAAATCGAAGTTTCTATCCATTTTCAATGAACAGCAGGACGGTTGGGAGTTAATGGCTGGAGAATACAAGTTTTTCGTGGGTGGGTCTTCGCGCAACACACCACTCACCGCCCTGGTCAAAAAGGTCACTTAGAGTCATTACGCCTGCGCGCGATAACAACCCTTGATCGCGACGGCGAGATCGGGCGCCGCTCGCGCTTCCTGTCCGCTGTCGCTGATGCCGTCAAAACCGACGATATCAATGGCCGGGTTCTCCCGCTCCCAGGGATACAAGCCTCTCGTATTGGGCGGCGCGGGACCGCTCCACTTACTGGCGACGGGGTCATCACAGGCAGCCACAATCGGAAATTTGCGAAGCCCGTCCCGGTCGGGCCCCGTAGCCCGAACTGTAGCCCTGCGTTGCATCATCGTCGCAGCGAGAAGAAAATTCTGTCCAAAGTTCCACGCGGCCAAAAGATGAAATCCGGCCGCGATGTCTCGATGGGGCAAGTGGGCGCGGTGTTTGCGCTGGAGGTTTCACGGCTGGCGCGCTCGAATCTCGACCTCCAGGGCGGTAAGCTCAACAAAGCGAAAAAAGGCACGAGCTGCGTTTCCCCCTGCCGGTCGGCTATTGCTATGACGAGCAAGGCCGCATCGTTCCGGACGCCGATGAAGAAGTGCGGGGCGCGGTGACAATGGTATTTCGCCTTTTTCGCGAAACGGGCAGCGCCTATCCGGTGGTACATCGCTTCACCGAACGGGGGTTACGGTTTCCGAAGCGAGCCTACGGCGGGGCGTGGGATGGCAAGATTATCTGGGGCCGGCTGAGCCACAGCCGCGTGTTGGGTGTGCTGAAGAATCCATCCTATGCGGGGATGTACGTATTCGGCCGTTACCAGTATCGCCGTGAGATCAACCTCGATGGCGAAGTTCGGAAACGAATGCAGGCCGTTGCGATGCCCCCTGGCGCGTCCGTTTGCCGCAGCACCACGAGGGATACATCACGATGGAAGAGTTCGTGAAGAATGGGGAGCGGTTGCAGAAGAACTGCACCAACGGCGGGGAAACGGTATTGAGCGGCCCGGCGCGCGAAGGGCTGGCCTTACTGCAAGGCCTGCTGTTGTGCGGTAACTGCGGGCACGCGCTCACCGTACGCTACCGCGGCAATGGCGGCATCTGTCCCACCTATCAATGCAATCTGTTGCGTCGCGAAGGCATGGCTACCAAGTCCTGCATGGTCTTTCGCTGTGACTTGCTCGATGGGGTCATTGCGGAAGAGATGTTGAAGGCACTTCAGCCGGCCGAACTGGAACTTGCCCTGGCGGCTCTACACGAACTGGAATCGCGAGATCAGTCGATCCTGCGCCAATGGCAGATGCGGCTGGAACGCGCCGAGTATGAAGTGGCGCTGGCCGAGCGGCGCTACCAGGAGGTCGATGAGGGTGTAAATTGAACTGTGTAAACGGCCATGGAAAGGACGACACTAAGGAGACACGATGGCCATCGACCTCAACCTCATCGACAAATTGCTGGCGGATTACAAAAAGCCAGAAGACATCATTGGCGAGCAGGGGCTGCTGAAGCAGCTCACCAAGGCTTACGCTTCATACTGCACCTCCTGCGAACCGCGGACGGCATTCTCAGGAAAACGCCGTCGTTTGGCGAGCCTGACACCCTGGGCCTTGCGCGGTGGATCGGGTCCCGCGGCGGGCCCTTACGACGGTCAGCTCCGACGGCTTGAGCATTTTCCTGAAGACGCCGAAGGTTTTCCTCAAACTGCTCCCAAGAGATATAACCGGGGTGAGCATTCTTGAGTAGCATCCACTGCTCGCGCGGCAATCGGGTATAGGAGGTACCTCCATTCGGGTTGTTGCGAGTGCGGCTCCGGCCATATACGAATGCGCCCGCGTAGCGAGGATTGTGCAGAATGTGGAGCGTCCGGCTGCGCGGAAGTTCGGCCCACACCAGATCGCCTTTGTTCGGTCCCTTCTTCAGGCGCCGTGGGAACCGTGTCGTTCGCGGTGTCGCTCCCGGCCTCGGGTCTGCTAATCTCAGGCGAGCGCACCCGATTCGAATGAGAGTAAACGACGCACCCCAGGACCAACTCTACGCGGCCGTCGCGCGCGAGATCCTGCCCCGCCTGGAAGCCCTGGCTCAGTGCCGTTCGACCGCTGAAATGGAGGCCCACCCGGCTTACCGCGCCATCGCTCCGGTGGTGGCCGGATCACTCGCCACGCCGCATATCGCCGACTTTCGCCATCAGGAAGCCCCGCCCCGCTCGCGCTACCGCCTTCTAGCCTGGAACATCGAGCGCGGCGTGCAGTTCGAGGCGCAACTGGAAGCCTTTCGCTCGCACCCCTATCTGAAAACCTGCGACGTGCTGCTCATCACCGAAGCCGATGCAGGAATGGCGCGGTCGGGCAATCGCATGGTGGCCGAAACGCTGGCGCGGGAACTGGGGATGGCCCAGGTCTTCGCGCCCTGCTACATCGCCTTGGGAAAGGGCTCCGGCGTGGAGCGCCATGTGGAGGGCGATAACACGTTCGGACTTCACGGCAACGCCCTGCTGAGCCGCTATCCGATTCGCGACATCCGTCTGATCCCGCTGGACAACGGCGTGGACAAGATGGCTCATCGCGAGAAGCGCCTCGGCCGCCAGGCTGCCGTTGCCGCCCGCATCGACTTCCCGAATCTCTCGCTCAACGCCGTTTCCGTGCATCTCGACGCCCAATCCACCCAGCGGCACCGCCGCGAACAGATGCGTAGCGTTCTCGACGCCCTGCCCTCCGGCCTGCCCGCGATCCTGGGCGGCGACTGGAACACCAGCACCTACGATTCGTCGCACGCCTTCCGCGCGATTCTGGGCTTCTGGTTGCGCGTCATGATGGGCGTGGACCACGTCATCCGAAACCATTACCTTCACCCTGAACGCCGGTTCGAGCGCGGGCTGTTTCAGTTGCTGGGCGACCGCGGATTCGAGTACGACCGCTCCAACCGCATGGGCGAACACACGATTTGTTACGACGTGTGTGATCCGCGCGCGACCGGAAACCTGCGCGAGTGGGTTCCGGAGTGGTGCTTCGCCTTTATCCGTTGGGCGCTGCGCAAGCACGAGGGGCGCTGCCCCATGAAGCTGGACTGGTTCGCCACGCGCGGCCTGCGGGTGGAAAACCCGGTCGTGATCCACGACCTCCGTGAGGGTCGGGCCGCGCCCATGTCCGACCACGACGCCATCGGCGTGGACATCGTGGTGTGACCGCCGCCATCGTCAATCCCCGTGCCGGTTCCGGCGCTGCGCACCGCCGTTGGCCTCGCGCGGCCCGCATGCTCGCGGAGCGGATCGGCCCGGTGAATGCCTGGTTCACCGAAGGAGCGGGCCATGCCACCGCTCTTGCCCGCAAACTGGCGGACGCCGGATGCGATCTGCTGATCGTGGCCGGAGGCGACGGGACTCTGAACGAGGTGGTGAACGGAATTCTCATGGGATCATCGGATGCGCGGATCGGCCTGCTGCCCCTGGCAAGCGGCGGCGACTTTGCCCGCACGCTCGGACTGGCGGGACTGGCGCCGGCGGTGAACGCCCTCGCCGCGGGCGATTCGCGCCGCATCGACGCGTTTCGCGCGCGGTTCCGCGGACCCGGCGGCGCTCCGCTTGAGCGATACTTCCTCAACGCCGCCAGTTTCGGCCTTGGCGCCGTGGCCGCACTTGGAGCGCGGGGCTGGTGGCGCGCCGTGCCGGGTGGCGCCCGCTACCTTGCCGCGGCCATTCCGGCCCTGGCATCCGGCCGCTCCTTCCAGGTGACATTGCGCCTCGACGATTCCCCACCCGCGGCTTTCGACATCACCACGGCGGCGGTGGCTAACGGCCAATACCAGGGCGGCGGCATCCGGATCGCTCCCCAAGCCGCCATCGATGACGGGCTCGCCGACGTCACCGTGGTGGAGCGCGTCAGCCTGGTCGAGGTCGCGGCGAACCTGCCGATCCTCTATTCGGGCGCGCTCTACTCACACCCCAAGGTCCGCCACTGGCGCGCGGCGCGCGTGCGCGCGGAAGCAGAAACCGAGGTGCCCGTGGAGCTCGACGGCGAACCCGTTGGAACGCTGCCGCTCGAAATCGAAGCGCTCCCGCGAGCCCTCCGCTTCATCTTCCCGCCCTTACCCGAGAAATCATAGTGCCCAAATCCCTCTCAAGGGCGCCCCGCTATGCCAGCAATATGGGCTTGCGAATCCAGATAGCGGGCCTTTACGGCAAAGTCGCACAAGGAATCGCGAAAGCTGGGGTGCGCGACGGCGATGAGACTCTCGACACGCTGCCGCAGTGTCTTTCCATGCAGATATGCCACCCCGTATTCCGTTACGACGTAGTGCACGTCCGCCCGTGTCGTGACTACCCCGGCGCCGCTATCGAGCGCTGGTACGATGCGCGAAATCGAGCCTGCTTTCGCCGTTGAAGGCAAGGCAATGATTGGTTTGCCTCCCTTGGATCGCGCTGCGCCGCGCACGAAGTCCAGTTGGCCCCCGAAGCCGCTGTAGGGCTGCAGGCCGATCGAATCCGCGCAGATCTGGCCGCTGAGATCGACTTGGATAGCGGAGTTCACAGCGATCATTTGGTCGTTCAGAGCGATCACAAAAGGGTCGTTGGTATACGTGACGGGGTGAAACTCGAAAACCGGATTTTCGTCGATGAAACGGAAGAGCTCCCGGGTGCCGAGCACAAAGCTGACCACTGCTTTGCCGCGGTGCAAGGTCTTCCGCGCGCCGTTGATGACACCGGCCTGGATCAGCGGGATTACGCCGTCGGAGCACATTTCGGTGTGCAGACCCAGGTCCCGCTTATCGCGCAGGCAGAGAAGCATCCCATCCGCGATGCCCCCGATGCCCAACTGTAGGGTGGCGCCGTCGGGTATCAGACCCGCCACGTTGACGCCGATGCTGCGCTCCAGTTCCGTGAGCGGCGCAGCATGGTATTCGAGTAACGGCCTGGATGTCTCCACAACCGCCGAGAGCCTTCGCACATGGATGTCAGCGCCGCCGAAGGTGCGCGGCATCTGCCGGTTGACCTCGGCAACGACCTGTTTGGCATACCGCGCGGCCGCGAATGTGCAGTCCACCGAGGCTCCCAAACTCATGTACCCGGACTCGTCGGGCGGCGATACCTGCAACAGGGCCACATCAATGGGGAACTCGCCGGAACAAAACAGCCTCTCGACTTCGCTCAGGTGGATGGGCGTATAGTCGGCCCGGCCCTCGATAACCGCATCCCGGACCCCTGTGTCTACAAACAGGGCGTTATGGCGGATGCGCCCTTTATATTGCGGCAAGGTGTAATCGGCGTAGCCCAAGGTGAGCAGGTGCACGACCTCGACGTCACGCAACCCGGCGGCCCGCCTCAGCAGCGCATCGACGAGCACCGTGGGGGTCGCGCAACCCGGGTGTATGTAAACGCGATTTCCCGATTGGATCAGCTCGATGGCCCGGTCCGCAGTCCTTAGTTTCTGAGCATACAACTCATGCCAGTTCATCTCAGAACTCCAGAGATCCCCTCCTGCGCCGCACGCCGGCAACGCGACGGACGAGCGAATCTTCCGCGAAGAGACTTTCACTTCGATCATATATCGAATATCGGAAAATGGCATCTCGAATTACCGGGCCAACGAGTTTGCGGAGGCTGCGGCCCGCTACCCCCAAAATCTTAGGCGCGGCAAGCGGGCAAGCGGCATACCCCTTCATTTTCGGACTACAACGTCCTATAATCCTGTCAGGGTCGATCTGGAAGCCGAAGGAGGCCGCCTTGAAGATCCTCAAGCTCCGCAAGGAGAAGCTCGATCTGTTCGCCTCGATCGTCCAGCAGTTCGGCGAGGTGCATGCGCCCGTCGAACAGGACGGCAGGTACGTTTTCAGACGGCTGACCCGCTGGTCGGAAGCGCGGCTCGACTACGACCGCACCATCCTCCCACCCAAGAAGTATTTCCTTCCCCCGCGGGAAACTCTCTTTCGCTACCGTCCCGGAACGGGCTTCGAGCCGTGCACGGACGGACTGAACCAGCGCATCATTCTCTTCGGCGTGCACGCCTGCGACGTTTACGCCCTCAACATTCTCGATCGCGTGTTCGCGGGAAGGTACCAGGATCCGTACTATCAGGCGCGCCGCAGAAATGTCGCCATCATCGGCATCGACTGTACGCCCGACAAGCACTGCTTCTGCCGCTCCATGCGGGCGGATTTTGTGGACCACGGTTTCGACCTGTTCTTCTACGACACCGGCGATTATTACCAGGTGTTGGTGGGCACGGCCCTCGGCGACGACATGGTGCTCGCCACCGGCCGGATCTTCGAAGCCGTCGATGCCGCGGATATCGAGGATTACAAGCGGCGCTCCGCGAATCAGCGCCAGGCGTTCCAATTGGAAGTGGAGATCCGCGACCTTCCCGAGATCTTCGAGATGGAATACCAGAGCGACTTGTGGCGGGAACTGGGGGAGAAGTGTCTGTCGTGCGGGAGTTGCAGCATGGTCTGCCCCACCTGCTATTGCTTCGATGTGGCCGACGACGTGGAACTGGGCTCGCGCGCCGGCAGGCGGATGCGGTCCTGGGATTCGTGCCTGTTCGCCAACCACGCACTGGTGGGAAGCGGGGAAAACTTCCGCGGACCCCGCGCCAGCCGTATCAAATTCCGCTTCTATCACAAGCAGCGCGGCTTCGTCGCCGAGTACGGCCGGCCAAGCTGCGTCGGATGCGGACGTTGTATCAGCGCGTGTCCAGTCAACATTGACGTGGTTCAGGTAATAGACCGGCTGCGGAGGGTTCAAGATGTTGTTAGCCGATGAAACCGTAAGCTACCGCCCCGTGCCGCGCGACAACCCCTACCAGCCGCACATGGCGCGGATCGTTCGCGCCTACAAAATGGTGGAGGGTACCCACCTTTTCGTGCTGCGCCTGCTGGACGATCGGCTGGCCAACACGTTTCAGCACCGGCCGGGCCAGTTCATCATGCTGAGCGTGCCCGGCGCCGGCGAGATGCCCATCTCGATTTCCTCTTCTCCCACGCGCTCCGGAGTTCTCGAACTGTGCGTGCGGCGCGTGGGCCGCGTCACGAACGCGCTTTACCAGTTGCACACCAACGACGTGGTGGGGGTGCGCGGTCCCTACGGCAACGGCTATCCCATAGACGAGATGAAGCACAACGACGTCTTGCTGGCGGCGGGCGGACTGGGGATGGCGCCCTTGCGCTCCTTGCTGTGGTACGCGCTGGATCACCGGGACCAGTTCGACAACATCACCTTGATGTATGGCGCCAAGCGGCCGGAGGACATGCTTTTCCGCGAGGAACTGCTGGATCTGGTGGACCGCGCCGACATCAATTGTCTCCTCACGGTGGATGCGGATCCTGCGGGAACCTGGAAAAACCACGTGGGCCTGCTCCCGGCGTTGTTCGATCACGCCCGCATCGAACCGCTGCGCGCCTATGCGGCGGTCTGCGGGCCGCCGGTCGTCTATAAATTCATTCTGCGGAAGCTGCTGGAACTCGGCTTCCCCAAGAACCGCATTCTGATGTCGCTCGAACGGCGCATGAAATGCGGGATCGGAAAATGCGGCCACTGCAGTATTGGATACAAATACACGTGCCTGGAAGGCCCCATCTTCACATACTGGGACGCAATCAACCTGCCGGAGATGATCTGATGAGCAAGCCTACTGTGGGGATCTTCGGACTCACGGGCTGCGCGGGAGATCAGCTCGTCATCCTGAATTGCGAGGAGCGGCTGCTGGAACTGGTGTCGCTGATCGATGTTCGGGACTTTCTGATGGCTTCTTCGGAAAACGATGCCGCCTGCCCGCTGGACCTGGCCCTGGTGGAAGGGGCGGTCCTGAGCGGCCGGGACGCCGCGCGCCTCGAAACCATTCGCCAACGGGCCAGGATTCTGGTTGCGCTGGGCACTTGCGCGGTGTGGGGTGGGGTTGCGGCCATGGATGGCGGCGCCGATCGCCACCGGCTTCTCGAGGACGTGTACGGGCGGGCGGGGCTGAATTACGACTCTCTGCCGGCCCGCGCGTTGCACGAAATCGTGAAGGTGGATCTCAAGATTACCGGCTGCCCGATCGAAAAGGAGCACTTTCTCGCGGCCATCGCCAATCTGCTGCATGGGAACGCGCCCCTCTATCCCGAGTATCCCGTTTGCACCGAGTGCCGCATGCTGGAGAACAACTGTCTTCTGATCGAACGCGGGGAACTCTGCTGTGGGCCGATCACCGCGGCCGGGTGCGACGCGCGCTGTCCGAACTTGCGGGTTGCGTGCGTGGGCTGCCGTGGTCCGGTGGGCGACGCCAATCCATCGTCCTTGCTGGCGATGTTTGAGGAGAAGGGCGTTGACCGGCAGCGCATCGCCGCCCGCCTGCGCATCTTCGCGCCCGAAGGAGCGGTGCAATGAGGACGCTGGTCATCGAGCACCTGGCCCGTGTGGAAGGCCACGGGGGCATCACGGTGGAATTGGAAGGCGACACGGTCGGCAATGTGCACTTCGACGTATTCGAAGGCGCCAGGCTGCTCGAACCGCTGGTCCGTGGTAAGAGATACGATGAGGTCGCGCCCGTCCTCTCGCGCATTTGCGCGATCTGTTCCGTAGCGCATTCCCTGACCTCCCTGAAGGCCACGGAAGACGCGTTTGAGGTCCGGATCAGCCCCCAGGCGGAGCTGCTGCGCGAGCTCCTGTACCTGGGCGAGAACATCGAAAGCCATGCGCTGCACCTTTTTTTGCTCGCATTACCGGACTATCTGGGTTACCCGAGCGCCATCGCTCTGGCGGCGGATAAGCCGGACGCCGTGCTACGCGGATTGCGGCTCAAGAAGCTCGGCAACCTGATCCAGGAAACCATCGGCGGGCGGGCCGTCCATCCAGTCAACGCCGTTGCGGGAGGGTTTGGCCGGGCGCCGTCCGCCGACCAGATGATCGAACTGCGGAGCGCGCTGATCGCGGGCATCCAGGATTCCGGCGCGGTCATCGATCTTATGGCATCTCTTCCGGGCGCGGAATTTTGCCGCTGCCATACGGTCTACGCCGCGTTGCACTCGCCCCATCCGCACAGCTACTACGGCGGCCAGGAAGTGATCGTCGCCTCCGATGGAGGCCGGTCCACCGTGCACGCTGCCGACTATAAAATGCTGAGCAACGAGGAATCCGTGCCGCACTCGCACGCCAAGCACAGCCGCTTTCGCGGGCAACCGTTCATGGTCGGCTCCCTGGCGCGTCTGACCGTCAACCCGAGCCGCATCGCCGGAAAGGTGGCGCTGGCGGCGGAGCGCCTGGGTCTGCATTTACCGGCCGATAATCCGATGGACAACAATAAGGCCCAAGCCCTGGAGTTGATCGGCGATCTGGAGCGGGCAGGGGAGGTTGTCGAGCAGTTGCTGAGGGAGGGGATCGAGGACGAGCCGCCGGCCGCGGTGCATTCGCGCGCCGGAACCGGCACGGCTATCACGGAAGCGCCGCGCGGGCTGCTGATCCATAGCTACACCTATGACGCGGAGGGCAGGATCGCCGCGGCCGACGTGATCACCCCCACCGCCCTGAACGCCGCCAGCATGGAAATGCACTTCCGCCGGGCGGTGGAACAATGCGCGCACCGCGACGACGCCCTGCTTGGGAAGCGCCTGGAAATGATCGCGCGCGCGTACGATCCGTGCATTTCCTGCTCCGTGCACCTGGTGCGCAAGCGATGAAACCACAACTGGTGATCGGCCTGGGCAATCCGCTGATGGGCGACGATGGAGTCGGATGCCGCGTGGCGGAGCGGCTGGCGGACGATCCCAGAGTGCCCGAGGACGCGGAAGTCATTTGCGGCGGAACAGACCTGTTCCGATACGCCCGGCAGATGGAGGGGCGGAGGCGCGTAGTCATCCTCGATGCGATCCAGGATGATGCCGAACCGGGGAGCGTCGCGGTGCTGCCAGAGGCCGGCAGCGGGCTGGACGCGCGCCAACAGCACGCCCATCATCTTTCCGCCGTCCAGGCGATACGGCTTCTCGAAATGACCACTCCCAGCCGTTTCCTGCTGCTCGGCATTTCCATTTCCTCCGCTGGCATGGATACCGGGCTGTCCCCGGCGCTGGCCGCTCGGATGCCGGCGATCCTGGGCCGCGTGCTCCACGAACTGGGGCGTCCACCGGAGGATCTGAGGCCGCTATGACTCCGGTCATTGGTATTCCGCTCGCGCTGGTGTCTTTGGGATTGCTGGGCTGGGCCTTCTGGCGGGCGGCGCGTTCCTACTGGAAATTGCATGGCAGGCGGATCGTCACCTGTCCGGAAACCGGGCTTCCGGCCGCCGTGGATCTGGCCATGTGGCGCGCCGCCGTGACCGGCGTCTTCAAGGGCTCAACGCTACAACTCCGGGATTGCTCGCGCTGGCGCGAGCGGGCGCTTTGCACCCAACCCTGTTTGCGGCAAATCGAAGCGGCCCCGGAGGAGTTCCTGGTGCTGACGATCCTGTCGAAATGGTATCGGGGCAGGACCTGCACCTGCTGCGGAAGATCAGTGGGACGGTTTACTCGATGGGGGCACAAGCCGTGCCTGATGACTCCTGATCTGCGGATGCTGGAATGGAAGGACATCCGGACGGAAGACATCCCGCGGATGCTGGCGACCCACGCGCCCGTATGCCGGACCTGTCTTCTGGCGGAAACCCACACCTCGTAACCCGCGGCCGCCGCTTCAATTTCAGATTCATTAGTCCTATAATCATGTCGGGTGGCCATGGAACTCTGAAGTTCGGGTGCCATGCCGCCAGGAGGCTTGCATGTCTGCAAAAGTGCTCCTGATCGATGACGATTCCGACTTCCGGGCCGCAGTGAAATCTCTCCTCGAAAGTCATGGGTATCTGGTGTTGGAAGCCTCCTCCGGACACGAAGGTTTACGGATGGTGGCGGAGCGGAAGCCCGACGTGATTTTCCTCGACGTGATGATGGAAACCACGGTGGAGGGGTACGGTGTCACCCACTCCCTGAGGTATCGGGACGAATACGCCGAGTTTCGAAACATCCCAATCTTCATGATCTCCTCGATCGAGGAAGGACCGGACGAGCGCTTTCCGATGTCGGCCGAAGTCGAAATGATCCGGCCCGACCGGTATCTCACCAAGCCGCTCGATATTCCAAAACTCCTCCAGCTTCTGGAAAAGGCGGTTGGGACGGCCAAGGGCGCTATGGCTTAAGGACTCGCCACTGGGTGGCGGGGGAATGGACAGGAGAGCGATGAGCGAGTTCGATGCGCCGGAAAGGGTCGTCGTGATCGATGACGATTATGCGATGCGGCTCTCCTGCGGGAAAATCCTGGCCAAAATGGGGCTCCCCGCCGAAATCTTTGAAGATGGAGCACGCGGGCTGGCTGCCGTCGCCGCGGCCAAACCGGCCATGGTCATCGTGGATCTCAAGATGCCGGGCATCAGCGGGATGGAGGTCATTTCCCGGGTCCACGAGATTGATTCCCAAATCATCATTGTGGTCATCACGGGGTACGCCACCATCGACACTGCCGTGCAGGCCATGAAGTGCGGAGCCTACGACTTCCTGCCCAAGCCATTTTCGCCCGACGAGCTGCGCTTGATCGTCAATCGTGGGCTGGAGCGCCGCCGCCTGGCGCTGGAATCCCAGCGCCACGAGGTCGAGCAAACTCTGCTCAAGCGGCGCTTTGTCACCTTCGTATCCCATCAGCTTCGGACACCGCTGGTCGCCATCCATCAATACCTGGACGTGCTGAAGCACCTCGATCAGACCGCCGACGATCCTCTCCGGCGGCAGGAGTGGCTCGATCGTTGCCTTACGCGGATCGATGAGCTCCAGAATCTGATTGCCGACTGGTTGACTCTGGCGCGCGTGGAGGGCGGGACCCTCATCAGGGAGCGGGTCAAGGTCGATCTCAACAGAATTATTAGCGAGATTCTGAAAACTTACCGGGAGACGGCGGCGGCGGAAAGCGTGTCGCTGGAAGACCGCCTGCCCGGCGAGTGTCTGTTCGTGTGCGGCGACCGGAACTGCTTGAGCGTCCTGTTTGACAACCTGATCACCAACGCCGTCAAGTACAACAAGGCGGGGGGGAAGGTCACGGTGTCAGGCGCCCGGTCACATGGGGAGGTTGTCATCTCGGTGACCGACACGGGCATCGGGATTCCGGAAAAATGCCGCCCCTTTCTTTTCGACGAGTTTTTCCGTGTCCAGGACGACGGTGCGAAGAAGACCGCGGGAACGGGCCTGGGGCTGCATATCTCGAAGAGGATCGTTTCGGAAATGGGTGGAACCATCGAGGTCGCCAGCGAGCCCGGGGCCGGCTCTACCTTCAGTGTGCACTTGCCGGCCTGGCGCGAGCCGGATCGGGACGCCGGGAGTCAAAACGATGCAGAACAAGAAGCGATTACTGATGGTCGATGACGACCGGGACTTTGTAGCAGCCGTATCGTGTTATCTCGAAGCGAACGGCTTTACCGTCTTCCGGGCGCATGACGGCGCCGAGGGCATCCGGTTGGCGAAGCTGGAGCGTCCCGACCTCATCCTCATGGACATCATGATGAACGAGCGGACGGAGGGATTCTTCACGATACACGAGATTCGCCGCGACCCGGCCCTGAAGAGTGTGCCGATTTTCGTCCTCAGCTCGTTTTGCACGCGGCTTCCCGACTTCGAAATCCCGTCGAGCGGCGGCTGGCTGGCGCACGACATGTTCTTCGCCAAACCGGTTGACGTAGCTCAGTTGTTGGAAAGGATCCGCCAGCGTCTCGGCAAGGCGGCGTGAAGGCGCGCGGATGCTATGCGCTTCAGTTCCCCACGGCTGTCGCTCAAGGCAAGGCTGATCTGGAGCTACCTGGTCATCCTGGGGATCGGAGGATTGGCCACGTCGCTGGTCGGTTCGTGGATCGTAAGTTCCACGATTATGATGCAGGCGCGGCGGGCCGTGGATCATGATTTCGCCACCGCCAAAACCGTTTACGAACAGCAACTCCAAACTCTGCGGCTGTCGGTGGAATTTGCCGCGTCCGGCACCGTGCTCCAGCGTTATCTCGCCGGCCAGGACCCCGCCCCGCTCGCGCCTTATTTGGAACGGATTCGCCAGGATGCCGGTTTCGATTTTCTCAGCCTCGTGGATCGGACGGGGCACATTGTCTTCCGGGCTTCGCAACCTCACCGCTTGGCAGGCGATGCGTCTTCGCTGAGTGTTGTTCAAGAGGCTCTTTCCGGTAAAGTCGCCGCGGCCACCGAAATTCTCCCTGCCGGACTGCTCGGCAATGGCGATGCGAGCGCGGGTATGGCCCTCATGGCGGCTGCGCCGGTAACCTCAACTTCCACCGGCCCCGTGGGCGCCCTTTATGGCGGCATTGTTTTAAATGGGAATTTCCGGATTGTGGACCGTGTTTGGGAACTGCTCTTCCGGGGGGATCGCTTTAAGGATGTGGACAGCGGATCGGTCACAATATTCCAAAACGACCGCCGGATCTCGACGAATGTCAGGACCGGTGCGGGGGAACGGGCTGTCGGCACGCCGGCGGCGCGCGAGGTGGCCGATGCCGTCTTGACGCGCGGCGAGATCTGGAGAGGACGCGCGTTTATTGTCAAGGACTGGTACATCAGCGAATACGCTCCCATCCGCAACTTCAGCGGCAAGGTCATCGGAATGCTCTCCGTCGGGGTTCTGGAAAGCACGTACACGGCAATCCGCAACCAGGTGATCCTTTCGTTTTTTGGCATTGCCACTGCCGGCTTTCTTCTAATCCTCGGCATTACGTACTACATGATTCACAACATCACGCGCCCCATCGGCGAAATGGTCACCGCGACGCACAACATCATCGCGGGCCGGTTTGACCGGGAGGTGCGGTCGAATTCGCCGGGCGAGATCGCGCTGCTGGCGGAGTCCTTCAACGCCATGCTCAAGAGCCTGCGCCAGATGAGAGCCGATCTCGAGGAATGGGGCCGAACCCTCGAGGAAAAAGTCAAACAACGGACCGCGGAACTCGTCGCGATGCAGGCCAGGGTCGCGCAGTCGGAGAGGCTAGCCTCGCTCGGCATGCTGGCGGCGGGCGTCGCCCACGAGGTCAATAATCCCCTCGGCGGCATCCTGGCCCTGACCGTCCTGACCATTGAAGATATGCCGAAAGAGGATCCCAACCGCGAAAACCTGGCGGAAGTGATTCGCCAAACCGAGCGCTGCCGCGACATCGTCCGGGGATTGCTCGAATTCTCCCGCCAGTCGAAGGCCAATACCGAACCGGTCGACCTCAACAAGGTCCTTCAGGATACGCTGGCGCTGGTGGAAAAACAGGCCATGTTCTTCAACATCGGGGTCGTCTGGAATTTGGAACCGCAACTGCCTCGCGTGATCGCCGACCGATCCCAATTCCAGCAGGTGTTCATGAACATTCTGATGAACGCGGTGCAGGCCATGAAGGAACGCGGCACGATAACCATCGCGACCCGCCACAACAGCGCCGGCAATTCCGTGGAGGCGTCCATCTCCGACACCGGCCAAGGCATACCGCCGGAAGCGATCGACCGCATCTTCGACCCCTTCTTTACGACCAAGGAGAGCGGGCACGGCACCGGCCTGGGATTGTCCATCGCCTACGGAATTGTCACCACTCATCGCGGCACGATATCCGTCCAGAGCGAGGTCGGCAATGGGAGCACGTTCACGATCCGGATGCCGGTCGAGGCGCAGGTAGCGCTGGAGCGCGAATAACAGGTCGCGCCGCGGAGCTTCGAGGCGAGGGCATGACGCTGCGGGGCCGGAAGCTCTACAAAAGTACAGCGCACTTCAGCCCTGCGGCGAAAGCCACAGCCGGTCCACATTCCACAACGCCTGTGGCCTTAGAATCGACGGAGAGAGGTTCCGCAGGCGATGGGAGACGGCCATCAATGCGTTCTTGTAGACCAGGTACAGGAACGGATCTTCGTCGGTGACGATCTGCTGTACACGATCAAAAAGAGCTTTTCGACGATTGGCGTTGCTGGTGGTAGCCTGCTCCCGCATGAGACGGTCGATCTCTGCTTCCCATACCGTTTCCGGGCTCTTCTGATTGGGGTTCCACTGGTGATTCGACGCAGCGCTCATCCACACGGCCATCTGCGCATCCGGGTCCAGGTCTACGTTGATCAGACCGAGCAGGCAGGACTCGTACTGGAAAGACTTGCTGATCCGCTCGATCAGAGAGGGGAAATCCAGGGTGACGATGTTCAGACGGATTCCCAAGGCGGTCAGGTCCTGCTGAAGCATGGCGGCGATGCGTTCGCGAGAGGGATTGCCGGCGTTGGTCACCACCGAGAACTCCACCGGGTGGCCTGCGCGATCGAGCAGCGAGCGGCCGTCGTTGTGAAAGCCGTCGGCCGCCAGCAGGCGGCGCGCTTGTTCGAGGTCGAACGCCTGCGGCCGCAGGCTGCGATTGAACCAGAAGAGATTGGCGGGCGAGAACGGGCCGATACCGGCTTGCGCGTGGCCGTGATACACCATGCGGCTGAGATCGTCGCGGTGGATGGCGTGCGAAATGGCGAGCCGGAAATTGCGCGAGCGGAACCAGTCCTTGCGGAAAGCGGGGATGGGAGCGGCGGAGTTCATATTGAACCACATCAGCTCGCCCTCCAGCGTCGGCCCGGCGTCCACCACGCTGGCGCGGTCTTCGGCGGCAAGCTGTTCGAACTGGTCCGGGTCGACCGGGGAGATGAGATCGATCTGCCCGCGGCGGAAATGCAGCAATTCGGCTTCGCGATTCTGTTGGATCTCCAGACGAACGGCATCCAGATAGGGCAGGCGCCGGCCGTGATCGGTCTTCCAGTAGTTCGTATTGCGCGCCAGCAGGATGTAAGAACCGGCTTTGTGCTCGGCGATGAAAAACGGGCCCAGGACGGCGCGCTCGCGCAACCGCGAAGACTGCGACATGATGGCCACCTGGTCGAAGAGCCGCGCCACGCCGGCAATGGCCTCGGGAAACGTCACCGCGATTTCGAACCTGCCGTGATCGATGGTCTGCACCGGCCCGCTGCCCGCGCGGAACGCATCGCCCGTAGGGGAGTGCAGGTTGGGATCCATCAGCACCCGCATGGTGTAGGCGACATCCCCGGCGGTGAAGGGCGTGCCGTCGGAGAAAGTTACGCCTTCGCGCAGCTTGAAGACGATGCTCTTGCCCGCATTTTTGACCTCCCAGGACGTGGCCAGTTCCGGTTCCAGTTGCTGGCTGACGCGATTCACGCGCAACAGAACTCCTCCCGTCAGATAGCGCACCGTTTCGGAAGCGTCGTCGTCCACCATTACCGGGTTGAGGGTTCGCGGTTCGTTATGCAGGCAGAAGCGGAGTTCGCCGCCCCATTGAGCCTGGAGATTGGCGGAACCGAGAACCCAGAGAATCAGGACGTTGAGCGTTTTCATGAGTGGTGGACCTCGCTGCTGTAGTGATGCAGATCCAGGGCCAGGGCTAAGTGGTTGATTTCGAGTGCGGAGGTGAATCGGGCCAGAGACAATTTGGCGCCGGAGGACAGATTGTCTCCGGCGCCCATTGGCAGGAACAGAGGAGAGGAACACTAGGAAAGCAGGGAGAACATAAGGTCAATTTTCGCCGTTGACCAGCAGGGTGATGGCTTCCGAAGCGGGATTGGTCGAGTCGCCCCAGGCGAAGCTGTCTCCCCAAGCGAGGGCGAAGCCCTGTGTGCCGCTGGTTCCCCATGCCGCCGAGGTCCCCCATGCCGCCGAGGAGCTGTTGAGGAACACGGACGATCCCCAGGCTATCGACGCTCCCCAGGCGATGGAGTCTCCCCACGCGGCCGACGAGGCGTACACCAGGTACACATTCTGGTCCGCCGCATTGTAAGTGGCAACCGGCGAGAGAGCTGTTTGTCCCGCCGGCAGCACGTCCGTGTTGTTCAATGCCGCCCAAACATCCAGGTACCCTGCGCCGATCGTGAAAATGTCGTACTGGCTGGTGTAGGTCAGTCCGGTGGCCGGATCGGTTGCCACGCTGTAGCCCGGAAAGGTCTTGTAGGCGGTTTTCATGAGCCGCGCCTTGACGAGGTCCGGCGTGAGGGCCGGATCCTTTTGCAGCAATAGAGCCGCCGCGCCGCTCACCATCGGTGTCGCCATGCTGGTGCCGCTGAGCATCATGTAGCATCCCGCGGGAGGACCGGAAACCTGGTTCGCCGGGTGCTCCCTGTACAAGTCGCTGACCGTATTAGTGGAGACAACGCGATTGCCGGGCGCAACCAGGTCGGGTTTGACCACGTGATCGATCAAGGAGGGCCCTTTGGAACTGTAACTGGCGATCAGGTCGTCGCTCCGCGTCGCGGTGCCCATGGTCTTCATCGCGCCCACCGTGATGATAAAGGGATCGTTGCCCGGAGAGTTGATGGTGCCGTAGCCGTTGGTTCCGAAAGTATTGTCTCTGCCATCGTTGCCCGCCGCGACCACCACCACGATGCCGGCCTTCCATGCCTGTTCGACTGCCTGGCAGAGCGGATCGAGGGTGTAGCTCTCCCACACCGGACGGCCCAGGGACAGGTTCATGACGCGAATGTTGTACTGCCCCTTGAGCTGGATGGCCGCCTGGATGCCGGCGATCACGGTGCTGTCCGTCCCCGTGCCACTGCCATCCAGGACCTTGAGGCCGATGATGTTGGCGTTGGGCGCGATACCCCGGTATACGGCGGGCAATTCGGCCTGTATGGAGCTGGAGCCGTTTCCCGCCAGGATTCCCGCGACGTGGAATCCGTGACCGTAGTTGTCGGCGGCGCTGGTGCTGAAGCTTTCGCTATAGACCACCCGCGACGCCTTCCGATCGGCGTTCTGCAAATCGGCAATGGTGGGTTTGACATAACTGTCGAGCACCGCCACGCCGATACCCGTCCCGTCCCAGCCATATGTGTGGGCGATATCGGCATTGACGGCCGTCATGGCGTAATTCAGCGAGCCGTGCACCGGCCGGTCCGGCGAGATGTATTCCACATCGGGATTGGCGGCAAGCTCCGCCAGGAAGGTGGCCGGCAGCGAGTAAGCTCCGCTCTGGATGAAGCCCATCTCGCGTTTGAGGGTGCCGCCGCCGTTGCGGATCCTTTGATGATTCGCCTCGGTTGGAGCAGCCTTGAAGCGGACGATCACGTCGACATTGCCGTTTGCGTCACGGACCTTCAGGTCGGGGGCGACTCTGGGGGTCTGCGCGGCAGCCAACCCTGCCGCCAGCAGCATGGATGCTAGAGCCAGAAAGGTTCTCATTGGATTCACCATTGATGCATCTGCATTCCCTTTCCGGCTACTTCTCCCCTTTCCCCGGGATGCTCGCCGCTCCGGGCGTCATGGTTGCCCACGCGGAGGAAGATGTCCAAACGACGCTGAAGCCCTGCGTGGTGCTCATAGTGACGGGCGTAGAGGCCGCGAAGGAGGCTACGTTGGTATCCGAGAAAAGCACGCTGGCGCCCCAAACCGAGGAGTCGCCCCAGGCTACCTGGTCGCCCCAGGCTACCTGATCGCCCCACGCCACCTGGTCGCCCCACGCCACCTGGTCGCCCCAGGCTACCTGGTTGGGATTCACGATGGTGACGGTGTCGGTGGAGGAGTTGAATACGGCGACCGGCGAAGGCGTGGTGCCGTTCGGCAGATTGGTATTGTTGATCGCCGCCAGGATATTGAGGTATCCGGCGCCCACCGTGAAGATGTCGTAGTAGGAGGTGTACTGGATGCCAGTGGTAGGATCGGTAGCCACGCTGGAGACCGGGAACGACTTATTGGCAGTCAGCATCAGCACGCCTTTGACCTGATCGGGCGTGATCGCCGGATTCTGCTGAATGAGCAGAGCGGCGGCGCCGGCCACCACCGGAGTGGCCATGCTGGTGCCGTTCAAGGTGAAGTATAACGCCGGGCCATTCGCGGGTCCGCCGTACGTCGCGGGACTCACCTGGTTGGTTGGATACTCCAGATCGAGCGTACTGCCGGGAACCCGCAAAGATGCGACGATGTTGCCGGGAGCCACCAGGTCGGGCTTCACGAAACTGTCCACCAGGGTGGGGCCCTTGGAGCTGTAGCTGGCGATGGTGTCGTCGGTCGGATCGGGGGTCCCGTTGGTTTTCATGGCGCCCACGGTAATGACCCATGGGTCGTTGCCGGGAGCGCTGATGGTGGCATAGCCATCGGTGTCGGCGCTGTTGTCGCGGCCGTCGTTTCCGGCGGCCACTACCACCACGATGCCTGCCTGATAAGCGGCTTCCACAGCCTGGCACAGGGGATCCTGCGCCCAGGATTCGTAAATATCGCGGCCTAACGACAGGTTGATGACGCGGATATTGTAAGTCTGCTGGAGTTCGATCGCTTCGTCGATACCGGCGATCACCCCGGCGTCGGTTCCGGAGCCGTTTTCGTCCAACACCCGCAGGTTGATCAGATTCGCCTGGGGGGCGATGCCGTGGTACAAGCCTCCGGAGTTGGTGCCGTTGCCGGCGATGATGCCGGCGACATGCGTGCCGTGGCCGTAGAAGTCGGTGGCGCCGGTGCCCACGAAATCCTGGCTATAGACCACGCGGCTGGCGGAAGAATTGGCGACGTTCAAGTCGGCATTGGTGACGTCGATGCCGCTATCGATCACCGCCACGCCGACGCCGGCGCCGGTCCATCCCAACTGGTTGGCCAGGGTCGAGCCTACCGTAGCGGTGGTGAGGTTCAGGTGGCGCACCACGGGCCGGTTGGGCGAGACATACTTGACGCCCGGCAGCTTGGCGATGAGGGGCACCATTTTGGCGGGCACGTTCAGCACCTGGATCTTGGGAAAGTGTTTGAACTGTTTTTGCGTGGCCGCGCCATTGCCTGCCAATGCGCCGAGCAGGGCGGCCGTGGGTGCACTGGAGAACTGCACCACGACCGTGATGGTGGCCGAAGAGTTAGTGGGTTTCAAATCGGGAGACACGTTTCCGGCGAATGCGGAAGCGGCCAGTAAGAGTGTACAAAGCAAAGTAAGTGAGCGTTTCATAGTGTCCTCGGGGAGACTAATGGCAAGTAGCTCTCCATGGGCTAAGCGGGTTGTTTACTTCGCATTGGCGGTATGACACGGGGACAGTTTGTCGCTGTGGGACAAAATGTCCAGCCGCCGCTTACTGAGGATTTGAAATGGGAGAGATGGCTGCCTGGGGGTTTCCCTGCAGGGAAGAGGAGAGCGCGGCCAGGTCGCCGGCGGTAGATCCGGCAAGCTCTTTGTGGGCCCGCTTGGTGAGATACATGCGGCGGTCCGCTCCCGCCAGCAGACCCTCGGCGTCCGTCCCGTTTTCGGGACAGAAGGCCGCGCCGACGCTGATGTTCAGCAGGCGCTCGCCACAGACTTTCCAGCCGGCGCCGACGGCAACCGCCTCGATCGCCTTGAGCTTTTCGGCAAGATCCGCGGGTTTAAAACCGGGGAACACCAGAACGAACTCGTCTCCTCCCATGCGCGCCACGTAGTCGGTATTCCGGCAGCATTCCTGTAAACCCGCGGCCACAAGTTGCAGGACTGTGTTGCCGATCAGATGGCCGAAGCGGTCATTGACCTGCTTGAATCCATCGAGGTCGCAAATCAAGACGGCCAGTTCCTCTCCGGTACGGCGGCAGCGGGCCAACTCGGCGTCCAGATGCAGAAACAGGGAGCCGGCATTGGGAAGCGAGGTCAAGCCGTCGATCGTGGCGGAAATGGTGGCCTCCTGGTAGTGCAGCGCGTTCTCGATGGTCAGCGAAAGTTTGGGTTTCAGCGCCAGTAAGACGCGCAAGTGATCTCTGGTGAAGGCATCCTTGGCGAGATGGTAGAGAGCCAGCACCCCCGTGAGGCCCACGGCGTTTTCCAGCGGGATGGCCAAAGCCGAGCGCAGCGTGCTGAACCTGCTGGGATCGTTGAGATAACCGAACTCGACGGAGGGGTTGCCGTTGACAATCGGCCGCGAGGTTTCCGCTACCCAGCCCGACAACCCTTGTCCGAGAGGAATCCGCAGGGCGGAGAACAGCCGGGAGTTTTCGCCGCTGACGTACTGCGGAATCAGCCGGCCTTCCTTATGAACATAAACCGCTATGGCATCGTAGGGGACCAGGCGGCGCAAGCGGCTGTCGAGGACGGATAGCGTTTCGTGCAGGTTGAGCGAGTTGCCCAGATCCTGAGTCAGTTCGTAGAGCGTCTGAGCTTCCTGGCGGGCGGCGGCGATGGAAACCAAAAACTCCGGTTGCTGCGTCTCGCTCATCCCAGCCTGAAGCCCGGCGTCGGGGGCGTGTCCGTTGCGGACGGCCGCGCCTTTGGACAGCCGGAAGTTTTGCGTGCCTTGGGCGCGCGCCAACTCTTCCCATTCGCGGTAATTTTCGTGCAGGAGCTTGACCACGCGCGGATCGTAGCTGATGCCGGCTTCGACTACGATGAACTCCATAGCGTCGTCGAGCGGCAGGGCGGGGCGGTACTGGCGGTCCGAAGCCAGCGCATCCAGGCAATCCACGGCAGCCAGGATGCGAGCTCCCAGAGGGATGTCCTCGCCCTTCAGCCCATCCGGATAACCGCTGCCGTTCCACTTCTCGTGATGCG
>Ga0181521_10000507_pt1 | contig 47501 bp, 49 predicted proteins | sample PEATcosm2014_Bin_32_FD_119764 | JGI IMG/M metagenome (GOLD analysis project Ga0181521, IMG submission 119764) | Peatland microbial communities from MTU Mesocosm Facility, Houghton, MI, USA - PEATcosm2014_Bin02_60_metaG | ecosystem: Environmental > Terrestrial > Soil > Wetlands > Peat | place... | reverse complement strand
GCCTGCCGAGGAATAAACGAATCACCATTCGGCGCAGCATCGTCCGTCCCGTCATGGCGGGCCCCCGGGTCAAGTGCCCGGGGGCAGGCTCCGGCCCGCCATCCACGACTTTGCGGCTCACATCAAGGAAAGTCGTGGATGGTCCGCCTTCGCGGACCATGACGAATTGGGCGCGGTCCGCACGTCAACTGACGCAGTTATTCCGCGGCGAGCCCTTAGCGGGCCAGTTCCCCCATGAACGCCCCCACCGCGCGGAACAGCCGCTCCGCCTCCGCCTCGGTGTATTTCTCCGTCGGCACCAGCCGAGCACTCCGCCAGCAGCGCCGCACCTGCTCCAGCGCCGACAGCAACCCCGCTTGCTCTGCCCCGATCGCGCCGCGCAGCAGCGCCATGACGCGCATCCAGTGCCGATCCTCGCCCGGCAAGTCGATGCCCAGCGACGTGCCTAGCCCCGCCAGCCCGCATTCCACGATCCGCATGCAGTGGAACGCCGCGGCGGTCGGGCGACGAAACGCCAGGCACAGCGCCGCCTCCTCGATATCGTATCCCGCCTCCGGGAAGGCGATTTCTACCGCGACCCCGAACGGCGCGGGATCGACCAAATGGCGCCACTGGGGAGGCAGCAGCGTCACCACCCGCATGACCGCCAACTCGTTGGGCAGTCGCGCCTCCAGCCGGGCCAGGGCCACGGCCAGCCGCCCTGGCCGGATGTGCCCCTCTTCCATCTGCTGCAACAGAGCCCAGGCCTCGGCCTCCGCCTGCGCGACCTCCAGCGTCTCCAGCGCCGGCTGCAACACCCGCAGATGCTCCAGGGTGGCGGCCAAAGGCGCCTCTCCCGCCGCGGCTTCCCGCGCGCCCCGCAACGCTGCGAGGGCGACAACGTAGGCTTCGGCCTTGGCGAGCAGACTATCGGCCGGTGCCTCATCGGCTTCCTCGGGCTCCGACAGCGGCAACTGAGGTGCCTGCCCGACCTCGGAGGCAGCCGCAGCATCGGCGGCGGCTAGCGTCCCCGGAGCCAACCGCTCGCGATACAGCAACCCCGCGGCCGCCTGCTCGTCCGGCTTGCGCCAGGTCTCGACCCCGTCTCGGTCGACATGGTGCCGCCAGATTTGCCCGCTCGCCTCCCCGGTCACCACCAGCAGATCGTCGCTGTCGCCGTCGCGCCACGCGTCGAGTATGGCCAGGTGCTCGTAGGTTTCGGCATAGCGCATCCAGCGTGCCTGATCCTCAGACGCCGTCCGGTCCGCCGCGGCTTCGTATGGCCCCACCGTCGCCGCGCCAGCATTCCCCCGCAATAGGAACAATTGCTGACCACCACGGCGGCGCGCCACGACCGCCAAGCCCTGCGGATCCAGCCGGGTTTCGTGGCGCACCAGGTTGTCCCGCGCCAGCACGGCCTGCACCGCAGCCTCATTTTCAGCCGATAACGCGAGTGGTGCGGCAAAGCGCGGGAAGGCGGCGGGCAGCACGAAAGGCACCGGGCCGTGCCAGCCAACTCCGCACCCCACCTCGCTGCCATCCTCTAAGCGGACATGCAGGATACTGTCGAGCCCCACCATGCTCTCGAACAGCGTCGGCTCGCGGGCGTCGATCATCCGCGCGTCCGGCCCGAACTGCGCGCTCAAGGCCGCCTGTTCGCCGGCAAAGTGCTCCGACGCATGGCGGCGGGTCGGCAGCGTGTCGGTGGTGCCGGCGACCTCGGCCAACCTGCCATCACGCAAGACGCGGTAAAGGCGCACCATCCGCGCCGGCCCGGTGAACTCCACCCGCGCGGGGTCGCCATACAGCGGCCCGTCCAGCGCACCGCGGCGGCGTTCCAACGTGCATTCGCGGATCAGGCCCGCCTCGTCGATCGTCTCCCGGATGATGAGCATGGCGAGCGCGAGGCGATCAGGCCCCCGCAACCGATGCCGTCCCAGCCATTGCGGCAGGTCGGCCTGACGCAATGGGCCAGGCTCGTCCGCGACCAGGTAAATCTGGGTCTCGTGACCGTCGGCCAGCATAGTAAGGCGGCAGACGACAAACTCCACCGGCTCCGGCGCCACCCCTTCGAGGGCCGCCAGGCGCGCCGCAAGCTGCGGGCCATCCCAGTCCTTACCTCGTCCGACCGTATCCATCGGCGTGATCCGGCAGCCTTTGCGAGAGGTTCAATCCGCCGGGCAAGCTCCCCGGCGCGCCCGTAGCCAGCAATCCCGAGGGCAGTCTGGCTAACACGCGACAGTTTCCGTATTCCTTTCACCGCACATACATGCGTAAAAAGAGACGAATCCAGTCATGTCACGCGACGCGCGCCCGACGAAGGAAAACGATACATTAACGCCTCGTCAACGGAATGCTGTGGCCTGTGTCACGAATTGATGAAAAATCGCCGGCGAGCTGGCGAGGGGATGCGGTCACATTCCTGCGAGCAGTCGCATCTTAATAGTGCGGCGGCCCCCCGCACCAGGAGATTATTGGGCGCCGGCCGCAGTGGGGGGCCTTTCGACAGTGCCTCCGTCCGTCTCGCGACGCCTGGGTGGGGCCCGCAGAGCGCGATCCACCCGTGCCGCGAGGTCGGCCATCCGGTATGGTTTGCGGATCATGTCTTCCCCCTCCAGACCGGGCCGATAGGCGCCGAGATCCGCATAACCGGTTGCATACAGGACGCGAGGGGCGCCGCCTATCTCGCGTGCTGCGTGCACGACATCGACACCACTCAACCCCGGCATGGCAACGTCGGCAAGCAGCAGATCAAACGGGGAGTTGCGCGATAACAAGTCGAGGGCGATGCTGCCGTTCTCGGCGGCGGTCACGCGATAGCCCAGTTCTTCGAGCATGGCGACCACCAGATCCCGTACGTCATCATCGTCGTCCACCACCAGGATGCTGGCGTGGCGGATCGGCGTTGGCGGGTCGGATTCTTCATCAGAGTCCGCTGGCGGAGCCGCCTCGGCGCGCGGCAGGTAGAGGGTGACGGTGGTGCCTTGGCCCGGCGCGCTGCGCAGTTTCACGGCACCGCCCGACTGGCGCACGAAGCCGTAGACCTGCGAAAGGCCCAGCCCGGTGCCCTTTCCCTGTTCCTTTGTGGTGAAGAACGGCTCGAACGCGCGTTCCTGCACTTCCGGCGTCATCCCGCTGCCAGTGTCGATGACGGCGATCGCAACGTAGCTGCCGGCCGCGAGGTCCTCGGCAAGCTCGAGCGGGACCGACGGCAGCGCGAAGCCGGTGATCGTCAGGGCACCCCCGTCCTGCATCGCATCGCGTGCATTGATGGCGAGGTTCAGCAACACGAGTTCCAATTGCGTCGGATCGACGAACGCCGGTGGCAGCACTTCGGCGAGCTGCGTCTTCAGCGTTACCGTCGCTCCGACCGCTCTGGTCAGCAGGTCGCCTATTTCGGCGACCAAGCGGTGCAGGTCGACCGGTTCCGGCGTTAGCCGCTGACGGCGCGAGAAGGCGAGCAATTGTTGCGTCAGCCGGGCACCGCGCTCGGCGGCCCGTCGCGCGTTATCAGCAAACCGCCGGATCTGCGGATCATCGGCCCGCTTGCCGATCATCTGCAGGCTGCCGAGCACGGCGGTCAGCAGATTGTTGAAGTCATGCGCGACGCCGCCGGTGAGCTGGCCGACCGCCTCCATCTTCTGTGCCTGGGCCAGCGCCGCCTCGGCCTTTTCACGTTCCAGCATCTCGCGCTGGAGCGAGGCAGTACGTTCACTGACCAAGCGCTCCAGCTCCTCGGTGCTGCGCGTCAAGGCCTCGCGTGCCCGCACCGCGTTGTCGATGTCGGTGCAACTGCCAAACCAGCGAACGATCTCGCCCGACAGGTCGTCGTGTACCGGCAGGGCCCGGCCGGTGAACCAGCGCCACGTGCCATCGGTTGTGTGCAATCGGAACTCCGACCGGAATGGTACGCCGGAGCGAACCGCCGCCCGCCATTCGTCTACCGTGCGGTCAAAATCATCCGGGTGCAGCAGATGGTCCCAGACGAACGGCTCGGCGGATGCTTGCGACTGAAGTTTACGCACCGATGGGGTGGTGCCGGTGACCTCCAGCCAGCGTGCATTGAAAAACTCCGGTCTGCCGCCCGCGTCGGCCGACCAGATCGGTTGCGGCATGCCATCCACGATGGCGCGGAATTTCGCCTCACTCGCTCGCAGGGCTGCCGCGTGGCGGTCGCGCTCCGCCAGCAACGCGGCTGTCTCACGTTGCCGGTGGCGCGCCCGCAGCGCGGCGCCGACCGCGCTGACCAGGCTGACCGGGTGCAGTGGCCGTTCCAGCACGGTGACATTCCCCAACGTAGCCGCGAGTCGTGTCGGATGATGCGGATCCACCCGAGCCGTGTGATCGCGAAAGGTGAGCAAGATGAATGGGAAATCCGACCATGGCGGCTGTTCGGCGATCCACCGCCGCAGTAGGGGCGTATCGCGAGATAACGCCTCCTGTGCGACCAGCGCCGCCCCGACGTCGGGTTCGTCCAGCCGCTGCACCAACGCGGCGAGATCCACACATGGTGCCGCGTTGAGGCCGACCTCCCCGAGCAATCTGCCGATCACCGTGGCGTCGCGCCCGCTTGGGGCCAGGACCAGGACCGGGCCAGGGACACGAAAGTCAGCGTTTTGCATCGGGCCGGCTATCCAGCAACGCGTTCGAAGTGCCAACGAAACTCGGCACGCCGGTCAGCACGCCGCGGAAGTCGTGCAACGGCTCACCCACCCGGATGCCACGCGAATCCATACGGTACTCGCGGATCGTCGATTCATGGCCACTGGTGCGCTTCTTCATCACCGAGATTGCCCGGCGGATCTGTCCTCCCGCTTCGAAGAAGCGCAGCAACAGCACGGTGTCGCTAACATAGGTCAGGTCCACGCTGGTCTGCATCGGCCCGACCAGGCCGTGCTGCGCCAGCACCATCAGCGTCACAACGCCATGCTGGTTGAGGTAACTCAGCAATTCGTGGATCTGCAGGACAAGGAAGGCCTCGTCGAGCATCGCGCTCTGGTAGCCATTCAGGCTATCAAGCACGACGACCGACGCACCCACCTGCTCGACGTGCCGCCGCACCAGGCTCACCACTTCGCCCGGCGGAAACTCCGCCGGGTCCACCTGCGCGAGGGCCAGATGGGCAGTCTGCAAATGCGGCGCCAGATCCATCCCCATGCCGGCGGCACGGCGCAGCAGCACATGGCGCACTTCGTCGAAACTCACCATCAGCACCTTCTCGCCGGCGGCCAATGCGCTGGTGACGAATCGCAGGGCGAGCGAGGACTTGCCGGCTCCCGAGGGTCCCAACAACAGCGTGCCGGTGCCCCGGTCGAGGCCGCCGCCGATCAACGCGTCGAGTTCCTGGACGCCGCTGGCGAGCATCGGTCCGAGCGGCCGTTGCTCGCGATGCTCGGCAGCGACGAGGCGCGGGAACAGCATGATTCCGCCCTTGCGGATGACGAGGTCGTGGTAGCCGCCGCGAAATTCCCGACCACGCATCTTGTACACGCGCAATCGCCGCCGCTCGGCGCCGAATTGCGGCGCCACCTGTTCCAGCCGGATCACGCCGTGCGCGATGCTGTGCAACGCGAGGTTGTCCTGGTACTCGGTCAGATCGTCGAGCAATAGCGCGGTTGCGCCATTGCGGGAGAGGTAGTGTTTGAGCGCCATTACCTGGCGCCGATAACGCAAGCCGCTCTGAGCCAGCAGACGGATGTCGGCCAGGCTGTCGAACACCACACGCGTGGGACGCACGCGCTCGAGTTCGGCCATGACCATCCTCACCGTTTCCCCGAGCTCGAGGTCCGCGGTGTAGATCACGCTTTGCTCTTGCGCGGGATCGAGACTGAGCTCGGGCGGTACGAACTCGTAGATGTCGATGCCGTCGAGCGACCAGCCATGGCTGGCCGCGGCAGCCAGCAGTTCGTTGCGACTCTCGGACAATGTGATGTAAAGGCCGCGTTCACCACGCGTGTTGCCATCGCGCAGGAACTGCAAGGCAAGAGTGGTCTTGCCGGTGCCCGGCTGCCCTTCGATCAGATGGATGTGCGATTCGGCATAGCCGCCGCCGAGGACGTCGTCGAAGCCATCCACGCCAGTCGGCAACATGCCGGCGACCGCCTGCGGTCCTGTCGCCGTAACGCTCATAGCCACTCCCGCCGAAGATGTTGCACGGCGGCATCTATCGGTGAATGAACGCGTGCTACGCAAGAGTGCAAGGCAACAACTGACGTTGAGGGCTGCCAGGCCCCCACGTCACAACGTTGTGAGTGCTATCGCGGCCGGTCGCCAACCAGCGTGATCCGATGCATCACGCGCTTGTGGCCGTGATAGTCATTCATCGCGTAATGCTGGGCGCAACGATTGTCCCAGATCGCCAACGACCCAGGCTCCCAGCGGAAGCGGCAGGTGAACTCGGGACGGATCTGGTGGCGGAACAGGAACCCCAGCAGCGGCATGCTCTCTTCCTCGGTCATGCCGGCGAATCCCACGGTGTGCGCGACGTTGACGTAGAGTGCCTTGCGCCCGGTCTCCGGATGCGTGCGCACCGCCGGGTGCTCGGCGATCAATACCTTGCGCGGCTCCGCCGTGCCGTCGGTGCGGATGCGATCCTCGCGCGTGCGGCTGGCATCCGCCTTGGTCGAGCTCGAAATGCCGCGCAGGCTGCACAGCAACTGCTGCATGCGTTCCGACAGGCTTTCGTAGGCAAGATACTGGTTGGCAAACAATGTATCGCCACCCACGGGCGGCACCTCGCGCGCGACCAGCAGAGTCGCCATGGGCGGCTCCTGGAGATAGGTCGTATCGGAGTGCCAGACGCCACCGAAATTCACCGTTTCGTCGGGCAGTTTGGTGACGGCGATGACTTCCGGATAGCCGTCGAGCCCCTTCACGAAGGGATACTCGTTCGGCGTGCCGAAGCGTTTCGCCAGGGCGAGGAGGCGCCCCGGCGGCAGGTCCTGATCGTGGAAGAAGATGACCAGACGATCGAGCAGGGCCTGGCGCAACGCAGCGACCATGCCGTCCGACAGATCCGCGGCCAGATCCACCCCGCGGATCTCCGCGCCGAGTGCGCCGGCGAGCGGGCGAAGCTCGAAGGGGGCGTTCCGCATGGCCATACTCCCTGGCGTTGTCGATGGCGCAGTCTATCGCAGCGGGGGGCGTTGGCGAGTGCGGTCGCCAAGAATCTCCTCCTCCCCATTAGGACTTGATCCGCGAAGCGGATCAAGGTTTGGGGAGGCGGAGTCAGGATTCGGCAACACGGTCGTTGCTCGCCCGCTTATGCCGGCCTACCGTCACGCCCGGTAGGACTCGGTGCGAAGTCCATCGGGAGGGCAATCGATCATGAGACTGTGGAGACTGGCCGCGGCCATCGCGCTGGCGGCTGCGGCGCCGGCCGGCGCAATCGCCCAGACCGTGAAGGTCGGCATCATCAATACCTCGTCCGGTCCGATGGCCGGCGTGGGCGAGCAATTGGACCGCGGCATCCGGCTCTACATGAAAGAGCATGAGAAGGACCTGCCGGCGGGTGTGAAGCTGGAGTTGATCCGCCGCGACGATACCGGCCCCAACCCGGAGGTCGCCAAGCGACTGGCGCAGGAGCTGATCACCCGAGACCACGTGCAGCTTCTCGCCGGAGCGATTTTCACGCCGAATGCGCTGGCGGTAGCGCCGCTGGCGACAGAGGCCAAGGTGCCGTTCATCATCATGAATGCGGGCACGGCGATGATCACCACCAAGTCGCCGTATATTGCGCGCGTGTCCTTCACGCTGTGGCAGTCGAGCTACCCGCTCGGCGCATGGGCGGCGAAGCACGGAATCAAAACCGCTTATTCGGTCGTCTCGGATTACGGCCCGGGCATTGATGCCGAACAGGCGTTCACCAAGGGCTTTACCGACAATGGTGGGCAGATGGCCGGCTCGGTGCGCATCCCGGTGGCCAACCCGGATTTCGTGCCATTTCTGCAACGGGCCAAGGACGCCAAGCCGGATGCGGTGTTCTCGTTCGTTCCCGCCGGCAAGGAAGCGACGGCGCTGATGAAGACGTTCGGCGATCTGGGACTGGGCCAGGCCGGCATCAAGCTGATCGGTCCGGGCGACATCACCACGGATGAAGAGCTGCAGAACATGGGCGATGTGGCCTTGGGGGTAGTGACGATGTTCCACTATTCCGCGGCGGCGACGCGACCGGCCAACCTGGTTTTCGTCAAGGCCTACAAGGCAGAATATGGACCGACGCAGGAGCCGAGCTTCGAGGTTGTCGGCGGCTATGACGGCATGGCGGCGATCTTCCATGTCATCGAAGAGCAGAAGGGCAAGATCGACCCGGACCAGACGATGGCGCTGCTGAAGGGATGGAAGGACGACAACAGCCCGCGTGGACCGATCTACATCGATCCGGAGACGCGCGACATCGTGCAGAACGAATACCTGCGGCGGGTCGAGAAGGTGAATGGCCAGCTTGCGAACGTAGAGATCGAGACCCTCCCGATGGTCAAGGACCCCTGGAAGGAACTCAATCACCAGAAATAGAGAAGGCCTCACCTGCCTTCGGCGGGGCCGAACCGCGAAGCGGATCGACGCGGCGTGAAGCGCGGCAGGTGAGGGGCGACGGCACCCACGGTAGTTTCTCTTCTGGCGGTTAAGCATGGTTGGTAGCGTCGAGTTACATCCTTACCCGCCGCTTCGCGGCATCCTCTCCCGCGAAGCGGGGAAGGGTTAATCAATGCTCGACGCCACCGTCAGTATTCTGTTCCTCGGCTTGGCCTACGCGATGATCCTGTACATCATCTCCGTCGGCCTCTCCGTGACAATGGGGCTGATGGGCTTCGTCAATCTGGCGCACGGTGCGTTCGCGATGGCCGGGGGCTACATTACCGTCACAATGATGAACCGCTACGGCGTTCCGTTCGGCGCCGCGTTATTGCTCGCGTTCATCCTTGTGGCGTTGCTGAGCGTAGTGCTCGAACGCACGCTCTATGCGCGGCTCTACGGCGCCGGCGAACTAGAGCAGGTGTTGTTCACCATCGGATTGGTGTTCATGTCCGTTGCCGTGGTGCGCAAGCTCTGGGGACCGTTGCCGCAACCAATTGCCTTGCCTGCCGTGCTGAGCGGCCAGATCGATCTCGGCTTCCGCACGTTCCCCACTTATCGTTCATTTCTGATCGCGTTCAGCCTGCTGCTGACTCTCCTGTTATGGCTCGGCATCGAGCGCACCAATTTCGGTGCCAGGCTGCGCGCGTCGGTCGACAACCGTCGCATGGCGGAATCGCTCGGCATCAACACCCGCCGACTGTTCACGCTGAGCTTCGCGCTGGGTTCCGGCTTGGCAGCATTGGGAGGCGGCCTCGGCGCCGACATCCTGGCGATATACCCGGGCTATGCGATGGAGTACCTGGTGTACTTCCTGATGGTTGTCGCTGTCGGCGGGCTCGGCTCGATCCGCGGACCGTTTGTTGCCGCGCTGCTGCTCGGGATCGGCGATACCGCGTGCAAATACCTAGTGCCCGAACTCGGCGCGTTCTTCATCTATCTCGCGATGATTGGCCTGCTGCTGTGGCGGCCGGCCGGCCTGTTCGGGCGGGCGTGAATGGCGGGCGACTCGGCGGTTGAGCACTTCATCCGAGCCCACCGTCTGCGGCTGATCGAGCTGTTGCCGTGGGCGCTGGCCGTCCTCGGGTACTTCGAGTTCGAAGACTACCTGCCGCTGGGCAGCCAGATACTCATCATGATCCTGTTCGCATTGTCGCTCGACCTGGTGCTGGGCTACGCCGGCATCGTCACGTTGGGCCATGCGGCGTTTTTCGGCGTGGGCGCCTATGCCGCCGGCATTTACTCGGTGCATGCCAGCGGAGAACCGTTGTCCGGCCTGCTGGTCGGCGGGCTCGCCGCCGCCGCCGTCGGTCTGGTATCCGGCGCGGTCATCCTGCGCACCAAGGGACTTACCTTGCTGATGCTGACGCTGGCGGTAGCGTCGTTGCTGTCGGCAGCAGCCAATGATGCGGGATTCATCACCGGCGGCAATGACGGACTGCAAGGCGTGGCGATCGACCCGATTCTCGGCGCGTTCAGCTTCGACCTGTTCGGACGCGTCGCCTACCTGTATTGCTTGGTCGTGCTGTTCGTGGCGTGGCTGTTCGTGCGTCGCCTGGTGCATTCGCCGTTCGGCCGCTCGCTGGTTGGCATCCGCGAGAACGTCGTGCGCATGCACGCCATCGGCGCGCCGGTCCGTCGCCGGCTGCTGACAGTCTACACGATCTCCGCCGGGCTCGCCGGGATCGCGGGTGCATTGCTCACACAGACCACGCAATTCGTCGGGCTGACGGTGCTGAGTTTCGAACGTTCCGGCGCGATCGTCATCATACTGGTGCTGGGCGGCGCCGGCCGGTTGTACGGCGCATTCGTCGGCGCCACGCTTTACATGATCGCGCAAGACCAGCTTGCCGAGATGGACCCGATCTTCTGGGATTTCTGGATCGGCCTGTTGCTGGTGCTGATCGTGTTATTCGCGCGCGGTGGGGTACTCGGTCTGGCCGACCAGGTGCGGCTTGTCATCCGACGGAACCGATGACAGCGGCGCTGGAAACCAAAGGCCTGGCCAAGCAGTTTGGCGCGCTCGTCGTGGCCAACAACATCGACTTCCAGCTTGAGCCCGGTGCACGCCACGCACTGATTGGCCCGAACGGCGCCGGCAAGACCACGTTCGTCAACCTGATCACCGGCCGGCTGTCGCCATCGGCAGGACGCATCCTGTTGAACGGCGCCGACATCACCGCGCTGCGGCAGGAGGAGCGCGTGCGGCGCGGACTGGGACGAACGTTCCAGATCAACACGTTGTTCAAGGGCCTGTCCGTGCTGGAGAACGTCTGCCTCGCGGTGAGCGAGCATGCGGGAACCGGCGGCCAGAAGTTTGGTCTGGTTGGTGCTCAGCGAGCGGTTGTGGAGCGATCGTTCGTGCTATTGGAACGAATGGGTCTCGCTGACGACGCCGGTCGGCTGGTGAAGGAGCTGCCGTATGGCAAGCAGCGTCTGGTCGAAATCGCCATCGCCTTGGGCCTCGACCCCAGCGTGCTGTTGCTCGACGAGCCGGCCGCCGGCGTGCCTTCCGCCGAGAACCGCATTATCCTCGATGTGATCGCGCAACTGCCGGCGTCGGTCGCGGTGCTCATCATCGAACATGACATGGAGCTGGTGTTCCGGTTCGCCCAGCGGATTACCGTATTGGTGCAGGGCGCCATCCTGATGGAAGGCACACAAGCCGAGATCGCGGCCGATGCGCGCGTGCGAGAGGTGTATCTTGGCGAGCGCCAGCATGACTGACTGCCTGACCCTGTGCGACGTTTCGGCAGGCTACGGCGAGACCGTTGTGCTTGACGGTGTCTCGCTGGCGCTGGCGGAAGGCGGCACACTGTCGGTCTTGGGCCGCAACGGTGTCGGCAAAACCACGCTGCTGGCTTCGGTGCTTGGCCACACCACGTTGCACGCGGGGGTGATCGCGTTCGGCGGACGACCCATTGCAGGGATGCGGCCGTTCCGCCGAGCCCGGCTCGGCATCGGCTACGTGCCGCAGGAGCGCGAGATTTTTCCTTCATTGGACGTTGAGGAGAACCTGACGGTGGCCGCGCGACCCGTTCGTGGCGGCGGCTGGACGCTTGAGCGGGTCTATGCGCTGTTCCCGCGTCTCGCCGAGCGCCGCCGCAGCATGGGCGACCAACTCTCGGGCGGCGAGCAGCAGATGTTGGCGGTCGGCCGCGCGTTGATGCTCAATCCGTCGTTGCTGCTGCTGGATGAGCCGCTGGAAGGACTGGCGCCGGTGATGGTGGACCGGTTGCTGGACGCGTTGCTGCGGCTGCGCGCTGAGGATGGCCTCGCCATGATCCTGGTAGAACAACACGCGCGGCTGGCGTTGGAGTTTTCGGCGCGTGCGGTGATCATGGATCGCGGCAAGATTGTGTATGACGAAAACTCGCGCGCGTTGCTGGATGATCCACGGTTGCTGGCAGGGCTGATCGGGGTCGCGGGTTAGAGGAGGGCGGGACAACAACAGACCTTGCCTATCCGGTTGTGCCACACAGCCGCAGCATCTGGTGTGACAAATCTGTCGAGCGGGCGGCGCTCCACCAGCAGTAGTAGTGGTCGTGTGCGACAACCGGATAGGCAGGCAACAGACCAAGCAATGACGGGCAAGATTGGCATCTGCCGATCCTGCGGCCTAGCATGGCACCCCAAGCGTCCAGGGGAGCGGAGCAATGGCGATCATCGTCGGCGAGGGTGAGTTCCGCTACGAGGTCATCGAAAACTGGGGCACATTGCCGGACGGCTGGCGTTACGGCGAGGTCGCCGCGGTCGGGGTGGACAGCAAGGACAACGTCTACGTTTTCGCTCGCGCCGAGCACCCGATGCTGGTGTTCGACCGCGCCGGCAATTTCCTGCGCTCATGGGGCGAGGGCCTGTTCCGCCGCCCACACGGTGTGCACATCGCCGACGACGACACGATCTATTGCACCGATGACGGCGACCACACGGTGCGCCGCATGACTCCGGAAGGCAGGATGCTGTTGGAGATCGGCGTGCCGGGCGAGCCGGCGTCCTATATGAGCGGCGATCCGCTGAACCGCTGCACCCACACCGCGCTGTCGCCGGACGGCGACATCTACGTGGCAGACGGCTACGGCAATGCGCGCGTGCACAAATACGCGCCGAACGGGAAATTGCGGTTCTCGTGGGGCGAGTCGGGCACCGACCCGGGAAAATTCAACATCGTGCACAATATCTGCTGCGATGCCGACGGCTGGGTCTATGTCGCCGACCGTGAGAACCACCGCGTGCAAGTGTTCGACGGCAAAGGCGCTTACCATGCACAATGGGTCAATATGCATCGTCCGTGCGGACTGTGCATGACACGCGGGCGCAATCCACTGGCCTATATCGGCGAGAGCGGACCTGGCTTGGCGATCAACATGCGCGTGCCTGGTATCGGCCCGCGCGTGAGCATCGTGACGCATGAAGGCAAGCCACTCGCGCGCCTGGGTGACGCGACTCGTGATCGACCGAGCCAGTTCGTCGCGCCGCACGGTGTGGCAATCGATTCGCGCGGCGACATTTATGTCGGCGAGGTGTCGCGCACCGCCATGTCGAACCGCGGCACTCCGATCCCACCCTCGCAGGACGTCAGGTGCCTGCAGAAACTGGTGAAGCTCGCATAACGGGCGCCTCGTCGGACGCGAGGGTGCGGCCGCAGCGCCGCGCTATGGCGGCCGCGCGACGGCGAGGCGGAGGAGGTCATGGCGTTCGTCTCCACTGCACTCGCCGTGCTGGCCACCTCTCACAAGCAGTTGCTACGGAGACCCGGCCGCGCAACGCTTCGTGTCGTGGCCGGCCGGCAAGCGCGCGTGCCAGTTCGAGCAGTCCTTCGCTATGCCGGTTTGCGGTCACGTTCACACGATAAGCGAATGGATCCGATCCATGACGACACCGCGTTCCGCTTCGGCAAGGACCTGCTGCGGCGTGACGAAGGGGCGCGCCGTGGGCTGAGTTGGCCCCGGAGCCGAACCGGTTCGACGCCTCCGCTCCCCGCCACCATGCGTCGAAGACGCCCTCGCCCCCGGTTGATCTTTCCGCGTCCCGCAGGGATTGTCGCGCCCATGCCCATCCTCACCGGTCATGCGCGAGTCGCCGGCATCATCGGCTGGCCCGTCGCGCACTCCCGCTCGCCGCGCCTGCACGGCTTCTGGCTGGACCGCCACGCCATCGACGGCGCTTACGTGCCCCTGGCGATCCGCCCGGAAGACTTTCCTGCCGCCGTGCGCGGCCTGCTGGCCGCCGGTTTCGCCGGCGCCAACGTCACCATCCCGCACAAACGCTCCGCGTTCGCGCTGTGCGACAGCGTGGACCCCAGCGCGCAACGCGCCGGCGCGGTCAACACGCTGGTGTTTCGCGGCGGCAAAATCGAGGGCAGCAACACCGACGGCTGGGGCTTCCTGGCCAATCTCCGCGCCCACGGCGTCGATCCGGCCGCGGGCCCCGCGCTGGTCCTCGGCGCGGGGGGAGCAGCCCGGGCGGTGGCCGCGGCCCTGCTGGACACCGGCATCCGCGTCACTATCGCCAACCGCACCCCAGAGCATGCCGAGGCCCTGGCGCGCGACCTCCCCAACCTGCGCGTCCTCCCCTGGGGAAGCCGTAGCGACGCGCTCCCCGACCACGCGCTGCTGGTCAACACGACCTCGCTGGGCATGCAGCACCATCCGCGGCTGCAACTCGACCTGTCCCGCGCCGCGCCCGACCTGGCCGTCGCCGACGTCGTTTACGTGCCGCTGGAAACTCCCCTGCTCGCCGCCGCCACGGCGCATGGCCTGCGCGCCGTGGAGGGCCTCGGAATGCTGCTGTATCAGGCGGTTCCCGGCTTCCGCGCCTGGTTCGGCGTAGAGCCGCAGGTGGACGCGGCGTTGCGCCGCTTCGTCGCGGCGGACCTGCTGCCGGAATGAAGATCATCGGCCTGACCGGCGGCATCGGCATGGGGAAATCCACCGCGGCGACCGCGTTTCGCCGCGCGCGCGTCCCGGTGTTCGACGCCGACGCCTCGGTCCATCGGCTGCAGGCGCGCGGTGGCCGTGCCGTTCGGGCGATCGAGGCGGCGTTCCCCGGCACTACCCGGCACGGCACGGTGGACCGTCCTGCTCTGCGCCGTGCGGTACTCGGCAAGCCGCAGGCGCTGGCCCGGCTGGAGGCGATCCTCCACCCCATGGTCCGCCAGGAGGAACGCGCCTTCATCGCCCGAGCCCGCCGGGCCGGCAACCGCCTGGTGGTGCTTGACATCCCACTGCTATTCGAGACTGGCGGACGCAAGGTGGACCGCGTCGTCGTGGTATCAGCCCCTCGCGCGGTGCAGATGCACCGCGTGCGGCTGCGCCGGAAAATGAGTGCCGCCGACATCGCAGCGGTCATCGCGCGGCAGATGCCGGACGCGGAAAAGCGCCGCCGCGCCGACGTGGTGGTCCGCACCGGCCTGTCGCGGTTTCACGCCCTGCGCGCTTTACGACGCCTTATCAAGGAGTTACGCGATGAGTGACGAACCTCGTCATGGCAGCCGCAGTCCCATCATGCGCGCGGTCGGTGGGTGCTCCAAGGGACGTGATGGGTGGCGGGCCGCTGCCCGATTCGGGGCGGTTGCCCGGAGGAACCGCCATAACGGTGTGCCGCCGGCGGTGTGCCGTGCGCAAGGGCGGTGGGCATGACCCGGGCCGTTTTGTTCGATACGGAAACTACCGGCCTGGAATGGGTGCAGGGCCATCGTGTGATCGAGGTCGCGGCGCTGGAACTGGTCAACGACCTGCCGACCGGTCGCCATTTCCATGCCCTGATGGACCCCGAGCGCGACATCCCGGACGACGCCACCCGCATCCACGGCATCACCGCCAGCCACGTGGTGGGGAAGCCGCGTTTCGCAGCGCTCGCCGACGACCTGCTGGGGTTCTTCGGCGACGGTAAGCTGATTGCACATAACGCGCCGTTCGATTTCGGCTTCCTGAATGCCGAACTGGCCAGGCTCGGCCTACCGCCACTCCCCGCCACGCGCATGATCGACACGCTGGCTCTGGCCAAGACGCGGTTTCCCGGCATGCCGAACAGCTTGGACGCGCTGTGCCGGCGCTTCGCCATCGACCTCTCGGCCCGCACTACCCACAACGCCCTGCTCGACTGCCGCCTGCTGGCCGAGGTCTATGTCGAGCTGACCGGCGGCCGACAGCGCGGCCTGTCGCTGGCGACGGCGAAGACGCCGGCTGCCGTGGCGGTCTACGCCCACACCGGACCGCGTGCGCCGCGACCGATCATACCCAGCGAAGCCGAACTGACGGCCCACACCGCCTTGCTCGGCCGTCTGAAGGATCCGGTGTGGCTGGCTCCGTGACCGCGACGGTCAGGCGATCAGGCCGTCACCGCCGGCTGCGCCTGAGCCTGCGCGCGCCGCGCTTGCCATAGCGCGACGAAGTCTATCGGCTGCAGCAGCACCGGCGGGAAGCCGCCGTCGCGGGTTACATCCGCCAGGATGTTGCGGGCGAAGGGGAACAGGATGCGCGGGCACTCGACCAGCAGCACCGGTTCGATGGCATTGTCTGGCAAACCGGTCAAAGTGAACACGCCGGCATAGGTCAGTTCGGCAACGAACACCGTCGGCGGCACTGCGGCAGCTTGGCCGTTGCCCTGACCACCTCCGGCCTCATGCGCCTCGGCTCGGATCATTAGCGAGACCTCGAAGACGCTTTGCCCCTCCTGCACGCGGCGGGCCTGGACGTCGAGGTTGATGTTGACCTGGGGTTGCGCTCGCAGTTGGGTGAAGATCTGCGGCGCCGCTGGAACCTCGAACGACAAGTCTTTGACATATTGGATGTTCACGACCAGCGGCTGCTGCGGAGCCTGGCCACCCGGCTGCGGGGAAGGGGTCGTCTCAGACATTACGCTCTCCATATGGGTGGGCACGCCGGGAAGGCGCTTCAATCGGTGGCCGGGTAGCACGAATGGCCCCACCACGCCATCGTGACTTTGCGCCTGAACTCAGGCACGCCAGACGACCTGCGCGGGTGGCGGCGCGTAGGGGTCGCAGCGAAGCCACGTTCCGTTCATCACGCTCTGACCTGTCAGGCACAGAATAAAGCCCCAGTGTGAGACCACAACCGTGTCAGACCAGTCCGGCAGCGCCGCGAGTTCGGCCCGGAACAGCGCGGCGCGAGCCTGCACTGCCTCGGCCGGCTCCTCGATCGCCGGCCACCATATTTCGTCCAGCTCGGAAAAATCGTGCTCTGGCCACGCGCGCTCCAACTCGGTGCGCGGCGTGCCAATGTCGCAGGCGAAAGCATACCGTTCACGCACGATTGGATTGACCACGACCGGCACCCGGAGCGCGCGCGCCAGCGGTGCGGCGGTCTGAAGTGCGCGGGTGTATGGGGACGTGATGATCCGCGAAATCGACTGTTCGGCGAGCACACACGCCGCATCGACCGCCTGGACATGGCCGAGCTCGGTCAGTCTCGGGTCGACGATCCCAGGATCGCGCCGCGTAGCAGAGAAATGCAGGTTGAACTCACTCTGCCCATGGCGCAGCAGGATCATGCCGCCGCCATACAGGCCGATCCTTCGGCCCGCAACCCGGGAAGCCACCGGTTTCGTTTGTCTCGCGGCCTCTGCGCGCCTATCTGTCAGGTTGAGGAGAGCAGCAATATGGGTGCAAGCGGCGGATTTCCACTCGATCTGGTTCTGTTCGGGATGATCGCGGCGTTCCTTGTGCTCCGCTTGCGCAGCATCCTTGGCCGGCGCACCGGGTTTGAGCGACCACCCCAAGCCAATGCACCGGCGCCTGGACCGGGAGTGGCTCCAGGTCCGGTGATCGAGGGCCGGGCCGAAACGCCTGCCGCGACATCCAGCCGTCCACTTCCAGAGCCCGCAAGTCCCCTCGGGCAGTCCTTGGCGCGCATGTCTGCCATCGACCCGACATTTGACATCGCCCGGTTCCTGGATGGGGCAGAAAAGGCGTTCAGGATTATCGTCGGCGCCTTCGCCAGCGGCGATCGGACCGCGCTGCGGTCACTGCTGTCCGATGACACCTATCGCGCGTTCGCACAGGCGATTGAAGCCCGCGAGGCGGCCGGCCATGTGCAGGTGAGTGAGGTTCGTCGCATGGAAACCGTGGCGATCGAGGAGGCCGAACTTCGCGGCAACGTCGCCGTCGTGACCGTACGGTTTGTGTCCGACCAGGTCAGCTTGACGAGCGACAAAGACGGGCACCCGGTTGCCGGAACCGACGCGGTGACCGAAATCACCGATCTCTGGACTTTCGAGCGAGATCTGGCGACGCACGATCCAACTTGGCGCCTCGTTGCCGCTCGCAGCGCCTGATCCGCTCGCCGCATCAAAGGATTTTCATGACCCTCGTCAAACCACCTGTCGGAAAGCCTCGTGTCGGCCTGTTTGTAACGTGCCTGGTCGATCTTCACCGTCCTAGCATCGCGTTTGCCGCAATTCGTCTCCTGGAGGAGGCTGGGTGCCAAGTGGAGATCCCACGCGCTCAGACCTGCTGCGGGCAGCCGGCATACAATGCAGGGGACAGTGTCACCGCGCGCGATCTGGCGCGGGGCATCCTGGATGCGTTCAGCGGCTACGACTACGTGGTAGTACCCTCCGGGTCATGTGGCGGGATGCTGAAGCAACACCTGCCGCACCTCTTTGACGAAGATCCCAATCTCCGCGCGCGCGCCGACGCGTTAGCAGCGCGGACCTTCGAGCTGGTCAGTTTTCTGACCGACGTGCTGGGGGTAGAGCAGCCTAGGGCGCGATATAGCGGCGGGCCCGTGACCTATCACGACAGTTGCTCCGGGCTGCGCGAACTCGGCATCAAACAGCAGCCTCGGCAGCTATTGCGCGCGATGGGCGTCGAGATTGTCGAAATGGCGGACCCGGAAATCTGCTGTGGATTCGGAGGCACGTTTTGCGTCAAGTATCCGGAGATTTCGGTGCGGATGGCCTCCGACAAGGTACGCGACAGTTTCGCTACCGGCGCCCAGACGGTCCTCGCGGGTGATCTCGGTTGCCTGCTCAATCTGGCCGGCCGCCTCACGCGGGAGGCGCACGACATCAAGGTACGCCATGTGGCCGAAGTGCTGGCCGGCATGACAGGCGCAGTGCCGCCGATCGGGCAAGGCTCGTCCTAGAAAAAGCAGAAGGCCTCATTTGACCTGAGGGCGACCGCATCCACCGACTGGCCAAATGGGGAATCGCGGTGGACGAAGGGGGCCTACCTCATTCTGGCAGTCCGGCGCGGCGCAGCCCATCGGCATAGAGGGCAACGTCTTGGTCCCGCACCATGGGAGATCGCGCGGTCGCATCTCTGATGCAGAAGTCCGGTTCCAGCGTCAGCAAACGCCCGCGCACCTCGGCTGCCTCCTGTTCGCGCCCAAGATGGCCAAGAGCGGCGAGTTGCGCCTTGAGAGAGGACGAGAAGCCGGGATTTAGCACGATCGCCCGCCGACCCGCGGTTATCGCCGCTTCGTATTCCCGCAGCAGCAACTTCGGCATGATCTGCGCCGTGTCGAAGAAGAACCCATGTGGGTCATGGGGTGACAGCCGTTGAGCCTGGTGGATCCGCCGCGTCGCTTCTGCGTGGTCACCAAGATAACTGTGTGCTAGGCCCGAAAAGCACCAGGCGAGCGCCAGATTCGGATTAAGGGCGATAGCGCGTTCATGGAGCGCCCGTGCCTCTTCGGGACGCTTACCAAGAAAGCCTCGGACATGCCCCGCAAGGGTCATCGCCCGAGCGTCTCCAACATCCAGCCTTACCGCGCGTTCTGCCAGCTCGGCCGCGCGCGCAGTCGCAGCGCTCGCGTCGGGTGCCCAACCTTGGCCGACCAGGATCAAATGCCAATATGCCAGCCAAGCGTGCGCGCTGGCGTTGCCAGGGTCGAGTGCCAGCGACGCTTCCAGAAGGTCACCCGCGTCACGGAATCCTTTCTGTTCCAGTCGATATATTGACGGAATCGCTCCTAGCATCAGTTCCATCGCATCCGGATCCGCGCGCCGTCCGGCACGCGCCCGCTCTCCTTCCCATAACAGCAGCGCCATATCGATCTGAGCCACGGTTTCGGCGGCGATATCGTCTTGCAGGGCAAAAAGGTCTGACACGCCTCGATCAAAGCGGCGCGCCCAAACAACCGTTCCACCGGTCCGGACGTCGCTGAGACGCACTATAATGCGAATCCGGCCGCCATTGCGCTGTATCGTGCCGTCCAAAAGAAAATCCAGATCGGGTGGCGGCAGACGCGGCCAGTCCTGTCGGTCCTCACCTATGATGTCAGCCGAGGTGACGTTTGCGACGCAGGTGATCCAGCGGAATTGGGCAAGGGCGGTGGTAATCTCCTCCACCAATGCGAGTGCCAACTCGTTGTCTGCCCCGGGTTCAACCCGGCGTAGCGGCATTACCCCAAGGCGCACCCCACGGCCGATACCATTGGACCTGGAACTAGCGTCGCGCAATCGCTGTGGCAGAGTGTCAGGCGGCGTGGCGAGGCGCCGGCGAATACCGCCGACCAATGCTTCGGTCTCGCCTGAGGGCACGAGCTGCCCGGCTTGCGCCAGCGCCGACCGACATGCCTCATATGCGGCCAGCGCGGCACTATGGTCGCCATGCTGGAGATGTACGCTAATCATCGCTCGCCAGGCAGCTTCGTGCGACCGGTCGATTCGCAGGAGCCGCTCGGCTGCCTTCAGAATACCACTGGAGCCCTGCTGTTCATCAAGGATCGCTTCGCCGATCGTTCGGGCGGCCTGCGCCAGACGCTCGCTCTGACCGGCCAACCAACCGTCGAACGCGGGGTCCAAACCCTGTAGGTCCTCCAGAAGCGGCAAACAAAACAAATCGAGCAGTTCGGGACGTGACGGTGTGGCACCGACAAACAATAAAGCGTCCACCGAGAAGCGTGCCTCAGACAACGCCAAATGGTTCCGATCCGCGCGCAACAGGCCCGAACCTGCTGCGTGAAACGCCTGCTGAAGTTCATGCACTGCTTGCCGCAGCGAAGCGCGACCCTGCTCCTGACCCCGAAGACTCCAGAGAAGCGCCGTGATTTGGGTTCGGAGGACAGCGCGTTTCGGAGACAGGGCCAGGATGGCCAGCAGAGCACGGGCCTTCCTGGACCGAGGCAGGATAGACCGGCCACTCGCATCGTCGACCCGCATCCTTCCAAACAGCGTTACCCGAACGCCAGAGAATAGCTCACTGGTCGAGCGAACTGCCGCGTCAGGCTCACCGGGTGGGGAGAGGGCAGCCTTGCAAGCTCGGATGATTTGCCTCCAAATTACAATCTATAGGGGTTCCCTGGATTATTGCCTATCTCATAAGGTGTAACTTGGCAAGGCGCTTCTACACGCCGATGTGGCATGAACGCGACTATCTCGTGTCGGCGGTCCGAGAAACATCGCCCTGATAAGATTGGCGTTTCTCCTTCCTGGCCGGGAGGGGATGGAGTTTCTAAGGACAAAAAGGAAGTCGATAGGAAAATAGGGCTTGACACTCCCACCCCGTTGGGCTATCGCCTTACCTGTCAACGGGCGTACTACGCCAACCGTCAAGCCCTCCATCATACCTAATCGCGTCGCCGCGGGGCGGATCGAGCTAATCGATCCGCCCCGTCCGCGTTTGGCGTGTGTGAAAGGCTTCACTTATGGGAATGCTCGGGCTGACAAACCACCATCTTGAAGGGAATACGCTATGAAATCCGTTGCCCAGGCCATTTCCGGTCAAGCAGCCACTGCATCCGCCGACGCCAGCCAGACCCGCCGTGACGGTGCTTCCCGTGGCCCCTCGCCCTTGCTGCGGGCGGTCGCTGACCAGGGCAAGATCCGCCTGGGCGGTGCGTGGCGACTGCCCTTGAACCGTAAGGCCGGCTGAAGCCGGTTGCGGTCCGGCGACGTTCCCCCCCCGTTCGGTCGCCGGACCGTCGCCGTCCCGCCTTTTCACACCTGCCCTGCGAGCGCCCGCCATGCCCCAATCTGTCGAAGCCATCGTACGGTTCTATCGTTTGATCGGCCAGGCCCGACCGCCCCAACGGGCCGATCGCTCGGCCGCTGGAACGTTGCCTACCCGCGCGTATCGTTATTGCGAGGCTGTTGCTAGCGCCACCGCCTTTGGATGGTGGGCCTTCCCACCGACTGATCTGGTGCTGCTGTGGGATGGAGCGGACATCTTTTGGCAGCACGACGGGGCTTCTGATTGGCTTCCATTGATGCCATCAGCTCACTTCCCGGGTTTCACGTCGCTGTTTAACGCCGCTGTCCCACCAGCATTACATGATTGTGCACCGCCGTTTCTGACAGCATTGCCGGAGGCCGGCTCACTGCAGATTTGGACTGGGCTCATGGCCCGAACCGCTCCAGGCTGGCATCTGCTCCTTCGGGCTCCCGCCAATCTTCCAGCATCGGGCGGCTTTAGCCTGTACGAAGGCATTGTCGCGACAGATCGATGGTTTGGTCCGTTGTTCACCAACTTGCGTTTCACGCGCACCAATGTACCAGTAAGACTGCGCGCCGACTTTCCATTCCTGCATCTCCAGCCGGTGCAACAAATCGCATATTCTGACGACATCTTGTCGTCCATGGAGTTCCTGGGCGACATGCGCGAATTGCACGATACCGACTGGGCAGACTACCGCTCGACCATCGTCGTCCCGAACGAGGATCCGAATCGGGCCTTTGGAGGGTATGCGGTCGCCGCCCGCAAGCGGCGACAAACAACCTGTCCGGCCACCGCCCGCGCCGACTGACGCGACGTGAGAGCTACACCGGCACTAGCCGGGTACACCGTCCCTTGCGGCCCGCGCGAAAAATAAAATCAACGATGGCACCTATGCTTGGCAACCGAGGGGACTTTACCACCGCCTCAAGTTTCCACAGTTCCTCAACGGCATCTGCAGCGCCGGCCAGCGCCGGATCGTCGCCGGTGAGCAGCATAATCGGCAGGCCGCGGTCGTGCTGCGCGACAGTCATCATGACGTGGCACCCGTCTTGGCCCTGACAATCGAGGTGGGCGACGACGCCCATCGGACGGTAGTCTCGCAGCGCAGCGGCCAGGTCATGCTGACTGGGAAGACTCTCAAGGGCGATATCCAGAAAGTCGCATATTGGCTGCAGCGCGGCGGCGATCGCATCTCCATCCTCGACTATCAGCAGTAGCGGGTGCCGCTGGAGCGGCTCTATGTCGCGAACGCTGTCGGCGGACCCGATCTCGATCAAACGCTGCATATAGGTCATCATTACCTCCAGAATCCTGCATTCTTGCGCCTTCGCGGAGCTTCTCTAACCCTGTTGGCGACATCCCCGAGTGTGCAACCAAAGCGTCGCTTGTTAAAGTTCGTCAACGGTCATTACGCCGTCAGTTTCCGGGAAAAAACCGTGAAAGTCCGTGAATGGCCAAGGCGCGCCAGCGGCTAGCCGCGACGCAGGGTGACAGACCAGTGGCACCGGCCCGACGTCAGCGTCCCGACGATGCTTTCGACACCCTCCGAGTGCTGCACCCGGCCCAGAAAACTCATCCCGATAGACCTGTTTCCGGGAACAGAGCGAACCACCTCTCCCCTGAGATTCCCTGAGGGGCCGATATTGCCCTGCAGCACCTCTGCGCTCTGGAACGGGTCGAAGCCAAACGTACTACTGCCAATCGACATCAGCCCGGTGGTCTGCTGTCCGCAATTCATGTCAACCGGCGTGACCGGCCCGACCCAGCGCCCGTCCGATCCACCCCAAGCCAATACCTGACCGGATTGCAGTTGCTCCCCCGGGTCTCCGGTACAGGTCGTCAATAACAGCAGGCACGCGACGCTAGCGACCCCACCCAAGCGCAAACCGCAGCCGCTAGGAAAAAAGACTTGACCAAACACCCCAATCTCCTGTATAAGTTTGCGTATGATGGCGAGGACGAGCCGCAGCGCCAGTCCGCCCCTCTCCAGTCCGCTATCGCTACGCGTTGCCAGCGCCGCCGGTTAGCACTCCCGATCGCACGAAAATAACGGGCCCGGGGTCAGTCCACCGGCATTCGGCTGCCGGCCGACTCATCCTTCCCATCTCGCCTCACCGCTATTTCTGCGCAATCATGAGTGATGGAACTGACGCGGTCCGACGCGAAGAAAATCGTATTTGGCGCAACGCCAAAGACCCAAATATCCGTTTGACGGTGGCGAGGTGGTAGCCCCCAGGTACCTAACAAACTGCAACCTGCTAGAATGGGTTGAGACAACCATCTGCGGCTACGGCCAGATACCTGCAAAGCACCATCGCCTGCTGATGAACGAGTTGGAGGCGCTGAGTCGCGGTGATACCGACCGGCTAATGGTCCAAATGCCGCCGGGATCGGCCAAATCGACCTACACGTCGATCCTGTTCCCCGCCTGGTGGTTCACACGGCATCCGCGAGACTCAATCATAGCGGCTTCGCACACAGCGGGCCTCGCAACATATTTCGGACGCCGGGCCCGGTCAATCATAGACGAGGAGGCCCCCTCGTTGGGTTATAACATTTCGGTCCGCGATCGCGCCAACTCGCACTGGTCTACATCGCTGGGTGGAGAATATTACGCGATCGGCATTCGCGGTGCACTGATTGGACGCCGGGCCGACCTGGCGATAATCGACGATCCCGTCAAATCACAAGCCGAGGCGGACAGCCTTATCCATCGGGATCGACTTTGGGACTGGTATCGATCTGATCTCATTCCGCGGCTGAAGCCAAAGGCACGGATCATCCTGATCATGACGCGTTGGCATCAGGATGACCTCTGTGGCCGTCTACTCGAACACGACGCGGAAGAGTGGCGTTGCTTGACGTTGCCAGCGTTAGCGGAGGAGGGGGATCAGCTTAACCGCCCGCTTGGCGAACCCATTTGGCCGGAGTGGGAGGACATCCCAGGGCTGTTGCGTCGCCGCACTTCTGTCGGCCAACGCGCATGGTTGGCACAATATCAGCAATCGCCACGACCGGAGGCGGGGACACTATTCAAAGTCGGATGCCTGGAATTCATCGACTGGCTACCGCCCGGTCCCCCTGCACCGGTCGTGCGGGCATGGGATCTCGCGGCGACCGCAACGACAGGCCGTAACGATCCCGATTGGACTGTAGGGGTGAAACTAACTCGGCACGACTCGGGACGATACACGGTGCTGGATGTTATGCGGCTGCGTGGAAGTCCGCGTGAGGTGGAAGACAGTATCGTCACGGCCGCTCGGGCCGACGGTCGCGGCGTGACCATCGGCCTTCCCGTGGATCCTGGCCAAGCGGGCAAGAGCCAGACCACCTATCTTACCAGCCAACTCGCCGGCTATCACGTGGTTCCGTCGCGAGAAACCGGCGCTAAAGCGACACGGGCGGCGCCGGTCGCCTCTCAGATCGAAGGCGGTAACGTTTCGCTTTTCCGGGCCAACTGGAACCACGCATTCATTGAAGAGCTGCGCGACTTCCCATTTGGCCGCAAAGACGACCAAGTCGACGCGTTGTCGCGCGCCTTCACCATGCTGCTGGACATCGTCCCCCCATCGCGAACGCTTACGGTTCCCCACATGGCTCGCTAATTCAGCAAGAGTGCGCCCAGCCGCCCAACGTTGGACAACAAGCCTCGATGTTTGACACGATTTGCAATTTGATCCCTCGGGACCCCGATTATTCGCCACGGACGCGGATGCTCGACATCCTACGCAGGGTTCTTGATGGAACACTTTACGACGTGCTGCCGTATCAATTTCACGAGGAGCGCAGCCTCGGTGGTGACTATATCCCCCTACGCAGCCGTCGACCGAGCGTGCGTTACGGCCTGTCCCGAGTTGTCGTCGAGGACAGCGTCTCTCTCCTCTTTAGCGAGGGCCATTTTCCAACAATCGACTGCGCAGACACGACTGTCCAATCGGTTCTCTCGGACATTGCCAAGGAGGCGCGGCTCAATCAAGTTATGACAGAGGCGGCGATTTTCGGCTCGGTCGGCTCCGTCGCAATTCTCATGCGAATCCTTCGTGGGCGCGTATTCTTCCAGGTACTAGATACCACCTATCTTGCGCCACTCTGGGATCCCGAAGCACCGGACTCCCTGTGCAAAATCACCGAGCGATATAAGGTTTCCGGCACGAGACTTGCCGAAAATGGCTATCAGATTGCCGACCTCGGAATAGACTACTGGTTTGAGCGCCAATGGGATATTGAATGTGAAACATGGTTCACTCCGGTCGCTGTCGGCCATACAGGCGTACCGGACATAGATCTAGAACGAAGCGTCAAACACGGCTTGGGTTTCGTTCCGATAGTGTGGGTCAGGAACTTACCGGGCAGATCAGCAACCGACGATCCCAACGATGGCGCCTGCACTTTCAGATCGGCCATTGAGACGCAAATTGAGATCGACTACCAACTCAGTCAAGCGGGTCGCGGACTGAAATACAGCAGTGACCCTACGCTATTGATCAAAGAGCCGGCTACCAGCGATGCCCAGATAGTTAAGGGCGCCGGCAATGCACTTGTAGTCAGCGAAAGGGGCGATGCCAGGTTACTGGAAATAGGCGGTACGGCGTCCGCGGCGGTCATGGAGTACGTACGAACATTGCGAGAGCTTGCATTGGAAAGCGTACACGGAAATCGAGCGAATGCCGACCGTCTGACGGCGGCGCAATCCGGACGGGCCCTAGAACTGATGAACCAGGGTTTGTTATGGCTCGCAGACAACCTGCGCGTCAGTTACGGGGAGACTGCGCTACTTAGCCTTGCACGGATGGTTGTGCGCGCGTCACATGTCTACCCGCTGCGAGCGATGGAAAAGGAAATACCAGCACTCGATGTATCCGCCCGCCTGTCCATCAAGTGGCCGCGCTGGTATCCCCCGACAGCTGATGACCGCCAGAAAGATGCACAGACCCTGACAACCCTTGTGACCGCCGGCCTGATGAGCCGAGAGACTGCGGTCAAGGCCATCGCTGACACATTCGACATCGAGGATGTGCCTGGCGAGCTGACCGGTATTTCAGCGGACCACAGCACCAGGATAAACTGATGACCGAAATCGTACCTCAGGTTGAACCCGCTGATAACCCCGTCGACGATCTACGTGCCCGCGCGGAGCTTCTTGAAAAGAAGTTGAATGACTTTCAGCAGCAGTCAGATACGCGCCTAGTCCGCGCCGAAATGAAGGCTGAGGCCGTACGCGCAGGAATGATAGATCTAGATGGCTTGAAGCTGCTGGACTTGTCTGGGATAAAGCTTAATGAGAATGGCGAAATTGACGACGCCTCGGAATTGATGGGGCGCTTCAAAAAAGCCAAACCTTGGCTATTTGGAATGCCGTCGTCGTCCAGCCCATTGAGTGCGCCTCTGGCACAGCCACCGCGCCAAAAGCATGCGACTGAAATGACAAGCGCGGAGTACGCAGCGGCCCGTGCAGCGCTACTGAAGCAGCGCTATTAAGATAGCAGCACCATTTCTCCTTAATAAATAAAGGGACCTTCTATGGGGATTCAGAATTTTCCGCCGGCTCTGCAACCGATCATTCAGCAGGGCTTTCTGGAGCGCGAATTTGAGCAGGCCCTCCGCTCGCGTCTCGGCTATCGGGCGTGCGCAGATCGGGAAGCCTTCGCCGTAGGAATTGGTGAGACGCTCACCAAGACGCGGGTTGGCCTGAAGCCGACAGTAACAACGCCGCTGGCGCCCGCCACCAACACTAATTTTGACAATGGTCTGACGCCGACTACATGGGGGGTCGAGCAGTATACCATCACAATCAACCACTACGCAGCAACAACCGACCTCAACATGGTGACCGCCCGGGTCGGTATTGCCTCGCAATTCCTGCAGAACGCCTACGTCAATGGCGAACAGGCCGCGCGCAGCCTGGACGAATTGGCCCGAAATGCCCTGTTCAACGCGTATTTCGGCGGGAACACGCGTGTACGCAGCACGCTTGGCGGCGCCGGTCCATCGGTGCCCGTCGACGATATTCGTGGTTTCCAGACCGCCTTCGTTAACGGGGTGCAGCAGTCAGTCACCAGCTCGAACACTTTGACAGTCACGGTTGGCGCAGATTCCTATACGCTGATTGGCGCCGCGGCAGACGCAACGAACGTTTCGACCGCACCGAATGGCGTGTCCGGCGTATTGACCTTCTCCGCCAACGTATCCGTCAGCGACGGTACTGCCGGCAACACCGTGACTGCAGCGAACGCATGTGTAATTGTCCGCCCTTCGCAGCGCAGCAACACGTCGCAAATTGTCGCCACCGATACCCTAGCGATGTCTTGCCTGCTGGACGCCGTCTCGAAGCTGCGCATGAACGCGGTCCCGGAAATTGATGGCTCGTACAACTGCTACTTGGATCCGGTCTCCGCACGGCAGCTATTCGCCGATCCGGATTTCAAGCAACTTTTTCAGGGGGCAACGTCAGCCAACCAAGTGTTTCGCCAGGGCATGACAAATGATTTCCTGGGTCTGAGATTCATGCCTACTACCGAGGCGTTCGTACAGCCGCACCCGACTCTAGCGGGGCTTATGGTACGGCGGCCGATCATTTGTGGGCAGGGCGCATTGGTCGAAGGCGACTTCGCCGGCATGGCCGCGGAGGACGTCGCCCCCAAGGATTCGATCGTTGTGGTGGTGGACGGGGTAGCTATGGTTACGCGGGAGCCAATCGACCGGCTGCAACAGATCATCGCTCAATCCTGGTATTGGATGGGTGGATTCTGCGCCCCATCCGACACAACGACGAATCCCACCACTGTTCCCACCGCCACGAACGCGGCTTTCAAACGTGCCGTGATGGTAGAACATATCGGCTGATGCCTGAAGGCTGTGGAGAGATGTCGATCCAAACGATCGGCCATTTCCATCCAGCGGCATTGCCCCGCTGCATGCTCTCGCGAGATCTGTAAGAATGCAGCTTGATTGCCATGGGAAGTCGATTGCCGTAACCGGTTCTACCAGCGTGTCCGTGTCTGTTGGGTTCGGTAGGAACACATCAGTCAACGCCCCATCGCCCGACACGCCGGTACTATCTACTTCGCAAGCCGTACTGTCGTTCATCTCACCGATTACTTTTGTTGCCGATATGCTCACCAGTAGCTATGACAGTGTTTTCTTCATACGTGGCGAAGGGTGGTACCGCTAATGACGATGACGGACGCGCAGAAGACCGACGCCCGCCGCTTTTGTGGCTATCCGGCGTACGGCGCTGCACCAGCAGGGTTTGAGAATTGGCGGTTCTATCAGGTTTACGGCCTGTTGGAGTTCCGCCTTAACAACCTTTCTGACGCGGAAACGGCCGTCGTCCTCCGGTATCTGGGAACATTGACCGTGCTGGAGATCGCGATTCCACGCTCCGGTGACAACCTCGACACGGATTCTGCCGCGGTATGGATGAGAAACCGCGATGAGCCTCGCGATCGGATCCGGCTGTTTGACGACTGGTGCCGGCGTTTTTGTGGGTTCCTCGGCGTCCCTCCCGGGCCTGCGCTGGCCGACTGCGGAATTACACTGGTGGTCTAAAATGGATTCAGCTCGGCTCGAAGATCGTATCCGCTGGGGCCTAAACGTTGCCGCTCGTGCGACCGGCGTGACTACTAGCGCATACCGCCCGCGCGGAACGGAAAGTCCGCTTGCGACGCGGAACAGATTTCTTCGCCTTCATGCCGCATTCAGCGGTCTCGACGGAAAATTTACCCGGCCGAATGGGTATGGCAACGCGCTATGGTGCGGCATATTCGACGCCGCATATACGCGGCCCGGCGACTACTTGGTGCAGCACGACGCCACCTGGTTTATCGCTGCACAACACAAGATTCTACCCGTTCTTTGCGTACAGACCAACCGGGTGATTTCGTTTACTCGCCCCGCAGCGCAAACAAGCACTGGGGTGAATATGTATGGAGGCGTTACGGCAGCGAATGTCACTCCACTCATGACCAACTGGCCAGCGAGTGTGCTGGTCGCATCTAGAGAAGGTCGCCCTCTCGCCAATCTGCCCAGTGATACGTCGGTCTCCTACTGGACCGTCTTGCTGCCCGCTTGCCCCGGCGTCGTTCTGCAGACTGCCGATTTGATGTCTGATGATCTCGGACGCGGTGGTGTCGTTGCAACCACTGAGCTAACTGATCTCGGCTGGCGATTGGCTGTAAGACAGGCTACGACCTGATGGCTGACCAGTCGGATGTAGAGAATGCGTTGGTTGCACTGGCTGCCAATGCGCTATATCCAAACGGGTCGAGCTCGCCGAGTCTCCCTGGGCCGGACTGTCGGATATACCGCGGCTGGCCTAATTCAGCCGCGCTGAACGCAGACCTCGCGGCCGGCGTCATTAACGTCACAGTCTTCCCACAGGGCGAGCCAGGCCGCAATACAACCCGATATTCGCAACAATGGCAAGGTTTCCCGGCACAGGCAACACTCACCGCATCGGTTTCTGGCGTCTCGGTCACCATCGGGGGCACCGCAGGTCCGGGACAGCTCGCCGGAATGCTGGTCAATGACAGCAGTTATGTGTACGCCTCACAAGCTGGCGACACGCCGGCGACCGTAGCCGCGAACTTAGCAACTGCTGTTCGCACTGACTGGATTGTCAACCTCTCGGGCGCAACACTAACAATTCCCGGTGCCGGCAGTGTGTTGGCCCGAGTGGTCGCCGACGCTTCAGTGATGCAGGAAGTACGGCGTCAGGAACGGGGATTCCGCATCACGTGTTGGTGCCCCACACCCGCCACTCGCGACGCCTCGGCCTCGGCAATCGATCTGCTACTCGTTGGTTTTCAGTTCATCAACCTGGCCGATAGCTCCCAGGGCCGCCTACAATATCGCGGTACACTTGTATTCGATCAATCCCAGGACGCGCTGCTTTATCGCCGCGACCTGCTCTACGACGTAGAATATCCCACAACGATCACTGCCCGGCAGCCTGCCATGCTGTTCGGTGAACTTGTCCTAAACGCCGGCACCTTTACAGCCTAATCTCGGAGCCATCATGGAAATTCATTTGGTCGTTGTGAGACCTTTCGACGGCTTCTCACGCGGTGACGTGATCACGGATTCCGCGCGTATCGCCAGCATCATCAGTGGTGAACGTGCCCATTATGTTGTGCGGGTAGCCGCGCGGATGCCGGGAGGGGCTTAATACTAATGCCGATCGTTCAGCAGGGCAGCATCAATACGACGGCGCTGGTGGTGCCAGACCTCTACGTCCAGATAGTGCCACCCCAGAACCTGGTACTGAACGGTGTTCCGACCAATGTGGTTGGCGTCGTCGGCACCGCGTCCTGGGGACCGGTCGCACAACCCGTCATCGTCGCAACCATGGCGGATTATGCACAGAGTTTCGGTCCGATCATCGCTCGAAAATATGACATGGGAACCCAAATCGCCACAGCGGTCCAACAGGGCGCTCAGAATTTCCGTTGTGTTCGTGTTAGCGATGGAACCGACACGGCTGCGCAGGTGGTTGTTCCTGGGACGACGGCTACCTTTACAGCACTCTACACGGGCTCGCTCGGCAATCAGGTTAGCCTCACGCTGCAACCTGGTTCCGGAGCAAACACCTGGCGATTGATAGCAGCGTTGCCTGGATTGCAGCCTGAGGTCTATGACAATATCGGCGGTACCGGGGCGCCGTTCTGGCTCGCCCTCGCGGCAGCAGTCAATCAGGGTCAGGGTCCGCAGCGTGGACCGTCGCAGCTTGTGATCGCCAGTGCTGGTGGTGCCACGGTGCCTCCGGTAGCCTTCGCTACGACACTTGGTGCCAGTACGCCGGGGTCCGATGGGGCATCTGGGGTGTCATCCATGCAGTTGGTCGGCGTGGACATTCCTCCCCGCACCGGCATGTACGCCTTGACAGGCCAGGGCTGCGGTATCGCCGTGCTGGCCGACTCGGACGATCCAACTCAGTGGACAACTCAGGCGGCGTTCGGCCTCCAGCAAGGCGTCTATATGATCCTGACGGGCCCGGCCGGCGACACAATCCAGAATGCGGTCACAGTTATGCAGCAGGCCGGGCTCGACAGCTATTCTGCAAAGCTGATGTTCGGCGACTGGCTATGGTGGTCCGACCAGGTGAACAGCACGATCCGGTTGGTTTCACCGCAAGGGTTTGTTGCCGGCCGGCTCGCGAACCTGTCACCGGAGCAATCGAGTTTGAACAAACAGATTTACTGTGTCATCGGCAGCCAGATGTCGGGGACTCCGGGATCTGGTCAAAGCACATCCTACTCCGCGGCGGATCTCGCGGTGCTGTTCGGTGCGGGGATCGACGTGATATCCAACCCGCAGCCTGGCGGAAGCTACTGGGGGGTCCGCGGGGGCTTCAACTCATCGTCCAATCAGGCTATCGATGGTGACAACTATACGCGCCTCACCAACTACATCGCCGCTACCCTCGCCGCGGGCATGGGGCAGTATGTAGGGCAGGTCATCAACGCCAACCTGTTCCTCAGTATTCGCTCCTGCCAGCTCTCGTTCCTGCAAAACATGCTCAGCCAGGGTCTGCTTGGCAGTACCGACGGAAGTCTGCCATTCAGCGTTATTTGCGACACGTCAAACAATCCAGCGAGTAGGACTGGCCTCGGTTATGTGCAGTCGGACGCGCAGGTGCAATATCAATCGATCAACGAAAAATTCATCGTCAACGTGGAAGGAGGTCAGACAGTCCAGGTGTCCGTCCAGACCCTCCCCAGCGGGCAGGCGACCTAACGAGGTATCCCTATGTCATTTACAGCATTCTCTGTTGGTCGCGACACTCAGCTTGTCGTCATGGGCCCGAGCGGTCGTATCGACCTGGAGCATGTCACCGCCTTCGAAAGTCGACAGCTAACTCAATCGGTGCGCGTCAGCCGGTTGGATGGAACTCAGTTGGGCATCGAACTACCTAAAGGCTGGGAGGGTAGCTTCGAGCTTGAGCGCGGCAATTCGGTAGTCGAAGACTTTATTGCAGCAACCGAGCAGGCATACTTTAATGGTGGGAGTGTGGGCTCGATCACTATGTACCAGTACATCAACGAGACGGACGGGTCGACTTCGACATATCAGTATGCTGCCGTTACGTTCAAGCTGGTCAACGCGGGGGTCTGGAAGGGCGAAAGTAGCGTCAAGCAGAAGCTCGAGTTTTTTGGCGTCAGTAGGAGTCGCATTTGATGACCCCCTCCGCGACGATTGTTGCTGAGGCAACCGAAGCACGCTCGGTTGTAGACAGCTTGGGTCGGAGGCTCACTCTCAGGAGTTTGACGGCGTTAGACAAACTGCGAATCCTAAAGGCAGCGGGACCTGAGCTTGCCCTTAACCAACCTTGGCTCGCGATGGCAATCCTCGCAAGTTCAGTGACTGCTATCGATGACATACCTATCCCTCGTCCTTCCACCGAGACCCAGATTGAGGCGCTGGTAGGTCGTTTAGGTGACAGCGGGATTGAGGCAATTGCCGAGAGTATGGAGCCATTGTCTGGGGTCGACGAGATCGAGCAGGTCACAATCGCGGGAAACTCGTCCGGCACCCCGACCTGACCGACTGCCTTTACCTGGTCAGGAACGGGGTGCCGTTCGATGTTGCCTTTTCGCTCCCACCAGATGAACGTATGGCATACGTGGTCACTTTCGGCATCCTGGATGGACAACAGTTCGATTGGCGGACGCTGCGGTGGAGGCAGCCGGTATGATGTCACACTACAACCTCACCTTTTGCTGATGGCATCGTGTTGTGAATGGCCCGCCCACGCGCAGCCCGGTGTACCTCCGCGGCAATAGTGCCTTCCGGCAAATATTCGCGGTCCGCACTCAGCTTCGCACACTTGACAGGATGATTGGTGAGTCGCCGATCAGCCTATCCAGGCTGCTGCGGATCGCCGAGGGCATCTTCGGCGGCAAGGTCGGGCGGCTACCCTGGGCCAGGCCGACCTCTCTGGCACACGGGCCGCAGGGTCTGGCGTTGACGATGATGACCACTATACCGCGGACGTCGTCTCACGTAGCCAACCATTACCGTCCTTCGCGGGCTGCTCTGGCTCCGCCCCGCCGGCCGGCAGCGTCGCTGCTAGTTCAGAATATGCGCCCGCTCCCCCCGGGGCTCGCGTCGCCACGCTTCAAGGCCCCGATTATGCCAAGCGGTTATGCTCAGATAAGACCGCGTGCAGTAAACAGGCCAGCCAGCCGCCAGGTTGAGAAAACCGCACCTATAGCTCCACGGGCTCAACGGACCTCCGTGATCCAGTCCATCGCACTCGACGCCGTTGTCTCGGCCCTTGGATCGCGGCTCTCGGCTTCCAGCCAAACGTTCGGGAGATCTCGATCTCCGTTGGAACATGTCCGCCAACCAAGGCTTCTGCCCGCTTCCGCGATCGCTCCGGTCAATTATAACTATGCTCATAATGAGTTGATTGGAGGCATAACCCGGCTCGCGGACACTTCAGCCGGCGCTATTTCGACTGCGTCGCCATCACATACCTCGGCGGTAGCCGGCCTGAAGGCAGCGCGGAGCAATCGAAGCGGTTACCGAGACGGCAACGGCAAGGGAAAGAACACTGAGCAGGGCGATCTCTACCTTGAGGGTTCCATCCTTAGTCGCTGGCTAACCCAGCACTTGAACCGAGAGATCGTCCGTCCACGTGCTGGTATCATGGCTGTTGACCCTCGAATTACACCATCGTGGGGTGGGCCGTCACTCGCGACGTGATTTTCGCCACGTCATCTCAGAACATATCCCGGGCACGATAGGGGGTATCACCGTGAGTGTGCTTCTACCTCGCCAGCCGTGCTCAAGTCCGTCGTTCGAGGAGCCGAATGTCAGGTGTAGTGTTGGTACTTGGACCGGTCGCCTTCCAAGCCTTCGAAATACCGTCGGGTATCAATTTCGGAGGACGACAGCTCCTAGCAGTCCATCAGTTGACCGATGGTCGAAGGGTTGTCGACAGCATTGGCCCCGATGAGTCCGAAATCTCCTTCTCGGGCGCGTTCTCGGGAGCAGACGCTACCTTGCGCGCGAGGGCGTTGAATGCCCTTCGCGTTGCGGGCGGCGGGATAAGCCTGACGTGGGACGTCTTCTTTTATACGGTCGTTCTAAGTCGCTTTGATGCCGAATATGAGAATCCCGTATGGATACCGTACCGGATCTCTTGCACTGTAGTGAGGGATGAGGCCTCCGCAGCGAATTCTTCCGTGATCTCCCTGGGCAATTCGGTCCTCGCCGATCTGGGTGTTGCTGCCGGTCAATGCGCCAGCCTTGGCGTCGATTTCACTGATGTCCAGGCCTGTTTGGCAGATCCCAATGCCACTACCCTTGGGAGTGCTGCATACGCAGCCGCCCAGTCGAGCCTCAGCCTGACACAGTCCGCTATCAATACCCAAATCGGATCCACCGAGGCCACACTCCGGACCGTTATTTCTTCAAACCCTGGCAACGCCGGGTCCCTGATAACAGACCTTGTGACATCTACGACGGCTGCTCAACAGTTGGCGGACTTGACGAGTGCCAGCGCCTATGTGGGGCGAGCTGCGCGAAATCTCTCGAACGCGAGTACCTGACGTGCAGACAATCACTGTCGCCGGCGGTAACCTGTTTCGTATTGCTGCCGAACAATTGGGCGACGCCACGCAATGGTTAAGGATCGCCCAGTTAAACCGGCTTAACGATCCTATGCTTTCGGGCGTCGTGACCTTGCTGATCCCAAATCAGGACCCCAACGCAGGAGGTGGCATTGCTTCTCAATGAACCTCCACCATCATATCGGGCCCCTAGACTCTGCCTTCTTGCAAATGGCCAGATACTGACCGGCGCATATGAGGCAGAAGTCGCCTCAAACAACCACTTTAGCGCTGACCGCTTTGATGCTGTCATTGCGCTTGGCCCCGATCCATGGGCAGACGCGTGCTTCTGGTCGTCCGAACCGGACGTCCTGATTGATATCCAATTGGGCCTCGATGGCGGAGCGAATTTTACAAGCCTCATACAAGGATTCGCCGACAAGGTATCGATAGATCCGGTCGGTGGTGTCGTGCGTGTCAGCGGGAGAGATTTCACCGCGGCACTGATTGGGGCTCAAACGCAAGAAGCCTTTTCCAATAGAACATCAAGCGAAATTGCTACGATTTTTGCACAGCGCCACGGCCTTGTTCCTTGCGTAGTTCCAACCAGCACCCCGGTCGGCCGCTTCTATCAAAGCGATCATGAAAGCCTAACGCTCGACCGGTTCTCTGGGGCAACGACCGAGTGGGATCTGCTAGTATATCTGGCTCGGCAGGAAAGCTATGATGCTTTCGTGACCGGAACCGACCTGTGCTTCCAACCAGCCGCACAGATTTCGACGATCGATCAAGTGCTATATCCGGCGGACATGATGGAACTCAGGTTAGAACGTGCATTGACCCTCGCACGCGACATCCAGGTTACGGTACAGAGCTGGAACTCGCTCCAGCAAATGGCGTTCACCGAGAGCGTCAGTAGCACTATCAGCGGAAGTTCCTCGAGCGGCTCCAGTTCTAGCGCAAGATCAGCCCAGCAGTACGTTATCATGCGTCCCAATTTGACACCTGACAAGGCGCTGGCAGTCGCTCAACAGCGCCTGTCCGAGCTATCCCGCCATGAGCGCGTAATCGAGTTCTCTATGCCGGGAGAACTTGCGCTTACCCCCCGAAGCACGATCCAGTTAGATGGAACCGGAACGGACTTCGATCAAGCTTACTATATAGATTCCATTGAGCGCACATTCCGGCCTCAGACTGGGTTTATCGAGCGGGTGCGGGCTAGCAATAGCTCGCCAAGGACAAATTCGGTTCTTAACTCGACGAGTTGATTGATGGAACGCTTTTTGAACGCTATAAAGATGCACGCGGACGCGCTGGTTCAGACTCAGGCGCAACCGCGATTCGGTACAATCACATCGGTCGACCCAAATACAGGAACGGCGCGACTGACGCTGCAGCCGGAAGGGGTCCTAAGCGGCTGGCTTCCTGTCTTATCGCCCTGGGTAGGCGCCGGCTGGGGAATGATCTGCCCTCCGGCACCTGGAGATCAGGTCTTTGTGCTCTCTCAGGAGGGGGCAGCCGAACACGGGGTCATCGTTGGTCGGGTATTCTCGAGCCAGCAGTGTCCTCCGCCCGCTCCTAGCGGTGAACTGTGGCTTGTACATCAGTCAGGCTCCTTCCTGAAACTACTTAATGATGGGACGGTTCAAGTGGGCGGTGATTTGCACGTAACGGGAGACGTCTACGACAGCCAAGGGCCTTTATCGCGGTTACGGGGCCACTATGATGCTCACACGCATACTGATTCCCGCGGCGGCGTAACGACTACGACCAGCCAACCGGATTAGGGACATCATGGCCGACATTGCCCACCAGTGGGGTTCTGATCTCGCGTTCGGACCCACAGGCGATCTGGCTGTCGTTGTCGGCCCGGCGCTCGGCCAGCAACGGGTCCTGCGGCGCCTTCTTACCAATCTGCTCGACTATATATGGCAACCTGCCTATGGTGCCGGTTTGGCCGGCTTCATCGGGCAGCCGGCGAATGCTTTACAAATCCGCGCGACGATTCGCAGCCAGATATTCAAGGAAGCTGCGGTGGCACAAAATCCAGAGCCGACTATCGGCGTGACGCTCTGTCCTGGCGGTGCCGCGGGAGACGTCTATGTGCATATTCTTTATGTCGATGCACAGACCGGACAGACGCAGGTCTTGACCTTCTCTGTGAGTATATAGACGATGCAGCTTCCACTTCAAACATTCACCAGCCTGGTTCAGGGTATGGCCTCGGCCGTTCAGGCTGCTGCGGCTCAGCTTCTAGACCTTACCGTTGGCTCCACGCTTCGGGCAATATTGGAGGCGGCAGCATCGATTGCATTGTGGATGCAATGGCTGGTGTTGGAGGTTCTCCAGATGACGCGCGCGGCTACGAGCACCGGAGCTGATCTTGATAGTTGGATGGCCGACTTCTCCCTGGCACGCCTTCCAGCGAGTCCTGCGTCTGGAACGGTCACGTTTTCCCGATTTGATTCCAGCGTTCCTGCACTTGTCCCGGTAGGCGCCCTTGTTCGGACGACCGACGGTACCCAGACTTTTGCGGTCACTGAGGACGTCACCGCGCCGGGATGGAACCAGGCGCAAAACGGTTACGTGATTGGAGTAGGGGTGACCGCCCTTGACGTGCCTGTTGTGGCGCAGACCGCAGGAACGTGCGGCAACGTGCAGGCCACATCGATAACTGTCCTTGCGTCGGCATTGTCCGGTGTCGATGGTGTCTTGAATGCCACTCCATTCGACAATGGCGTCAACGCGGAGTCGGATTCGGCCTTAAGGCTTCGGTTCCAGAGTTTTATGTCAAGCCTGTCGAGGGCAACCCTTTTTGCGGTGAGGTACGCGATCATCTCCGTTCAGCAGGGGCTCAGCTATACAATACAGGAGAACCAGAGTTCGTCGGGAGAATTCCAGCTCGGGAATTTTGTGATCGTCGTGGACGACGGAACTGGGTACCCGTCGAACACACTTTTGTCTATGGTCCAACAGGCTGTGGAGGCGGTTCGGCCGGTCGGATCAACATTTGCCGTCTTTGCGCCAACGGTCACACAAGTGAATGTCTCACTTACCGTCATCACCGCTGGCGGCGCTAACGTGACTCTCCTCACCCCGCAGATCGTCAGCGCCATAGGAGCGTACGTAAACGCTCTTCCGGTTGGCGCTCCACTTCCTGCCACCATGATCGCGCTTATTGCCTATACGGCAAGCCCAAACGTCAGCAACGTAACGGCAATCCTGTTGAATGGCCAGACCTCGGATATCGTCGTACAGCTTTCCGGGGTTATAAAAATCGGCACGGTAGTGGTGAGCTGATATGATAGGCGACCAGCAGGATGTCCTGTCCCGTCTAAAACAGGTCCTGCCACTACAATGGTTTCCGGACGACACGCCGGTTCTCGATACACTGCTGAATGGTGTCGCATGGGCTTGGGCCTGGGTATACGAACTTTTGCAGTACGTCATATCGCAGGCCCGCATTTCGACAGCCTATGGCACCTGGCTAGACTTGATAGCAGTGGACTATTTCGGAGCCAATCTTGGCCGACGTGTTGGCGAGAATGACGACGCGTACCGACTGCGGCTCCAGTTGGAACTCATCCGCGAGCGAGGGACACGGCAAGCTGTCATCTCGGCACTTGTAGATCAGACAGGACGACCACCGAATGTGTTTGAGCCTGCGAACACTTCGAACACTGGCGGATATGGCAGTATCAGCGGAAAGGGTAGCGGGATTGCTTACGGAGCGGCAGGCGGCTGGGGGAACCTTGACTTGCCATTTCAATTCTTCGTCACGGCCTATCGACCAGCGGGTGTAGGCATCGGATCCGTGTCGGGGTGGGGATGTGATGGCGGAGGATACGGTCAGGGCTCACTGGAATACGCAAACCTTGCCATGATGCAGGGGCAAGTCACGGATGCCGATATTTGCACTGCAATTACCGAGGTGCTGCCGGTTGGGGTCATAGCCTGGACCCGAATAAGCAGCTAGCGCCTTCGTTTGGCAACAAGAGGACCACATGGACCGAAATCTAGTTTATCCAGGAAGCATCCCGCTCGATACAGATTTGCTCTCTATCAATCGTAACGCGATGATTGCGGTGGGCTACCTGGCGCAGGCGGTACTGGGGACTGGCCCCGTCGTGGATGGGCTAGCTTGCACTCCGACGTCTCCTCCTTCCATGACGATAATGGTCGGGCCAGGCACAATTTCTCAGCTTTCCGTAGTCGATATGCTACCATACGGATCCTTGCCCGCAGACACAACGGATACGCTACTTAAGATTGGTATCAATATCACCCCGACAAGCTTCACAATCACGGCCCCGACTACATCAGGCCAATCGGCGAATTACCTTATACAGGCTGCATTTCAGGAGAGCGATGTCAATCCAATCGTTTTGCCTTACTATAATGCAGCCCAGCCATCGCAACCTTACAGTGGCCCAGCGAATTCTGCAACTGCTCAGAACACCCTGCGTACGCAATGTGTTGAACTGGAGATGAAGTCTGGTGCGCCCGCTATCTCCGGAACACAGTCTACCCCGCCGGTTGACGATGGTTGGACGGGACTCTACGTCATCACTGTCTCCTACGGCCAGGCATCAATCACCGCAGCGAACATTTTGACACTACCAACGGCACCCTTTCTGTCGTGGAAATTGCCGTCACTACATCCTGGCTTCGGTTCGGGAATCCAGAGCTTTACTGCATCGGGGAATTTCGTTGTTCCCGCGGGTGTGACACAGGTGGAAGTCGAAGTCTGGGGGGGGGGCGCGGGTAGCTACGCGTCGGTTTCCGGAACACCCAGCGGTAGCAGTTCAGGCGGTGGTTCGGGCGGTGGCTATGCACGAAAACGGATAACCGGTCTAACGCCGGGCCAGTCTATCGTTGTTGTCGTCGGCAGCGGCGGCAACTACGGAACAATTGGCGGCGGTAGCGCGACCTCCGGTGGCACATCCAGCTTCGGTGCCTATCTTAGCGCGACTGGTGGCAGTCTCAATTGTCTTGCTAGCGTTACAAGCCCACAAAACGGCGCTACACCCGCAGGAACTGGCGTTGGTGGGGACGTGAATCTTGTTGGATCTGCCGGCCAGGCGGCCGTGCTGAGCCAGGGGGGAATGGGAGGTGCCGCCCCAATGGGCGGAAGCCAGAACAGCGGCACAAGCGGTGTTGCCGGAGTGTTTCCCGGGGGAGGCGCCGCTGGGGCTGGCACAGGCTCCAATGGCAACACGCCGTACAACGGCGCGGCCGGGGCGCTCGGGTTAGTAGTCGTGAGGTGGTAATATGCGGACCTATGCGAGGATTCAAGACGGTCGGGTGGTTGAATTATTGACTACCAGCTTAGATATTTCGACAATGTTTCATCCATCCTTGGTATGGGTCGATGCTTCGTCGGTGACCGGATTAGCGGAGGGCTGGACTTATGATGGATCGGCTTTTAGGAAGGCTATAATTCCAGACGTTACTCCTGCAGCTTTGTCAATTTCTGAAATGCAGGCTCAGCTGAAGGTTCTTGCGACCCAACTTGCGAGTCTAAGTAAGACGGTCTAAGTGATTTACTGCTGGGCGTAGTGGTTCTGATGCATCAGGACCGGTTCTGTCTGGATACGTATAACACCGACCTTGAGATACTAATAATCAGTCTGTGTCCGCGCGATTGACTACCCGCCCCACACGCGTCAGAAGGTTGTCATGGCCACTCCAGCTATCCACGTATCGAAGCCCAGCAGTGCTCGCACCGTTCTCCTGGATGCCTTTATCCCCGTGCCGCGTGGGTCCACCGCGGTTGCCCCGCCTCCACTGAACTGGCCGACCAAGGACCCCAATGATGTCCTCGATTATCAACTCAATATATCTCCGGCATTGATAGGAAATGAGGGGGATTCAATTGCAACTCTTGATGTCTTTATAACTCCTGACAACCCTGGGGATCTGACACTAAACGAAGTCCAGGCAGACGGCCCTTCGGCCGTGCTGTGGCTGTCCGGAGGGCAAGCTGGGACCGTCTATACGATTACCGTGATAATATCTACCATCAATGGACGGGCGCTGCAGCGCAGTATATTGCTGCCGGTTCTTTTACTGTCGGTACCACCGATTCCGCCTAACGCCATTGATATCACCGCCGGTGTGGTCTTGACGGACCAAAATGGCAACCCAGTACTGACTTGACACCGATACAAGCCTGGCTTCGGCTACCTATTCTTATACAGCAATACTATCGCGATTCTCGCTCGCCGAGTATCGGTCGGGTACTGCTGTTGGAGCACGATCAAACATGCCGACGATAGACCAACTCGCCCCGGCAACTGCGGCAGCAGATACCGACGAACATATCGTCAGTCAGGCAGGCACAGCGCTAAAGATGACGCGTGCCCAAATCCTGGCCGGGGTTCAGCCCCAGTTGGCACTGCAAAGTGGAATTCTACTGGGGCGCAGTAGCGCAGGTACCGGGGCTCCTGAATCGCTGGCAGTAGGGGCAAATCTTACTCTGGCGAGCGGCACTTTATCGGCCTCGGCGACACCCTACCTGGTCAGCGCGTTGCCAACCGGAACGGTACCTGGTCCAGGTGACTTGGTACCGCTCAGTCAGGGAGGCACCAACACTGCGGTACCTTATAGCCAATTTCTGAGTGGCTTACCGGAAATTTCCAATATAGACGCATCCCAGATGCTCCTGACTGCGACAGGTTCCACGACCAGCACCAGGCTCGCTGACTTTGCCGCAGGGACCTTGCCGCTTACTGGCGGGTCTATGACTGGGCCTTTAACACTTGCCGCTGTTCCAACGACACCCCTGCAGGCGGCCCCCAAGACCTATGTGGACGGCCAAGTAGCAACTACGTTGTCGAAGGCAGGCGGGACCCTTTCCGGGCCGTTGACGCTGGCAGGCGATCCGACTGTCGCTGCTCAAGCAGCCACCAAGAACTATGTTGATACCCAGACCGCAACCTTGCTTCCAAAGGCGGGCGGCGTACTCTCGGGGGCACTGACCTTGGCTACCGACCCTACCGCGGCGCTGCAGGCAGCGACCAAGGAGTACGTCGATACGCGCGTATTTCGATCTGGAGACACTCTGACCGGAGCCCTGATTTTGGCATCGAACCCGGTTTCTGCCCTACAGGCGGCGACCAAGGGGTACACGGATGCACAGGTCGCGACGGCGCTGCCGATTGCTGGTGGTTCATTAACGGGGGTGCTGTCTCTGGCAGCAGATCCGACTTCGTCGTTGCAGGCAGCAACAAAACATTATGTAGATAGTCAGGTCGCGACAGGCCTACCCCTTTCTGGTGGCGTAGTGACCGGGCCGATCACGCTTGCTGACATCCCTACCGCTGCAATGCAGGCCGCTCCCAAGCAGTACGTAGATGGGCAGATTGCAACCGCTCTACCGCTCAGTGGTGGAACGTTAACCGGCTCTCTGACGCTGGCAAATGCACCGACAACTCCATTGAGCGCTGCTACTAAGTCGTACGTTGACGCGAGCCCCGGAAGCATGATCGGCGTCATAAACATCAAATCCCTCCCGTACAATGCGCAACTCAATGGAACTACTGACGATACTGCGGCATTCATCGCAGCTTACCAGGCCGCTCCGGCTGGTTCAGTCATTTACGTGCCGAATGGCGTGACGAGTCTGCGGAACCCCACAACCTGGGGTATTTCCCTCACGAAATGGGTGAAGTGGATCGTCGATGGCACCACTCTACCAGACGGAACGTCACTGGCGGACGCAATCCCTGGTGGCGCAGGGCCGGCCGAAATGGTCTTGCCTGGCGTAGTTGTCGGAAACAGCAATATCAGTGTTGAGGTGTCTCAGGGCGCGTCGCAGCCCACCGACTTTGCGGTGTCGCGCTCCGCATATATAGTCAATCATACGGGAGGACCGACGACCGGAGTAGTATCCGCCAATGCGCGCACGGATACAATTATTTATAACAGCCCCAACAACTACATATGGGGTGGCATCGACCGTATGCTTTGGTGCGGCATCCAAACCGGGTCCGCAAGCGCACCAGCACAACACGTTGCTCGTTATGTGCAGACGATCCGCCAGTCTGTGGGAACGAACTCTGCTGGAACGGCACTCCCGCAGCCGCAACTTTGGGCAGCGTGTTTTGAGTATCGCGACACAACGGCTCAACTCTCGAGCGTTACGAACGCTGGAATAGCCGCAGAGATGGATTGGTTTGGGAATGGTCCCGACGATGGCCACAATCGGCAAATACAATCTCTGGTAGTGGGTCAGAACAATCTCTCAGGCGCCCCTATGGAGATCTCGACCGTCTTAGGCGTATATCTTGCAGCGGGCCACACGGGACACGCATACACCGTGTTTGGAGTCGGCATTCCCTTCTCGACATCCGTCTTAGACACATCGAACGCTACGCAGATGACCGGTGCCGCCGCTATACGCTTGGCCGCGGGCCACCAAATTGCTTTTGAACCAACCGTCACGTATCGCCTGGCGTACGATAGTGCAACAAGCGTCCTCCGATGGTATCAGGGCGCGCTGTCCTATGTGGTCGGAAAAGGAATCACCGTAGGATTCCAGACTGTCTGCACCGCCAACACAACTCTACCTAACTACGTCGCCGGGAACATTGTCTTTCTAGCCGGCATAAGCACCTATACGATCACGCTTCCAGCAGCGGCCACGGTCGCAGCAGGAACAGGATTCACATTTTCGGTCGTCAGCACGCCCACAGTGTCGATCACTCCGAACGGCACCGATGCCATCGACAATGGCCCGGTGACGCTCCACCAAAACGACCGCTATCACATTATCTCGGACGGTAGCTCGTCCTGGCACGAGGTATTCCGGACGAATTGGGTCAATCCGCGGTTCGGCGGACCGCCTGTGCTGCCATCATATACCGTTGCGGGCTTGCCCGCTACTGCGATCGCCGGTGCAAAGGCGTTCGCCTCAAATGGGCGCAAGCCTACTGAGGCTGCCGGCGCCGGGTCCGGTGTTGAGGTTTTCAGCGATGGCGTGCACTGGATTTCAGTGTGCGCTGGATCTCAAGTCCTGGCCTGACGCGAGCAAACCGAGAAAAACGGTCATCCATTCGGAGCGCCTATGCCAACAATTTCCCAGCTTCCAGCCGTCTCGCAGGTGACCGCTGCGGACCAGGTTCCGATCAGCCAAGGTGGGTCAGCTTGCTCAGTGAGCGTCGGCACACTGCTGGCCGGCATTCAGCCGGCCATTCTCGCGGCGACCGGAACCCTCCTTGGACGCACGAGTTTGGGGCCTGGGGGACCAGACCCAGTTGGGGTCGGAGTTGGTCTGCTCCTAAATACTGACACCTTGGTCGCCACCGGAGCCGATCATGCGAGCTTCCCGGTACAGGGCACCCTCACGCTCAGCGACGAAGCGGTGCTGAGCAGCGAAGGCAATCCTAAACTGTTGCAACTGTCGCTTTTACGTGGTTTGTTTTCCTCTGGATCGAATATTGCGATCGATCAATATGGCACTATCTCTGCGATACTCGAAGGCGGCACGTCGGGCGGCACATCGGGATATAGCATCACGGACCTTCCAACAGTGACGACAATTTCGGCGGGCGATCTGGTTGCGATAAGTCAGGCTGGATTGGATCACACGATTAGCTACGCTAATCTCATCGACGGACAAACGATCGACCAAGCGCAGGCTGCAGCCGCAGCTTCGGGTACCGACATTTTTTTCGTGGCGCAGGGCGGGAACGTGATGCTGCGCCAGACCCTGGCTGCCGTGTGGGTCTGGCTCAGTTCGCAGTTGCCATGCTATCAGCCGCCTACGCTCGAGCTTACAACGGACACGACTTTAAGTGCGGCTGTTCACAATGGCCGGATGCTGGTATGCAGTCAGCCTGTTACCGTCACCTCAGCACCGACTAGTATGGGAAATGGCTTCACCTGTGATCTGCTCAACGTCAGCGCTGGCAACATCACATTGGGTGGTAGCGTTACCACCTCATCGGGTACTTCCATTCTCGCTCCAGGCCAGGCTGCTACCGTTACATGTGTGACATACTCAGGTGGAACTCTCGTCTTTGCTTGGCTGAGCGTATCCGCGTCGTCGTTCGGTGTTCCGGGACAGGTCAGTGACTTAGCCGTAAGCTCAGAAAGCTTTGACACCATCACATTGACTTGGGCTACGCTATCGCCGTCACCGACAAGCTATACGATCCAGTATAGGGTTAGTGGAACAGCAGGATGGTCGACTGCACCATCCGTGACCGCACTTGAGTGCACCGTCACCGGTCTGCTCTCGGCAAGCAGTTATGACTTTGTCGTATCAGCCGCAAACAATGCCGGAGTAGGTATTCCTTCGGCAATCGTCACTGCGTCGACATCCGCAGGCCTCAATCCACCCGGGATGGTGACCGGCCTCACGACTAACAACGCTACCAGTAGTGGTATGTCGCTGGCGTGGTCGTCGCCGGGATCAGGGGGGACGGCCAGCAGCTATACGGTCCAGTATCGCGTCTCAGGGACAGTATCCTGGTTAACCGGCGCATCCGGCCTGACGTCGACATCTTTCGCTGTAACTGGGCTATCATCCGATACCAGTTACGATTTCGAGGTCGTTGCAGTCAATGCTGCAGGCCCGGGCCCGGCGTCTAACGTGGAAACGGCGAGCACCACGGCGGCCGGCGTTTCAGTAACCTCGATCACCTGGAACGTTACCCCCTCGGGGAGCTACCTGCACGGCAATGGTGCCATTGGCATCAATGCACAGGTCTCACCGAGCAGTGCGCCTGTGCAGTTTGGCTTCTCTACATCTTCGACCGTGCCTCCAACAAGTTGGACCCTCGGCTCTTATGTCAACACAAATCTGTGGGGGGCGTACGTCAACACGCCATCGGTTGCCGGAACATGGTATGCTTGGGTGGAAGGCACAAATGGCAGCATGCCCACCGTGTATCCCACGGCCTTTTCGGTGACGTGAACGAATGCACCGCTGGTGGTGCCGACCGCACCATCGAAATAGGTTACCGTAATGCCGGAGACCTCAGTGTCCGTCCGGAAACAAATTGAGTCATTTGAATCGGTTAGTGGTCTGCCCCGGAACCGATTGATCTGGCTACCATTCCCCCATCCCTGTACGGATTTGGGGAGTGCCGGATGTGGACCGTGGAGAACCGCCGCCGCTACGATCGCAGCGGTCTGCGGTATGAGAGCGACCTGACCGATGAAGAGTGGGCGAAGATCGCGCCCCTGATTCCACCTGCCAAGCCAGGCGGAAACAAGCGATCGGTCAAGCCACGCGAGGCGGCGAACGGGCTGATGTACATTCTCAGTACCGGGTGCCAGTGGCGTGCTATCCCCAAGGATCTGGCAGCGCGCCGCACTATCTACGACTACTTCGATCGCTGGAGCTGGGACGGAACCCTGGAGCGGATCCATCACGCGCTCTACGTAAAATGCCGCGAGCAGGTGTCTCGGGAGGCCAGCCCGACCGCGGGGATCATCGACGCCAAGAGTGTCAAGAGTACGGAAAAGGGCGGCGCTCACATCGATCCGCACGGCTATGACGCAGGCAAGAAGATCAAAGGCAAGAATCGGCACGTTCTGGTCGACACGCAGGGGCTGGTGCTGCACGCCATCGTCACCCCCGCCGATATCCAAGACCGCGATGGTGGGGCGTGGCTGCTCGGCACGCTGTTCGGTCTCTATCCCTTCCTGCTGAAGCTCTACGACGATGGCGGCTATCAGGGGCCCGAATTCCGCAACTCGGTGCGGGCCGTGCTGTCACAGGTATCGGTTGAGATCGTCAAGCGCTCGGATCAGGTCAAAGGCTTTGTCGTGCTGCCCAAACGCTGGGTGGTCGAGAGAATGCTTGCATGGCTGAGCCGCTGCCGCCGCCTGAGCAAGGACTGGGAGAGCCTCAACCACAAGGCGCGGGCATTTCTGCTGATGGCCTCCATCCGCCTCATGGTCAGGAGACTATGCCGGGCCTAGCGATGTTTCCGGACAGACTCTTTGAAAGTTTCGTGGACGGTGGCGTGGATCCGTTAGCGTTGCGGGCCACCCACATGGCGCTGATCACGCGATCTATGATCCTGTACGAGGATGATGCAGGATAGCGGATCAACGCGAAGTTTTGCGTCGCTACCCGGTGCCAGGTGCTTCAAGCGCCTTGGCAGCCTTCCAGTTCGACGGCAGCAGCGAGGCGAGCTCGATCAGTTTGGTACGTCTTGCCACGATGCGTTGCAGCGCATCGGTCAGCCACGCCGATGGCTCGACATCGTTCAGCTTTGCCGTCTGGATCAGCGTGGCGATGGTCGCCCAATGCCGCCCGCCGTTATCGGCGCCAGCGAACAACGCATTCTTGCGCCGAGAGCAACCGGGCGCACGGCGCGCTCGACGGTGTTGGTGGTCCAGCTCCAGGCGGCCGTCGTCGAGATAAAGGATCAGCCCTGCATAGCCGTCCACCTGCAGCAGGCGGCGGAACCCACGCAGGTGCGCCTGCGGATGTTCGCCCTTGCGGTCCTCACTATAAACGAGGCAGCCGCCGG
>Ga0181521_10000505_pt1 | contig 47542 bp, 39 predicted proteins | sample PEATcosm2014_Bin_32_FD_119764 | JGI IMG/M metagenome (GOLD analysis project Ga0181521, IMG submission 119764) | Peatland microbial communities from MTU Mesocosm Facility, Houghton, MI, USA - PEATcosm2014_Bin02_60_metaG | ecosystem: Environmental > Terrestrial > Soil > Wetlands > Peat | place... | reverse complement strand
TCTTAATTGGACGCAAATTGCGGAAACTCACGCAGCGTCCAAGTAAGTTAGCCATTGATTTGCGGGCAAATGGTTGGTGGACGTGGCCGGGTTCGAACCGGCGACCCCCTGCTTGCAAAGCACCGGGATCCTTTCTATTAGCTCCTTCCTCTCTTTTCGTTTCCAATGTTTTCAATAATTTGGGGAATCTGCTTTTCGCTCAACGCTAACCCCAATGCAATGAAAACGTTTGATTTTTGCACAGTCCGTGCACAGTCACAGGTTGAACGCTGGGCTAAAGTAGAGTACAGGGGACCTGAGTGCTGCTCGAGCAGGTGATCTTGACCTTCGCTTTACGTTCGCCTATGCTGGAGGTATCGATTTGAGCTATGTTGCCGTCGGCCGTTCGGTACATTGCCCCCATTTCGATTTCGACACGAAGAACGAGCTTTCCGTCTGGAAGCCAGTTAATACTAGCCTTCACCAAAGGAGGTAGCTACCATGGCCAAATGTCAGGAGAGATCGATGCCCACTCTAGGTCCACGCGATTTGCTTTTGCTGCTAATTGGACTGGATGATTTGGCTGCCCAGGACGGCCTTGGTGGGATTACCCGAATTCAGAAATTACTGTTCCTTCTGGAGTCAGAGGAACACATTCTCCCAACAGGTGACGGCTTTAAGTTTGAACCGTATAAGGCCGGTCCGTATTCTCCTCGCGTTTACGATGACTTGGAGCTTTTGGAGAATCTCGATTACATACGCCGCTCCAAGACAGATGAAGAATCCGATTTCACGGGCGCCGGGGACCAATCGAGAACCGAAGCAAGTGACCCTGAAAAAGCGGAGGTCGACCTCACTTTTGACCAGCTTATGGGTCCGGAGGACGTTTTGGCATCCGGGTCCGAGGACATATCGCCGACCGCAGACAGTTACGAAGAATCGCGCTTCTACCTAACTGAAACCGGCAAGAAACGGATGGAAGAATTGCTCGCGAATGAGAACTACAAACCGTTTATTGACGGTATCCGCAAAGTAAAATCACGGTTTGCGAAATATTCGCTCAATGACTTGCTATACTATGTGTACACTCGGCATCCAAAAATGACAACGGAGTCCGAAATCAAGGAGAAAGTGTTACGCAGGCGTCCAGCATAATTCCAGACCTCACGACGCTTTCTGTCACTTACCACGGTGCCCTCTTGGTGGGTGCTATAGCCGCCTACAACAAATACGGCGACAGAACAGAAGTGACAGACAAATCACTCAGAGGAACCAAGGAGGCATTGGAGACCCTTCTTGCTTACCTGGGCCGTTCCCTGGCCGAAGCAGTCAACCCCACAATAGAGAGAATCCTCAGCAGTGCCACAACGTTACCAGACGGAACAGTCAAGGAAGTTAAGGCGACCACTATTCTCAAAGAATTAAATGGTGAAGCCTTCTTGGACGATGTTTCCACTTTCGTCAATAGCGAGATCGAAGAGCTTTTGTTCTACCGCAATTTGCTTCATGCTCGGGTCCAGTGGTCGATGTGGGCAAAGAGGATTAGTAGGGGAGTCTTCGCTTTACTCATTTTACAGGGAGTGTTCACTTTTTATTTCGTTGCGGAGAAGATTCTTGGCCGCTCGGTGACCCCGGTAGTCTTATTGGTCACTTTTTCTGTATCAGCTGTTGTTGTCGGATTTTGCGTAGTTTGTGCGGGGGCAATGCTTCATCACCATGACCAAATTTCGGAATACCGTGACAAAGTTCTCTAGGGAATCGCAGCTGCTCGAACCAGTGGCGAGGTTCGCGAAACGCAAGGGCTTTTACTTGCAAAGTGCAGAATTGCCCTTCTATGAGTACCGCATCGACTTATACGGCTTCTCACACAAAAGGGACGCCACCATCGCGGTCGAATTGAAACTCAACGATTGGCGAAGGGCTCTTGAGCAGACGATGTTATACCAGCTGTGCGCCGACCTTGTGTACATTGCGATGCCGGAGAGATCGGCAATGCGTGTGGATAAAGCAGAATTGGAATCCAATGGCATTGGTCTCATCGCAGTCCGAGATTCTGGAAATTGCGCTTGCGTGCTGTTGGCCAAACCGCACGATGAGGTGCGCCAAGTGTATCGCCTCTCCCAAATAAACTATCTCAAGGGGATGGCCTATGTTTGAAGCAGGGCCAAATGTCATCCTTCGAATGGGAAGCCACTCTGAGAAGGAATATATTGAGAAAACTCTTAAGCTATTCGACGGCGTGATGGTCGGCGCGAACCTCCTACAGATTTCCCCAGGTGCTACCGCTAGTCTGCTTCTAAAGCTGCACAAGGCGTGCAAACGCCCGTACTTTGTGGACCCGATGACATACGCTTTCGGCTCCTACTTCGACGCAGAAACTGGAAAAGTCCGCGATGACCTTGACTGGATTAAATCGAACCAAAAAGTGCCGGGCAAGAAGGGGATCACAGAACGCAAGCTCAAAGGTTCCTATCGTAAGCTAGCGGACTCATTTGGCCCGCCGTTCTCTACAGCTTTGGATAGAGGAAAGGCCATAACTCAAGCAGATTTCGCCAATGACAAAATTGTCGACGCAGCTTGTCGGTCTGTCATTGAATTCCAGTCTGAACGGCTCCGAAAAGTTTTTGCGGATGACCCACACACTGCCGGTTTCGCCGATGATCTTCCTGGACCCGGCGTCCTGTTCGCGCCATATTTTTATGTCGAACCTACTCGGGCCGAACAATGGCTAAGCCTAAATCATCGGTTAGCACTGAATGCGACAAAGCAGAGCGAGAACATCCCTGTCCACGCCGTGCTTTGCGCCCATCACTCTTTGCTCACGGACGCCACACTTTCATCTCTTGCAGTCGATAACCTTCTTACATGTAAGCCCGCCGGAGTATGGCTGTGGTTCAGTCGATTTGATGAACGCTTCGCGACGAGAGAAGAACTTCTGGCTCTGCGCTGGTGGGTGGAAAAGCTATCGCCGAGCATGTCCGTCTTTAACATGCACGGAGGCTTTTTTAGTTTAGCCTTAAGCAAGCTCGGAATGACAGGTACCGCACATGGCGTCGGATATGGAGAGCAAAAGGATGTTGTTCCGGTAATTGGGCAGTCGACACCTACCGTTCAATATTACGTGCGTGCCCTGCATTCAAAATACTCGGTGCCACAAATCCAGCGCTGCTACTCAAGGCTAGGAGTTAAGAGTCCCGATGATTTCTTCTCAAAGATATGCGACTGCGGGATATGTAGGCACATTGTGGGCGAAGACCTCGATGAGTTCTCACAGTTCGGTGAGATTCACTACTCGACTCCACAGTCGAAGCGAGCAGCGCAGACACCGGCTGCCGCAAAGCGTTGCCGTTACCACTTCCTACTAAATCGGATAAAGGAACGCGACCGCGTGGCCAAGCTACCTCTTGCAGAGATCGCTGCCGAGTGTATCGCTTCTGCGGACTTGTGGTCGAAGACTGTAATTGCCCCATTCTGTGGGCATCTCAGACTTTGGGCTGAAGTTCTGGATCAAGGTCATTAGCTTTCATTTCAACAGAGCTCGGAATCTCCCGTCCGTCTAGCTGCCAGGGGAGCATGATCACATTCCGGCAATGAGCGAGGGCCATGGCTGAGCCGTACATTGCAGAGATTCAAACGGCGCGTTGGACGTCAGACGGAATTAGGGAGATCTTTGCGGCCGCTGGTTTCGAGGTGCGCGACTGGCAGTTGACTCAGCACCTCGAAAAGTACGTTCCGGCAGATTGGGTCTTCTTCTCTCCCACATTTGTGAAGCTCTTCGGACTTCAATACAAAACCATTTATCGAAACTACGAAGACTTCTGGCCGATCGATCGCGGTCAACATGAAACGCTACAGCGTTTCCCCTGGATTTACTATTGCTGCTCTGAGCTAAGGGACGTAGCTGATCATGCCCTAGCTCTTCATTTCGCCAGACTCTATCGACCACGATTTGAATTCCAACCTGAACTCCCAACCTCAGGTTTTTTCCACGGTGGTCGGCCCTATGTTCGATGGGGCGCATTCTATCGGGGTCTGAAGGCATGCCGAGTTGGTGCCCGAGTGGGAGGCCTAGACCAGCTGCGAGATCTTCTCGGTCCGCTATCCGGACCAGCTCGCCTCCGTGAGATCAGCCAAATGGGGGAGCTTCTTTTGGCCGATTTCGAGAGCCGAATTGTGCTTGCAGAGCGTACATTTTGAGATCAGTGACACACTCCAAATTGAGAATTTCACTACCGGATTTACTTCCGAGCATCTAACGTAGAACAGCGTTGGCGTCTTCGACGACACCGCCCATCCAGCATCCCGTACAGGAGGACTAATTCGGCACGTACGAGCATGCTGCCCGCAGAATCCTCTTGGGGCACGATTCGAGACTCCTTACCCTCACCAGTGCTATGGTGCGGATAGTTACTGCGGCCGAGTTTTCCTGTACACTGTTTTCGAATAACATATGTCGGCCTCGATTTTGACAATCGGATATGGTAGCCGCTCTACTGAGGATTTCTTCTCAATGCTGGAGCAGGAGCACGTCAAGTTTTTGGTTGACGTACGGTCGAATCCTGTGTCCCGGTTCAATCCCGATTTTTCGGCTGAGCCGCTCAGTGAGAAATTGCATGCATTGGGGATCCGTTACGTCTCCATGGGTGACACATTGGGTGGGCGTCCCCAGGACCCGTCTTGCTATGAAAACGGGCGCGTCATGTACGACCGTGTTCAAGAGAAGAGTTTTTACAAAAGCGGAATCCAGCGTCTGTTAAGTGCTTCTGCGCAAGGAATCCGTGTTTGTCTTTTCTGTAGCGAAATTCGTCCAGAAGATTGTCACCGGAGCAAGATGATCGGAGTCTCCCTTGCGAAACACGGAATTGACGTGGTTCATCTCGGTCCTAAAGGAGAGCACCTGCGCCAGGCTGAAGTTATGACTCGTTTGAAGACCGCCCAGGCAGAAATGTTCGAGAACGGGCTTTGCTCCAGAAGATCCTATCCATCCGCAAAAAAAGCCGTCGGCCGCTAAGGACTGGAATTTAGCGAAGATGATAGAGCGCGTGTACACGACCGGTGCCTACGGGAAAACCGAAGAAAGCTTTTTCGGACAGCTCGACAAAGCTCGGATTGAAGTTTTCTGTGATATTCGACGACGCAGGGGAGTTCGAGGCTCTCAATATGCGTTTGTAAACAGCAAATATCTCCAGCGGATACTTGCAAGTGGAAACATTACCTACCGTTATATCCCGGAGCTTGCTCCCTCGCCAGAACTCCGCGAAGCGCAGCGTGTGATTGACCAAGAGCAAGGCATATTGAAGAGAGCCAGAAAAGAACTTGGAGAAGAGTTCAAGCTGAGATATGCCCGAGAAGTTCTGGATTTATTCGATTTCGACGCGTTCGGTCGTTCATTTGATCCCAAGATTACGCGGATCCTATTATTCTGCGTAGAAGGCCTGCCATCAGCCTGTCACCGCTCCCTCGTAGCAGACCGACTTGAGCATGACTGGAAAATTGTCGTGGAGCACCTGTAATGCCAGTGAAGAAGTCAGTTGTGATTGTGGCGCGCACTCGTATGTATGGCGGGCGAGTATGCGTTGGCGCGCTGTCCGAGTCGGGTGAGAACCTTCGACTAATGAACGAAGCTTGCAGTTCGAATCGAGACGAGGATTCGCCATACAGGGTCGGCGACAATTGGGAGATTACGTGCGAGCCGTGCGGACCACGAAGACCCCCTCATCTGGAGGATGTGGCCGTTAGCAAAGCGAAGAATCTAGGTAGCATAGGCGCTCTAGCCCAGTACGTACTAGAGCGGGCGAAACCCTGGAAGGGCACTATCGAAACTTTGTTCGAAGGCAGGATCCAATTTACGCGAAATGGCGCAGGTTTTATTTCCGAAGCAGGAATCCCTACGGGGGCCACGGGCTTCTGGATTCCTTCAAGTGACCTTCACCTTGATCACGACGAGCGAAACAAAGCCGGGTACTATCCACAGGGCGACTATCGCCACCTGAGTTATGTAGGGGTGCAAGACACGATCAACATCATCAAAGCGGGGCAATTGGTACGCGTCTCTTTAGCGCGGTGGTGGCGCCCGGAGAATGCCGATCCCGACTTCGAAGAACGGTGTTATGCACAGCTTTCAGGGTGGTATTGAAAGCAGCCAAGTTCACTAGGGCCTGACCTTCAGAGCCTGCGTTAGTTACCCTGTTCAACCCTAGGAGCTGATTGCGTCTGTGCGTGCAGGATAAAGTGCATTTTCTTGGGCAAGGAACTCAGTACACGGAGCACAGACCCAGCGTGTTACGAGCGTGCGCAAGTCCGCTGTCCTTTACAGTCGGTTCATTCGGTCTCCGCTAGAGTCCGAGCTACCGACCGCAGTCAACAGAAAAGGAAATTAATCAGCGGGGGTCACCACGCCTCAGGACCCAGTAGCGAAACAAAGGCGAATGTGTGATAATTGGTGTGGTGCGAGTTCGTTAGGTGTCGTGAGGCGTTCGACTTATCCGGACCTTGATCCCTTGGCCGACCTCGACTATCTTCCATCTTGTCAACAATGAACCCCGCTCTGCCTGAATTGATTCCCGCGCTCGTCTTCTACGTGACCGAGCGTGGTGGCTATGTGACTAAAACAAAGCTTCTGAAGCTCCTTTATCTCTTCGACGTGGAGTTCTATCGAGCACACGGGTCAACTTTCACAGGCCTGCACTGGAAGTTTTTCCACCTGGGTCCCTGGACCAGCGAATTCGATCCTCTTCTCCAAGAACTCGTCAAGGACGAAGCAATTGTTGAAACCAAGAGTGCGAAGCCTGATTATGAAACCAAATTCTATAAAGCGAGTGAGCCCTCCGACCTCGGCAAATTATTTCAAAAGTTTAGTGATCGGGCGATTCTCACGACGATATTGGACCTGTGGGCCGAATCAACTACCGGCGAAATCTTGGACTATGTCTATTTCCGGACGGAGCCGATGGAATACGGGATTCGGAATCAACCCCTGGACTTTAGCAGAATCGTCCAACAACCGGCGCAAAAGTACGTGCGAACTTCGTCTGGCAAATCAACCAAGGAAATTGCTGCGGCCCGTCGACAAATTCAAGAGATTCTCAAGAATGTGACCGACAAAAAAGAGAATCACTTTGCGTTCACCCCGCCAAAGTACGATGAGGAATACTTGGCAGCGCTAGAGAAGCTAGATAATGAAAAATGATTCTCTGTTCATTGATGAATGGCTGGGGGATAAATTTTACAAGAAGCTCCCGTTGGGTTTTCACTCCCACTTTTCGTTCGGACAGATTTTCTGGACACATGCGTACTACCCACATGAAAACTTAGAGCTTTGGCGACCGATATTAGATCCCGGCGAGCAAACCAAAACGTACGCATCGGCGTTTCAGATTGTGGCAGCTGGGCAAGATGCATTTAAGAGAAGCATTCCACTTGCATGTCCTAAGCTTGAGACAAACGAGGAGCTTCTTGTTGTGCGAGCCAAAGTTCGTCCGGTGATTTTGCTAATGCCAGAGTTGCCTCCGCTGGGAATTCAAGAACATGGCTACCGCGGAAAGGTTCAACGGCGTCGCTGTTTGGTGGCCCAAGTGTTTGGCTTGGTCGACCAAAAGACAGGCACAGCGGAATTCCCACCGACCTTCGTAGAGCGTGTCCGCAAGATGGAATTCCCACAGCTCATGTTCTTGCCGACAACCGTAGGCCCCCTGCCGGTCGACAGCATGTTACGACTCGACGAGCTTCAATCAGTCTTCACGCCGCATCTCCAACCGACTCAATACTCCCTAGGAGACGAGGCCATCGACATACTTCGAGGTCAGTTTCAATACCTGATTTCCGGTGCTGGCCCGTCTACCTACACCCAACTTCGCGAGCTCTTGATGAAGGGCTAGATGGAACGGGATTTAAGGAAATTACATCGTGGCGGTCGGCGAATCGCTCAAAACATCTTGGGCCTGTAGCTCAAGCGTCTGTTGTTGATTCTGCGTTGCTTAGGTCCATTTTCAGGCCCTTCAAAACCACCTACTTGTACACAAGTTGTACACAAATTTTTGGGGGATCTCGTGCACGAAATGGCTTCCCAATCTCCGGACGTGGGTTCAATTCCCATCGCCCGCTCCATAAACCCTGTTGATGCAGTTGGCTTTACTGGCATCCCCTCTCGAAATTGACCCGCAAAACCCTGAGTTCTGGACGCAGTTGGACGCGGATTCCGGTCACACCTGAAATTTTGGACGCTGATCGGCGTTGCAGCTCGCACGTGCTACATTTGGCACCATGAGGCCCTGCATCTTCTGTGGCAACCCTGCCGACTCGAAAGAGGATTTGTTCCCTCGTTGGATTCTAAAGCGCGTTGACACTCGCCAACCACTCCGCCGGCAAGAGGGCGACTCGCCGCCGGAAATCACAGAGGACCAAGAAGTGCGCCTTCCGTGTGTATGTCAGACGTACAACAACACTTGGGTGAGCGGGATGGAAAAGACCGTCCAAAAATTTCTGGGCCCGATGATTGAAGATCTTTCCTTCCCGCTCGACCGACAGAATCAGCAAAACCTCACCGAATGGGCGCTGAAGTGCGCCATGTGCAACGATACGGTCGATCCTCATCCTCGCTTCTTCACTGAGGATGAATGCCACACGTTCAAGGAGAGGCGGCCAATTCCTGAGAGAACTCTGGTATTCGCCGCTCGATTCACAGGCCGTAGCCTCGACTCAAATGTTGGGCAACGAGTTGAGCCGATTCTGCTCCGTGATCCTATCCTCAACGAACTTCGCAACTAAGGTTCTTATTGAATTGGCTAACTGTATTTTCCTTCGCCACCGATTTGGGAGCTCACTCAATCTCGTTGAGCTGCAAAACGTTCTTGTACTGTTCAGAGGTAAAGGCGCTATCAGAACTGCGAACAGCCAGGTGCAAATCCACTTGGAGATCTATGATGCGATCGAGATTCACGCCCTCGATGGACCTCTTGCCGACTGCAATTTGCCAATCCCCAATCGGAGAAACATTGTGCATCGCCGCGACACCTGTGATATCGGGGTCCCGGAATGAGTTCCGCAGACCTACTCTCGCCAAGCGCGCCGGAGGAACGAACGATTGGTCGATGTTAACCATCGTGCCGTCGAGATGACGAACTGTGCCGTTCTTGGGCGCACGTAGTGCAACGTTCCATAGTGAGCTATCTCTCTGTAAGTCAACAGAACTCTGATCGAAGACGACGAACGCACTTATACCCCTCAGTCGAACGTGGGCCTGATTTGGGAACAAATTCTCCTCCATGGGCAGGAGCCAGAATCCATTCTTAAGTCCTAACTTCCATTTATCCTTGCCAACAGCACGGCGAACTGAAACAGGCAAAGTATAGTTTTGGTCCAAATAACTGAATCTCGTTAGCCATGCAACGGCATCACGCACCCAAGATGCACAATCGTCGAAAACGGCGTCTGAGTCCGCTGCTCCGGATTTCACGCCCGTAATTCTGTCTGGTAAAGGTACAGCGTATCCGTAAATGTCTTTCAGGCCTTGGGCTGCGACGAAGATCCTGGCAATCGCGTCTCGGAAATCGCGTTCGAAACGTGCTTTTATCGGCACCATCTGTTCAGAGAAATTGAGAGCGCCACCTGGCTCTGTGAATGCGCGAGCTTTCAGATCGGCAATCCACCTCGCCACGCCGGTTCTTCGGCGTCTAAATGCAACGTCCGCGTCTTCCCAATCAGCCCGCGCCCTATAACCAACGCCCTTTTGGTCAGAAGAATCTCCAGCGCTAGAGAATGAGGCCTGTTGGGCCAGGAGGGTCGAACTTTGCGTAGCGAAAGTATGCCAACTTGTTATGAACGCTGAGTTTTTCATGAACTCCGGAGAAGTATTTGGCTGCCCATTCCAGACGTTCTTCAAAAGATCGCCCATAAAGGGATACTGGTAAGCCGCAAGATGGGCTAGCCATCCCATAAGTTGATACTCCGCTGACTGGGCGTTGAGTTCAGCGTTGCTATATTTATTTTTCAGGAGCCAGTCCAAATACGAGGCGGCCGCCCGATTCCCAGAAACTAACTGGAGCTCTGCATCTCGGGTTGCAGTGCTTTCGGTCGCGCTTATGATATAGAAACCAGCGGCAGTTTCTTCGATATGTATTTTGTCTAGTTCTCTGTACTCAAGTAGCTCAGATGCAACATTGAAGCGCTTCTCCGCCTTTTCCTGCCACTCTCGTTTGTCGCGAAGCCCGCGATCTAAGAGCAAAGAGCTTGTACTTAGCAGTTCCTCGACTTGATTTTCTTGAAAGTTCTTGTCTCCGAGTTCTGACTTAAACAAAAAACCACGGGCAATTTGCAAGAGCGCAGGGTCAAAGGTTGCCCCTAGGGTCTCATCCGAGGTAACACTTAGGAATTTGTTGGCCCGAGCGAGAATTTCCTGCCAGGTCTTTGTATCTCTGGGCAGGGGGTCCTTTCCTCCTTTGGGTGGCGGAGCGACGGAGAGAGGTCTCAGCGCTGCAACTTTTTTACTTGCATAGTCCGTTATGCCGTCTACGAGCGGTGTTGGGTTTGGAATTGCTGAATTTGTTGAGGTTCCCGTTTGTTGGCCGTCAGCGGCGGCAGCTGGAGCTGTGGATGTGACTAAGGCTCCCATCGCCAAACCCTTGACGAGTATTTCTCTGCGGCTTTTCGTCGTCATAAATTGCCCCTTTCGACTCTTTTTTTATGGCCTTCGAATGTCAAATGCATCATCTCTGGGTGCGAAATCCCTTCCAGATCGGTCACGAGAATCAAACGGCATCCTATCGTTTGGAGCGTTCCAATGTTCGGGAACAGACAAATGCAGATGTCCCCCTTCCCACTCTTGCTGTCCCTCGGGTCGATCGCGTTCGTCCCGGACGTGAATGCCAGCGTTCTGGGCCTCATCAATGAAATCCCTGATCTCCTCCGCGGACATATCCTTCGTCCGCACATCTACTGCTCTTCCGAGATAGTGGAGTGAACCGGCGTTGTGCTTTCCACCAGTTGTAGAGGTGACTATGAATCCCTGGCCATAAACGAATCCTGCGAGACCTATCCACTCTGTGTGTTCCGACAATCTACTTGTATCTACACCAAGTCCAAACGGACTAGTTCTTGTGTCGGTTTCATCAAGAAGGTGGTACTCCGTGCCGCGTTCATGCCTGTCGGAGTCCGGGTCCCGGTCCCCCGAAGCCATTTCGAAGCCATGGTCCTTCATCCAGTCGCGGAAGTCCCTGTCCATGCGATCAAGTTCACGAACATATCTATCACCGCCCAGATCTCTTTCCGGTCCTTCATGGTCCCCGGCCTCTTTGTCTGATCCGCCTTTATCACCCGCGTCATTGTCGCCTCCATTCCCGCCGCCTCCATTCTCCCCTCCGCCGTTTTCGCCTCCGCCACCTTCGTCACGACCAGCAAACAACGATGCGCGGTTCTCCGGCGCAGCCCCTCTATGAAGGAATAGTAATAGTGGATCTCGCATTAGGGATGCCTTTCGAAGTAACTCCAGATCTGAATACGACACAAGAAAGTGAAGTTACTGAGGGCGGACCATATCAAGAGCTGGCATAGGAAGCAAGTTAATATTTTGAAGTGGGGTAGGGATGGTGAGTTCGGAAGGAATAGGCATTGAAGTAATCGAGAGGCGGCCAAAGGTGGTTTGGGGAGGAGGAACGATAAAAAACCTCCTTCTATCTCCGTACAACTGCAAGCTCAAATCAAAGCAAGTTCGCCTCCTAGTTCACTCAAGATAGCCGCAAAGAGAAAAACTCATCCGGGCCTTTATAATCTCAATCCTAATATCTCGGGGCTCCACATGACTCCAATTGGAAAGAGGCGGTGGTGCTACGCCATTTGTATTGAAGGACTTAGAAGTTAGGGATGCAATTTCGATCCCCACCGCCCCTACCAAAAGTCCTGTTGAGTCTGTTGCCCTTGTCACCGAGCGATTCATCTTAAGCATCGAAAGCCAGGACTGCTGCTTCTAAATCATCAATTGAAGTCCACGATTTTGCGCCCTGTGGAACTGGGATCTCGGTCTCAAGAAGACAGTCTAGCAGCCCCGCAATTCTCTTAAAGCTGTTTCCCTCTGTTTTCAAACGAGCCAGCGCCGAGTAGGGCTTGTCCTCAGCAGCCTCTTTTCCGAAGAACGCCTCCTCAAAGTTTGGGACTGAAGCCAGTAAACGGATTCTTCCTTTCACGCGGCCCGCCTCCGTCTCTTTGAGAATCTTCAGATTCTCGGACCATGCGCTATTGGCACGCTCAGACTTAGTCCTCTTATTGAATACCTTCATCCGGTCCGAATCGTGAAGGACTCCATAGCTTTTGTCGAACTGATTCAGTATCTTGCAAAGAGAGGCGAGACAGGCCTTTCCGCGCGCTCTAACTACATGGACATTTCGATACTTCTCTGGGGCGCAAGAGATGACATGCCTGAACGCGGTGTACTCGGTGTCTCCCTCCACAAGGACAGTTTTCCCACCAAAAAAGAACTCAGCAACATAAGGGTCGCAGAGGTTTAGCAGCTTGAGCTCAACCCTATCGTCATCATCGAGTTTCGCCTTTTTAGGGCGGAAGATAGTCGTCCCCTGCACAACTCCGTTCGACAACCGTTCGACACGGGCGATGGATGTATTATCTCGGGACAAATCAATAAAAACTGGCGAATGGGTGGTAATCATCACCTGCCACCGATTGGTAGCTGGCAGGTCGTAGAGTACCCTCCGTGCCTCACGTATGGCGTCTGGATGCAAGCAGATTTCCGGCTCGTCCATAAGGAGGAGATGTGGACGGTCAGCTGCGGAGGATACCTTTCCTTCACTGCGCTCAGACAGGATTCTCAGTGCGGCCCAAATAAGGGTTCTGCACGCTCCGCTACCCTGGCGCTCCATTGTCGAATGGAAACCGTCAACCGGTCCCATCCTGAGCCGCGGGTCTGGCTTATAGAGGTTCAAAGCCTTCTCGATGTCGTCTTCTGGTCGGGCGTCGAAAGTGACCTGATAGCCGGGGAACACTTCACCGATCATCGAAGTCAACTCCTTCTGGACGTCAGCGACCGCAGTTGTCGCGTCGCTGGCTATAGAAATGCGAAGCTCCTTGATCGCATCCAGGAGCTTCTCATAATCTGTCGGACCATCCTCGCCTTTTCCATCTGCCTTCTTCTTGCTCATCCCTTTAGCTCTGTCTGTGATCGCCTTACTGAGCAGCTGCACGACCTGACTCGCTTGGTCCTCGGGTTTCTGAAATGCCCCGATGTAGTGTGGTTCCGGCCTGTATGCCTGTGCCACATTTGGAGCTCCCCATGGCCCCTCGCCTGGAGCCCATTCGTTCGACGCAACGTCCCATCCAACTTTCTTAGGTGGCCCCGGCTCGCTCCACACCCACTTTTCACGTACAAACATTTCATTTGTATCAGGGTCTGCTCGAACCCATCGTTCGCCTGGGGCAGTCTTCTCAAACACAACGGTTTCGAGTTCGATAGTCGGCAGTTTTCCTTCTGTCACCTTGCCGTCTGGAAAATCGTCAATTGTAAGCTCCCCCTCCTTCGAGCCATGCTGCATTACGACTTCGTACGCCCGCAGAATCGCGGTCTTTCCAGTATTATTGGGCCCAACCAATATCACGATATCGTCCAGCTCTACCTCTACCGGTTGACTCCCTATGCATCGAAAGTTGCTAACCGTGAGCTTATTCAAACGTGGCCGAGGGACTTGCGACTCTGGTGCTGTAATTGGTGGCTCAGTGGTAGTTTTCTTCTTTGCCATTACTGTCTCCAGTTCTTCTGCTGATCAGATTCACTTGCCGAATGCACGGGATCTCTGGTTTTGATAGGACGAGCTGAATTCCATCCAATTTCCCTATAGCGTAAGTGCTATAATACATTAATAGCTTCCATCTCATTAGTTTTACTCGGTAAGGCGTAAGCTTGAGAGACGGCGGAATCCCATGCTTAGTTCTAAAGATTTAGGATACAGCTCTCCAAAATGGAGGGCCTGAATCGACTATCGGCATTGCGTGGATCCATAAAACTCAAGGGGCAGATTTGGGAAGCTTTGGAGGACAGGATGCAGCTTGCGCTCATGTTATTGATCGGAATTGTAATTGGAGCCCTTCTCGGATGGTTTGTGGCTACATCAAAATTAAGGTCGGAGCTCTCAAACTATAAGATTCAGACTGAAGGAAACTTGAGGGCCGCGGACAGCACTCTTGTCGAACTTCGAAGCAAGCACACCGATATGAAAGTTGAATTGGAGGCGAAGGTCAACGAAATCTCAAACCTGCAACAACAATTGAGGAGCGAGAGCGATCAAAGAGCTACAGCCCAAGCGGAACTCAAAGAGACTCGATCTGCGCTCGACGAGCTATCTACCGTTCGAAATCAATTCAATGTCGAGAGTCAGCTCCGGGTCACTGCCGAGACAAGACTTAAAGAATCACAGGCGAACGTCGAAGAACAAAAAAAGCTTCTCGAAGAGGCAAAAACACGCCTCGCGGACACTTTCAACGCCTTGTCGGCAGAGGCGCTAAAGAGCAACAATCAGGCATTTCTAGTTCTCGCCAAGACCACATTTGAAACCATCCAGGCGCAAGCCAAAGGCGACCTTGACACGCGGCAGAATGCAATCGATGGGCTTGTTGCACCCCTCAAAGACGCCCTCGGACGGTATGAAAAGCAAATACAGGAAATGGAAAAGACCCGACAGAATGCCTATGGAACCCTCGAAGAACAGCTCAGAACACTCGCCAGCACTAACCAACAGCTTCAGAAGGAAACCGGAAGCCTAGTGACAGCGCTGCGGAGCCCCCAAGTCCGCGGGCGCTGGGGTGAGATGACTCTTCGGCGTGCAGCAGAGCTGGCGGGAATGTCAGAACACTGCGATTTCAGCGAACAGGAAACCCTGGAAAACGAAACCGGCCGCCAGAGGCCGGACATGATAGTTAATCTTCCTGGGAATCGGCGGATCGTAGTGGATGCAAAGGTCCCGCTGCAAGCATTTTTGGATGCTGTTTCCGCACCGACAGATGAAGAGCGCAAGATTCAATTTGCGAAGCACGGACAGCTCGTTCGAAATCACATGAATCAATTGGCGTCACGTGCATATTGGGAACAATTCGATCACGCACCAGAAATCGTGGTCTTGTTCCTCCCCGGAGAATCCTTCTTCGCTGCCGCTGCTGAACAAGATCACGAATTGATTGAAGACGGTATGGAAAAACGCGTAGTTCTTGCAACACCTACCACACTCATCGCTTTGCTCCGCGCCGTAGCCTATGGTTGGCGTCAGGAAGACGTGGCCAAGAATGCACAAGAAATCAGCGATCTAGGAAAACAACTTCATGACAGAATCAGAACTTTTGTGACTCACTTTGAAGGGGTCGGGTCAGCCCTAAGAAAAGCTGTTGACACGTTCAACAAAGCTCGCGCTTCACTGGAAAGCCGGGTCTTGCCAGGGGCAAGAAAGTTCAAGGAACTTAAAGCAACTACTGGAGAAGAGATCATTGAAGTTGAGCCAATCGATGAGGTACCAGGGACGCTCACTGCACCTGAATCGGGTGAGCCTGATTGATGATGCCTACAGTGGGAACCCTCCTACGAATGTCAACACAGCTTTGGGTCGGCTGCAACTGTCGCTCGGTTCACGACGGCTGCACCTACTGTGAGAATTGTTGTGGCGATGAGCTTAATGCTCGTACCGTCGACCAACCTGTTTAGAAGGAACCTCAGGAGCGAAGCTCGGTTTTTAAAGTGATTACACCCCCCGACGATCCTAGGACCTGAGATTCCTTCTTAATGCCTGAGAGATGGTGTTCAGAGTCAGGCGCGGTTGAATCAAGTAGGGTCGAAACCTGCATGCGGCGGTATACTCTTTGGCAAAGAGGCAGCAATGGACAAACCAGGTCATACTTTCCCCGTTCTAAATCTTCAACAATTGTCAGACCTACCCAAAGGCCACAAGCCGCAAGACATGAAACGAATCCTGGACTCTCGAAACAGCGAAGATTGGGTTACGTGGAACTTCTTTCAGGTTTTGTTCAAGAAATATCCTACTGATTGGTGGAGACATATTATCAGCGTTGCACGCCGACGCAATCCCCATCTTGTCTTCAGCATAGATGAAAGAGCACTTCCGACGCCCCAGTTTTGGTCGTCGGTTCCTTCTCCACCGGAATACGAGGCACAAAGCCGAGCTAGGATGCTGGCATCGGGAAACGAAGAATCTATATTGAGAGCGAAAGTTGCCGGCCCAGTCGAAGGCCCATCCGAGATCGACATCGCGTTCGACCACGATCAGTTTCTCGTCTACATCGAAGCCAAACTCTTGTCGGATGTTTCCATGAATACGAAATATGATTTGCAACGGAACCAGATAATTCGGAACATCGACTGTCTAATTGCGAATGCTGGAAACCGGAAATCTATCTTCTGGTTGCTAGTGAAGGATGAGGCCCCCACCCGGGAATACGTCCGACTGATAAACAACTACACGGCCGATCCCAGCCTGTTGGTTCATGATTTGCCGCACCGGGATACCGACACGTTGGGGGGTATCGCACAGAACCTCACGATTCTCCTTTGGAATGACTTTAGAGAATTGGTTTGCTCACCCAGCGCTGACCCAGAAACCGCCGCTGTCCAGCGAGAGCTGGAGCATCGGATTAGCGGTTCGGCGATTGGAGTGTGACCGTGGGAAGAAAGCGCAAACGCAAAAAGAAGTCCGTAATCAAGAACTACGGCCTCATGTGGAGTCGGGACGCGGTGTTTTGGGGTCGCGGAAGTAAGAAGGGCGTACTCGGAGGGCGGCGAAGCCGCAAAGTTATAGACTTCCGTGAACAGATTGGTGTTTACGTGCTCTACGACGAAAGTCGGTGGCCGATTTATGTTGGTCAGGCAGGTCGGGGGAACGCTCGCCTGTTCAAAAGATTGCGGTCGCACACGCACGATTATTTGGCTGATCGGTGGCGATATTTCAGTTGGTTTGGGCTTCTAACCGTGAACAAGAGCGGGCGACTTTCCAAATGGGACGCCGAGGCCAAGCGGGTAACTGGCACGATTGGTAGTACATTGGATGAGATCGAAGGCGTTTTAATCGCTGCGACCGAGCCTCCGTTCAACAAACAGGGGGCGAAGTTCCAGGGAATCAAGCGGTACAGACAAGAAAAACACGATGAAGCCGAACTTGTCTCTCTGAGTGAGTTGCGCGGCATGGTCTGTGAACTTGGCAGTAAAATTGACACGCTGCGTCCGAAATAGTTTGGGCGGAACAAAGCTGTAGTGACGGATTATGTGGCGTCAACTCAATCGGAGAAACTAAAATTCCAATGGAACCCATTTTCTCACTTCCCTACTCTGAGTTCTGCGTTGCGCAGCAGCTTGCCCGGTTGCTTCCGGCCAAAAAGGGGTACTCGTTGTATGCCCCACTCTCGCGTCAACAGCCCGGTGTTGACCTTCTTATTGCAAGACGCCGCAACCAGACCTTCCGAGTGGCAAGTATTCAAGTGAAGTCATCGCGGACCTACTCGAACCCGAAAACCACGGCTCGGGCCAAGCACTCCTTTCGTTACGGAACTTGGTTCAACAATTTTGAGTGTCCCTCAGAGGCAGATTTCTTCTGCTTGGTTTCGCTCTATCCTGCGGTAGATGCGGCCCAGCGTCGAGAACTTGGGACTTGGTGGGCACCACAAATTCTTCTCTTTTCTCAAACGGAGATGCGGCGGTTTTTGAAGAGCGTGCGAACAGTCGGCGGCAAGAAGGACGGCATGTTTGGCTTCGGATTTAATCAACCCGACGAGGCTGTGCAGACCCGTGGCGATTCCAAACGCCGCTACCGCGATTTCTCGGAGCATCTTCTATCACGGCGTCTAGCTAACTTACGCAGTTTTCTTTCCTCGTAGCGGTTGGCACTTCCGATGCTATAGCAAACAAGAAATCAATGCGGGCACTCATGGCCTTATTGTGTTCCAAGTTTGGGTAAGTCCTGGGAAACGCACTAACGGGAGAAGTTGGTTACAGTACGGCAGCCGGGACTGGGGAAACCTCGACGCCCACGGACCGCAGCCTGTTGACCTTCCATTCCAACATCTCCGCACAAGCGAACAGCATCTGGTTGGCGAACTCCGAGCGGCTGGCCGGTTCACTTTTCTCAAGCATTTCCAAAGCAGTCGTCTTCCAAAGCCGAGACATTTCCAATAGTTCTTTTTCCATCGGGATTCTCCGCAAGAATTTGCGGCAAAGGAAGGGAACTACATTCTACGTCTGATCTCCCAAATACGGTAGATACGGGCAGCGTACGGGCAGCGTACGCAGGTGCTAAGGAACCACGGTTTACAGCCGACAGCGCGTGGGCGACACTACAAGGTGTACCTAATCGGATTCATGGCGCCCGCTTGCGATTTTCGTCAGGTGCGCGCCTATGAGATAAACAGATTCCTGAAGGAAACGTGTAGTATCTAAGACAAAGATGAATGCCCTCGGTCGCGGGATTCCGGTGATCGTTACTGCCAAGCAAGGCACCACCCTGCCGTTCGACCAGACCGCGATTCCGTGTCATTTTTGGAATTTAGAAACCGACACCGAGACCAATCGACAACTACTGCTCGAATTTATTGAGAAGAACATCGGAAGGCCCGCGCTGGTTACCACATGATTGGGAGATTTCACAGCCTGTGTCACATTCAGTTGACCCGCAACTGACCAAAGGTCCGCTTCTGGTCACGCATGAATGTCTTTAGAACGCGCGGAAGTAAAGATAGGCGAACTCGTATCCAATATTTGGAATGTTTGGTCAGACCAAGTGAACACGTACCACACAAATCGTTTCACTATGAATCCCATCAGTGAATACCATGCAAAGTATTACGCGCATCAGTTGAAGAGGCGCAGTTCATCAAGCGACCATGGAAAGCTTGGCCAGTCCCTTCTCAATGCTTCTGTTGATCTGAATCCACATCAAGTCGAAGCAGCACTCTTTGCGTTTCGGTCCCCTCTTTCAAGAGGCGCGATTCTGGCCGACGAAGTTGGCCTGGGCAAGACAATTGAGGCTGGGCTGATCATTAGTCAGCTTTGGGCGGAACGACGACGCAAGATTCTGATCATCGTTCCAACTACGTTGAGGAAGCAGTGGGCTCAGGAGTTGAGCGACAAGTTCTTTATTCCCAGTGAGATTCTTGATTCGAATGCACTTAATGCAATGCGGAAGTCAGGCGTACAGAATCCATTCACTGACGCCGAACGGGCTGTAATTTGTTCTTATCACTTCGTGCGATCTCAAAAGGAGGCAGTCGCGAGCATCATTTGGGATTTGGTTGTTATCGACGAAGCTCACCGTCTTAGGAATGTCTATCGGACCGACAACAAGATTGCCCGGGCCATTAAGGAAAGTGTGCAGGACCGACCGAAGGTGCTGCTCACTGCCACGCCCCTGCAAAACAGCTTGCTCGAACTTTTCGGTCTTGTTGGTTTTCTTGACGAGCACCTCTTTGGAGACCTCTCTTCATTCAGAGCCCAGTATCTGCGTGGAAGCCTCGATGAGACAGCCTTCCAGGACTTGCGCCGACGAATCAAGCCCATCTGCCAGCGCACACTCAGACGCCAAGTTACAGAGTATGTCCGATTCACAAACCGCATTCCGCTTACCCAGGATTTCACACCAACTGCTGAAGAGCAGAAACTCTATGACTCCGTAAGCGAGTACCTGAGACGCGATAATTTACATGCGCTTCCTTCAAGCCAGCGCAAGTTGATGACGCTCGTTCTCCGAAAACTTTTGGCGTCTTCGACGTTTGCAATCGCGGGCACATTACGGTCTCTTATCGAACGCCTACAGGCACAGCGGATCGTTGAAACCCAACCCGTTGCAACGTCCCCTGAACAAGATTTCGAAGCGTTCAACGAAATGACAGAAGAGTGGACCGAAGACTCCTCTGATGTGGCCACAGGCGGACAAAAGGATGAGGCGGGGCGACGCGAGGCTGAGATCGCGGAAGAGGTCGAGGAGTTGACTGCCTACCATAATCTGGCGACATCCATCACTCGCAATGCTAAAGGCCACGCGCTTCTCCAGGCGCTCGGACTCGGATTCGAGAAGCTCGCAAGTCTCGGAGCAAGCCGCAAGGCAATCATTTTCACCGAATCTCGCCGCACCCAGGAGTATCTCCGGGAGCTTCTTGAGTCGAACGGATTCGCCGGACAGGTCATGACTTTCAACGGTACCAACACCGATACCCGTTCAACGGCGATTTACGAAGCCTGGCGAGCGCGGCACGCTGGCGAAGATGTCGTCACGGGGTCGAAAGTAGTCGACATTCGTGCCGCCCTGATCGAGCACTTCAATAACTCTGCTTCGATTCTGATCGCTACAGAAGCAGCGGCGGAAGGGGTCAATCTCCAATTCTGCGCCCTCGTGGTGAATTACGATCTCCCCTGGAACCCGCAAAGAATCGAGCAGCGTATTGGCCGCTGCCATCGTTACGGCCAAACCCACGATGTTGTGGTGATCAATTTTCTTAATAGGAAGAATGAGGCCGATCTCAGGGTTTTTCAGATTCTCTTCGAGAAGTTTCGCCTCTTCGATGGCGTCTTCGGAGCCTCGGACGAGGTTCTGGGGGCGCTTGAATCGGGGGTCGATTTCGAGCGCCGCATCGCGGAAATCTATCAGTCTTGCCGAACTCCAGAAGAAATCGACGCCGCCTTCAACCAATTACAGCGTGACATGGAGGAACAGATCGATGCCCGGATGACTTCGACAAGATCAACCTTGCTCGAAAACTTCGACGAAGATGTGCATGCGCGCCTTCGAGTCGATCTGGAACAGGCGAGTGCTCAGTTGGACCGGCTCAGCCGCTACTGTTGGGCCGTCACCAAACATGAATTGGCCGGAGCTGCCCACTTTGACGATGCGGCTCTCCGGTTCACTCTCGATAAGCTGCCGCTGGGTGCTCCACCCGTTTTGCTGGGCGAGTATCAATTCATTACGCAGTCGAATCCACGAGCCGGAGCGCACGTCTATCGCTCTGGTCACCCCCTGGCCGAGTTCCTCGTCAGTCGTGCATTAAACCGAACCCTTTCACCCGCTCAGGTCGAGTTCAACTACACGGAGCACGGCAGAAAAATATCCGTGATCGAACGCCTCTTAGGCAAAAGCGGGTATTTGTTATTGACCAAGCTCACGATCTCCGCGCTAGAACAAGAGGATCGCCTCCTATTCGTTGGCATGACGAACAACGGAGAACCCCTTGATCAGGAAACATGTGAGAAGCTACTTGAGGTCTGCGGCTGCTCGGGAGCGAGCATTGCGATTCCCGCAAATGTGACTGAAAAACTGGGCCTTGAATTGGAGCGTACCAAGGCTACCGTCTTGACGGAGATCTCCGAGCGAAATACCCATTTCTTTGAAGAAGAAATCGAGAAACTGGAGCGATGGGCCGAGGACTTAAAGGAAGGGCTGGAAGCCGAACTGAAGGAACTAGATTTTGAGATCAAGGCACTGAAAAAGAGCGCCAAACTGGAAGTCGAACTTGAACCTAAACTGGCCTTGCATCGAAAGGTCAAGGAATTGGAGGCGGAACGTTCCCGCAAACGCCGCACCCTTTACGATGCCCAGGACGAAATTGACGGGAAGAAGGAAGCGCTAATCAGCCATGTCGAGGAGTGCCTGAAGCAGAAACTGGAGAGCGAACACCTGTTTGCGATCCGCTGGGAAGTGCGATAGAAACTTTATGGTGACAAAAAAGAGCCTTCCATCCGGCGAGCATTCCTATTCAGAATTGCTCACCAGTGTCGTTGAGCTTCTCGATCAAGCGAGACGGTACTCCGCACGCTCCATCAACGCCGTTATGACGACAACATATTGGGAGATTGGCTGCCGCGTCGTCGAACACGAGCAGGGAGGAAAAAGACGCGCTGGATACGGAGAGGAACTTATTAAGCGGCTGGCAGCCGATCTTTCGGCGCGCTTCGGGAGAGGGTTTTCGTGGCGCAACCTCTTTCTTATGAGAGAGTTCTACCTGAAATGGCCGATTTTGCAGACACCGTCTGCAAGATTGCGGCGCGCGAGCACGGAACCCCCGCCATCAGGAAAATTGCACACACCGTCTGCAGAATCTCCGGAAACTGAGCCGCACCCGCGTTTCCCCCTCCCGTGGTCTCATTACGTTCGGCTTTTGTCCGTCAAGAATTCCGAAGCACGGGCATTCTATGAGGTTGAGGCACTGCGCGGAGGTTGGTCCGTCCGCCAATTAGACCGGCAGATTGCGTCCCAGTTCTACGAACGAAGCGCCCTCTCCCGCAATAAAGCAGCCCTCCTCCGCAAGGGACAAACAACCACAGCCGGAGATCGTGTGGAAGCCGAAGAGGAGATTAAAGACCCATTTGTTCTGGAGTTTCTTGGCTTGAAAGACGAGTACTCCGAAGATGCACTCGAAGAAGCACTCACCCACCACCTGGAACATTTTCTTCTTGAACTTGGGAGCGATTTCGCTTTCGTCGCCCGGCAGAAGCGATTGCGCGTCGGGAACGAGTGGTATCGGATCGACCTGCTCTTTTTCCATCGCCGCCTTCGCTGCCTAGTCATTATTGACCTCAAGATCGGCAAGTTTACGCATGCCGATGCGGGTCAAATGAATCTTTACCTGAATTATGCCCGCGAACACTGGACGCTTGCGGACGAGCACCCCCCGATTGGCTTGATTCTTTGTTCCGAGAAAGACGAAGCCGTCGCCCACTATGCGTTGGGTAACCTAAGCAACAAAGTCCTTTCGAGCGAATACAAACTTGCTTTGCCTGACGAGAAGAAACTTTCGGAAGAGATCGCCAGAACGAGGAAATTACTGCAGCAGCGAAGCTCTTAGAAACTTATTCTTGCGGAGAAATAGTCGCCCCTGTGAATAACGGAAAAACCAAACTTGAGCTTACTTGGGTAGGGAAGGAAGAACGCCCCCGTCTGGAGCCGCGAATCCTCGTCGAAGATCACAAGTTGTCATATGGTGACCCACGTACCGAAAATTTGCTGATTGAGGGCGACAATTTGCTCGCCCTGAAGGCGTTGGAGCAAGACTTCACAGGACAAGTCAAATGCATCTTTATAGATCCTCCGTATAACACGGGTAGCGCTTTTAAGCACTATGACGACGGGCTGGAGCATTCCATTTGGCTCTCGATGATGCGCGATCGACTGGAAGTTCTCCGCAGGCTTTTGGCGCAGAATGGCAGCCTTTGGATCACAATTGATGACAACGAGTGCCACTACCTGAAGGTCCTTTGCGACGAAGTCTTTGGGCGTTTCAATTTCGTTGCGAATGTAGTCTGGCAAAAAAAGGCGTCCCCGCAACCTAACGCCATCTGGCTTTCTGATAGCCACGACCACGTTCTCGTGTACGCGAATAATAAAGCTATCTGGCGACCGAACCTCTTGCACAGAACGGCAGAGGCAAACGCACGCTATGCAAATCCTGATAACGACCCTAGGGGACCTTGGACATCCGGTGACTGCACTATCAGCTTGACGGGTGGCCAACGAGGTGCTCAGTACGCGAGGACCGGACATTCGGAGAATCTCTACGATATCGAAACACCCTCTGGAAGAAAGGTAACGCCACCACCTGGGACATGCTGGCGCTTTAGTGAGCCCCGCTTCAAGGAGCTTATTGCGGACAAACAAATTTGGTTTGGAAAGTCGGGAAACAATGTGCCACGTTATAAGCGCTTTCTCTCTGAGGTGCAGGAAGGGATTGTCTGCATGACAGTCTGGCCTCGAACGGAGGTTGGCGATAATCAAGAGGCAAAACGTGAGGTCATGGAGTTCAATTCCGATGAGGTATTCGCGACGCCTAAGCCAGAAAGGCTGATGAACCGTATAGTCGCGCTATCGACGGAGCCGGGAGATTTAGTTTTTGACTCGTTCGCCGGCTCTGGCACAACAGGAGCAGTTGCGCACAAGATGGGACGACGATGGATCATGGTTGAGATTGGAAATCACTGCCGCACCCACATCATTCCTCGGCTTACGAAAGTCGTAGATGGCACAGACCAAGGCGGGATAACCGAGGCCGTCGAATGGAAGGGGGGCGGAGGATTCAAATTCTATCGCTTAGCGGAAACACTTCTGGTACGAGACGGAGACCTTTCAACATACAGCAAGGCCGTCTACGTCATCAATCCCAAGTACGACGCCGCAATGCTCATTCGGGCAATCTGCAAGATCGAGAATTACAGATACCCAAAGAATCATCGTTGGCACGGCGTTTCAAGTGAGCATCACTTTTTGTATGTCACTACAAAACTATTTGACCAAAAGCAGCTCAATGCGCTGAGTAAGGAACTGAGCGAGGATGATGCTTTGTTGGTCTATTGTACGAGAAAGGTTTCGGCACTGAAGGTGCCGGATAACATTGAGATTAAGAAGATACCGAGGGACCTTCTGGCCAAATGTACGTTTGAGGAAGGCAGAGTCTAATGAGTCTTGCCGAACAGATCTCCCGCTGGATGTCGCTGCGCGCTCCTCAGCGCGAATCGGTCGCGCGGTTTCACGCAATTGTGGAATCAGTTGAATTCAAACATACGAGTTTCGAAAACGTTTCCCAGGTAGCGCGAGAAAAGTGTGATGTTCAGAACATGGAGTTCGACACCGAATTCCCGTCTTTCTGCTTTGCCCTGGCCACCGGCGTTGGCAAGACACGTCTGATGGGTGCCTGCATCTACGATCTTTGGAAGACGAGAGGCTATCGCAATTTTTTCATTCTCGCACCCGGCAACACAATTTACGAAAAGCTCCGGGCGGAACTTCAACCATCTCATCCGAAGTATGTTTTCAATGGGCTCTCAGACTTTCCCCGGCCAGAAGTCTGGGACGGCGACAACTACTTGCGGTTTGACAAAGATCGGTCCCTTTTCGATCAGGACCGACACCCAAACGTCTTCATTTTCAACATCGGCAAGATTTTCAGTGCTGCGGAAAAAGACGAAGTCGGGCGGCCACAGTTCAAGTTTCACCGTTTCAACGAGACACTGGGCGACAGCTTTGCCAACGTCCTCCGCCAGATGGATGACCTGGTTGTTCTCATGGACGAAAGTCATCGGTATCGTGCACCTGCTTCGCTCAAAGCCATCAATAATCTAAACCCGATCCTCGGGCTGGAATTCACTGCCACACCCAAGTTTCTGGGGAATGTTCTCTACTCGTTCAGTCTAGGTGAGGCAGTTGGACGATTTGTGAAGTCGCCGCGTGTGGTGACTAGAACTAACCTGACGGCCGCGGACCAGCAGAAGATTGATGAGCTAAAACTGAAGGACGGCATTTATCTCCACGAACAGATCAAGGCGCACTTGGTTGAGTTCTGCGATGCCAATCATCTCCCTAAGGTCAAGCCGTTCATATTGGTCTCAACGAGGGACACGGCTCATGCCAAGGAAGTCCGGCAATATTTGGAATCGAATGACTTTCATGGAGGAATGTATCGGGGCAAGGTGATTGAAATTCACTCGAAGCCGGCCAGTAAGGAAGAAAGTGACGAAAACGTCGCACGCCTCCTAGAAGTCGAAAGCCCTAGCAGTAGCGTCGAGATCGTTGTGCACGTCACCATGCTCAAAGAGGGCTGGGATGTTACAAATCTCTGTACCATCGTTCCGCTCAGGGCTTCTGTATCGGAGATTTTGACTGAGCAAACCATCGGACGCGGACTTCGATTGCCTTTCCCCCTGACCGAATCCCAGGTGGAACAACTCAACCGTGAAGATCCAGAAATCCTCCGGCTTTCTATCGTTTCCCACGACAAGTATGAAGAGATTCTCGCTGCCAAGAACTTGCGAGCTGAGATCTTCCGTGACCCCGTGCGTGACTTGAGCAAAGAAATCCCTGAGCCCCTCAAGGCCGTTGAAGTGCCGACTCTCTTCTCCCAAGAGACAACCACCGTCCTCGAAGGCATCGCGAGGAAGGGCGAGGTGCTTTCGACGACCGAACTCCTGCAAGGCGACCGCCGCCAGAAGCTCATTGACCAGATTCTGGCTCAATCTCAGGAACTGGCGGCTGCACGGGCGACTAGTGTGGCAGCCGCAGGCCAGCCTACTGGAGCGGCTCAGGTTGGGCTGTTCCCCTCTGCGGAAGAGCGAGCAATACCTGTTGACGCGGAAAAAGTCACGCGGGAGTTGCGCCAGCGCATCGAAAGCGAAATTGATGCTCTCAAATATCAGATCGACGTGCCTGAGATTCACACCTACGTTGACCCCAAGATAGGCTTCGCTCCCTTCAAACCTGCCCCCTCGGGCGACTTTGCTCTTGTCGAACAGCGGATGCGCTCCGCAGATTTGCTTTCGGGCCAACAGGAAACGGGCGATGTGCTCGAACTGGAAGAGATCGACAGGCCCGTTTCTTATCTGGCCGCATGTTTATTGGACGAAGTCGATGAATTCGACGGCGCGGAAGATAAAGACCGCTTGCTGCAAATGGCGGGCGATTACCTCGAAGCGACCGGAAAAAAAGACGAGGAACTGCGCAAATTGGTCCACCAATATGCGCGCGTCATGGCGAAGGACCTGGCGAGCCAAGTAAGGAATCATCTGCTTGACGAAACAGAAGTGCGCCATAGCATCCGAGCAGGATTTATTGTCTTTAAGCCTTTTTCCAAGTCCATAAGACAGGTGGACGGCGAAGTTGATCTTCGAGTTCCGCCAGACCAAAAGAGCAATATCCGGCGTTTCTTGTTTGGAGGGATTGAGAAGTCCGTGATTAACAGGACAGGTTTCGATTCTGATACGGAGCGGCGGTTTGCAATTGCATTGGAAGATGATCGCGAAGTTCTCAAATGGGTTCGCCCGCCAGTTGGCCAGACGCCAATTTCTTACCGTGGTGGCGACTACAACCCTGATTTCATCGTTGAGACCGAGGCGGACCGCGCCCTGGTCGAGATCAAGGCACAGGGCGAACTGACAACGGAGGAAGTGAAGGGGAAGGCCAAAGCAGCCATCGAATGGTGCCGAGTCGCGACCGAGAACCAAGGTGGAAAGCCTTGGTCCTATTTTCTGATTCCCGAGGATTCGGTTTCAGAAACCAACACGCTTGCCTTCATGAAGGGACAGGCAGTCAAATTCTAAGTCAAAGTGCAGCCTCCTCTACCCTAGTGATTGCAAAGTTTGTTCTACTTTCCAACTTCTCGGTGTCGAGTTCGGCTCAGGAAGGGTCGACAGGGTCCAATTCTTCTTGAGTGATTGCCCCACAGCGTACGCAAATGAAAGAATGGTCCCACTGAGCATACTTCCGAGGGTAGGAACTGTGGTTGTGACTCCAAGCAAGAAGCAGCGCCACAACGAAGATCGCGCCGGAAATAAAACCGAAAGCTGTCAACGGAGGCGAGAGTACCGTCGAGGAATTCGTCCTCACTGTGTTGACGTAGAAGACTAGCCAGCCGACACAGAAAAACGCCAGGGCGGACCAAGAGCCGACCTTCAGATAGGACCACTTTGCCGGAGGGCTCAGGTGCTTAGAAAGGGCAGATTGGTGGGATGTTTGTGTGGTCGCACGGCCAACTACGAGGTCCGGCCCGCTTCCCCCGACCAAAGCAGCACTCAGACGAGTACGTGCGTCTGCGCGGTAAAGCCCCTCCTGATATGCAAACGAGACCTTCTTGAGATCGGTGCTGTTGCATTTCGGGCAGCGCAAGTCCATCTTGTCACCCCTTGCAGCCCCACTTCTGTGTGGCTATGAATCCCTTCTTATTGAACCCAAAGCTATCGGCATTAAACCCTGTTGCGCTCATTTAGTTGCTAGCCGCTGCACGACGTGAGGTCGTCCCGGCCATTTTCTGGGCCATGCACAGAAGCAGTTTGCGATCCTCTTCTTCCGATTTGGCCAACAGACGCCGAAGCTTGTTGAGATAGCGTGCATCTTTCCCCGCCGTGCCCCAGACAATATCGTCTGAGGATTTCCGCTTGAGAAGATTCGGCAGTCTGGGTGGCTCCTCCCCATCATAAAAGAGCTGGTAAAGCGGGACCTCCAGTGCCCGAGCTAGCTTCTCGAGAGTCTCGACAGCGGGGACCGTATGCCCATTTTCGACGCGAGAAATGTAGCATCTAAGCAGGCCAGTCCGTTTTTCAATATCCCCTTGCGAAAGCTTCTTCGCCTCACGCATTTCACGCAAACGATCTCCGATAATCACGCTGATATCACCTCCTGCGGGCACAAGCGACGAATTGAACCGACTTTAGACCTAACGAAATCTCCCGCAAGCTCTCTTAGGTGGTTTCGCGCCCGAATAGTGGTTGGATACGATTCGAGCATGTGTACATAATACAACGAGCGCTCGTTGTTTTACAATAGACTTTTCAGTGGGATTTCTTGGACTTGGGAGGCCGACCGCCTTTGCGCTTCTTACGCTTAGCTTGCAGTTGGCTAAAGTATTCCGAGCCTCGCTTGGCGATCTCCTTCCCACCCTTCCGTCCAAGCTTGACGGCGGCGGGATCTTTCTTTTTTGCCAAAATTCAGATGACCTAGGTTCAATTCCCGACAGTATTATGCATCAGCTTCAGTTGAGCACCAATGATAACGCTCGATGGCGGCCAGTTCGGCACTTCTAAAGCCAGATGAAGTTCAACACTGATTTTATTCCTGCCAACTCACAAACACCGCGAGCCGTATGCTATAGAATGCTATAGCCGATTCGCCGCCCGGCGCGGGGCCGCCTGTCATGACGACCGATCACTGGACTGCCATAACTGAGCTAGCCACACGGGTCAGTCAACAAAAAACCGAGGACAACCATTTTCATGCAGTCCAAGCTCAAATCGCGTTTGCAACTAACATCTATAACGGACTACTTGAGGTATGCTCAGGCCAAAACGGGCTGGCAGCTGAGGCCCTCCTGCGCACTCTCTTCGAAGTCACCGCCAGCGCGATCATCCTCGCGAAGCACCGGAACAAAGTTACCGAATTTCTAAAGCACGGGAGACTTACCGAATTGCGTATGATGCGCGTAATTGAAGTACCTGCGCTAAAAGAACGCCTGGCCCCTACGATTGCGGCCACGGAAAAGGAGTTTCAAGAACTATGGGCGGAGTTCAAGGAAGACCGCTGGCACAAGATGCAAACCAAACAGTCCTTTATCGAGGCCGAATTTCAACCCGGCATTTACGATAGATATTACCGGCGCGCTTCGGCAATTGCGCATGGTCAGCCTTATGAAACCGCGAGGGGCGGCAAAATAGAGGCCGGGCCGATCGCTTGGAAGAATTTGAGTACCGGTGCGGCAAATATGGCATCCCTGCTAATGGTCCTCTTGCTGGCAATCGTAAACCGAGAATTCAAGCTTGGCCTGGACGAAGAAATCGCACAGCTACAGGTTGAAGCAGATGCGCCCGCGCAACGCCATATGGACGCAATCAGAAAAGCAGTCGGAATACACCAACGACCGAAACGATAGCATTCCGGACGCAGAGTCAAAGTCCCCCATGTCGCCGCTCGCCTAGTCATTTGCGAGCAAGCCAATCATCTCCAAGTACCTGGAAGGTTTTTGGCTTCGCATGTCTCCCCAAGGCATTACCTTTGTTTCCGGATATGAAAGCGCGAGCAATCTCTTGGAACGTGTAATTGCCACAAAAGCGTTCCTCTTCTCTTCTTGCAAAGCACTCCCTGTAGCGCGATAGTCTGGGAACGTTCCTTCCGCCATACCCATAACGATCACCACGTCAAATTCAAGCCCCTTCGCAGAATGGATTGTCAGTAACGCCAGGCCATCCTGCTTCGGCTGCTGCGTTGCTCCTAGGGCAACCTGGCTCAAGAAAGACGGAACATTATGGCTTCCACCCTGCTCCGCACGGATAAATGCATCCCAATGTTGCCGCCAAACACGAATATCTTGCAAAATGAGCGCTCGGTCTTCGTCCTTTGTTTTTTTCTTTGCGTAACGAGCTAAAAAATCCAACGCATTCAGAAACCGAAAATCACTCTCACTCCAGTTCATCTGATCAACGGCCTTTACAATCACTTTTGTCTCCGCCCTATCCGTCCTCTTCTGGAGATTATGCAGGACATCTAGGCCTGACTTTGGCCGAAATGAACTCACATCGACACCTTCGATGTCCCAGTTCTTTACAAGCATCCCCAGGTGCAACTGGTCGCGCGGGTTCCCCAACACTTTCAAGCAGAGTTCGAAGTCCCTCAAGAGGGAGGACTCACTTTCGTGTTGGGAGGAGACCTGCTTGTAATATACCCATCCTCTCTTCTTGATTTCCGATTCGACGGTGCCAAGGACGTACCGAGTTCTGCCCAGAAGAGCGCAACTGTTCAAAGTAATTGGGTCTTCGACGTCAGGATGGCCATCCTTCATCAGCTGATCAATGTAATTAAGCACCTGACGTGCCTCGTCTTCTTCGTTCTCACCTATGAGCAGTTTCACATCTCCCCGAATTGGCAGTTGCCCCTCCAATCTGTATTCCGGGTCCAGCGCCCGCGCCGCGTCTACAACGGCTCCAGAAGAACGGAAGTTTTCCGTCATTGAGATTTTCTTGGCACCGAAATCCTTCTCAAACAGGTCTAGATATTTCGGGTCAGCACCGTTCCAAACAAAAATTGCTTGCTTCGGGTCGCCCACCATCATCACATTTCGAAATGCATCTCCGCACAGCGCCCGAAGTACCTGATACTGCGCTTCATTGAGGTCTTGTGCCTCATCGACGCAGATATATCGATACTGCCGCCGGTAAAAATCGGCGATGCCGGGCCTTTCAAGAAACAATCGATACGTCAGCAGTAGCAAGTCATCAAAATCCAGCGCATTGCATGCGCGTAGTCCGTCATCGTAGATTTCGTATATTCTTTTCGTCAGACGGTCCTCGATCATTTCGGGGACAAGCAAGCTGTTCTTCGCAGCGCCAATCTTCTCCAACCACTTCGCCAAGGTTTTCTCCTGCTCTTTCAGGTCTCCTCTCTCCTTGAGCAAGTGAAGCAGCTCAGGGTCCTCCGCAATCACCTCACGTAGCACCTGCTTGCGATCTTGAAAGGACTCAAAAATGTTCGGCAGTCTATCGATCCCGAAATGAGAACCTCTATTCCCCAGCACCTCCATGCAGAAGCTATGCAAGGTCCCGACAAATGTCCTCTCCTCCACTGCGGGGGTGCCTGTCAGTCGATCTTTCATTTCATTGGCCGCTTTGTTTGTGAAGGTTAAAGCCAGAATGCGGAAATGCTCGGAGCTGTCCAACAAGATGCGCCTTACGCGCTCGGTAAGCACTCGCGTCTTCCCCGAACCAGGGCCTGCCACAACGAGTAACGCTCCTTCGCCGTGTTGAACAACCCTGCGCTGGACTGCAGAAAGTCTGAGGCTACTCACTTGCTTGATCTCCCTTTCAGCTCACACTCTTTTCCTAGGTCCTCAAATAGCTCTCTCACCCTTTTGGGAATTCTCAGCTTCTCGTCCGCGATACCGATAATCGCTTGAGCCGCGCGCTTCGCACACTTCGTTTTGTTGCCAGTCATGTAATCAACTATTTTCTGCAAAGGGTCCTGAAACCCAGCCCATTCAATTTCCTTTGCCTTCTTGTGCTGCTCGCTTTTGGCTTCGAGCGCAATTATCATCCCTATGAGAGCATCTCGATAATCGTTTGTCGCGATGTATTTCTCATAGTTCACGCCGCCGGGAATCTCATAGACCCTGCTGCACGGCCATGCTTCACCAATCTCCTCCACGGCTGCCCTTACCCTTTCAAGCGCGTCGGTTTCGCCATCTGAGAAGATAAACCATGGAATCGAAAAACTCTTTGCGAGCCTGAGAAATGGCAAATATGCTCCATCTCCGCCCACGCCGAGCACACTCAAGCCGAGGTCATTCGGATGGCGTTTCCAATAATATTCTCCAAGTACGGGTAACGCTTGTTCTTCCGTTTCCCCACTTACCAGAATGAGCGCGCTCGCATAAATTAGATCGCCCCTGGTGTTCATCACCATGCGGTTCACCTTCCGAAGATCATCCTCACTGAGACTCGCTGTATCTATGCTCTTGATCTGAGTCTCCGCGCCCGTCTTCCGAAAATATCGGAACTGAGAGATCTCCGCCTCAGCCGCAATGTAAGGTGAGTGAGTGCTGATGATGCGCTGTCCGGGAAACTCCTTTATCATTCGGAACAACGCGCGCTGGGCCTGCGGATGTAAGTGCGCTTCGGGTTCCTCCAACCCTAACAATGGATGGAAGGCCTTTCCTTTCTTCTCTTGCTCCCGCCAGCGGGTATACGCGCGAAAAGTGAGAATGGTTGCTAGGCTACGTGTGCCCATACCATGACGGTCGATCGGAAACGCTTGAGACCCCCGCGTGGCAAAAGTGACATCCATACCCCGGCTCAGATCACGTAAGGACCGGGCCGTCGGTGTGATCGACACAGCCCCTTTAGCGGAATCTAACGCGAGATGCACGTCGTCAATGTTCGTCTGAACGTGCCGTAGCACTTTACTAGCAGAAATGATATCGGCGTTCAGCTTGCTCAGCCGCTTCTCCAATGACGCGATCTGTTTGTCCGTCAGCCGTAAGTCCGAGACAAGCTTCTGCCAAAACGAACCGCGGGCCAACATATCCTCATGGATGTCGCGTTTAGCGTCCATTAGGAAAAGGGCAAGAGGTTCAATCCCCATAAAACCCACTTCCCCTTTTGTCTTCGCCCCATCCCACGTCGTTGGGTCCTCGGGCCACTCTCCTAGAAATCTCCTCTCTAGAATGTAATCCCCCTCGTTCTTGTCCCATTTCGCTTGGGTTCTCACGGCTACAAAATCGTGGTCCTCTTTATCCTGGGAGATTCCGTTCCCCCACAGCGTGAGCCAGTAGCTTCCTGCCGGAAACGTTGGAATGACCTCACCCTTTAAATCCACGGGACGAATCAGAATGTCAATCGTTAGCACCCTACCCTTCGGAACAACACTCTCCTTCGAATCCAAAAACATATCCTCCGCAGAGAACGGACGCCTTCCCATACCCACCGCCAAGGCAAGTGCATCTAGAAAGCTCGTCTTACCGGAATTGTTTTGGCCGACCAAGACAGTTAAGTCATCCAACCGAACCACTGCGCGTTTCAAGCATCGAAAATGTTCGATGTGCACCTCAAACAATTTGATTGTGTGGTCTGGGGGTTTGGTAGCCATCCGAAATCTCCAGCTTGTATCCTACGCTGTCAGGGGGTATATCGCATCCGGTTCATTTAGCTCAAAGATAACGAGTAACAGCAAACAATTTGCCCTCCGCCACACTGCGAATGCTTTCTCCTTCAAGCGCCACTTGATTTCTGAACAGCGCGTTTAGTTCTCGTGACTGATGAGTCTCCGACAGTTTTCTGTGCTCCAACGTGCCATTACAGTGCACTCCTGCCCTTCCTGCTGAAAACCTGCGCCTGGACCGCCCGCTTCTTCTGTCAAGGGTCTCCCGCTTCGCTCCGATAAACGCACAATGCGCGCCCTTGACAGCGCGGACGGCCAGGCGCCTCGCCCCGCCAGGAAGGGCATTTGCTTTTAATGCACCGCTCTCTGCGGTGCCTCTAAGAAGCAAAAAACGAAACCAGCGAAAGGAGTTTTTCAAATGAACCAAATCAACAAACAACCTGCTTTTGAACTCGGCCAGATCGTCGCAACACCGGGCGCTTTGGCCGCGCTTAAGAAGGCAGGCCAACAGCCGGGCGAGTTCCTCGCGCGCCATGTCAACCGCGAGTGGGGCGATTTGTCCGACGAGGACCGCAAGGAAAACGACTACAGCCTAGAGCACGGGTTCCGGCTCTTGAGCGCCTATCGCACACACGCTGACGACAAGTTGTGGATTATCACCGAATCAGACCGCTCTGTGACCACGCTCTTGTTGTCTGATGAGTATTAAACGCAAACAAATTCTGAGAAAAGGAGACGAATAGAAATGAGCGCAACAATGGTAGCAAGTGGAACGAAAGCAGTACCCCCGGTGGTTTTATCTATTCAGGACATTCCGTTGGCGAAAATCCGCGAATCCAAAACAAACCCGCGACACTTTTTCGATGAAGCAAAGCTGGCGGAACTCGCGGACAACATCAGACAACACGGCGTCCTCCAACCAATTCTCTTGCGTCCGCTTCCCGAAGGGGAAGCGGACACGTATGAGCTTGTGGCCGGGGCACGCCGATACCGAGCATCCAAACTCGCAAAGCGCGAAAGCATCCCCGCGACTGTGCGCGAATTGACCAACGCTCAAGCATTAGAGCTACAGGTCATCGAGAACGTGCAGCGCGTGGACGTGCATCCGCTCGATGAGGCGCAGGGGTACGCCGCCCTCATCGAACTTCAACCCGACACTTACACCGTTGAAAGTATTGCTGCCCGAGTTGGCAGATCGCCAGCATACGTGAACGGGCGACTACGCTTGATTCAACTCATTCCCGAAGCAAGGCAAGCGTTCTATGAAGACAAGCTAACAGTTGCTCATGCGTTTGAAATCGCACGGCTGCAACCGAATGACCAGCGCCGCGCTCTGCAGGAATGCTTCCCGCAACACAGGAACGCCGCCGCCATCTTGAAAGACAGGAAGGCCGAGGCGACCACGGTTCGGGAGCTACGCGCATGGATTGAGCGGGAAATCCATCTGGACCTCACGAACGCGCCGTTTGACCCGCAGGACGAAACGCTTCTACCACACGCGAGAGCGTGCGCTCGTTGCCCAAAAAGAACGGGCAGCAATCCACTTCTCTTTCCCGAAGTCCGGCAGAAGTCCATTTGCACGGATCGCGAGTGCTACCGAGCCAAGGTCGAAGCACTCGTGCAAATTCATGTGAAGCCGCTTGAGGAGAAAGGCGAGAAGGCTGTGCGCGTTTCACGGGCTCTCGCATGGCAGGCAAATGGCCATGCCAAAGACGTGCTCTTTGAAGGGCAGTACCGGAAGGCCAAAACAAAAGGGGAGTGCCCCAACACGAAAGCCGCCGTTCTCATTGACGGCAAGAGTGCTGGCAGCATCTTCTATCTCTGCCAGACCGAAAAATGTGACGTTCACAATCGTGTGACCCGTTACCAGCCGACGCCGCAGGAGCAAGCCCAACGCAAGAAAGAGGTGCTTGCTGAACGCGTCGAGAAGCTGTCGCGGGTACGCGTCCTCGAAGCCATCCGAAAGAAGCTGCCGGACGTTCTGTCCCGGCCAGACCTGGAGATGGTAGCCCTCGACTACTTCCGTCGTTTGGGTCATGACAATCATCGCCGCCTTTCCAAGCTATACGCATGGGAAGAAAAAAAGAGCAAAACTTCATGGGGCGTTCAGACTGTGGATTACCAAAAGATTGCGGCGGCTGCCGTGCAAGCCATGAAGGCCGCCGACCTCAACCGTTTCCTCGTTGTCTGCGCTCTCGTCTCCGACCTGTATTGCCCCGGCTACAATCCTAGGCAGTCCCTATCGAAAGACTCGAACCTCGCAAGCACCGCTGAACGCTACAAGGTCGAGGTAGCAAAAGTATCCGCAGCAGTCCGAGCGGAAGTGTCGAGACCGAAAGCCAAAGAGAACGACGAAAGCAAAGCATCCCAGAAACCAGCGGCATTAGCCGCCCAACAGCGCAACGCTCCAGGTCGCAAACCGTCGAGATAAAGGCACAGCACTTGGAAAAAGGAACAGAGGCCGCGCTTTTCAACGCGGTCTCATTGTTTTGGGCCGCATGTTGCTGGCATAGCTCTTGCAAGCAAATTTTAGGTCCGCGATGGATGGTTCGTTAGGTACAATCTGCGTAAGCCTATTGTGACCGACCGAACTACTAAAATCGACCTTGGTTCGCTGCTCGATCTGTATGACAAGAGCCTCGAAACCCGAAAGTCCGTCTCGCACAACATCGAAGTTCTTAAGTGTATTCGCGGTGGGTTGCGCATGGCGGAGCGATACCGCCTCGCGTTCGATGCCCGGCGCGAATATTGGCGCCCACCGGAACGCCGCCTCGCTGTTGCCTACCTAGCGGATCGCTGGACTGGCCGCTTTGCGCCAGCCTCAGCGCTGCGGTCTGTGGGCCTACGCATCCTCCAGCACTTCGACAACGCTCGATCTGAGGGAGTGGTGTCGTATTTTGGCGTCGAATATGACCAGGTCGGCGGATTCGACAAAATCTGCGCTACCCTCGCGGAGCACGCCAGCAGACTCGCACCAATACCGGCTTGGAAGCAGCTCCGCGAAGTGTGGCCGAAGATCGAAGCCACAGCCGCAGAGGACATTGCGCGTTTCCTAACCGAAATTTCGACGACCGAAGATTGGGAAAGGGGTTTCAAACGCCGCTTTCCCTGGTTCGGGTATTTGGGTGCTAAGTCCGAGGATGAGCTTCGGCGTCGACAGGCTTTTTTCTTTGGGTACGCGAATTTGTGGACGACGACTAACGCCTATGTGCGGGCGGGAGCACAAGAGTTTGCCCCAATCCTGCAGAACACACCTACGGATGACATCCTGGATGCCGCGCTTAGATGGGTCACTGGGACGACGCCGCTAGCAACCACGTTCAAAGTATTAGGAAGAGACGACGAGGACCAAGAGCCCCGTGACCGCTCCGAGATCGCTCCGGTAATCGAGGTATATGGATTTCTGAATCTCTACCGCGCTCCGTTCTATAACAAACTCGCGGAAGTGTACCGCGATTGGTTTAGCGTGCCCGAAGCTCTGAATGCATATGATCTAACGCAAAAAGTAGGAGAATCCACGGCGGCTTGGCTCCTTGAGAATCCGCACATGATCGAGCGCCTAGCAGCTCTGTTCCGCACGCTCTCGAATGGACCACTTAGTACGCGCGTAGAACTCGAGACGATAGACTCGCCGAAATTGAAAAAGCACACCGCCGATCCTGCTGACCGACTCCTAGACACGGAGCTCTGCCCGGAGCTAGACACGATCGCAAAAGCAGAATGCAAGCAGCTGGCTGATCGCGAAGCTGCGATGGTTGCCTTACACCTTCTCCTCGACAGCAAAGTGTTCTGGGAACACGCCGGCACTCCACCCGAAGTGAGCACGGTTGGCCCGACGAACGTAACAGGCATAGCACCAACAATGGCAAAAGACGACCACGCCCCTGTGACGGGGAAAGCGCTATTGAAGCGGCTGCCAGCGGCCCTACGACCCCACGGCGAGCGAGCGCTTGCCTATCTTAAAGTGGGCTTGCACGTTCTGTTCGCAGGTGCTCCTGGTACCGGGAAGACGACGCTGGCGCAGTTTGTGGGGTACGCATGGGATAAGGGGCTCGAAGTCTTACCTGAAGTGATGCCCACGGAAGCCGCGCCTCTTACAACGGTTGGAAACTCCGCATGGTCCCCATTCCATACTATAGGCGGTTTGATGCCGATGAAGGACGGAACTTACAGTGCACACGCCGGCATCTTCATTGATCCTGCTACCAAGGATGGCGACGTATGGCGTCTCCGGAATGCCGCCCTCGTGCTGGACGAAATGAACCGCGCGGACCTCGACCGTTGCATTGGAGAGTTGTACCCGCTCTTAAGTGGAAGTGTGCAGCTAGTCGCTCCCGCGGGACTGCCTGGTGTCACCTGTATTGAGGCCAGCCCCCGCTTTCGCGTTCTCGCTACAGTCAACGATACAACTCTCGACGATATAGTCTTTCCAATCAGCGAGGGGCTCGCAAGGAGGTTTCAGCGAATCGAACTGCAAGGCGCGTCACGTGATGAGGTGCTGACATACCTAGGAATTGATGGCGTCGAGCCGCTTGACGACGAGCGGCGCGCAGCGGCTTCTGAAGCGGTCGCGAGTTTCTTCGAGGTGGTGCGCGAGCTCAAGCTACTTTCAAAAGCTGCAGATGACGACAGACTGCCGTTTGGAGTTGCTTACTTCTCGCTCGTTCAAAAGTGGGTCGAAGGCCAGCTTGACGCCCTAGTTGCTCAATCCACTCCGCTTGAGTGCGCCCGTGACTTGTTGGCTGGGTCTCTACGAACACTGGGGAGAACAAGACCATGGGAGGAAGCTCTGCGCAAGTTTCTAGCGAAAACCTGAGCCAGTCAGTGGAAAATCAATGGGCTGCCGAAGTCCGTGACTACCTGCTCGGGCGCCTTTCTTCAAAGACTCGGATCGAAACGCTTAAGCCTCCACAAATATCAGAACTTACGCACGCCCCGGTCCGGCGCTGGTGGATTTTCGAGGGAAAACAGTACGCCCCGCTTGGTGGCCCACTCGCTCAGAATTGGGATGAGGTAACCCGAAAGGCGAGGGGACTGAAGAGGACTTTTAACCCTAGACTTCGCTTCAGTGATCGCCCTGACGGCATAGTGGATTGGGGCTACACCTTCGCCCGCGGGCCGCGTCGACTCCCCCCAGAGTTCGTCGTCCGCTCGTCGGGCGTCGGCCTCGGTGAAGACGAAATGGGAGCACTCCGCGGCTGGGCGCGTTGGATCTCCCAGGAATGGCTCGAGTACGCGCACAATGTGGGCATCGAACAGCACATCGATTGGTCGGGTTTGCCACTAGAGGAACCGGGGTATGCAACGCCAGATCAATTACGTCGCTGGGCGCATACGGCGAAGCGATCGCGCTGGCCTTTGTTGCGGGACGTTGTAGCAGAATCTCTGCGCTCCATCCTTGAGCCCGAGGAGCTAGACAGGATCCCTCTGCCATCCGAACGCGAAAAACTATTCGAGCTGTTGTGTTTGGTCCGCATTGCCCGGTGCGTATCACCTGCTCCGAACGAACTCCGTTGGTTGAACGCGGAAATGGAAGACAATACGATCCGACTTGATGGAACCACATGCTATTACCAGCAGTCGTTAGACCGAGACGCGATCCTGGCTACACGTGAATACGCTGGAAGTCTTGCATCAGCAGTTCGCGCGTTTCAGGTTAGCACGCCGCGGCGCGTTGATCTTGCGTTTGACTTTGACACGGCGCAGGGCGGATTCGACGGTCTCATCGTTGAAGCGAAGAGCGGACGCCAAGGCTACGAAATGACTATCCCACAGCTGCGCACGTATCGTGCTGCGCGCCCAAGACGCCAGGGCAGCCGTTACTTGGTCTGGGGCATAGTCGAAGGCCCAGGAGCCCCCGAAGCGACGCCGGACCAGGTGGCCGATCTTCTGGAGGCCCTTGCCGACACGGACGACCTTTGGTTGTTTTCCAGCGCGGATGCCATACCCATCGTGTTGGGTGCCGTTCTGGCTCGTGAACATAACTAAGCCGCGATCGGGTGCTTGACTTGTTTCTCTCTTCTTCATGCCACGCATTTCCCTGGACACTGCTTCGAGCCAATTCCTGCGCCCGCGGTCCCTGGTCAGGAACGCTACACATTCTGGAGCTTTTTCCTGTCGGTCCGTCTGAACAAGCCTTCTGAACGATAGTGTCTTCAGCGACTTCTTTTCGCTCTCCTGCTTGTCCGCTTCGAGTTGCCCGCGTCACGCTGCGTAGCGACGGTCTCCACTAGCACGCCTCCCGCCGCAAAAAGTCTGTGTCACTCGGCGTGCCACTCGTTCCGACCTTGACGCAGGCACCTCTCCGCTGGTGTCCCCGTTTCGGGTCGTTGCTCCCTCTGGCTGGGGTGAAGGGAGCAAGAACTCCCCGAAACAGGAGGACAGTCATGAAAGTCGAGCAAGCAAAACAAATCGCCGGCAAGGCCATCGACGAGCTCAGCCAGGCTCTGGAAAGGGGCCACAGTGAGACGTTGAGAAATTATCTTGCAGCGATGGCGAGGTTCCATCGCTATTCGTTGCATAACCTGATTCTCATCGTATCGCAAAGGCCGGACGCGACTCGCGTAGCTGGCTTCCATACTTGGAAGCAGCTTGGCAGAAACGTCAAAAAGGGCGCGAAGGGAATCATGATCCTCGCGCCAGTTGTGCTTCGCAAAAACAAGGAAGAAGCCACTTCCGAAGAAGATCAGGGCAAAACCGCTATGTACTTTCGTGCAGTTTATGTTTTCGATCAGATGGACACTGAGGGAAAACCGCTTTCTGAGCTTGGCTCTGCGCAGGGTGACCCGGCTGGATACACGGAAAAACTGAAGCAATTCATCGCAGAGCGCGGCATTCAACTCGAATACTCAGACACCATTTATCCGGCGCAGGGGCAATGCTCGCCTGGAAAGATCGTGCTTCTGCCCGGACAGTCCGCGGCGGAGGAATACGCCACTCTAGCCCATGAGGCAGCGCACAGCCTTCTTCACATGCAGGGGCGCCGCACCGAGACAACGAAGCGCGTCCGCGAGACAGAGGCAGAAGCTGTTGCATTCGTCGTCTGCGAAGCTATCGGCCTCAAAGCAGAGAATTCCGCTGATTACATTCACCTCTATTCCGGCGACAAGGAGACTTTGGCAGAATCATTGGATCACGTGCAACGCGCCAGCGCTGAGATTCTCTCCGCTATCACGCCGAGTGACTAAATCATATTTGCGGAGGCCCGCTGAAGCGGGCCTCCGCTTCAATCTGTTGTTTCCGAAGCAAAGAGGAAGCAACATCCTGTCGATGCCGATTACGACCGATGCAGCGAGAAGTATTCTCCTTGGTTCGTATGATGGTTTATAAAGTGTCTCATTGAATCGGAGGGTAGATCAGATGGAAATGGGTCGGTTCGCGTCAACGGCCACGTAGCCACACTGCAGCAGACCGCACGCAATCAATTTCCATTGCGCCGGCCAGTTTCCGAAGGCGTAGCAAACAGGGCGAGTAGCTCCTCTTTCGTAATTTCCTTACGCATTTGGTCAACTTCAATAACAGCATTAAAGAGGTCCTTTTTCTTGCTCTGCAGATTTTCAATTCTCTCATCGATAGTGCCAACAGTATGAATCTTGAAGACCTTTACCGTCTTCTTCTGGCCAATTCGGTGCACCCGGTCCGTGGCCTGATCCTCTACGGCAGGATTCCACCACCGGTCGTAGTGAACCACACAGTTTGCTTCCGTCAACGTCATGCCAAGGCCCCCCGCCTGAAGACTTATTAGAAAAAATGGGACTTCACCCCGCTGGAAGGCCTCCTTCAACCTCGCTCGCTCTTGAAGTGGTGTCGAACCGTCTAAATAGAAATGTGGCAGCTTCTTGTCGTCTAGAACCCGCCTCAAAATCGAGTGCATCGCTGTAAATTGGCTAAACACAAGTGCCTTTTCCTCGTTTTCAACAATTTCGTCAAGAACTTCGACGAACGCCTCTAGCTTGCCTGACCTGCCGTAAATTTCAGAAGAATCGCCCGTGACGAGCGCAGGATGGCAGCAGATCTGCTTGAGCCTCAGAATCGCTGTCAGAATGGAGGTGTCAATTCGAAACCTGTCGCCTTGGAGTTTTGCGATTCTGTTTCTTTCTTCCGTCGCAAAACGTTTGTAAAGATGAGCCTGCTCGGGTGTCAGTTCACAATACCGATCCATTGGGATCTTCGGGGGGAGTTCATTGGCAACGAGTGTTTTTTCCCGCCTGAGTTTAAATGGGCTGACCCTCTTGCGCAGTGTATCTTGAGCTCGACGGTCACCCCTCTTCATGATAGGAACTTCAAACTTGTCGCGAAAGTAAGTCTGAGTTCCCAAATACGAAGGCATTAAGAAATCGTAAATAGACCACAGTTCGCTCAGCCTGTTCTCAATAGGTGTACCCGAGAGTGCTAGTTTGTGTTCCCCTATTAGTCGCTTTGAAGACTTCGCCGTGGCCGTTTCTACGTTCTTGATTTTCTGCGCTTCGTCTAAAACTACGTATTTCCACTTCACCTTCGAGAGAATCTCGATGTCCCGGGTGACGATGTTGTACGTGGTTAAAACCGCGTCGTAGCTATCACGCTCGTTCAAAACTCTCTGCCGGTTTGGTCCAACGTACAATGCAGTACGGAACTCAACGGGGGAGGCGAATTTCCTCAGGTCGTCCTGCCAAGAACTGAGCACGGACGGAGGGCAAACTACCAAGGAAGTGGTGCGTTCCCCATTCGCATGGGCATCAAGTAGCTTTGCAAGCGCTTGAACCGTTTTGCCAAGACCCATTTCGTCAGCAAGAATCCCATTTAGGCCGTACTTTTCAAGGAACGCTAGCCAGTCGTAACCGTGCTTCTGGTAAATGCGCAATTCGCCCTTCAAGTTGTAGGGAAGAGGGTGCTCCTGAATCTGGGAGAAATCCTCAAGCGACTTTCTAAACTGAGCATATGCTTCAGAAATGTCGATGCTGGCAACCCGCTCGAGGAGAGATTGCACCTCGTCAAAGTGGTAAGTCCGGGTACGAAACCTCTCTTCTACTGCCTCGACTTCTGGAATCTCCTCGATTTGGTCAGATACACGGGCGTGGGTTTTCTTGTCTGCCTGAATCCATGTCTCGCCCTGTCGAAGAAATTCTCTGGACGGATCGAGCCTTTCCATTTCCTGGTATCCCACTCTATACTTTTCCGCTTCGTATCGGACATCAAACCAAATCCACGGTCCATCCACTTGGAGCGACACCTTCGGTTGAAATTGTTGCGCGACGACTTTCTGTGATTTAACTCTATCCGCCACTTTACTTCTTGGCTCAGATTGAATTCTTTTCAGATCGTGCAAGAGAAAGAGAGGAATCTGATCACCATGTAGCTTCGTCTTTCCGACATCCACACTGAGGGTCTTAAATTGTTCTTCTTGCGGTTTTCGAAAGTATCCGTTCGGCGCATGGACGTATCTGGAATTTTCGAGGAATTTTGCATTCCCCGGCGCATCAACGCGAAGACGAGAATCAGCCGAAACCAACGATGCCTTGACCTCTACCTCTTCTTCCTGGGTTTGGGAAACCTCGTGTTCGTACTCCAGTGGTTTTTCATCGACATGGATTCGCTTCGCCAATTTTGAAAACTCGACGCTTGCTTTCGGGCGAAGATAGTTGAGTATTTCGGGAACATCTCTCTCCGGAAAAACAAATCCCCGTTGGGAGTCAAACCGCGGGTCTAAATTTGCTAACTGGGCCAGGGTCTGTCTGTTCTTCTGCGAAACACGAAAATAGCGGTTCCCGACGCGAATCCGGGCAGGAATTTTGCCGAGATCCTGAAAGCGATAGATTGTACCGCTATGACGAAGACTCACATCGACGTAGATGTTACTTTCATCCGCTGTGGAATCAACGCAGACCTCGATGTCCCTGGTCTTCGGGAACATCCGGGAGAAGAGAGTTACTAGGTTTTGTCTGAGGCTAACGGCCATGTCGGGTTGCCTGCCAGCGCCGCTACTCAATTGAGCCTATTTGTTCCAAAACTCTGCTTTGAGTAGGAAATTGCGATTCACGACCTGTTGTCCTAGAAACATCCGTTACTATTGCGGATAATAACAGGAAAAGCGTATTACTCGAAGAATTCGGGGCTCTACTCTTTGGGTAAAAAACATCTTGACCGTGCGTGTTCTAGTGTCAACCTGTTCGAAGGAATTCTGCTCCATTTGCTGATTGTGAATGAGTGGCGCACGTCGGGAGGCCAGTTAGTCTTGAACGATAACCGTGGGCTCTTTAAGTGAATATCCCCGACGTTCTAAGGTTCTCATCACTTTCGATAATGCCGGCTTTCCGCATACTCGCTGGGGCCTGCATCACCCGGCTGCCATCCTGGAGTGATTCTTCGCGGCACCTACCTCATCAGCGGTAGGGAAGTTTGTGGGCCCTATCCCCTTTTTTCCCTGTTGCCCCGTGGCTCATTACTCAAGTTGGGTCAGTTTCGGTGCATTGCTTCCGTTCTCGCCCTCTCCATTGGGCACGGCTTCGGGATAATTCCTGCGCCCTGCAGCTTCGCGGCTTCTGCTTTTCCGGTTCCTCCCAACAAATCTCTTGAAACGACGCCGAAGATTTCTTGTGTCCCTCCCAAAAAGCAGCCGCTCGCCTTGGGAGCAGTATCCACTCGCTTCCGGGTGCCCCAATTACAAGGGCAGAAACGGAGCAGAAGTCATGCACATCAACGTAGTCCATTTAATCGGTTATCTCGGCAAAAACCCGGAGCACAAGTCCGTCAAGGCGTCAGACCGCAAGTACGCGGTTCTTTCGCTGGCAACTCAGCGGTCCTGGAAGGGTGCCGACGAAGAATGGCATTCCAAGACGGAGTGGCATCGCGTCGTCGCCTGGAACGGCCTCGGCGAGTACGCCGCGACGAAACTGCGGAAAGGCGACCACATCTACGTCGAAGGCACGCTCGTGAGCAGCACCTTCGAGAAAGAGTTCGGCAAGGGCAAGAGCAAGATCACCGTGCCGTTCAAGACTTGGCAGGTGAAGGCGGATTCCATCCGCAAGCTCAACCGCGCCAAGAAAGACGAAGTGCGCGAGAGCGTGCCAATCGACGCTCAGCCGGAGGAGGTGCCTTACTGACCAGCTTTTGGGAAGAGGCTCCGGTGTGGCCGGAGCCTCTTCGAGTTATTTGTCAGTGCACGAGAAGCGTCAGACGGTCAAGTGAAACCAATTAGTAATCCTTGCACACTTCCCACAACGCCGTTTCTTTCCCGTGACCGGCACTTTTCCGAGCACCACAGTAACCAAGACTTGAGGCGCTCTCCCCTTGCCCTAATCACCCCTCGGCGTGATGATCGTCACATACCGAAGAGCTATATTCAATTGACATAGCTTGTTACCGGCCGTTGGTCCAAGGAGTTGGGTCATGAGAATTCGTCCTAATATGTTCCTGATATCGAGTCTCTTGCCAATACCTGCACTCTTCTGGTTGCTGCCTTCGGTTATCCACGGCGTTCGGTCCACTGGTATGACGCGAACTGCTGGTCTCGGTTCCCTTACAGACGTTATTGCCGCTCAGGCCAAACATCCCTTCACCTTCGAAGATATGATGGCGATGAAGCGTTTGGGCGAAACGGCAGTTTCGCCAGACGGCAAGTGGCTGGCCTATTCGGTAACCACCGTCGATCTCGCTCAGAACACCAAGAGGCCCGAGCTCTGGCTGCAGGCGATTGCGGGTGGCGAGCCTTTCAGGCTCTCCACCGGCCAGCCGGGCGACTCCGATCCTCAGTTTTCGGCGGATAGCAAGCGGCTTCTGTGGATCAGCGGGCGTGAGGGCGGCAAGCAGGTCTGGGTTGCGGATTTCGACGCGGCCACAGGTGCGGCGGGTAAGGCGAGGAGGGTGACGGCGATTGCCACTGAAGTGGACAACCCCAAATGGTCGCCCGACGGGAAGTCGATCGTGTTCACGTCGTCGGTGTATCCGGACTGCCCGGCGATCGGTCCTGCGGACGGCGGAGCCGGTGACAACTGCAACAAGGAGAGAGATAAGGCTTTCGCCGACAGCAAGGTGAAAGCGCAAATCTTCACACAGCTGCTCTACCGGCACTGGGACCACTACAGCGGCGAAAAACGTAGTCATCTCTTTCTCGTCGCGGCCGACACGGGAGCGACGCGCGATCTCAATCCCGGCGATCCTCACGACGTGCCGCCCTTCTCGCTCGAGGGGCCGGGCTGTGGCTGCGACTTTTCGCGCGATTCGAAGGAATTGGCCTTCACTGAGAACCTCGATCCGGAGCCGGCCATCTCTACCAACACGGACATCTTCACCCTCGACCTCACCAACCCGGCTGCGAAGCCGGCGAAGGTGAGCACATCGCCCGGCGGCGATTTTAATCCGGCCTACTCGCCGGACGGCAAATATCTGGCGTGGCGGAGCCAAGCGCGGGCCGGCTACGAGAGCGACAGGTTCCGGCTGGTGCTCTACGACCGGGAGAAGAAGACGATCAAGGACCTGTTGGAGGACTTCAATTTCGACAATTGGGTGGATGAATTTTCCTGGGTGGACGATTCACAGCACATTCTATTTGTATCCAGCGACAAAGGGGAAGCACCTATATTCGAAGTCAATGTGACCGGCGATGACCTCAAAAGATCCGCGAAAGCGGCAGGCGCGTGGAGTTCCGTTCACATGATTCTGATAAAGGGGTTCCCTTACATCGTGGGAACCTTAATGCGTGTGGACCGTCCGGCCGAGGTCGTACTTGGGAATGCACTTGCTATGGACGACTCCGCCAGGATGTTTCAGCGTGGCATGGAAGTGAAGACGACAAGCTACGAGCCCCCGCTCATCACCCACTTGAACGACGAGCTCCTCGCCCAGCTCGACCTGTCGAAAATGGAATCTTTTTGGTTCAGCGCCAAAGACGGCACAAAGCTCCAGGGCTTCCTCGTCAAACCGCCGAACTTCGATCCCAACAAGAAGTATCCCGTGAAGTTCCTCATCCACGGCGGGCCGCAGGGCGCGTGGGGAGACGACTGGAGCTACCGCTGGAACGCTGAGCTGTTTGCCGCCGACGGATATGTCGTCGTCATGATCAACTTCCACGGCTCAACCGGCTACGGGCAGAAGTTCATCGATGCGATCAACGGCGACTGGGGCGGCGCTCCGTTTGAAGACCTGATGAAAGGCCTCGACTACGCCGAGCAGCACTATCCGTTCATCGACAAGAACCGCGAGTGCGCGCTGGGTGCCAGCTACGGCGGATACATGATCAACTGGATCCTCGGCCACACTGACCGCTTCAAGTGCCTGGTGTCGCACGACGGCATGTTCAATGCCGAGTCGGCGTGGGGCACGACCGAGGAACTCTGGTTCAACGAGTGGGAGTTCAAAGGCACACCGTATACGAATCCGAAGATGTACGAGAAGTGGTCTCCACGAAATTCGGCGAAGAACTTCAAAACGCCGACGCTCGTCATCCACGGGCAGCTCGACTACCGCCTCGACGTAAGCGAGGGACTCCAACTCTTCACTACGCTGCAGAGGACTGGCGTGCCCTCGAAGATGCTCTATTTCCCCGACGAAGGCCACTGGGTGCTCAAACCGCAGAATTCGCGGCTCTGGTACAGGACAGTGAATGATTGGGTGGATCAGTGGGTCGGCGACAAGGGTACGAAGAAGTAGCAGGTGACCGTGACGCGCCGCGAAAAGCGGGCGTGTGGCTCCGAGGGCGTAGGGCGACAGCACGACAGGGCCTGGTTAACAGCGTACTCGTCAATGTGAATTCGTCGAAACGAGCCCGAAGTCCCGTTCGAGGAAGTCTGACTTCGCAATTCGTTCGGCTGAGTAGTCGGCTCTCGGGAGACTGAGCCAGCTCATCTTTTTTCTCTTTTTGTCAGCCTTAATCTATTCTAGAATCATCTCCTCAGTCAGTACGTTCCCGCAGAGGCAACTCCCCGCTGCCTCCAGACATTGGCGTTTTGCGATCTTCCGCAGAGAAGAAGACGGGGCTCAAACGTTTACATGGGTATTTCCAAGCGCTGGCTTGTTGTGTTCCTTTCGGTTCTTGTCGTTTTTATTTCCGTGGCTGTAATTTCCCGAAAGTACATTTCGTTGTACGTATCACGTAGGTCTGACGCGAGGTCGCCCGTTGTCGATCTATTGCATGACGCTGAAGCGTCCAAGAATCCTGAGACGCTTCTTGCGGAAGCGAACCGTCTCGCGTGGCTTTTCAATTGGCCCAAAGCCGGACCTCTTTACGTTCGCGCAGAGGAACTTTTCAAAGAAAGAGGCGACACGCGGAACGAGATATATGCCCGCGTCGGCAGGATCCGAGCGCAGTCAGAGACCATGTCGTGGGTTGATGTTTCCCAGATGCTGGGACAGCAACTAGAGATTCCGGCTGTGAAAAGTGACCCAGAATTGCGGCTTTGGTGCCTAGCGGTGAAGGGATACACCGACCTAGAGATTAATCCGGCATCGGCGAAGCGAGCCTGGACAGAAGCCCAGGTAATTGCCCATGGGCT
>Ga0181521_10000504_pt1 | contig 47663 bp, 42 predicted proteins | sample PEATcosm2014_Bin_32_FD_119764 | JGI IMG/M metagenome (GOLD analysis project Ga0181521, IMG submission 119764) | Peatland microbial communities from MTU Mesocosm Facility, Houghton, MI, USA - PEATcosm2014_Bin02_60_metaG | ecosystem: Environmental > Terrestrial > Soil > Wetlands > Peat | place... | reverse complement strand
CCAGCACAGCGCATCTGCGGGGTCCCCAGTTCGCATCCAGGGCGCCTTGGCGCATCTCGGCCATAGTCATGAATGAAACAATCAACTCCGAACCGCGGACAATGTCCACGTAGCGCGGCGCGAATTCGGGGTGCCACTTGGGGTGCCACTTGAAGATAAAGCTGGCGACGTCCGTGTCAACGACGAGCCTTGCCGTTGCAATCGGAGGAGAATGCGGCGAACGAACTCCTCGGATTCCTCCTCCGTGCCTGGGTCGATATGGCTCAACAGACGGTCGAGCGAGAACGCACCGGACCGGATCAGGTTGGGCGGATCCTTGACGGGCTGTGGCGGCACACGATCCATCTCGATCACCATTCTAGCGCGGCTGGCGGATTCTGCGGGCATCGGTTGGATCTGCACCACAGAAAGCGCCATTTTACTCGAACCGACCGGCATTCGGGCCAGAATCTGCCTGTTCCCGCGACTAACGCCGCAGTGTTTACGAACACGAATAGCTGTCGGGATCTCCCCTTCCCACCACCAATCTCAGGACGGCCCTCTGGGAAGCATCGGGACGCCGTCCTTAATTAAACAGCATTAGGGCTAGGCGGGGTTGCCAGGCGAAAACGCCTGCCCACTTTTTACTTTAATTTTGTGAGGTTGATGAGCACCGTTACTCCACCGCTGCCGTCCGGCTCGACCAAGTCCGGCAGACCGGGTTTGGTCTGGCCGTGCAGATTCTGCAGGAGAATCTGGCCTTCCGCCGGGCCCACTCCCACGGTGAAGTACGTCGGGAACGTCCCATCCCCCTTGCCTAGCGTAATTCCTACGCTGCCATCCGACGGCAGCAGGATGTCCGGGATACCATCCCCGTTTACGTCTCCTATTTCTGCTGGGAGGGTATCAGATCCGGGGTATCCGAGTGCTGTGCTTAGTGTAAACCCTCCTTGCCCGTTGCCCAAGTAGACTTGCGCGTTGTCCTGCGTCTGGACCACCGCATCCAGGTTTCCATCGCCGTTCAAATCCGCCGCCATAACGGACTCGGCACCGCCAGTGACCGGAATCGTAGTGGCCGGCCTGAATCCGCCCTTCTGATTGTTCAGGATGACGTACAGATTGCTGTACGCATACTCCGATTGCACGGCCAATATATCGGTCCAACCGTCATTGTTCACATCGCCCGCCGCAATCCAGGTGAACCCATCGGGCGGTGGGCTGGCGAGGATAGGCAGCACTGCTTGAAACGTGCCATCACCGTTGCCCAGCGCAAACTGGTTAGAGGAATCCGCAACGTCCAGTATCCCGTCGTGCTTGAAATCCGCGAGCACTAGGAACCCAGGACTCATCGGTATGACGCCGGCCAGCGTGAAAGTGCCGTCTCCGTTGCCCAGGTACGCTCCCACGCCTCCCAGCCCGTTGGCTCCCACCACCAGGTCCGGGATGCCATCCCCGTTTAGGTCCCCGGTAATGGGGCAGGTCGCACCACCGGATATCGCGATGGAGGGCCCGATGGTATACGGCGCGCTAGCGTTTCCGGTCCCAAGCAAAATGGTGATGCCTGTCGAGGTGGGCACGGCCAAGTCCGGCTTGCCGTCGCCGTTGAAGTCCGCAGCCGCGCCGCAATTGCCTGCGCCCGGCACCGCGGTCCACACGCCGTCCTCGAACGTGCCCTTGCCTGAGTTAAGCAGCACGGAGACAGCAAAGTTCTCCCCGAAGAGGATGTCCGTGAGGCCTTTCTTGCGCAGGTCGGCCAGCACCACGTTCTGAGAGGGCTCGGAAGTCTCGACCGGATAATAGACGGCTGGCGCGAACTTGGCCTTGCCCAAGCCGAATGACACATATCCCAAGCTGCTAACCAAATCGGGAATGCCATCGCCGTTTACGTCACCGATGGCGATCTGGTTGCAGATCAGGGGAACTACGGATGGTGCAGAGAAGCGCCCCTTGCCGTTGTTAAGGTAGATGTACACGGAGTTCGCCTCTGGGGCAGCGATCGCGATATCGAGGTGACCGTCCCGGTTGAGGTCGGAGGTGGCGATCCATACTGGTAAGGATGCTGCGGTGTAGCTAACCGGCGCTTGGAACGTGCCATTGCCATTGCCGAAGAGTACGACGAAGCCGCTGTCGGTGGCGGCCGCAAGGTCGAGGTATCCGTCGCCGTTGAAGTCCGCAGTCACGATGTTGTCCCTGAGGCCCGATATGGAAGGAGTAAGGAGCACCCCGGTATTGAACACACCACCGCCCTTGCCGGTGAATAGCCAAATCCCCGTTTCGCCGCCAATAACGGCGTCCAAAATACCGTCGCTATTGAAGTCCCCGAGCGCTACGCCGGTGGTTGTGTAGCCGGTGCCGCCGATGGGGTAAAGGACCGGCTGCTGAAAGGTACCGTCGCCGTTGCCGAAACATACCCCGATGCCATATGCAGGGAGTTGAGCTTGGCCGGCGATAACCAGATCCGTTTCGCCATCCCCATTCAAGTCGACCGGCACGGCGTTGACGATGAACATCCATTGAGTTAATAGCCTAGGTCCCGTGGCAAAGGCGCCTAGGCCATTTCCGAACCAAGTTTGAATAGTGTTGCCACCGACAGTTATCATGTCCGGGATCTTATCGCCATTCACTTCCGCTACGGTGACAAAGGGCGTTAGGAAGCCATAGTCCCGCCGCCCGAAAAACGTTGGTTGTTTGATAGTGGCGGCGGCGGCGAGCGCGCCGCAGCACAAGACCGAGAGCAAGACAGCGATCCGCATAGCGGCCTCCTTGTCGAGTTACTGCCAAGGCTACACTAGCGCGGGGATATGTACAAGGCCTGGTTGGGCTAGTTCCAAGACGGAAGCAGGCGTCGCCAGGAGTGGCGACGCGGCACGCTGAGAGCGTGCGCCACGCGCGCATCTCCTGCGACAATACCTTCATGTCGAAGCTCAGTAGCACCATCACGCTGATATTGTGCTCCGCCGCCATGCACGCGGAAGTACACACCATGACTCTGCGGCAGGCGGTGGAGCGCGCGTTGCAGCAGAATCCCGAGATTGCGATGGCGCGCCTGGACGAGGTGAAAGCGCAGGCAGCCGCGCGTGCGCGGAAGGACCCGTTCACTCCGCACGTTTCCGCCGGCAGCGGGCTAGCCTACACTTACGGATTTCCGATGAGCATCGAGGGGTCGGCGCCATCGATCGTGCAGGCGCGCGCGTCGCAGTTTCTGTTCAATCGCCAGCAGAGCTACCTGGTGGCGGAGTCGAAAGAAGAGGCGCGCGGCGCGGGACTGGCGGCCTCCTTCAAACAAGACGAAGTGGCGTTCCGCACGGCGTCGCTGTATGCGGATGCCGAGCGCGCGGGACGCGCCGGCGAGATGGCGCGCAAGGAATTGGACAGCCTGGCGAAGGTGCTGGCGACGGTCCAGAACAGGGTTGCGGAAGGGCGCGAGCTGCCGCTCGAATCCAAGCGCGCGGCGTTCAACCTGGCGCGCGCGCGGCAGATCGCCGAGGCGCTGGATGCGGACCGCGAAACTGCCGAGACCTCGCTGGCGCTGGTGCTGGGATATGGCGCGGACGATCGCGTGCGCCCGGCCGCCGAGGAGCGCACTCTGCCATCCATGCCGGCTTCCGAGGAGGCCGCTGTGGAAGGCGCGTTGCAGTCCAGCAAGGAGCTGCGCCGTCTGGAATCTCAGATTGCGGCCAAGGGGCTGGAGGGCCGGGCGGCCAAGGCTGCGCGGCTGCCGCGCGTAGACCTGGTGGCGCAGTATGGCCTGTTCGCCACCTTCAATCACTTCCAGGATTACTTTCTCAAATATCAACGCAATAACGGCGAAATCGGGATTTCCTTTCAACTCCCGTTGTTGTCCGGATCCGGCGTGAGTGCGGCGGCCGCCGAGGCGGATGCCGACGCGGCCAAACTGCGGATACAGATGAATCAGAAGCGCAACCAGATTGCCGCCGACGCGCGCCAAGCCTATCGCGATGTGCGCAAGGCGGAGACCGCGCGGGATGTATCGCGCCTGGACCTGGAAGTCGCCCGCGAGCAACTCTCCGTCAATCTGGATCTGTTACAGGAGGGGCGGATTCTGTTGCGCCAAGTCGAGGAAGCACGCATTGCGGAAAGCGATAAGTGGGTGGCCTTTTACGACGCACAGTACGGCGTTGAACGGGCCTATTGGAGCCTGGCGCGGCAGACCGGAGATCTGCTGGCGGCGTTGCGGTGAAGGTCACCCGATAAAGGAAGCCGCCCGGAACCCGCCGTTCAGGAGGCCCTTGCCGTTTTGAGGCGGGCTGGTTTCAGACCCCGCGGGGATACCGGTTTGCGCGCGGTAAAAAGCGAGCAACACAGCTTCGTCGAAGTCGATGGCCTTGGCGTATTGTCGAATATAGCTGGTGTTATAAATGCCGCCGGGCAGCTTCTGGAAATCGCCACCCTCGATGGCTTTCAGACTTCGAATATTGATCTTCGTGGTTTCCGCGATCTGCTCCAGCGAAATACCTCGATTACGCCGGATGGTCGCCAACCCCAAAATGCTTCCATCTGTTTCTTGCATCAGACCGTTCTCCCGCAGAGTCCTGTAACGTTATTTCGGTTGCTCGTTTATGAAAATGTATTAAGGTTTACAAGATACCATAGTACGGACAGGATTGCTAAACTCTTACCCGATGCCATATCGAAGGTTAATTTCGCGCAGGCGCTTCGCGGCCGCCTCGCTGGCAGGTCTGGCGGCCTATGGCCCGGCCCGTCTGCGGGCCCTCACGCCCAGGCCTAACCTGTTTGTTTTCATAGTGGCAGAGCAATTCCGGCAGGTTTACCTGGAGCGCACCAGCCGGCTGCTGGCGACGGGTGGGTTCCGGAAGTTGATGGAGAACGGCATTTATTATCCGAATTGCCGGCTGGCCGCCAGTAGTTTCACCGCCAGCGGGCTGGCCACGCTAGCTACGGGCGCCTATCCCCAAATCCACGGGATCGTGGCGGACCGGTGGTTCGACCGCAAGACGCACACCCCCGTGAACGCGCGTGCGGACCTGCTCGAAGCTACGACCCTGGCGGACGAGATAGCGCGCATGGGCCACTGCCGGATCTTCTGTCTCGGGATGCAGGAAGCGCAAACCTCGCTGCTGGCCGGCCGTTCCCGCGCGCAGGCTTACTGGATGGACGGCTCGGGGCAATTCACCACGCGCGGCAATGTGCCTGAATGGCTGAACGCACACAACCGTGTGAGTCCGGTCGAGAATTTGCGCAACGGGAAATGGCTGGCGCTCGGGGCGGGGAGCGGCATGCCGCCCCTGCGCACGCTGACGTACGATATGCGGCGGCCGGAAGAGTTCTTCGCGCTCTATCAATCGTCGCCCTATGCCCAGGATGCGCAATTCGAGTTGCTGCGCGCCCTGCTCACCGCGGAAAAACTGGGTCAGGGGGATACGCTCGATTTCGTTTTTCTCTCGCTGGGATCGATGGCGTTACTGGGCTACGAAACCGGATCCGATTCTCCGCTGATGGACCAGATGGTGCTGCAGTTCGACCGGCAGATCCAGATCACACTGGAAACACTCGGCAAGGCGCCCTGGAAAAACAGGTACAACCTGATCCTGGCCGCCGCGCACGGCGCACCGCCGGAACCGGATCCGGCTACGCGCTCGCTCAAGGCCATCTCCGGGGAAAGTCTGGCGCGCGTCTTGAACCGGGCGCTATCCGAGTGGTTCGATAAAGGCGCGGCCAAGAACACGTACGTGGACAAGTATATCTACCCGTTCCTCTACCTGAAGCTGGAAGCACTCCGCAAGCAGAGCATCGGTCCGCGGGCCGCCCGAAAACTGGCGGGTGAAGCTGCCTTGCGGGTGCCGGGCGTGGCCGGTTACTACACGGCGGACGGAGACTGTTCGCACACCGGCGAGTGGCGGCGGCGATTCGAAAACAGTTTCCACGAGCTGCGTTCCGGCGATGTGATGCTCTCCTACGAGCCGGAAACCGTGGAGGATTTCGGGGCGGGACGCGGCGTGTCGTACGGTTCGCTCTACAACTACGACACGCGGGTGCCGCTGTTCCTTTACGGTCCGCAATTCGGCAAGCAGGCGATCGAGCGCACCATCGAGGCGGTGGACCTGGCGCCCACCATCGCGCGCGCCGCGGGGATGAGCCCTCCGTCATCGGCGGTTGGAGAAGTGTTGGCCGACGCCTTCGCGGAAGCATGAGCGCGCCATGAGTCACGAAGATCCGCGCCTGGCGACTTCGCTATGCGGCATCGCGTTGCGCAACCCGGTGCTGGCAGCCTCGGGCACCTTCGGCTACGGCGTGGAATTCGAGCGACTGGTGGACCTGGATGCGTTAGGCGGACTGGTGGTGAAGGGCTTGTCGCGCGAGCCCATGGAGGGCAACCCGCCGCCGCGCATCTGGGAGGCGCAGGCGGGCATGCTGAATTCCATCGGCCTGCAGAACATCGGCGTGCGGGCGTTCGTGAGTGAGAAGCTACCGCAATTGGCCCGTTTCCGGACGGCGGTGATCGCCAATGTTTTCGGGTACGCGACCGAAGACTACGTCGAAGTGGTGCGGGTGCTGGAATCGGCCGAAGGGCTGGCGGCCTACGAGCTGAATGTTTCGTGTCCGAACACGCGGCACGGCGGCATCTATTTCTCGAGCGATCCGGCGCTACTGGGCGAAGTGGTGGAGGCGGTGAAGCGCGTGGCTCGGCGGCCCGTGATCGTCAAGCTGTCGCCCAATGTAGCCGCGATCGAGCCGCTGGCGCGGGCGGCGGAAGCGAGCGGCGCCGACGCGATTTCGCTGGTGAATACGTTCGTGGCGCTGGCGCTCGATGCGCGCACGCGGCGGCCGCGCCTGGGAGCGGGCTTCGGCGGGCTCTCGGGACCCGCGATTAAACCTATCGCGCTGCGCCTGGTGTACCAGGCGGCGCAGGCCGTAAAGATACCGGTGATCGGGCTGGGCGGCATCGCCAGCGGTGAGGATGCCGCGGAATTTTTGGTGGCGGGGGCTAGTGCGGTAGAGGTGGGTACGGCGACGTTTTGGGATCCCGGATCGCCGGTGCGGGTAGCGCGGGAGTTGGGGCGGTTTTTGCGGGATGAGGGGATTCGGAGTGTGGGGGAGATCGTGGGGACGCTGCAGTGGCCGGGGAGCAGATGAGGCTACTTCACGGCGGGAAACGCTGTAGCGGGTTATACTAAAATATAACTGCACTGGGAGATCGTTCATGCACACAACGAATCTGCGCAAGGTCGGCGGCTCGGTCATGCTGGCGGTCCCGCCCGCCTTGCTGCACGTCCTGCGCCTGCAGCCGGGAGCTAAGGTCGGGGTCGCGGTGGAGAACGGGCGGCTCATCGTAGATCCGCAGAAACGGCCGAGCTATACCTTGGACGAGTTGCTGGCCCAATGCAAACCGAGAGCCGCGCGTACCAAAGAAGAACGCGAATGGCTCGATAACAGGCCGGTTGGCGGCGAATTGATCTGATGAAGCGGGGAGAAATCTGGCTGGTTGGGCTCGATCCCGGGGAAGGACACGAGCAGAAGGGACGCCGCCCGGTCCTGATCGTGTCTCCGGAAGCGTTCAACGGGGTGACCAAGGTGCCCGTCGTTCTTCCGATCACCAGCGGCGGCAGCTTCGCGCGTACCGCCGGGTTTGCTGTTCCGCTGACGGGAGCGGGCACCAAAACGACGGGCGTTGTGCGATGCGATCAGCCGCGCGCGCTCGATCTTGGCGCCCGTGGCGGCAAGAGGCTGGAAAGCGTTTCCGATGTCGTAATGGACGAAGTGCTGGCGAGGCTGGCGCCGATTTTTGAGTGATGGAGGGGCGGAAAAGAGGGTAGCTTCAGCGGTGGTAGCTCCCTTGCCAGCCCTTCAACAGGAACACGCCCAGTCTGCTTCAACCTCCGAAGGCGAGGCGCAGTTCGTAAAGGCTTTGCAGGCTCAGCCAGAACCCTGCGCTCGTGCCGAAGAAATGGGCCAGGCGCAGGGCCGTGTCTCCGGTGATGTCGTGCTGGCCGTTCAGAATGGCTGTGATCCGGTTCGTCGGAACATCCAGTTTGCGCGACAGTTCGGCGGCGCTCATGCCGAGTTCTTTTAGTTCTTCGGCCAGGTGTTCGCCCGGATGTATGGCGGTTATTGGCATTGCGTCTTCCTATTGTAGTGAAATGGCGAACTGAAGTTCGCCACGGCACGCTGAAGCATGCGCCACGCCGGCTCACGCGGACTTGATCTCGGTCCAGATCCGGTCGCGCAGGCGCTGCGTGGCGGCGGGCATGGTGCCGATCCATTGGCCGCGCACGAGCGTCTCCGCCGTGGGGAACAGGGTGGTGTTGCGGCGCAGAGATTCGGGCAGCAGGGCTTGCGCCGCGCCGTTCGCCGTGGCCGTGCGGGAGGTCTCGACGATGGCCGCCGCCACTTTCGGACGCAGCAGGTAATTGATGAACTTGTGGGCCAACTCCGCGCGGCCGCTTTCGCGCAGCACCACGGCATTATCGCCATAGAGCGGGAAGCCCTCGGCGGGGTAGGCGAAGGCGAGCTGCGGCGCAGCGTCTATGGCCTGTTGCGCGGTGGTCGCCCAGGAGTGCGCCACCAGCACGTCGCCCGCTACAAGCTGGTCGCGGAACTCGGCGTTCAGATACGCGCGCAGCAGCGGCTTCTGAGCGATGGCTTCGCGCTCGGCGCGGCGCAGATCGGGCGGCGCCGTGGAGTTGTAGGAGAGCCGGAGCTTGAGGAGGCAAGCTCCCACGACTTCCTCGGGATCGTCGAGCATGGTCATGCGTCCCTTCAGGCGCGTGCTCCATAGGTCGGCCCAGGCGGCCGGCGCGGGCGCAACCGAGCGATTGTACGCGATGCCGGTGGCGCCCCACATGTAGGGGACGCAGACCTCCAGGTGCGGGTCCCACGGGGGAGCCTGGAAGCGCGGCTCGAGGTTCGCCAGGTTGGGGAGCCACGCGTGGTTGAGCGGCGCAAGCAGGCCGTATTCGCGCATGGGCAGGATGCGGTTGTGCGTGGGGAAGACCACGTCCCAGCCGGAGTTGCCGCCCAACACTTTGGCCAGCATCTCTTCGTTGCTCTCGTAGGTGGCGTAGCGCACCTCGACGCCGAATTCACGCTCGAAATTGGCCACGGTGTCCGGCGCGACGTAGTTCGACCAGTTGTAGACGTTGAGGCGCGGCCGCTTGCGCGCGCATCCGGCCAGACCCGCCGCACCGAGGAGAAAGACGCGCCGGTTCACGATTCGCGCACCCGTTCGGAGATCAGCACCAGGGCGCCGAAGACCACCACGATCACCGCCGAGATGGCGTTGATGACGGGACTTGCGCCGCGGCGCGCCATGGCGTAGATCACCATGGGCAGCGTTTCGGAATCGACGCCCGCCACCATGCTGGTGATCACGTAATCGTCGAAGGAAACGGTTAGGGCCAGCAGCGCCGCGGCGACGATGCCGGGCAGCAAGGCAGGGAGCGTTACGTAGCGAAACGCCTGCCATTCGGTGGCGCCCAGATCGAGCGCCGCTTCCTCCAGCGATGGGCTGAAGGTGCGCAGGCGCGCGGCGATTACGATCACCACGTAGGCGATCGAAAACGCAACGTGGGCCAGGATCACCGTGTGCAAGCCGAGGCGCCAGTGCATCCAGCGGAACGACCACTGGAACAGCGCCAGCAGGGAGATTCCCATCACGATCTCGGGAGTCACGAGGGAAAGATACAGCGATCCGGAGAGCAGCGCCGAACCGCGCTTCCACAGGCCGTAGGCGCATAGCGTGCCGGCGATAGTGGACAGGATTGTGGCGGCGACGGCGATGATGAGGCTGTTCCAGGCGGATTCGGCGAGTTGCGGGTCCTGGAAGATGGCGTGGTACCAATGCAGGGAGAAGCCTTGCCAGACGGTGAATCGCGAGGAATTGAAGCTGAAGATGGCCAGAATGATCAGGGGCAGGTGCAGGAAGGCATAGACGGCGGCGGCGAAGAGGCCCAGGCCGCGCTTCATAGGGGAGTCTCCCGCTTGCGGCTTGGCAGCGGCCGGAGGGCCCTCTCCCGAAATCCAGTTCGTAGGTTATCGATTTGGCGGGACTGAAGTCCCGCTGCAGGCTGAAGCCCGCGCCACGCACCCCGGCCGCGCTTCATAGGGGGGGCTCCAGGTTGGGACGCGGCATCGGCCGGACCAGCAACCACACCGAAGCCATCAGGCCTACGTCGGGCGCGATTGGCAGGCGAAAGCGCCTGCCCCACCGGGCGCGCTTCATAGGAGGGGCTCCAGGTTGCGGCTCGGATTGGCAGGCGAAAGCGCCTGCCCCACTAATCTCATACGAGGGTCTCCCGTTCGCGGCGCAGCATCAGCAGGACCAGCACTCCCACCAATGCCATCAGACCCACGGAGATGGCTGCGCCGAAGGGCCAGTCGCGCGCGTTGGTGAACTGGTTCTGCACCAGATTGCCGATCAGGACCGTGCGGCCGCCGCCCAGCAGGTCCGGCGTCAGATATGCGCCCAGGGCGGGGATGAAAACGAGGATGCTGCCGGCGCGTATGCCCGGCGCGGAGAGCGGCAGCACTACGTGCAGCATGGTGGACCACTGCTTGGCGCCGAGGTCGGCGGCGGCCTCCACCAGCGCGGGATCGAGGCGCTCCAAGGTGGCGTACACCGGCAGCACCATGAACGGCAGGTAGCCGTAGACCAGGCCCAGCAGCACCGCGCCATCGTTATAAAGCAGCGGCAGGGGATCGTGGATCAGGCCGAGGTGCTGGAGAGCGGTGTTGATCAGTCCGGTGTCGCGGAGCAGGAACAGCCAGGCGTACAGCCTCACCAGGAAACTGGTCCAGAACGGCAAAATCACGAGTTGGAGGTAGATGTTCTTCCGGCTGCCGGCGCGCGAGATGAAGAGCGCCAGCGGGAAGCCCAGCATCAGGCAGATGACGGTGGTCACGGCGGCCATCAGGAACGATTTCAGGAGGATGACGAGGTAAAGCGGATCGAGGAGGCGTTGGTAATTTTCGATGGTCCAGGGCGGGCCGAGGCCTCCGTATGCGCCGCGCGTGAGCAGGCTGTAGAAGATGACGATCACGAACGGGGCGGCAAACAGCACCGCCATCCAGATCCAGGCAGGCAGCAGGAACCAGGCGCGCAGGCGTTCCCAACCGGACGCGGCTTTGTCCGGGACGGCGACCGCTTTCATGGCAGGATCATCTCGTCGGACGGACTCCAGAAGACGTGCACGGCTTCGCCTTCGCGGTACGCGCCGTTATTGCGGGGGATTTCGGCGACGGCATCTTCGCCGGTCGCCAGGCGCGCCAGCACATGTACGCAGTTGCCTAGGAAAACCGATCCGGTGACGGTGGCCGGGCGGAAGCGCGCGCCGTTCGATGGCAGAGTGCGGGAGAGGTGCGTCACCTCGGGGCGCAGGCCGATGCCGTCGATCCAATTCACCGCTCCCAGGAAGCCGGCCACGAAGCGGGTGCGGGGACGCAGGTAAACATCCTGCGGAGCGCCCACCTGTTCGATGGAGCCAGCGTTCATGACCGCCAACTGGTCCGACATGGAGAGGGCTTCTTCCTGGTCGTGAGTCACCAGCAGGAAGGTGATGCCCACGCGGCGCTGCATCTCTTTCAACTCCAGGCGCATTTGCTTGCGCAGCTTGGGGTCGAGGGCGGCCAGCGGCTCGTCGAGCAGCAGCACGTCGGGCTGGAGGACCAGGGAGCGGGCCAGGGCCACGCGCTGGCGCTCGCCGCCGGAAAGTTGCGCCGGGTAGCGCGATTCCTTTCCCGTCAGACGGACCAGCTCAAGAGCTTCGCGCACGCGGCGGGCGATGTCGGACATGTTCTTGCGCTTGAGGCCGAAGGCGATGTTGCCCTCGACCGTCAGATGCGGGAACAGGGCGTAGTTCTGAAAAACAGTGCTCACGTTGCGTTCGTAGGGCTTGCGGTCGTTGACCACGGCGCCGTCCAGCAGGACATCGCCGGAGGTGGGCTGCTCGAAACCGGCCACCAGGCGCAGGGTGGTGGTTTTGCCACAGCCGGAGGGGCCTAGCAGCGAGAAGAAGCCGCCGCGGGGGAGGCGCAGCGAGATCCCGTTCACGGCGCGATGGCCGGGGAACTGCTTCACCAGGTCGCGCAGTTCTAAAATCCACTCCATTTGACAAGCATGTTACCGCAACGTAGGATCGAACGATGAAAAAATTTGCATGGATTGTGGCGGCTTCGTTGCTCGGCTGGGCCCAGGCGACGCCCCAGACGGGCGCCGAGCTGTTTGAGAAGAACTGCGCGGGGTGCCACCAAGCGGGGAGCCCCACGCACGCGCCCGCTCCGGAGGCGCTGCGGCAGATGTCGCGCACGAAGATCTTCGATGCCCTGACCACCGGCAAGATGATCCTGGTGGCGGCGGCGCTGCCGGTCATGCAGCGCATGGCTATCGCCAATTATCTGGGCGCCAAGGAGCCTGAAGAAGTCAGCGGCGGACGCTGCCCGTCAGCCCCCGCTCCCCTGAAAGACCTGCGCGGATGGCATGGCTGGAGCGTGGACCCGGAAAACAGCCGCTTTCAAAGCGCCGCGGCCGCCGGGCTGGACCGCTCCCAGGTGAGCAAGCTGAAACTGAAATGGGCATTCGGATTTCCAGGCGCCACCTCGGCGCTGGGGCAGCCATCCGCCGCGGGAGGGCGGCTCTACGTGGGCAGCGCCGGCGGCACCGTCTACGCGCTCGACGCGCACACGGGGTGCACCTACTGGACGTTCCAGGCAGCCCAGACGGTGCGCACCGCGATCAGCGTGGCTCCGTACGCCAAAGGAGGCTACGCGGTGTACTTCGGAGACGCGCATTCCACGGCATACGCGGTGGATGCGGACACGGGCGCGCTGCTCTGGAAGACGCGCGTGGAAGAGCACCCGTTTGCGCACATCACCGGCACCCCGATGCTGTACGAAGGGCGGCTGTATGTGCCGGTTTCGACCGGCGCCGAGGAGTTCGTGGCGGCGGGCGATCCGAAATACCCGTGCTGCACAGCGCGTGGCAGCGTGGTGGCGCTGGATGCGCGAAACGGAGAGCGTCTCTGGAAGACCTACACGATTCCGGAGCCGAAGCCTACGCGCGTGAATTCCGCCGGCACCCAATTGATGGGGCCTTCGGGCGTATCGGTGTGGTCCGCGCCCACGGTGGACGCGAAACGCAAGGTGCTCTACGTGGGCACCGGGAACGAACACTCCGGACCGGAGACCACCGCGAGCGACGCCGTGCTGGCCCTCGATATGGAAACGGGCAAGGTGCTGTGGTCGAAGCAACTGACGCTCGCCGATCACTGGAATGTGGCCTGTGTGCTTCCCGGCCAGGTAAACTGTCCGGAAAAACCGGGCGAAGACACGGATATTGGCGCATCGCCCATACTGGTCTCGCTCGCCGGTGGCAAGCGGCTGTTGCTGGTGGGGCAGAAGTCCGGCGTGATGTGGGCGCTCGATCCGGATGCCAAGGGTGAGGTGGTGTGGCAGAAGCGCCTTGGCAAGGGCGGAGTTCTGGGCGGCATCATGTGGGGCCCCGCGGCGGACGCGGAGAAAGTCTACGTGCCACTTTCCGACTTCACCATGCGCGGACCCGTAGAAGGCGGCGATCCCAAGCTGGGTGGCGGGTTATTTGCGCTCGAAATCGCAACAGGCGAAAAATCCTGGTATGCGCCGCCCGAGGAACCCAAGTGCGCGGGGACGCTCGGATGCACGCCGGCGCAGATGGCTCCCGCCACGCTGATTCCGGGCGTGGTCTTTTCCGGGTCCATGGACGGGCATCTGCGCGCTTATAGCACGGCGGATGGCGCGGTGATCTGGGATTTTGACACGTTGCGCGATTTTCCTACCGTGAACGGCGTGACGGCCAGAGGTGGATCGATGAGCGCCAGTGGACCAGTGGTGACCGGCGGCATGCTCTTTGTGCAGTCAGGCTATGGCGCGTTGGGCGGTATGTCCGGGAACGTGCTGCTGGCGTTTGGGGTGGAGTAGCGGAGGCAAGACCGCTTGCTGACGCACGGCTCCGATCAGGGCCGCGACGTTGATCGGAGCCAGGACCGTGAGGGAGTGGTCTTGCTGACCTCAAATTCGCATCACGTTTTATGATTGCGTCTAATGGATGACCATCTCCCCCTGCCCACCCTGCTGTCATGCGCGCTGGTTGCTTTTACCATCGAATTCGACAATGAGTCCGAGCATCGGATGCCGCACCGGACTACGAGCCATGGCGCCGCGGCCGGCTCCCTCCACGCACCCTGGCTCGTGTCGCTCGCGATGTGGTCAAACTGCATGCAATTCGTCGGCGAGGAGGGGGCGACTATCGGCGAGTTGCAACGGCTCGCCCGCACCCCGACGAATTTGCACGGAATGCAACGCTGGGGCTACGTTGTGGTCGAGCCAGGTCCGGCCGGCAACCGGCCCAAGCGGCCGCGCTCGGAGTGGGTGGTCCGCGCCACCCCCGCGGGCCGGAAGGCTCAGGAGATATGGCGTCCGCTGTTCGGCGTCATTGAGAAGCGCTGGCAGGCGCGCTTCGGGGAAGACGAGATCGGCCGGCTGCGGGAAGCGCTGTGGGTGGTGGCCAGGCAGGTCGAGTTCGAGTTGCCCGACTGTCTCCCGATCTTGGGTTATGGATTGTTCAGCGATAAAATTCAGCGCACGGAGGGGCGGGCGGGAGGCGGGAGGGAAACCGCGTCCAGCCTCTCTCTGGCGGCCCTTCTCTCGAAGGTGCTGTTGGCGTTCGCCATCAAGTTCGAGCGCGAATCGGCGGTATCGCTGGCGATCTGCGCCAACGTCCTACGGATCGCCGGCGAAGAAGGCGTGCGCGTACGGGACATCCCACGGCTGGCGGCACTTTCGAAAGAGGCGATCGCGATGGCTATCGGGTTCCTCGGGAAGCGCGGCTACGCTGCGGTCGAGCTGGAATCGCCCGGCAGCCGGGTAAAGGTGCTAAGGCTCACCGCAAAAGGGCGGCATGCCCGAGAGACGTACCATCAACTGGTATGGGCCATTGAGGAGCGCTGGCGGGCACGCTTCGGCAAGGATACCGTCGGCGGACTTCGGGAGTTGCTGGAGCAGGTGGTGGGAGAGCCCACGGCGGAGCATTCGCCTCTGTTCCGCGGGTTGGAGCCTTACGCCGACGGGTGGCGCGCAGCCGTCCCCAGGCCCGCGGGGCTTCCGCACTATCCGATGGTCTTGCACCGCGGCGGATTCCCGGACGGCAGTTGAGCGGAATAGGCAGCGCGCGGCAATGCCACTGAGTTTGGCGCCTGGGTCGTTGCGATCTGAGCCGCGTGCCGCTACGCTTCAGATCCACGAATTCTTTACCGTGGGCTGAAGCCCACGGTTTGGCAGGCGAAAGCGCCTGCCCCACCAAACGCAGATCTGTCACCCTCGGGCCAGCAAATGTGGAAAGTCCAGACCGTGGGCTGAAGCCCACGGCGGCACGCTGAAGCGTGCGCTACACTTCTTTGCCGGCGTATAGCTCTTCGATGCTTTCGCGGAAGTTCTCCATCACGCGCGCGCGGCGCACCTTCATGGTGGCGGTCAGTTCGCCGTCTTCGATGCTGAAATCGCGTCCGAGCACGCGGTACTTGCGGATCTGCTCGAAGGGCGCCAGTTGTTTGTTCACGCGCGCCACCACCTTTTGGATCTCCTTCTGGACCGGCTCGGCGGCGGCCATCTCGGCGGTGGTGTGGCCCTTGAGCATATCCATTCCCTTCAGCGTTTCAGCCACCGCGGGATTGATGGTGAACAGCGCCGTGAGGTATGGCAGGCGGTCGCCGACCAGCATGATCTGGCTGACCAGGGGCTCGAACTTGAACAGGCTCTCGACGCGCGCGGGATGGATCTTCTTGCCGGTGGAAGAGACGATCAGTTCTTTCTTGCGGCCGGTGATGAAGACGAAACCCTCGTCGTCGATAAACGCGATGTCGCCGGTGTGCAGCCAGCCATCCCGCAGCACCTCGGCGGTGGCTTGGGGATCGCCAACGTACCCGGAGAACAGGCAAGGGCTTTTGATGAGCAGCTCGCTGTCCTGTTCGGCGATACGCAATTCGACGCCGGGCAGCGCCGTGCCGATGCTGCCGGATTTGGGCTTGTCGATCGGGTTCAGCGTCGCTACGCCGCCTTCCGTCAATCCATAGCCCTCGATCAGCGGCATCCCGATCGCCTCGTAGAACTCGGCGAGTTCCTTGCTCAAGGGCGCCGCTCCGGAACATGCCAAGACCAGGCGTCCGCCGAGGCGCTCCCGGACTTTCTGAAAGAACAACCGGTCGGCAATCTTCAGCGGAGCCCGGATGCGCGCCGGCACGGGCTTTCCCTGATGTTTGTAGCGGGCCGCCGCCAAGGAAAGGCCCAATGCGCTGTAGAACGCTTTGCGGACCATGGCCGGGCGTTTGCGCAGTTCGGTGCAGATGGTGGAGTAAACGCGCTCCCACATGCGCGGTGGGGCCAGGAACATGGTGGGTCGCACGTCCCGGATATCCTGCGGCAGCTTGAGCAAGCTTTCGGAGAAGCTCACCGGCGTGCCCTGCCGCATGGTCAGCAGTTCCATTACGACGCGCTGCGCGATGTGCGCCGAGGGCAGAAAGGCTACCGTGGCATCGTTGGGTCCGATAGGCCACCTGGCGGGCGCCATGTCCATGTTCGCGACCACGGCTGCGTGGGTGACCAGTGCCATCTTCGGCTCGCCAGTGGCGCCCGAAGTCAGATAGAGGATGGCGTGGTCGGCGGGCGTAACTTCAGCCTTCAGGCGGGCCACATACTCGGCGTCTTCGGCCAGCGCCAGACGGCCCCGCTCGCGCAATTGGTCGAGCGATAGCGCGCCTTCCCCTTCGCCCGTCAGCAGGATGCGCGGGATGGCCGGTGCGTCGCGCAACGCGTGCAGGGTCTTGGGATCCTCCACGAACAGCGCCTTCGCGCCGCAGGCCGCGATGGTGCGGATCAGGTCCCTGGGCGGGTAGCTGGGATAGAGAGCGGCGGCCACGCTGCCGGCAGCCAGAATGCCCAGATCGGCCACGTAAAACTCCAGGCGCGTTTCCGAATCCAGCGCTACGACGTCGCCCTTCGAGACACCGATCGAACGCAAACCCGCGGCGATTTCCTGCGCCGCCGTCTTCCACTGATTCCACGAGTAGATTAGATATTCGCGCCGCCCGTCTTTTCCGGAGATGGGTTGCCGCAGGGCCGGAGCATCGCCGTACTGCGCCGCGGTTTCTTCGAGGACCTGATATATGGTGCGCTGGGACATTCGGACAACATGCTACCAGATCGGAAGGTCCGATGGGGGAGGCGGTTACTCAACGCGGTATGCAAGGAAGGTCATCACCGCCCCAAAGCCAAGGCTGATCCAGCTAGCGTTATCCGCATAGATCTGGACCCCGCATTGAGGCACGCAAATCAGGGCGACGATAAAGGTTATCGCGCCGACCAGGACAGCTCGGAAGCCTCGTCGCAAACTCACCGGGAGCCCTTTTTACGTGGAGTTTACACCCCCGTTCCCGTAAGATGCAATACATCTGAAGTTAGCGGCCGGGGAGCTCTGCGGCGAACTGAGTTGGCAGGCGGAAGCGCCTGCCCCACCCCGCAATACATCTGAAGTTAGCGACCGGGGAGCTCTGCGGCGAACTGAGTTGACAGGCGGAAGCGCCTGCCCCACCCCGCAATACATCTGAAGTTAGCGGGGGGGCTTGGGCGGGCAAGGCTCTGCGGCGAACTGAAGGTGGCAGGCGGAAGCGCCTGCCCCACCGCCACGGGTTAATTCCACTCGGTGCCCATATTGTCGTCGGTGATGATGCGCTTGTCCCGATTGCGCTGGCGGATCGTGTCTCCGTACTCCATCGGGGCCTTCGCCGCTAAGTCCGGCTGGCCGACACTGTCGGCCATCGCCAGGACTTCGGCAAGCTTCTGGCGGTCGCGCGTGCGGGTCAGGTCCAGCACCGGCTTGCCATCGATTTTGTAGGAAACCAGCGCGTTGCGCCAGGCTTCTTTGTCCACCAGCAGCGGGCGATCGCTGACTGCCAGGAAGCTCATGACGCGTAGGGCATACGGGAAAACCGTGGCGCCGGTAATTTGGACTTCCCCCGAATTGGTCGTGTTGTAGTAGAAGACGCCTCCATCGGCCAGGTGCCGGCGGACGATGCGCAGGAAGTCCGCCGAGAGCAGGTCGCTCATATGCGCCCGCCAGTGGAAGCTGGAGTTCATCACGATCAGATCGAATTGCCGCTTCGGGTTGCGCGCCAGCCAGCGCCTGCCGTCATCGATCGCGATATCCACTTTTGGGTTCTTCAGCAGCCCGGCCACCTGCGGATATTTGGGGATTAGCTCCAGATATGCGGGGTTGATCTCCACTATGGTGAGATGCTCCAACTGGCTATGGTTGGCGATGACTTGCGCCCAGGAACCCGACGACAGGCCGATCATGAGCACGCGCCGCGGATTCGGATGGAAGGCGCTGATGGCGTAGGCGCGCACGATCGAGTTGGCATCGCCGATGAGGCTGGTGTTGAATACGCCGTCGTACATGCCGCCGCCGAAGACCACACCTTGCGGATCGACCGCAATGACGCCGCTGCGGGATTCCAGGAGATGGCGGAACGGTTCGCCGGGTTTATAGGTACCCTTGTACATCATCCTCTCGTAGATCGTCTGAAAGGCCGCCGGCGCAGCGAGGACCGCGGCCAGAGCCAGCGCCGCGATGCCGCCGAGCAGCGCCAGTCGCCGCCAGCTTCGCAGGATATGCCATTGAATGGCGGCAGCCATGGCCAGACCGAGGAGCACCAGGAATTCCGATATTTGCCGCAGGGACCAGTGGTCCATGAGGATGAATCCGACCAGGAAGGTCCCCAGTGTCGCGCCCACAATATTGGCCAGATACAAGCGGCTCAGGCGCGCGCCGGACTGGCTGTCCGGGGCGACGGAAATGTGGGTCAAGAGCGGGAAAACGGCGCCCAGCAGCCCGGCCGACAGACCCACCAGGGGAAGTGTAGATTTGTAGTTCACCCAAAGGGCGCTGTACGCCAGCAGGGGGACTACCAGAAATCCGAATACATTCGCCACGATGAGCAGGCCAGAAATGGTGAGCAGCATCCGCGAGCGATGCTCCGCGGAGCCGAGGCGTGCGCACAAGGTTTTGCTGTACAGCGATCCGAAGGCCACACCTTCCAGATAAGCGCCCAGCAGAAGAGCAAATGCCCTGGCGTCCGTTCCGGAAACAAACGAATAAGCCCTATACCAAAGAATTTCGTACGAAAGCGCGATAAAGCCGGAGAGGCAAACCAGGCACACGGCGGCCGGAAAAGGAAACAGGTCCCAGGCGCGCGGCGTGAGTGAGACTGGCGCGGAGTTGCAATCCGCGTCTGCCGCGACCGCCTTGCCGGAAAGCAAATGCGTGAGCAGCGCCGCCGTCCCGATCGTGAAATTGATGCCGGCGGCTGCCAGCACGCACCCGGATTGTCCCAGCAGGCGCATCATGCAGGCTGCCGCCGCAAGACAGGCTACCGCGGATCCCAGCGTGTTCACGAAATACAGCATCCCGACAGACGAGCCTACGTTCGCGGAAGACCGCACGAGGTGCGTTACCAGAACCGGGAGTGTGGCTCCCATCAAAGTGGTGGGCAGGAGCACCAGCAGGAAGGTCAGGAGCGCCGTGGCCGGCAGCGAGGCGCCTGCCGTGTGTGCGCCGGCGAAATGAAAGATGTGCAAAGATGCTGCGCCGAAAGAACCGATGCATAGTTCGATAGCGCCGAAGACCACGAGCATCGGCAGGCGCGGGTTCTTAGAGATGACGCCGCCCAACAGGCTGCCCAGTCCCAGGCCCAGCATGAAGGCGCTGACCACGATGGTCACGGATTCGATGTTGACGCCGTAGATCGTGAACAAGGAGCGTTGCCATACGATCTGATAAATCAGCGCCGGGAAACCGGAAATGAAGAACAGCACATAGATCCAGGTCATCGACACAGGCGCGCTATGGTCCGATATCCGCGGCTGATCGGAAGTCCGATAGAGGCGGGGCCCGCGCGCGGATACGGGAACGGCAGGCCGGTCCTCAACCCCGGGCCGGACAGGGGAAGCATGGAGAGCTCTAGGTGTGTTCACGGCGATAGCCAGGGACGGTTACTGGACGGTAACCACGGTACCAGAGCATGGGTATTGGCGGTCAGATGTCGAGAGTTATGCATCGCGGCTACCCTTTGTTAATTGGCGGCAGGTGCGCTACCAGCGCGCCAGGTAGACTTCGACAGGCGCAAAATCGTCGGTCAAGGCGCGCATGTCGTTCTGGATGGGCTTGGTCCACCGGTGAGAGAGGTACGATGCGATTTCGGGATCGTCGCTCGTCAGGCGCGGAGCTGCGGGGTTCTTGAACGCTGCCACAAGCACGTTTCGAAATTCGCCCGCGCGGTCATCCGGCCTGAACACCTCAACGTGCGGAAATACGTTCCGATAGGTCGCGAACTCCGCGCGGAAGAACTGTCCCAAAGGGCCGTCGATCGCCGAGATCAGGTTCAGGATCACGACGCCGTCGGGTGAAAGATCGTCATAAATGCGCTGCGCGGTCTCCGCGGTCGTGAGATAGTGTGGAACTACGGTTGCAGAACCAAATGTGTCCAGATAGACGATGTCGTATTTTTGCGTGCAGCGATTCAAGTAGACGCGCGCGTCTTCCGCGAAGACCCGAAGGCGCGGGCCGGGACTCAGTCCGAAGTAGCGCTCGGCAATTCCCGCGAGTGCCGGGTCCAGTTCGACGACATCCAACGATTGGCCGGGATTCCTCCTGAAGAAATCCCCGACGTAGGTGAAGGCCCCTCCGCCCAGGAGCAAAGTCCGCCGGGCATGCGGGTTAAAGTGATTGCCCATCCGGAAGTACTTGAGATACTCGAGGACCAGATCGTCGTGGCCGTCGGTGAAGATCGAGGATTGGCGCGTGAACCGGTCGATCACCAGGCTGCGGATCGGGCGCCGGGTTTTGGCATCCGCGGCTTCATAGACGAGGCAATGGTTATAGTGGGTATCGGCTTCGAACAGGTGTTTGCCCGCAATGAAAGGCACCGAAGTCGACGGCGTTCGATAGAAGCACAGGGCGGCTAACGCCACCGCCGCGATTCTGGCCGTGCGAAAGGCAGTCGTCGACAAGAGGAAGGAAGCTATAAACAGAAGTCCGGAGATACAGAAGAGAATGGCCGTGCTGCCGATCAGCGCCAGGAGATAGAAGCCGGCGCCAAAGGTTCCGACGATGCTTCCCACGGTGGATAGGGCATAGAGCCGGCCCACGGTGGCGCCCGTCGAGCCCACTTCCTTCAATTTGAGCCGCACCACATAAGGCGACACCATCGCCAGCACAAAGGAGACCGGCGCGAATAGCACCACTTCCGCAAGGATGGCCGACGCGCGTATATCCGGAATATGGCTGACTGCGGTGAGACACGCGTTCTTGCCGACGGCAATCGACGCCGTCAAAACCGCCGCGGCGGCCACTATGCCCGATAGGTTCGCGAATGAAGGATTGCGGTCGGCCAGAACTCCGCCCTGGAGGTAGCCGTAGCTAAGCGCCATGAGGATCACGCCGATGAGGCTGCTCCAGACCACGATGGAGTTACCCAGAAACGGCGCCAAGATCCGCGAAGCCACGATCTCGATGGCCATGATGGCGGCGCCTGCTACGAAAGTTGTAAGTTCAAGCAATGGCGAGTACCCCTTGTCGTAAGTCCGGACCGAGTAGAGTAACAGTCAACATTCTATGCTGGATGGTCCGGGAAGGGGCATGTTATCGGATGTCGGGCGAGCGCGTTAACTTTGGTGAACTTGGAATCCGCACGGGTCTAAGAGCTGTAGCCGGCCTGCAAGCCACTGTGAGTTTTGACGTTGCCGGGCTTTCGCCGGGCAGCGATGATCGGAGCGACGACCGTGAGGGAGTGGTCTTCCCGACAACAGCACTTCGACGGTTCCCGCAGGAAAGAGCGCTTGCGCCACGAAACGGCCCTGCGAACTTGTTGAAAAACGTTTGATTAGTCTGCAAACGCAGGCGGAACCGCCTGCGCCACCACGGCAGATCAGCAACTTGCAGGCTATGTGGGGCAGGCGGTTCCGCCGGCGGTTCCGCCTGCCCCACCTCTAGGCCACGGCATTCGGGCGGAATGCGCGCCGCTCGGGCACAACCGCAAGCGCAGGCGGCCGGGCGGACGGCCGCTCCACCGGCCGCTCCAGCACCAGCGACCGCAAGTTGGGAATGGGCGCGCCATCGAGGCGACTTGGCATCGCCTGTTCCGCCGTCAGGTTCTTCAAGCCACACAGCGCCAACTCGAAGCGATCTTTTACCCCCACCTTCTGGAACAGCCGGGAGAAATAGACTTTAACCGTGCCCTCGGAAATCTGCAGCTCGAAAGCGATCTCCTTGTTTTTCAGACCGCAAGCCAACAGCGTGATGAGCTGCCCTTCCCGGCGACTCAGCACTACCCGCTTGGTCGCCAGAAAACTGTCGGTGAGCACTCTCTCGAACCAGAGCTCCCCTTCGTACACCTTCTGGAGGCACTTTATCTGCAGCTCCGACGACAAGGTCTTGCGCAGGATGCCGCGCACGCCCAAGCCCATGGCCTGGAAAGCCAGCTCGGTGGAGATGGCGTTGACCCATAGCACCAACTTCGATTCCTGCACCATGCGTTTGATGTCGCTGAGTACGCCGAAGGTCAATTCAGGCGTCAGGTCCAGGAGCAGGATATCGGGCACATCGCTTTCCAGCCGCGCCAGCAGCTCGGGCAACCCGGAAAACGAGCCTTCTAATTGGAAGTGGCCCGTCGCAGTCAGAACTGCTGCCAGACCCATTGCCAGGATGGGTTGATCGCTATATAAGTAGACCCGTGTCATACAATCCTTTCGGCCTTGCGGCCCGCAGTGTCTGTCCGGTTTCACGAATGGCCCAACCAGAGAACCGAGATGCTTGCTGGCCGGGCGCACCAATTTGGGCTGCTAGTTTGATTCATTACCGTGCCTTCGCAAGCGTGGAATGGTGGCTGACCACGAGGCCATAGTAGGCGGGATCGTCGAATTTCTCGTTGAAGATCCGGTCCCAGCGGGCGTTGTCCAAGCACCACTTACACGCCCCGCATTTGCAGAACTGGCGTCGCGGGACACGGGAAACGCCATCCTCCGCTCCGCCCGGAATGCGCCTTCCGAAAGTTCTGGCGGCGTTGCTTGAGACGGCCGGCTGTGGAGCGGACGGCGGGGCGGCTACCGGAACCACAGGAGACGGTAGCGGCGGCTGGCGTATCGCAGGGATATTCGGGAGCAGGCTGGATACGGCCGCCTGTGCAAGCCGGTGGTCGCGCCGGTACCGTGGGGAGTGCGGATTGCCGCAGCCGGCCATGTGAACAAGAACGCATAAGAGATCTTCGGCTGACGCCAGGAAATTTGCGGGAGTGAGACTGGCTAGATCGGCAGGTCTGGCGGCGTTGCCTGCGACGGTCTGCAGTGGGGCGGCCGCCGTGGCGGCTATCGGAACCACAGGCGGCAATTGCGGCGGTTGGCGTGTCGAGGGGATATTCGGGAGCAGGTTGGATAGGGCCGCCCGTGCAAGCCGGTGGTCGCGCCGGCGCTGAGAAGAGTGCAGGCTGCGTGAGTCGACGAAGTGAGCACCAACACAGAGGAGATCTTCCGTTGACGCCAGGAACGGTTCGGGAGTGAAGCGTGCTGGGAGGGGTGGAGAAAGCGCATGGCCAGCCCTGGTTGCTCCGGGCGGCACAGGTAAAGGTGCTTTGGGCGTCGTAAGGGGCGCTACCACGGACAGCGATGCCAGCAGCACCACTCCCGATTCTATGGCTGGCATACGGGGTCCACCATCAAGGAGCGCAGGCCCCCTTGGCTAGGCATTGAAGTGCCTGCCATGCTGAGATTCTTCAGGCCGAGGAGGGCCAGACCGAGGCGGTCTTTGGCGCCGGATTTATGAAAGAGTTGACTCAGGTAAACCTTTACGGTGCCTTCCGTAATACCCAGTTCGGAGGAGATTTCCTTGTTTTTGAGGCCCCGCGACAACGTGGCCACCAACTGGCTCTCCCGCGGGGTGAGCGACACGCACCGGGCGGCACGAAAACTATCCGTCAGATTTTTTTCGAACCAAAGCTGGCCGGAATAAACTCCGTGCAGACATTGCCGATGCGCTTCCAAGGTGGATGTCTTGCTGAGGACGCCGCGAATGCCAATGGTCAGCGCCTGCAGCGCAAAATCGACCCCCATCGAGTTCGTCCACAGGATCAGCTTGCATTCCGGCGCCACTTTGTGAAGTTCGTCGAGCGCGGCAGACGTGATCTCCGGCGTCAAGTCCAGCACGGCCAAATCGGCGTTTAAGTTTGCCAAACGCTCTTTCAGCGCGGCCAGGTCCGGGCAGTAGGCGGTTAGTTCGAGTTCCGGATCCGCGGCGATCATACTCTCCAGACCCTTGGCCAGGATTGGCTGGTCCGAATAAACAACAATACGCACCATTTGGTTTCGATACCTCCCACTCGTTGTTTCAATCTCTGGTGAATCCGGCCGCGGTCACGATCGGCAGAAGGATTTCGAGCTCCAACTCGAACAGCCCTCGCAGCCGGAGCGCGGCAGCGGGAATCAGTCTTTGGTGGCAGCGCGGCTGAATCCAGTGGCGCAAGATCTCGATCGCAGACCTGCCCTGGTCCGCCGCAAAGGCGTCGAGGTCTGCAATTTTGTCGCGCAGCTTGAGACACAACCAGTTTTCAAGCACCGCCTGGTGCTCCTTCCCCAGCATTTGCCCGAGCGTGCTGTCGGCCGGTTCTTCGCCGGCGTCATCGCCGGCTCCATGGTTGGCGAGCGATGCGATGTAAATCAGCCGCTCGAACACCGAGTGGATTCTAAGCAGTGTCGTGTGAATCTCGCTACTGGGGCCGGCATCTAGAACAGCACCGGCGTTGCCGCACTTGCTCTCTCGCACGGGCATCCCCTCCTTTCCCGACGTGGCTCTGGAGCGCAGCCAGCAGGCGGCAAACGCGCCGGCGCAAACTCTTAGCCTCATTCATGGTCTTGATCGCCTCGGCATGCAACTCCCGGTCGATCAGGGAGTCATTGCCGCGGGTTCGGTGTCCGATTAACGTCATCGCGCCTCCGCAAGGGTGGAACTGAGCCTGCCCCGAGGTTGCCGCATCAAGTCGGATCAGCGAATTCTTCGTTGAAGATACGGGGCCTCAGCGGGCTTGTGCAAACATCACGTACACTGGCCGCATTTACAGTACTCGCGTCGCTGAAGACGGGAAGGTCATCCTTCGCGCCCCTGGAATGCGCCGTTCGAAAGGCCTAACGGCGTTGTCCGCAAGGCTGTTGGAGGGTGTGCCGGCGCGGTCATCGGAACCCCACGGGAGGCGCTGGCGGCAGTTGGCCCATCGTGAGAATATTCAAGAGCAGGTCGGACGGAGCTGCTTATGCAAGCCGCTGGTCGCGCCGGTGCTCTGAAGAGCGCAAATTGCGGGAGCCCGCCAAATGAGCAAGCACGCTGACGAGGTCCGCGATTGGCGCCCGCAAGGTTCGGGCGGGAGAACCGGTTGGATCGCTCGCTGCTAGCCAATTTAAGGGCATTTGACTCGCCGCATGTGGAATAATCCTGCGTGCCTCGCGTAGCCCTGAAATGTCCTAAGGAAAACCCTTATTACCGGTAGGATTATCACACCTTGCAGTCTTAATTATGGATCTTTACACAAGGGGTTGTCAAGGAGAACCTCGGGTGTAGTTTTCTAGTCGCGCCCGCAGCTCTGCCAACGTGGAAGAAAACTCTCCAATTAGAACCGCCTCGGTCGCGTTCATAACCGCTTCCAAGCCCTTGTCAGGATTGGTTCCTAGCCTTATAAACAGACCATGTCAAACAACATCTCGGCCGTGCGGCCAGGGAAGCTTGAAAGGCCCTTATGACCATATTAAGTATTTGGCTGGTCATATAAGACAAATCCTATTGCTAGATTGTGCTGTGGCAGCTCAATGCCTCGAATGACACTAAGATTTCGGCAACAACATGATCAGATCGAAAGGTCCGATAGTAGGAGTTGTCTATGCCAGGCGGGTTCCGAGCGGGGACACCGCCTCTATCGGACTTCCGAACCGCCGCCGATATCAGATCATAGCGGGAAGCGGCAGGTTATCGGGCGTTGCGCGGGTGCGTTAACCTTGGTCAACCTTGAATCAGCACAAGTGTAAAGCCGATAATCGGCCTGCAAGTCATTATGAGCTTTAATCTTGCCGAACCTTGCTGCCGCTTGGCGGCGATGCGGCCGGACGCCCCGGCGCTCGTTGTGTCCGGAGTGTACCTCGCTCGAAACGGCGCGAACCATATCCGGCAACCGGCGTGAGATGCAGATTGTTCCACAGCTTGACCGCTACCCGAGGCTGGTCGCACTGGCGCAGACCAATATCGGCAAGGTGGCGGCGATTGCGGCCTTTGGCCTCCTCTTGCAACTCAACGGCAGTCGTGTCTCTCTGGAATTGACGGCCACCGCCGGGTTGATCACTCTGTTTCCGCAACACCGCAAGCTGCTTCTCGGCGTGGCCTCCGCCTGTTGGCTGCTCTTCTACTCGGGCCGGGCGGGGCTCGGGTTGATCCAGAGAGTGGCGGCCGCCGAAGGTTTCCAAACCGGCCCCGCGCTGCTGTGCGCGTGTGTGCTGGCTTTCGCCGGGATGTTCTGGGCGTTGGGCCTTTTCCTTCGTATGGTGCGCCGGCAGCGCAAGAATCTGATTGGGCAGCGGCCGGTTCTGGTGATGATCGCATCGTTCCTTTGTTTGCTGATGGCGGCGGGGGTGGCTCCGCTGCACGGTGTAGCCAAGCTGACGTTGTGGATTTTGCTGGCGCTGGCCTGCCCGTATCTTTGGCTGTTCGCCTACGCCATCGCCGACTACACGTCGAAAACGCCCGATCCTTACCCGGGCAACTTTGGGACTTTCTTTCCGTTTTGGATGGGTTCGGCGACCCCCATCGGAAAGGGCGCCGCTTTTCTCCGCAAGGTGGAGGCGCACACTCCGGACGACCTGGCGGTCAGTCAATTAAAGGCGATCAAGCTGCTGATCTGGCTGCTAGCGCTGAATGTATTGCTGGTGGCGATACGCGCGGCGGTGTACGGGTCCGCTCCGGTTGTGATCTGGACCTGTTGCAAAGCGCTGGGGTTCCGTTTGCCGTCGCTGCTGGCGCCGACCCTGGAAGCGGCGCTCGACCAAAGCGCCGCCGGAACGCGCGTGCCGCTGCACCTGGCGTGGGCAAGCGTACTGATGCACTTTGTGGAAGCTACGCTGGCGATGACCATCAAGGGCAATACCATTGTGGCCTGCTGCCGCATGGCGGGTTTCAGGATCTTCCGGAATACTTACAAACCCTTCTACTCCACGACGGTAGCCGAGTTCTGGAATCGATTCTATTATTACTTCAAGGAGTTACTCGCGGAGTTCTTTTTCTTTCCCGCCTACGTGCGATATTTCAAGAAGTATCGCAAGCTGCGGCTGATTGCCGCGACCATTGCGGCCGCGACTCTCGGCAACATGATCTATCATTTCTGTCTGAACATAGAGTACGTCTTCGACCTCGGGTTGGGAAAGGCGCTGGCAGGTTTTCAAGTCTACACGTGCTATGCGCTGGTGCTGGGAGCCGCGATCGCCATCTCGCAACTGAGGGGGAGGCGTGGGCCGGCAGGGTCGTTGCCCCTCCACCGGCGGGCGATGGCGGTCGCCGGAGTGCTCGCTTTCTACTGCCTGCTGGAGATCTTCGACTATGATGGGCGTTCGCACACGCTGCGCACGCATCTGGCCTTTTTTTGGAACCTGTTCTCATTCGCATAATGGACAAATGACTCATGAACGATAGACTCGCTATCAGAGGATACCTGCAAAAGCTGCTTCGCCAGAAGGGCGACCCTGGTGGTTTCACGGACAGCGATTCGCTGATTGTCACCGGCCGCCTGGAATCGGTCGATACACTGGAGGTGGTGGTCTTTCTGGAGGAACAATTCCAGATCGATTTTGCCGACCGCGGATTCGATCAAAACGATTTGGACTCGGTTGATAGCATTATGAGCCTGGTGGAGTCGCGCTAGTACACCGTGCCGGAAGTTATCATGAGTCGCGGTTGGCAGGCGTGGTGTTCATGAATCCTTCACGCCTGGCTTCGCAACGGGAAGAGATCGTAAAGCCGAATTAGTTAAATGGAGAACTGCAAGGTGTGCACTATGGCGGTTCCATACAACGCCGGGATATAGAACAGCCCGCCGACTCAGCTTCTCCCGTGAGTTGCCCAATCCGCTCGACTCGCCACACTCGCGTCATGGGTGCGCCGGTCATGCAGGCCGGTGGTTTTGGCGTTCGCGTGTCCGGCATGCGCCGCGCGCCCGCATCGGTATCAGCGTCGGAAGCCCGCCTCCCGCCGTGTTTCGCGCGACGTCCAATTCGCAGCTCATGGGATTAGCTTAGGTTGGTTGCGTTGCTGGGATTCTTGGGCACCGGCGAGCAGTTTTTCCACTTCCTTCGTCGTCGGCGCCTCCACTTCGATCTCTCCAACCTTCATTCGGACTCTTCGGCCTGACCGGCCGTGGAGCCACCCAGCGAGGTATCGTCGATGAACAGCGGCGCTTCCACCAGGCTCGAAGCGGCGGCCTTCCGAAGGCATGGCAGTTGTGCTATGGACTTGACATCATATGTAATATAGATCATATTATAGGTTGAGCTGGAGCGTTGAAATTGGTGATGAATTCAAAATGGAGTTCTCCGCGCTCGACGAAGACGTGCGAACGGAGATTCTGGCTCTGGCCCGCCTGCTCCAGCAGTTCGGGCCGCAATTGGGGCGGCCTCGCGTCGACACGCTGAACGGTTCCCGCCACGCGAACATGAAAGAGTTGCGGTTCAGCGCGGCTGGCGGCGAGTGGAGGGTGGCCTTTGCCTTCGATACGAGGCGCAAGGGTATCCTCCTGATTGCGGGAGATAAATCCGGAGGCAGTGAGAGGCGCTTCTACCGCGAACTGCTCCGTAAGGCCGACAACCGTTTCGACGCGCACCTGGCCCGGCTGGAAAGGGAGAAGAGATAATCATGCCCACCAACGTGGACGACATAATTAAGGCACTGAGCCCCGCGCAGCGCAAGAGGGTCGAGGCCAGGGCCGCCCAGTTGATCGCCGAGGAGATGACCCTGCGCGAACTGCGGCACGCGCGCAAGCTCACACAGGTCCGCATGGCCAAGTCTCTCGGGATCACGCAGGACAGCGTTTCGCGGCTTGAAAAGCGCAGCGATCTGTTGCTCTCCACGCTGCGGAAGACCGTGCGGGCGATGGGCGGAAAGCTGTCGCTGGTGGCTGAATTCCCCGACCGTGCGCCGGTTGTTCTGTCCGGGATTGCCGATGAGGGTCCGGCGCGAAAGTCGGCAAGTCGAAAAACCGCGCGTGCGCGTTCCTGACACGCGAACCGGCCTTTCAGCCTCTTTCAGAGCCCTCAGCCTTGCGCATCGAATCGGCTACGCCAACCATCCATTCTTCTTTATATTTGAGATCCAAGTGATGTTCGTCGAACAGTCGCTGAAGCGGCTCGAATCCACTCGGAAAACGTCCCGCCAACTGTCTCCGAACGCTCCAGGTAACTACGTCCGCCGCTTGCAGGGCACACAGGGACGTATCGCTGCAAAACTCGATCGTTTTGAGGCTGGGTAATCTAGACGCTAGTGTGACTTTTGCCTCAACAATGTCCTTCTTATAGCTATTACCGTCATCGAGCACGTACGGTATCGGCTCGTGAAAGTCGTTCTTCCTTGCATATATGTCAGTTATCATTGCGAGTTGGGCAAAACAGGCTCCATACATGCTCAGATTTGTTATTCCCGTGAATACGCTACGATACTTCCCGGCGTCGAGAGTTGCGCGCGCTTGTGCTCATTGATGACGGACACGAGATCGGTGAACAGATGCTGCCTTGCGTCCACAGAAGTTTCCGCAAAGTCACCGTGCGGCCCGAATTCTCTCATGTGGATCGGTTGAGTAATTCCATGTTTCGACTGGACTTTTCTCCATTCCACTTCAAGCCAAGTGAAGTCTTCGAAGCGCAGCAAGAGGCCCCCAACGACGGCTATGGGAGAGTCGCCGTCGGTACCGCTCTCATCCGCGTAAAACGTAAGCCTCGACATCTGTTAAATCGCGCTAGATTGACATCGTGGTCGACGGTGCGCACCATGCCACGTAACTCGTCAACCGTCGGACGTTAGGTCGTTGCAAAGCCCGCCACCGCTTGGTGTATCCAGTGCCAGATTCCCGGCTGTGCCGCGGTTGCAAGCAGGCTACCGACCGCGCCTTCTGTTATACTCCGGAGCGTTCGGGCCGCCTGTTTCACTATTGCGGGGTCCGGGTCGCCAGTAAGTTCGGCCTTAAGAGTTGCAATTTGGGCCTCGGCCCTCTGTTTTTGGCGGGCATCGAGATTCAATTCGTCGAGGTGCGCGGTCAATTCGTTGACTAGCCTCGCGAGGTCATGGGGCTGAATCCCGACAGTAGCGGCTTGAGTGAAGCGTTCGCTGTTCTGGGCGACGTTCCCTACGGTGCCATGAAACACGTTCGTCAAGTGCTGCAACTGGCTTCTTCGATGCATACCTAAATCGCCCTCCAAGGCCATTGCGCGGATTTCGTTATTGATCTTATTCTTGAGTACTTTTGATCTGCGCGTTGCCAGCGCCAGTATGGCGTTAAGGGTTGCGGCTGGGAACTGTCCAGCCGAAGCTTTCGTAGCGTGCCGCTGTTGGACGGAGATCACAGCGCCATCGGCCAGTTGGTCAAGCTTGGTATGAAATTCCCTCAAATACGGGTCCGCTAAAAGCAGATCGGGAGCTCTTGCAGCTAGCTCCTTTCGATATGCTATGGCTGTGTCCACCATCGTTTCGGTTGCCGCGAAAATGATTTCCACTTCCTGCTTAAGCAGCCCGCCAGGCATGGCCCCGCCGTGCGCGGCAGCAGCCCGGATCAAGGCGTTTAGGTTTGTTTCCCTTTGAACCGCTGACGCTTCGAGTAGCATTGATAATCTGGTATCTTCTAACCTGCGGGCGGCGTGGATATTGAATTCTTCGTTCATTGCAAGGCCCCTAAAATGAGCAGCGCGATGCAAGCGGTGAACGCCGCCCGCAGTCATTTGGCTGCATTGTCGTCCCAGACAGGTGCCGCTGCTTTCCTCGTAGTTCTGTCGCAGCCGCAATCTCGCTTCGAGGCGGCGGCCTGCGTCAATGGGTCAAAAAAACCGCCCCTACTCCTCCGGGGAGTCGCCCAAATCCGCAGCCCGGTTCTCGAACTTCGTGAACTCGTGCAGAAACACGAGCTCGATCTTGCCCACGGGGCCGTTGCGCTGCTTGGCCAGGATCAGCTCCGCCTGGCCTTTCAGGCTTTCGTCGTTGGGCCGGTAGACCTCTTCGCGGAAGATGAACGCCACCAAGTCGGCGTCCTGCTCGATCGATCCGCTTTCGCGCAGGTCGCTGAGCTGCGGGCGGTGATCGCCCTGGCGCGTTTCGGGGGCGCGGTTGAGCTGCGACAGCACCAGCATCGGCACGTTCAGGTCCTTGGCCAGCAGCTTCATGCCGCGCGAGATGGTGCTGATCTCCTGGTTGCGGTTCTCGAAGCGGCCGCGGCCGGACATCAATTGCAGGTAATCCACGACCACCAGTCCCAGGCCGTGCTCGGCCTTGAGGCGGCGCAGCTTGGCGTGGATATCCATCAGGTGTATGCCAGCGGTGTCGTCGATGAACAGCGGCGCCTCCACCAGGCTGGAGGCGGCCGCTTGCAATCTTTTGCGCTCGTCGGCGTTCAGGTAGCCGGCGCGGAACCGCTGACTATCCACGCGCGCGGTGGCGCAGAGCATGCGCGTCAGCAGCGACTCCTTCGACATTTCGAGCGAGAAGACCGCCACGGTGCGCTTGGCCTTGGTGGCCACGTGGTGCGCGATGTTCAGCGCCAGCGCGGTTTTGCCCATAGACGGGCGCGCGGCCAGGATGAACAGGTCGCCGGCGTGCAGCCCGCTGGTTTTTTCGTCGAACCGGGAGAAGCCCGTGCTGACGCCTTTGATGCGCTTGCTGGGGTCCAGGAAGGCGTTCAGTCCGCCCTGATAGTCGTCGATGACCTGGCGCGGGCTGAGCAAGCCGCTCTTGACGCGGGACTCGCCGAGCTTGAGCAGGGTTTCCTCGGCGCCGGAAAGGATCTCGTCGGGCTCTTCCTCGCCGATGAGGCAGCGGTTCATGAGGTGCTGCGAGGCGAAGATGATGCGCCGCAGGACGGCCTTGTCCTTGACGATGCGGATGTAGGCGTCGAGGTTAAGGATCTGGGGCAGGCCGTCGTCGAGCGAAACCAGGTAGCTGAGGCCGTCGCAGGATTCCAGCTCGTTGAGGCGCATCAACTCGTTGGCGACTGTGACGCGGTCGATGCGCTCGCCACGCTCGTGCAACTCGCCCATGCGGGAGAAGATGCGGCGATGCTTCTCCAGGCTGAAGTCATCCGCCTGCAGATCGCCCGCCGCTTGGATGTAAAGGCTGTCGTTGAGCAGGATGGAGCCGAGCACGAGGCGCTCGGCATCCACGTTACTGGGCAGGCCCTTGTCAAGGGCTATGGAGGTCGCTGACATGGCGGATTCTTCAGGTTAGCGGCGCACGACGCTCCCTGCATCCACTTTCTTCGGGCCGTGTTTTGATGCGTTTGGACTCTGTATAAAACATGGCACACGCGCTGGTTTTGCCGGTACGTTCAAGTCGTTCAGAATCAGGCAGCCGGAACTGGCGGCGCACACTCCTGCAAGGTTTTGCACACCCGTTCCACAGGGTCCCGGTCCGTCCAAAAAACAATGTGTGTCTCTTCTGTTTTTACCCCATTTCAGGGCGGATGCCAAGAGATTTCCTTGGAAGCACACGTGGGGCGAGCGGGGCTCGCCAACATCGACAAACGGCGTCGATGTTACGAGCGGGCGAGCGGGCGAGCGGGCGAGGGGGCGACACGGCGACGCGGGGGCACGGGGACCACGGGGACGGGAGACACGGGGACGCGGGGACGCGGCGGCACGGGGACACGGCGGGCCGCGCTCTGCCGCTTGGCTACCGCAGATCCAGGGCGGCCAGACTGCGGCGATCGCGCAGGTACAAGGTGCTCCCGGCCAGCGAGGGGGCCGTCCAGGCGTTGCTGTGCAGCAACTCAGCCCGCGCCAGCAGCTTCACGCCACTCGACGAAACGGTGGCCAGCGAGAGATTGCCGTCTTCATCGGCGACGATCAGCTTTCCATCGGCGTAGAGAAACGTCGCTTTGGGGAAGCTGCGATCCTGCCAGAGGACCTTGCCTGTCTTGGCGTCCATAGCGGTGAGCGGCGCCGGGCCGAAATCGCCGCTCGATCCGTAGAGCGTGTCGCCGATGCGCAACAGGTTGCCGATGTGCACGCGCAGGCGGTTCGAGCTCCAGAGCTCCTTCACTTGCGTTTTGCCGCTCACCACGTGAAGTTGAAGCGCTACGCAGCCGCCGTTGTAGGCGGATGAGACGAATAGAGTATTGTCATCCGTCCACAGCGGCAGGGCGATGTTCAGACCCCAGCTTGTGGTGTGCGGATGCTTCCAGAGCAGTTCGCCGGTGTCCGGATTGACGCCGATCACGTCGTCGCTCATTACGGCGACAAGCTGGTCCTGGCCGTCTACTTTGATGAGAACGGGCGACGAAGGCGAGTTGCGAAAATCCTGTTTCTGCCAGACGACTTTGCCGGTTTTCTGATTGAAGGCGACGAGGGCATGACCCGCGCCGCCGACCTTCATGATGACCGTGTCTTTCCAGGCGATGGGGCTGCAGGAATATCCGCGGTCCATTTGAGTGCCGTTGAACTCGCCCCAGAGATCGTGCGACCAGAGCACCTTGCCTGTTTTCTTGTCGAGGCAGAGCAGGTTGGCCAGGATGCCCACGGCATAGACGAAGTCCGCCGTGACCAGGGGCGTGGCGTGCGGGCCTGGTCCATTCTCCATGGCCATGCCGGGACGAAAGGCGGCGTTCTCGGTGTGCTCCCAAATGGTCTTGCCGGTGGCGGTGGCGGCGGCCAGCGTGATCTCGTCCTCGCCGCGCCGGTACATGGTGTAGAGCACCGGGCCATCGATCGAGATGCCGGAATAACCTTCGCCGAGGTCGCGGCTCCAGAGCTTCTTGGGGCCCGAGCTTGGCCAACTGTTGGCGAGTCCTTTGGCATCGGATGTGAAGTTGCGATGCGGGCCGGCGAACTGGGGCCATTCGAGCGATGCGGCTTGGGCGGTCGCGTACACCAGCATCGCCAGGAGGCAATAACCAAGATGCTTCATTGGATATTCCAGAGCGCCAGAGTCGTGGCGTCTTTGATCAGAATGCCGTGATTCAGCAGAACGGGATGCGCCCAAGTGGGGCTGCTGGCCACTTCATACTTATGCAGCGGTTCGAACGCCTTGGCGCTTTGCCGGGCCACTGTTAACTCGCCGTCGTTAGTCAGAAGAAACAGCAGGGAGCCGGCAGCCACGATAGCGGCGTTGTCGGCCTGGCGGCCTTCGGAGGTCCACAGCGTCGTGCCGTCGCGCGGGTTCAGGCAGAAGAACTCACCTTTCTTGCGCTCGGAGAAGCCAAACAGGAGATCGCCGGTCACTACCGGCGAGTTCATGTACATGGAGAGATCCTGGTTCTGCCAAACCGTTTCAGAAGTCCACTCCGCGCCGCGTTTGACGACCTTAACTCCGATTACCGCCTTGGCGATGCCCGAGAAAATAAGCGTGTCGTGGTAGAGCACCGGCGTGACGATGTTCTGCGCGTACATAGTTGTGTAGGGAATGCTCCAGAGCAGATCGCCAGTGGCCGCCGAGACTCCCACGATGTTGTGCTGACTCTGTGTGATCACCTGGCGGGTTCCGCCCAGTTCGACGATGATGGGGGAGGCGTAGGCTGGCGTGTCGCCTTTCCAGCTCCACTTTTCCGCGCCGGTCGCGGCATCGAATGCGGTTAGCGCGCCTTGGCGGGGCGTGCCGACGTGCGCGATCACCAGGCCGCCATCGACCACCGGGGACGTGGCCGTGCCGAAATCCGGTGGGCCGAATTCTTTGCGCCATTGCGGCTTGCCGGTCTTGGCGTCGAAACAGGAAAGCGTGCCGTTGATGCCGAACGTAAAAATGCGGCCGCCTTCGACCACCGGCGTGGATTTCACACCCTTGCCGTGGCTGGTCGCCGCGGGGTTCATCTTGTAGGGGGCGTCGTAGCTCTCCTGCCAGATTGTCTGCCCGTTTTCGGGGCGCAGCGCGGAGACCACTTCGCGATCGCCTTGACGCGTATGCAGGTAGACTCTGCCATCGGCCACTACGGGCGACGAATGTCCCTCGCCTACCGTAACCTTCCATTTGAGGTCGAGCTTCTCCGGCCACGCTTTAGGCTCGGTGAAGCCGGTGGCGATGCCGTCGCGGTGCGGGCCGCGCCACTGGGGCCAGTCCTGCGCCCAGGCGACGGCGAGCAGACCGGCGAGGCAGACTGCGTGGCGAAAGAGCATGATCCAGGTTACTCCGATCTCAAGGCTTCGAGCAGTGGGGAGCGCAGAGCCGCGGCCGTAGCGGCCAGCGATGCCGCGATTCCGGTGGCCAGCACCGCTGCCAGCAGCAAACTTAACGATACGGCCGGAAGGTGGCCGCCGCGTAGGGATACCGCGGGGGCAATCGCCAACAGCGCACACACGGTGCCGGTGGCCAAGCCGAGCAGAAGCAAGAGCGCGTTTTCGGCAAGCACCATGGCGGTCAGATGCGCCGCGCGATATCCGACAGCGCGCAGAAGGGCCAGCTCCCGGCGGCGCTCCAACACGTTGCGCAGCAGAATCGCCGCCAGCCCCACGGTGCCCAGCACCAGGCCCAGCGCGCCCAGACTGCGAAAGGTCGACAGGTACGTGTTCTCCACTTTGTGGAAGCTGGCGAGGCGCGCTTCCGCCGGCTGGACGTCGAATCCGTAATCGGAGAGGGCTTGCTCCAGCACGCCGGTCACGTCGGGGGCTCTTTGAGGTGAGACGTCGATCAGAAAGAAGCGGTAGCCTTCCACGTCCGGAAAGAGGCGCAGGAAGTTCTTTTCCGAGATCAGCAGCTCGCTTTGGAATAGGCTGTCTTGCAAAGCGGCGACCATGCGGAAGCGTGTATGATTCAGGACGAATTCCTCGCCGAGCTTGAGGTGCAGCACGTAGGTCATGGAGTTGGCGTCGGCGATCGCCGGGATGGCGCCACCGGCGGGGTGCGACTCGAGCAGGAGCCATGGATTCGGCGCGGGCGAGGACGATTCCTGGAATGCGAAATGCGCGCTGCGCAGAAAGGCGGCAGGCGGCGCCAGGATGCGCGGATTGCGCGGCTGATAGAGATTCAGGCAGCTTGCATCGTCGCCCGGCCGCAAGCGGAACGGTACGAACTGGACGCCTGTGAGCGGCGGGATATTCAGGGCCTCGCGGCCGGTGGCAGTATTCGGATCGTGAATCAGCGGCAGGACCGATTCCGCGATCAACGGAAATCCGCCGGCACCCGCGGAATCACTGGCGCGAAAGGCGTCCACGGACACGATGAGAAACGTGGCGAAGGCGATCTGCGCGACGCACAGCATGGTGCGGCCGGGGCGGTACGCGGCGCTGCGCAGGCTCAGGCTGAGCAAGCCGCGCAGGAACGCGAAGGAGCGCGCGTGGAGCCAGGCGGATTCGAACGACAGAGCGGCGATCAGCAGCAGCGTGCCGGCTCCGAAGAAGCCCGCGGTTTGGTCCAGTTTGCGCAGCAGGGCGAGCGCCAGAAGTACGAGCGCGAGGGCGGCGGAGACTGTTCCGATGAGCAGCGGTCGTTTGGTGGAGTGCGGCTTCTGTGCGCCCGCCAACAGGCCTCGCGGCGTCACTGGACCCAGCCCGCGCAGCGTCCACGCGATGGCCGCCAGGCCGGTCACGACTCCGGCGAGCGCGCCCGTGGCCAGCGACGGAGTGGACGGGTGGAGCGTAAGCAGCCGGGTGCCGACCGCGTCTACCCACCAGGTACGCAGTCCGAACAGGATGAATTCGCCATAAGCCAGCGCGCCCGCCAATCCCGCCACGGCGCCCACGATCGCCAGCACCGCGCCTTCGAGCAGAAACAAGGTCCGGATCTTCGCGAGGGAAAAGCCGAGCGCGCGCAGCACGCCTATCTCGCGCATGCGCTGTTCGACACCCAGCTTGAAGAAAAGCCCGGTCAGCAGGAGCGCCGAGACCATCAGGAAGAAGCTGAAGTAGACGAAATACTCGCCGAAATCGGTGGCGCCGTGCGCAGCTTCGAGGGCGCGGGCTCTGACAGGCATGACGACGAGGCCCATTTGGGCGGGGTCGAGCGCGGTGCGGAGAAAGCTGCCGTAGACATCAGACGGCGGCGAGATCCGTATGGACGTCAGGCTGCCGAAGCGCGTGCCCCAGATCTGCCGGCCCCTGGCGAGCGCGATGAAGGCCTTGGGCGTGGTGCGGTACTGCTTCCAGTATTGCTCGTCGATGGGCCGTACACGATGCAGGTCCAGGGGAAACGGCGGATCCCAGTCAGCCAGGCTGTTCGACTCGGTGATGCCGGGATATTCGGGCGCGAAGTCGCGGTCGGCCGCCGCGCCTTCCAGCGGAACGACCTGCGTCACGTGGAACGCCGCGGTCTCGGTGTGCAGCCGCCCATCCGATTTCCAAACGTAGTATTCGAGCGACACCGCGTCGCCGGATTTCGCGCCCAGCTCGCGCGCGGCCCATTGGTTCAACGTAATGCCATCCGGCTGCGCGGGTCCCGGTGGAGAGGCGAGCGCCGTCACCACGGAATACGGGATCTCGCGGCCGTTGGCGCGTATGCTGTTGGCCAGGTACGTCAGGACCGGTTCTGCGCGCAGGCCAAGCGACTGCGCCGTAGCCGTGGCTTGCTCCGTCAACGCGTCGGGGATTATGGCGCTATCGGTTTCGAGCGACAGGCAATGCTGCTTTGCCAGCGCGCGCAGCTTGATGCCGAGGTCTTCGAGGGTGTAAAGGTCCTTGAGGTCGGGGGGCGGTCCGGCGCCGGCCAGAATCGTATTGGCCTTGCCCGCTTGATCCAGTTCCTTCTGCAGGCGGGCGAGCGGCACATACGCCGCGCGGATGTCGCCCTGCTGCGCTTCGAGCGAGAACTCGCGGAAGGCGGCGCCGCCGAGAGTCAGCCGGATCGTCTTGCCCACGTCTTCCTTGCGGCCGTGCAGCGACTCGAGCGGAATCGCGGAGGGTTTCTCCACGCGAACCAGCATGGAGTCGCCCGGTTGTGCGCCCAGTTCGTGCGCCAGCGCGGCGCTCAGCAGGACCTGACGGGCGGATGGCGCAGCTCCCGGCTCGGCTTGGAACTTCCAGAAGCGCTGGTCGACTCCGTAGATCTGAACATGCAATGCGCGCCGCCCGCTGGACTCGTGCGCGACCATGCCGTCGATGGCCACGATGGGGCAAGCGGAGCCAAGCGCGTTGGCCAGTTCCTCGCGGAAGAAGCCATTGCGGCTGACCACGTACTCGGTGTTGCCGAGCCGCGCCAGCACCAGGTCGCGAAGGCTGGCGCGCACCGAATCACCCACTAGCAGCGCGCCGCCCAGTACGCCGGCCGCGGTAGCGACTCCCAGCAGCACTGCCAGGTTCGTGCGCCAATACCAGGTGAGGTTACGCGCCAGCAGCGTGGAGGTTTGCATTGCGCAGCTCGTATCGAAGCGGGAAGCGGGCGGCCAGTTCGGCGCTGTGGGTCACTACAACCAGGATGGTCTCCTGCCGCTGATGCAGTTCGAGTAGCAGGGAAGCCACGACATCGGCCGATGTCTGATCGAGGTTGCCGGTGGGCTCGTCGCAGAGTAGCAGCAGCGGCTTGTTGATCAGCGCCCGCGCCAGGGCTACGCGCTGCTTTTCACCGCCGGAGAGTTCGGCGGGGCGATGATCGAGGCGATCGCTCAGGCCGACTTGTTTGAGCAGATCGCGGGCGCGGTTGGCAGGACCGCTTGCTGACGCGCGCGGCTCTGACACCAGCGTTGGGACCAGGACGTTTTCGATTACCGAACATTGTGGCAGCAGGCAGTGATCCTGAAAGATGAAGCCGATCGACTGATTTCGGAAGGCCGCGAGATCTTTTTCGGAGAGCGTGAACGGATTTCGTCCATCGAGCGTGACCGTGCCGGAGGTGGGTTGTTCCAGCCCGCCGAGTATGTAGAGGAGCGTGCTCTTACCGGCGCCTGAAGGACCCATGATGGCGGCCGCGTCGCCGCGCTTCAGGGTGAAGGAGACGTTGGAAAGGATTGGTAGCGGCCCGCGGGGGGTGGGGTAGGTTTTTGCGATTTGGGAGACGTCCAGCATAGGCGGTGCAGCGATCAAGTTCTATTGTCTCTCGCGCGCGCGCCGGCAGGATCGGCCGCATCCGCATTGAAGGGCGCCTCCTGAAAGTCAGCTCCCCTCGGGCAGCAGGAATTCAAAGCTCACTCCAGCCGTGGCCGGTTCCCAAGGGCCATCTATCGGCCCACGACCATTTGGGTCCGGCAACGCCCCATTGACATCTTCCTTCGCGACGGCGTAGAGAATCTGAAAACTGGCCGAGTTCTGGATCGCTTGCCACAGTTGGCCAAAGGCCGTCTTGTCGAGGGAGAGTGGCGCGAAGAATCGGGTGGTGGCGGCACCTTCCTCGACAAAAGCTCCAAACCCGCCAATCGGGATTCGAGCGCCAGTCAGGTCCTCAATGGCTACGTAGTAGGAACGCCCCGCCCGAGGTTTCGGCACGCTCAAGAATACACGGGCAGGAACAAACTCACCGCGCTGCCGCTGCGGGAATCGAAGCAGACTCGCTTCCCCGAGATCGAGGCCGAAGAACTGTTTTAGGGTGGCCAACGCTTCCGCTGTGAAAAAGAGGCGCGACCCATCGCGAGATGCCGCTACTGCCCGATCCGAAATTACAACGTTAGGACAGTCATAACAATATCCGAGCTGATCGAGGTCCAATAATTCCTCCGGAGTAACGCGGACCAGCCGCGGCTTCTTAAGCCGGTGAAAGGCGTCATAGAAGTAATATGCCGACCAAGGAGGCCATTTCTCGGCGAAGCCGTGTTTCCCGTGGTAATGACTCCGCCACAGTTCCCAATAGCGGTCCACATTGGCATGGTGTGCATAGAAGACCGGATCGACCGCCGATGACGATATCGGGCGCATATAGCCATTCAAGACGACGTGGACATCGGAGTGGATACCTTGTTCGGCATTCCCGGCGTCCACACCGGATACCCCGGGAGGCGGGGGCGCCGGTTGTCCAAGGAACTCGGCAGCACATTTACTATGCAGCCAAGCCTGAAGATCGGAGTCCGCAACCGTGTGGGCGTATTCGTTCCGCTTCCTGCAGGCCCCTGGCATGTTCTTGGGTAGAAGTCCGGGATCGTAACGCCAAGGGGCTTTGTGCTCCGACTCCCAGTCCCAAACCGGAAGGCGAAAGTCCCGGTCACACAGGATTCCTTGAATGATTCGCTCGTGGAAAAAAAGAAAGCCGCGATGCCAGGGCAAAAAATCGGATGTTGCGTGAATGTTTCTCACGGTTCCGGGGATTACGCTGCTATCCGGTCCGCTGCAGCAGTAATACTGATGAAGCCACGCCTGAAACGCGAGGCTGCGGGGATCCGAATAGTGCATCGCTGCCATGTGCCGGTATGCTTTCTGTAGCATCGAGAGCAGGCGCGTTTTATCGTCGCTGGAAAGTCTCGACCAGCTTGGGCGTTTGATCGTTGCGGCGGGCCGCTCCAGCCGTCCCGCCCGATCCACCGGAAACTTACCGACATCCACCTTGGGGAGATCGCACGGGCATTTATTGCCCGGCACCTCCAGCGTGCGCGCGTTCCGCGCCAGAAGACAGCCTAGTCCCCCAGCCAGTAGAGCCCTACGACGAATAGTCATTCTATTTCTTTTTTCGCTTTTTGCGCGTAGCACGACGGCCCACGACGGGGGCAAGGGCGTTGATTACGTCCGTCTCTTCCTGGCCGGCTCTAGGACACGGGCCGCTGCTCGGAAGGTATGTGGACATGTCCAGAGACCCAATGATCGTTATCGCGTCGTGCGATAAGACCTCGGATCCTCCCACATAGATGTCGCCGATGTTCTGGAAATTGCCGGCATCGTTCAAGACATTCTGGAGCGGGTTTCCTGGAAGCGCTCCAAGGTATTTGAAGAATCGCGTGCTTAGGTTGTTGCCGCTGGTGCTATTCATTAACTCGTAACGCAGACCCGAATTGCTGCGGATCAGGAAATACAACGCTAACGCTTGACCATGTGTTGGGGCCATTCTTTTTTTCCTTTCTACCTACTTGAATTGTGATAAAGCCGTGTATATCGCCGTCCCGCTTCGCATGACATTGTCGGACAACGCCGAGCGCCGCCCCAAATCAATCGCCCACGACATAAAACCTGGCCCGGTAATATCTACTTGGTACCAGTAAGTTGCCGAATGCTCCAAAAGTTCAGCGACCAGGGACCGTGCGGTCTGCCGGTCCCCGGCCGCATCGGCGGCGCGCGCGATGTAGTCCGGCCATTCGTTGGGAAACCGCGACGGTGGGGCCGATTTCATCAGTTGCAGCGCCCGCTGGAGTTCCCCTTTGGCAAGGGCCATCTCTCCGTTAAGTCTCCGGCTCCAGTGGGTGTAAAAGGGCCAGTCGGGCAGACCCTTCACCAAGCAGCGCTCAGCCAAATTCACGCTGCCGGCCTGCGCCAGAAGGCATCCGGTCTGCATCGTATCTTCGTGGCCCAGTGGCATCGTGAGCGCTACTTTGCACAATTCAATCGCCCTCGGCATACGCTGTTGCCGAAGCATGGCTTGAATCAGTAGGCGCTGCTTTGTAAACTGCAGATGGAACGGCAAACCGGCTTTCCGGTCGAAGGCCAAGGCGTCCTCGACGAGCCGTTCGGCATCATGCCAGCGGCCTTGCTCCGCGCGCAGGCAAGCCTCCATCGCCCACGCCTTGCTCTGGTAAGGCGCCGTGCCGGTGGTTCGCATCTTCTCGAGGCTTGCCCAACAACCCGGCAGATCCAGACGGCCAAACGCCAGCGCCGAGCGAAGTTGGTCCGTGCCATCCAGCGGATGAATGCGCGTCGCTGCCTGGCACTGCTGCTCGGCGTCTCTGGGACGGCCTGCGCGCATGAGCCGATAGCCGTACGATACGGCGAACGCGTACGATTGCGGATCTTTGGCTACCGCCTCGCGAGAGAGTTCCACGGCCTGATCGATTCGTCCTTGACCTTCGACCGCCGCGGCTTTGTAGAAAAGCGGCAGGCCATCTTCCGGGTAGTCTAGCGCATAACGCGTAAAAACCCGCTCGGCTTCTTCCATCTGCCCGGTATCCAGCGCGAAAAGACCGCGAATGCGCATCGACTCCCGGTCGGTGAGGTTCTTCTGGCGGATGAGTTCCGCAGCCTCGCTGTAGTAAGGAAGCCCTTCGTCACGGCGGTCCATGCCGGTCAGAATATCGGCCAGTCGCGCTGCAGCAAACGCGAACGACGGATCAAGTTCCAACGCGGTTTTCAGGTGCAGGATCGCGGCATCGGCTTTCGACGCCTTCCACGCCTCATCGCCAAGGGTGTACTCCTGTAGCGCTTGCCACGACGAAGTGGTCAACTCCTCCGGGTGGCGGCTGCGCGTTTCAATCGCGCCCGCCGATTCGCCGGCTGTGCGGCGCACCCACGCGGCGCTGTCGTAGACCGCCGAAGGCAGATCGGTCATGCGCCGCGCGGAGAAGGTGCTGGGCCATTCCTTGCGTGCGTGCGCGGGATCGTTGCTCATTAACTGGAGGCGAAGCGCCAGCACCTGCTCGTCGGCCACCTTGCTCAGATTGCTGAAGACCACGAACTGCGCGCCTTCGCGGAGGGCGATATCCCGCGCCTGCGCGGGCGTTAGCTTTGCCGGCAGAGGTACGGCCGCCCCGGCGATGCGCTGCCATGCGGCTTGCATGCGGTCTTTGGGCAAAATGCGGATGTGGGCGGATTGCTGGAGCTGGTCGGTGAGCAGCAGGTCGATGGCGCCGGCCGCGGTCGGTCCGTCGCTGGAATCGATCGACTGTGTGGTGGGCGTCAGCATGACAAGCGGTTTCGCCGGGAGTGCCGGCGTCCACCCTATATAGCGCAGAAGCGCGCCCAAACAGGCCACACCGGCCGTGGCCGCCCCCGAGACGATCCAGGTCCGCCGGGAGATGCGCCGCGCGACAGGCGCTGATGGAGGGGCGGGAGCGGCCGGCCCCTCAAGTGCGCGGGCCATGTCCACGGCAGACGCGTAGCGATTTCCGGGGTCGGGCGCCAACGCGCGGGCAAACACGGCGTCCCATGCGGCGGGCACTTGGGGCAGGGAGGGGGAGAGCGGTTCGGGCGGTTCCGACATGCGGCGCATGGCCAGGCGCACGACATTCTCCTCAGGAGGCGGGCGTTTGCCGGACAGCATTTCGCGAACGATCAATCCGAATGAGAAAATGTCAGTGGCGGGGGTCAAGGGGGCACCCAGGAACTGCTCCGGGGCCATGTATTCCGGCGTTCCCACGATTTGGCCGGGCAGGGTATGGCCGGAAGGCGTGATCCCGTCAAAGACCTTCGCCAGCCCAAAGTCCGTGAGGACCGCGCGCTGGCCGCCTGCCTTGCGAACAGTCTGGCCCACAGCCAGGTCCGCAGCCGGATCGGGAACCAGCAGAATATTGGCGGGCTTCAGATCGCGATGAATCAGGCCGGCGTGATGCACGGCCTCCAAGCCGGCGGCGATCTGGCGGGCGAGCACCAGGGCCGCTGCGGGCTCCATGGGCCCCTGGGCGATGGCGTGGGCCAACGTCTGGCCCTCCAGAAACTCCATGGTGAAGTACAGGACTTCATCCGCGCCGCGGGTTTCCACAAACAGATCGTAGATATGGCAAACGTTGGGATGAGAGATCTTGCGTGCCAGGCGAATCTCGCCGCGGAAACGCGCGTCGGTGTGTTCCTCTCCCCGAAAGCGCGAGCGCAGGACCTTTAGCGCGACGACATCCGCGAGTTCCGTGTCCTCGGCGCGGTAGACTTCGCCCATGCCGCCGCGGCCTACCATTTCGAGCAGGCGAAAGCGCCCGTTGTTGAGGAGTTCGCCGGGCCGGAATTCGCCGGGCGGCGGTTGACTGGGTGCGAAAGCCGGGGCTTCCAGGAAATCTCCCAGACGCTCGTACTGAGAGAGCAGGTGCAGCACGGTGTCGGTGAGCGTAGTATCGTCGCCGCAGCGTTCCCGTACGAAAGCGGCTCTATCGGCGGGAGGCAAGTCCAGGGCGGCCGTGAAAACCTCGTCCGCAAGCCGGATGCGGTCAGGCGGCGGGGTGTCCATCGATGGCAATCCGCAGACGGGTTCTGGCGATCTGCCAGTCGCGCCGCACGGTGCGTACCGAGATCCCAAGGCAGGCCGCCGATTCTTCCTCGCTGAAGCCGGCGAAATAGCGGAGTTCCACCAGTTGGGCTTTCCGCGGGGAGTGACGCGCAAGATCCTGGAGCGCGAAGTCGACGGCCAGGATCTCCTCAGCGTCGGCCTCGCGCACCGCCAAGTCATCGGGGAGTTCGGCGGGGACGGCATCGCCGCCGCGTTTCTCGCTGCGGCGGGCGCGGGCCCGGTCCACCACAATGCGGTGCATGACCCGTGCGGCAAGGGCGAGAAAGTGTCCGCTGTTTACGATCTCCACGTGCTGCAACTGACGGAACCGCAGGTAGGCCTCATGGACCAGGGAAGTGGCGCCAGGGGCTTGATCGCGGCGCTCGCTTTGCAAGCATTGCACGGCAAGGCTATGCAGCTTCCTATAAAGGGCGTTAAACAGGGCGTTTTCGGCGCCCGGAGCGCCGCGCTGCCAGTCGGAAATCAGACGCGTGATCTCGCCATCCGGTCCCATTACCTGGTTCCTTATTTGCGGCTAATGTGAAGAATTATACCTTATGCCGGGGATTTTCAGGCAAGAAGTTTACGTCCGTCGCGACTAGGCGTGGGCGTGCGCGGTGGCGATCGTTCCGTAGACTTCTAACGCGCGCGTCGCCATGCGTGCCGCGCTGTAATGCTCGCGGACCCCCTCCACGCCACGTTTTGCGAGCTCTGCGACGAGCGCAGGATCCTTCCACAGCGAGAAGATCCCCTGGGCCAGGCTGGCGGCATCGTCCGGTTCCACAAGGATGCCTCCGCGAGTCTTTTCCAGGATCTCGGGAAAGGCGCCGCGGCGCGGCTGCACGACGGGCACTCCGTTGGCCATGGCCTCCAGCAGGAACATCCCTTTCGGCTCGTCGTAGGTGGCGGGGACGCAGAGAATATCGAGGTTGCGCAGGAAGTCGATCTTGTGCGGGCGGTCGAGCGCGCCGCGATAACGGAACTCGTGATCGAAGCCCGCAACCTTCATTTGCTTCTCGATGCCGTGCAGATATTCGCGGTGCTCGGGCGCCAGGTAGCCGGCCACTTCGAGGGTGGCGCCGGAGAATTCGGTTTCGCGCCGCAGTTTCACATAAGCCTCGACCAGCAGGTGCAGGCCCTTTTCCGGCGCTACGCGCGCGAAGTATCCGACGGTGAAACAGTTGCTGTTGAGCCGCAGGGTGGCGTCGTATCCCTTAAGATTCACGCCCAACGGCACAACGTGCATCTTGTGCGCGGGAATGCCCAGGTAGCGGCACATGAAGTCCGCGTAGTATTGGCTGACCGCCGCGAAGCCATCCACATGTTGGATGTTAGCCCGGATCAGATCGAGCGACTGCGTGCGGTAAGGCTCCGGAAGCTGGCTGAGGAAGAGATCTTCGCCTTGCAGCGTGCAGCAGACGGGCCGGCCGACGGCCTGCCGTATGGGCTGCGCGAGCGAGATCAGCAGTGAGTTCGGCAAAGTGACGATGTCGGGCGGCGGCTCGCTGCGCAGCCAAGCGGCCAGCTTGCGGATCTCTTTGCGCTGCAACCCATCTTCGCCGCGCAGCATGGAAACTGTCATCTCGCCCAGCAGGCGCGGGTTCACCGGGAGGGAGCGGCGCGCGGCGAGTTTCAGCGCCCACTCGGAATCCCACAGCTTGTCGAGCAACGAGGGCGTGTTACGGAACAGCCCCATGTGCTGTTCGAGATACACGCTGATGCCACCGAAGAATACTTTGTGCGCGGCCACGTTCGGCTCGTCGGTGAGCGTGGGGGTGTAGATAGGCTGCAGGATGATGTCGTGGCCCTGGCTCTTCAACTCCGCAGCGAGCGCATTGTCGCGGATACAGCTTCCGCAATACATTTGCGCGGCGCCGGCGGTGAAGGCCAGAATCTTCACTGGGCGCACTCCGTGCGCTGGTGCTGGGTGGTGGGTACTGGATGATGGACTTCTCCGCGCGTTGCGACCTGAAACGCTCGCCTGGCGTACAGATGATCGAACAGGTTGCCTTCGTGCGGCTGATCCCAACTGATGCGCTGTGTGGGGATGGCGCCGAGGTTCAGGCGGCCGACGTCCGGGGATGCGAGCAGGCGCGCGATGAGCTTGCGGTCATGTGTGATGGCGGTTACCACCAGGCTCGGGCCGAGGGCGCGCGGGATTTGGTCCTGGCTGACGGGCACTACGCTGGCGTACGGAAACAGGAACTCGCGATTGGCCAGCGGATGCTCGGGCGAGTCGCACAGGATGATGGACGGTAACAGGTACGAGCATCCCTGAAAGGTCGTGAGGCGTCCGCCCTGCCGGTAGGACGCCGTGACGTCGCGCGCGCCGGTCCCGTCCAACTCGCCGTCTATGGTCTGAGAGATGCGCTCAGCCATGCTGGCATTGGCGAATGGCGCGATTTCGGCCTGCTCGTCGGCTTCATCGCGCGGCGCGACGGCGGCCAGCTTCGCGGCGAGCGCCTCAGCGATCTCGGCGGCTTTCGCCGGAACCCACACGCCAGAAGCATTTATGCACGACCGGCCCGAGTTTTCCAGGATGGAGGAAACCATCACGTCGAGATACTGCTCCCATTCGCCGATGCAGTCCTCGCCGATCACGATCTTGCTGTAGCCCGGGCCGTGGACTTCGATGCGCGGGTCGCCCTGCCAGGGCCGTGTGGAAGCCACATCGCCGAACACCATGCCGCGCCCGCAGAGGCGCAGAATCTCGGCGCCGCCCGCGTGGCCGGCCGGATAATATCCGAACACTTCCGGGGGCGCGCCGGCTTGAACCAGCGCCTGGACGATGCGATAAGGAGTCCACGGTTCGGCGCTGCCGGGCTTCAGCACCAGCGGCGCCTTCAGGGCGAACGCGGGCGCCCACAGCGAATGCACGCCGGGCGAATTGCTGGGCAGCACCACGCCCAGCGACTCCCCGCGCGGGAAGTAGCTCATGGCGCCCGCATAGCCCGTGTCGAGCACGTCCAGATCGAGGTTGCGCGTGAGGCCGTCGACCACCGTCTCCATCTCCGCCAGCACGGTGCGGATCTTGTGCAGGTTCTTGCGCACCATGACGTGCGGCAAGCCGGTGGTGGCGGAGACCTGGCGCACGTAATCTTCGGGCGATTGCAGTGTGTCGCCGAGCGGCAGGGCGGAGGTGGCGAAGAGATCGGCGGCGCGCGCGCAGATTCCGAACAATTCCCGCGACGTGAAGCCTGCCAGGATCCCGCGGGCGTTGGACAGGTCGCGCAAATCGCGACGGATCAACCCGGCGTTGGCCTGGCTGATCTCGACGAACGGTTCGCCGGTACGATAGTGCGGCGTGCGTATGGTATCGAGGCTGCGGTAGGGCTGGCCCCGCCGCAAAAGCGGTATGTGCACTGTCTCGCCCATCAATAAACGCCTTCAACCACGGTCT
>Ga0181521_10000502_pt1 | contig 47720 bp, 32 predicted proteins | sample PEATcosm2014_Bin_32_FD_119764 | JGI IMG/M metagenome (GOLD analysis project Ga0181521, IMG submission 119764) | Peatland microbial communities from MTU Mesocosm Facility, Houghton, MI, USA - PEATcosm2014_Bin02_60_metaG | ecosystem: Environmental > Terrestrial > Soil > Wetlands > Peat | place... | reverse complement strand
TGCCCTATCCTCCGCTCAGGTCCTTCCAGAGTGGACGACATCAACCCCGCCGCACAATGATTTTTCAGCGAACGGCGATAACCCCCTTAACTTCGTGTCTCACGACAGGGGTTCACTTCAAAAAGTGCCCCGGGCACCAGTTCACTTTCCCTGAGCCGGGGGTGCCGTTTTCTTTAGCGGTTATGAGCTACTCGCGACCCTACGAGGTTTTCATGGATGCAACATTCAAATCGCGACACGCCACCATCGGTGACGAACCGCCCATCCGTGTGCGCGACGCCGCGATCTTCCTTGGCGTCAGCCAGCAAACGGTGTATCTTTGGGTAGAGCGAAAGCAGATTCCCCATCTCCGCGTGATGGGCCGTAACATCCGGTTCCTCAAATCGGATCTCGAGCCCTTCCGTGCAACTTTCAAACAGGAGGTGGAAATTGGCAAGACCGAGTAAACACGATGGCTCCGTATATCCACGCAAAGACGGCAAGGTCTTATGGATGGTCTATCGGGACCGGAGCGGCAAGCGCATCCGGGAATCGACGTTCACGGAAGACTGGCGAGAGGCGCAGCGCAAACTGCGCGAGCGGCTTCAGGCCAGGGACGACAAGATCCTCGATGTCGTCCGGAAAGGAGAGCAACTACAATTCGCGGATTGGGTGGAATTTTTCCTGGAGAATTATTCCAAGCCGCCTATTCGCGCAGAGAAGACCCACGAGGCCAACGAGCGAGCCGGCCTGCATCTCAAGCAAGCGTTCGGCCAGCGTTCAGTCGGCGATATCAGCGCAGATGATATCGAGCATTACCTTCGGCGCCGACTCCAGACGCATGTCCAGGTCAAAGCCGCTGCCGGTGTCATCCAAAAAGGCCGTCTTAAGCCGGCGACCATTCATCAGGAACTGCGGGTTCTTCGCCGTATGATGAATGTGGCAGTTCGGAAGAAGTTGCTGCCGGCGAACCCATGTGCAGGTGTGGAGTTTCCCGTTAAGGTGAAGGGGCTGTTTCGGCCGCACTACGTAGGCTGGTCGGAGCAGCAACGGATCGAGTTCCAGGCGCCTGAGTACTTGCGAAACATCATCCGAATCATCACTGAATCCGGGCTCCGGGTATACAAGGAGTTGATGCCGGTGAAAAAGGAACAGGTAGATCTGGAGAACGCTGTGGTTTGGATTCCGGATTCGAAGACGCCTAACGGGATCGCTGAGGTGCCGCTCACGGATCTGGCTGTCAACGCGTTTCGCGAGCAGATTCGGATCGCGGGACCGGGACCTTGGTTGTTTCCGAGCGGCGAGAATCCGACGGGCCATCAGAAGACGTTGAAGACTGTGTGGCACGCGACCTTGCGACGGGCGAAGGTACCGTATTTCCGGATCTACGATCTGCGGTCGACGTACGCGACTCGCCTCAGCGCGGGTGGCGTGGCGGATGAGTGGGTGACGCAGTTGTTGCGGCAAGGCGACGCGAAGGTGTTCAAGAGGTACTCGCAGATGAAGCTGCAGATGAAAAGGGAGGCGCTGCAGAAGATCAACCGGAAGGCGAACGAAAGCCGGACGGGTTTTGACACGGAGAAGGTCAACTGATGGGGTTTTGTCACGGTTTTGCCACGGTCGGAGCGATTTTGGCCCGATTTGGTCGGCCGGACAGTATCGGAAATATTGGAAGTGGTTTAAAATCAAAAGAGCACTAGATGTCGGGGCGTAGCGCAGCCTGGTAGCGCACCTGCCTTGGGCGCAGGGGGTCGGGCGTTCAAATCGCCCCGCCCCGACCAATGGAATCAAGCACTTTCGGACATTGCTTCGAGTTGCTTAGTGTCATTTCGTGTCAAACTCGCATCCAAACGCAGCAACCCGAGTCAGCCGAGTGCGGCTTTGTATAGGGCGACGAGCTTACCCCAGGCGCGCTCGGCCTCGGGCTGGTTGTAGACCGGCACGCCATTCTGCATGGGCATATCCGGCACGCACCAGCCATGCAGGGCTCCCGAATATACTTCGATTTCGGCGGGAATTTGGGCGGCTGCGAAGGCTTCCTTCAGCTTGTCTTTGGCATCCGGCTGGCGCGCGTCGTCGTTCGACGCCACGCCGAAATACATGCGGGCCTTGATCTTCGGCGCCAGTAGATGCGGGCTATCTGGCTTGTCGGTCACCAGGCCGCCGCCGTGGAACGACGCGCCCGCCCCAATCCGATCGGGCAGCGCCGCGGCGGTCCTCACAACCAGCGCTCCGCCCATGCAGTAACCCTGGGTTCCGATCTTCTTTGCCTTGTCCACTTCTTGTTGCGCGTCGAGAAAGGCAACGTATCGGGCGGCGTCCTTTTCGGCGTTGCCGGGCGCGTTCACCGATGCCATCAGCGGCTGGAGCCTGGCCCGGTCGGCCGGATTCTGGAAGCTGAAGCTGGAGGCATCCAGGAAGGGCGCTTTGGCCACGCGATAAAAAGGATTGGGCACCAGGACGGAGTATCCGTCGGCGGCAATGCGCCTGGCCATTTCCCGCATCGAGGGCCGCAAGCCGAATGCGTCGGGCCAGAGCAGCACGCCCGGATGAGAACCGGTCTTCGGGTGGATGAACGCGGCGTCGCAGGTGCCGTCGGGAGTCTCGATCTCGACGCTGGTTTCGACGACATCAATCTTCTCTTGCTTCATCGGCTCGTCCGTCATGGCTGTCTTTCAAAGTGTATCGCGATATGAGTGGTACCGGCCTTACTCCCAAATAGTGAGACAAAAGGGCCGAGTCGGCCACTTGTTGGCCAGGAGGTGAGAAGGGAATTCCGGCCAGACCTGCCTCGGTCTGACCTGCGTTCATGCGGAAAGAACGAGTGTGTTTGCGCAGCGGGCAGGCCGCCTTCGGTTGGCTCCGGATGTCGACCTGCCAACCGCTGCAGAGTAACGGCGATGCGACTATTCTGCGCGAGACCCTATCTGTTCATTCGCTTCATGACGGTGCCGCTCTGGCTCCTGCTGGCAGCCGGCGTCGATGCCCAGACGGCCGCGCCGGTCTACATGATCGGTACGGTGGCCGGCAGCGGGATTGGAGGCTTCAATGGAGACGGTGGTCCGGCTACCGGAGCGGAGCTGTACTATCCCAACGGCATCGCGGTGGACGCCGCGGGGAACCTTTTCATCGGCGACTTCGAGAACAACCGGGTCCGCAAGGTGACGCCCGCGGGCATCATCAGCACCGTGGCGGGCAATGGAACCCACGGCTTCAGTGGAGACGGCGGGCCAGCCACTTCGGCGGAACTGTACACACCCAGCGGCGTCGCGGTGGACGCCGCGGGCAACCTTTTCATCGCGGACACCAACAATTGCCGTATCCGGAAAGTGACACCCGAAGGCACCATCAGCACCGTGGCGGGCAACGGAACCCGCGGCTATAGTGGAGACTTCGGGCCAGCCACCTCGGCCGAACTGCACTTCCCCAGCGGCGTCGCGGTGGACGGCGCGGGGAACCTTTTCATTGGGGACACCAACAATTCCCGCATCCGGAAAGTGACACCGCAAGGCACCATCAGCACGGTGGCGGGCAGCGGCACCGCCGGCTTCAAGGGAGACGGCGGGCCAGCCACCTTAGCGGAGTTGTACGCCCCCAACGGCGTCGCGGTGGATGACACGGGCGACCTCTTCATCGCGGACACTACCAATTCCCGTATCCGGATCGTGACACCCGCCGGCACCATCAGCACGGTGGCAGGCAATGGTTCGTATGCTTTCAATGGAGACGGCGGGCCGGCCACCTCCGCGGCGCTGTTTTCCCCCAGGTGGGTCGCGGTGGACGGCCTGGGCAACCTTTACATTGCCGACACCAACAATTCCCGCATCCGGGTGGTGACGCCCGCAGGCATCATCGACACGGTGGCGGGGGATGGCATCGCCGGCTTCAGTGGAGACGGCGGGCCAGCGGCCATGGCGGAGTTGTCCGCCCCCAGCGGCGTCGCGGTGGATGGCGCGGGCGACCTCTTCATCGCGGACGAAGCGAATAACCGCGTCCGCGAGCTGACGGGAACCCAATCCGCCCCTCCGGGATTGGTCATCTTGATGACCGATTCGGGTGGCTTCATGCAGGGCCAGTCGGCAAGCTATACCGTGGTGGTCTCGAACATCGGATCCGGCGCGACCAGCGGGATGGTCACCCTCACGGATACGATTCCCGCCGGCATGACGCTCGCGGCCTTGTCCGGCACGGGCTGGGACTGCACCTCGGACACTTGTACGCGGAGCGACGCGCTGGGCCCCGACGCCAGTTATCCTCCGGTCTTCGTGATCGTCAACGTGGAATTGAACGCGCCGTCGCAGGCCACCAATCAGGCGTCGGTTTCCGGCGGCGGCTCGGTGATGGCTGCCTTCAGCGACCCAACAACGATTCTCCCCGCGGCGCCCCCTGGCCCGACGATTACCGCGGTCGAGAACGGGGCCAGCTTCCAGGCCGGTTTTGCGCCCAATGCATGGTTCACCGTCACCGGCGGCAATCTGGCTTCCGTCGCCGGAGACACATGGCAGAACAGCATTGTCGGCGGAGTGCTCCCGGTTACTCTCGATGGGGTCAGCGTGACGGTGGGTGGCCAGCCGGCATACGTCTACTTCGTCAGCCCGAACCAGATCAATGCAGTAGCGCCCAACGTGGCGGCTGGATCCACGACCGTGGTGGTTAAGAACTCTTTGGGCACCAGCGCGCCCTTTTCGTCAGCCGCCCAGACTTACAGCCCGGCGTTCTTCCTGTGGCCGGGTGGCTACGCCGTTGCCACACACCAGGACTTCAGCCTCGCAGTCACCAACGGCACCTTCGCAGGTGTGACAACTGTGGCCGCAAAACCCGGCGACGTGATCATACTGTGGGGCACCGGCTTCGGTCCCACGACTCCCGCGGCGCCGGCCGGAGTAGAGATTCCGTTGAACTCGTTTCTCACGTCCAGTCCGGTCAGCGTAACGGTGGGCGGCGAACCAGCCACCGTCTATGGCGCGGCGCTGGCCCCCGGGTATGCGGCGCTGTTCCAGGTGGCGATCCAAATTCCGGCGACTCTGGCCGATGGCGATTACCCGGTGGTGGCAACGGTCATGGGCGTGCCATCCCCCAGTTCGGTTCTGATCGGCGTGGCATCCTCGTTCTCCAGCGCGACAGGCAGTCTGCGGATTCGGATCAGCGGATCAACGCCGCGCTGAACCAGTAGGAGGTTCGCGGAAAAGCCGGTGGGTTTGCGCCATGCCTTGACCATTCCTTCGAGGTCACACGGCAACGGCACAAGCGCCGATGCCCAGTCCGGCTCGACTGCCACCAACACACCAACACGGTGCGCGTGTGCGTCTCCTCCCAATCGTGTATCCTGATACGGAACGCCTGTGGACGAAGGTGGTGTGATCGCACTCATCGGCCTCTTGCTGATCGTTTTGATTGGCCTGCCGATTATCGCCATTGTCCGGACCCGCGGGATCCGCGCTCTCGAACGCCGCGTGGCCGGAGTGGAAGCCGCCCTTCTCCGCCTCACCCGCGAGCGGATGGCCACCGAGCCAGCGCCTCCCGAAGTCGTCGAGCCCGTCCCCGCCGCACCCGCACCACCGGCTCCCGAAGTCGCCCTGCCTATCCCCGCCGCACCCGCGCCACCGGCGACTCCGGCGGCTCCTGCGCCGGCTCCCGAGATCGAAGAGACAGAGGAACATCTCGATCAGGTGATCGGCCGCAAGTGGTTGGGATGGGTCGCCATCCTGCTGATCTTCGGCGCCACGGCGTACTTCTTCAAGTACGCTTTCGAGAACGGCTGGATCGGCGAACTCGGCCGCGTCATGCTCGGCGTCGCCGCTTCGCTGGCCCTGGTCTGGCTCGGCCATGACCGCTATCGCCAGCATTGGCGCTATCTCTGGCAGATCCTTACCGGCGGCGGCATCGCCATCCTTTACCTTTCCATCTACGGCGCTTTCGGCTACTACCACCTCATCGATCAGCGCGGCGCCTTCATCTTCCTCGCCATCATCGTGGCGGAAGCGTTTCTGCTGGCCGCCGCCTACGGCGCCCCAACCATCGCCGTGATGGCCCTGGTGGGCGGCTTCCTGGTTCCCATCCTGCTCTCCACCGGCCGCGATCAGTACGGCACTCTGTTCACCTACATCGTGCTGCTCGACCTGGGCATGCTCGGCGTGGTGATCGGCCGCTCATGGCGCTGGCTCGGGTCTCTGGCGTACGTGGGCACGCAGTGGCTGTTCTGGAGCTGGTATTCGGAGCATTACCACCTCGAAAAACGCCCGGCGGTGCTGCTGTTTCAGACCGCCATCTTCCTGCTCTTCATCCTGGCCGACCTCGCGCCGCACCTGCGCCGCCGCACCGCGGGGTGGGAGGAATGGGTCCGCCTGGCGGTGAATCCCTTCGTCTTTTACGCCACCTGTTACGCGCTGCTCAATGACGACCGGCACGATTGGATGGCCGCCCTGGCCCTGCTGCTGGCGGTGGTTTACGCGGCGGTGGCGCGCGCCGAGCTGACGCTCCGCCCGTCGGACCGGCGCATCTTCCTGGTTACGCTGGGGACGGCGCTGACCTTCGTCACCATCGCCATCCCGGTCCAATTGGAGTCGAACTGGATCACCATCGCCTGGGCCGTCGAGGCCGTGGCGCTGCTGTGGGCCGGTCTCGATACCGGCGCGCCGCCGCTGCGCGCGCTCTCCTCGATGGTCTTCGCCCTGGCGGTGGGCCGCTTCCTGTTCGAGGACACGCCCGGAGGCTCCCGCGCCGCCTTCACGCCGGTTTTCAACCGCTACTTCCTGGGAATGCTGGCACTGACCGCCTGTCTGGCCGCCGCCGCGTACCTCTACGGGCGCGCACGGCCGCGCGCCGCGCTGCTGGCCGGCCTGGTGGCGTTTGCCGTTCTGTGGATCGGTTCCAGCGTCGAGGCCTTCACGTACTTCAGCGGGCAGGTGGCGGCCATCGCCTACTCCACATTTCAAGAAAACGGCGAGACCATCCGCCACTTGCGCTGGGCCGGACAGCTCTCTTTGTCGCTGCTGTGGTCCGCGTATGCCGGGCTGTTTACCGTGGCTGGCTTCCGGTTTCGGCTCCGCGCCCTGCGCTCCACGGGACTTGTGGTCTTCGGCGTCACGCTTACCAAGGTCGTTTCGGTGGATATTCCGGAACTGCGCCAGTTCTACCGCATCGTCGCCCTGCTGGCGCTGGGACTCGTCCTGCTGGGGGCGGCATGGATCTATCAGCGAGGTCTTCGCCGGGAGCAAACGCGATGAAGAGAATCTTCCTGACTGGATGTCTGGGGCTGGCCTTGTGGTCCGGTGCGCGGGCACAGACCGCGGAAGCGCCGGAGCAGTTGAGCGCCTGGCCGTATTTCAAGGAATTGCGTTTGCCTCGCGCGGAGCCGGGACTGCTCGATTTCGTACTCGACCGCGAAATCCTGGACCGGGCCCGCGACGATCAGGCGGATCTTCGCCTCTACGACAGCGTCGGCCGCGAGATCCCCTACGTCTTGCGCGTCCGTCACGAAGTGGACACCCAGAGCGCATTCGCCGTTCGCGAGTTCAACCGCGGGGTGGAGGGCGGCGCCGCGGTGGTCTCTGGCGACCTCGGCGCGCAACCCGCCGAGCACAATCTGGTCGAGATCGAAACCGTTGGCAACAATTTCCGCCGCCTGGCCGACGTACAGGGCAGTGCCGATGGCGTCAACTGGTCCACGCTGGCTGCCCAGGCGATCCTGTTCCGCTTCTCCGCCGTCGGCCGTTCCGTGGAGCAGTCGGCGGTTTCCTATCCGGTGAGCCGCTATCGCTATCTGCGCGTGCGCGTAAGCCGCGACCCGCAAGTGGACACAGACGCGCCCCCGATCGCCGCTCTGCGTGTCCGGCGCTCGGTCCGGGTGCAGGGCGAGATGGTGTCTTTCCCCGCCGAACGCGAAGAACGCGACGCCGACCGGATGGATGGCCGCCCGGCTTCCGTCTGGCGCATCGACCTGGGGGGCCGCGTCCCGTTCGAGCGCCTCAGTTTCGACCTCGCCACTCCAGCTTTCTCGCGCCAGTTCCAGTTGGAAATCGTCGACGACCCGGCCGCGCCCGTGGTGATCGCCTCCGGCGAGTTGACCCGGGAAGCCGAAACTACAGGGCGGCCGCTCGTAATTGCCTTCGCCGAGCGCTTCGGACGCCATTTGAAACTGACCGTGATCGACGACCGCAACCCGCCACTGCCAATCGGCAACATCACCGCCATCGGTGCCGCGCGGCAGGTGATCTTCGAAGGCGCGCTGACGTCCGTCGGCACGGTCCGTGTCTATTACGGCAATCCCAAGGCGCTGGCGCCGCGCTACGATCTCGCCACGCGGATCCCCGCCACTCCAACCGGGGCACCCGTGCGGCTGTCGCTCTCGCCGCAGCTCGCCAATCCGACTTACCGCCCCGAGCCCAAACCGTTTTCGGAGCGTGCGCCCTGGCTGATCTACGTTGTGCTGGCCGCGGCCAGTCTGGCCCTGGCCTCCATCCTGCTGAGCCTGGCGCGCGCTCGAAAAGCCCAGCCGCAGGTGTAGGCGGGCGCGCGCGTAGTTTCGACAACTCCCGATTTTCGCCGAAACATCCCGCCGGCGGCATGGCGCGGACTGCTGTGCTATCCTATCGCGAGAGGCCGGACCATGATACCCCTTGGGAACAGCGGATTTGCGTTGTGTTTCAGGGACAAGCTGTGGCGGATGGATCGAAACCAGGCGCTGTTTCTCTTGCGCCGCTCGCAATCCGACATCTGGGCCCAAGCCTCGCTGCGCAGGCTGGTGGCGAACAGACTGCCTCCTGCGGCGCTGGACAGGATGAGCGACGAGCAGGTTCGGGAAGCCGTGGCGGACATGATCGCGTCCGGGGAGTTGGTGGTGGTGTGGACCCATGACCACGGCGTCGTCAGCGAAGGCAAGGGGCTGGCTGGCGCCCCCAAGAGGGCTGCCGCAGCGCCGCCGCCATCGCGACCGGCTTCCCAGGTCTCCTCTCCTCCTCCGCCGGCAGACCCGGACGTATTTCCGCCTAATATAAACCCGGCGGCCCAGGCGGCCGCCAATCAACAGGCGGCAGCGCAAGGCGCGCCGTTCTGTTTACAATGAGCGGAGGAAGCGGCGGCCCGTGCGGCCGCGGGCAACAACTAGGACGGCACTACGGGAATGCTTTCGGGAACTATTTTGCAGCGCATTCAGCGGACTCTGTGGCCGGAAGATCTGCCCGGTTACACAAAGGTATTCACGATTGCCGACGGCGCTCAGGACAAGCGCCTCTACGGCGCAGCGGACGCCTCGCGGCAGGATCGGTGCTGCCTTTACAGCGTGGAACGGCGCTGGGGCGGACAAGATTTGCCCTGGCAACTGCTGATGACGGCTCCTTACCTGGTGGAACTCGATCCGGAAGAGGAGTTCACTCGCTATGTGCTGCGCAATGGCTGGGACCATCACTGGGGAATTTTCTTTCGCGCCGACTCGGGCATACAGAAGGTGCGGCGCCACTTTCGCGATCTGCTGACGGTGCGGGACGATAAGGGGCGCAAGCTGATGTTCCGGTACTACGATCCGCGGGTACTGCGCGCCTATCTGCCCACCTGCCTGCCGAGTGAATTGCGCCAGGTTTTCGGGCCGGTGGAAGTTTTCATCGTGCCCGGCGACGATCCCGAGACCGCGCTCGTATTCCGGTTGAATGACGGGCGCCTGTCGAAGGACGTCGTGGTGCTGCGCGAAGGTCCGGCGGCCGCTGTAGCGGCGGGCCGGAGCCAGTGAACGCCGGCATGGGCCACCACGGCGGAAGGCTGAGGCTGACTATGCCGTTGCCCGGTGATTGCGAACAGGTCGCGCCGACCAGCCGGTCCGTGCCCGAAGTATCCATCATCCTGCCGGTTTACAACGAGGGCACCAAACTGTGCCAAACCCTCGCGGCCATCCGCGAGACTACTGACATCAGTTACGAAGTGATCGTCGTTAATGACGCCTCCACCGACTCCTGCTGCGCTCCTCTTCGCGCAGCCCCGCCGCCGTTTGAGAACCTCCAGCTTGTGGACCTACCACAGCGCGATGGCGTAGCCCACGCTCGAAACCTCGGCGCCGGGCAAGCCAAAGCGCCTGTCCTGGTCGCCATGGATGCCCACTGCATTCCTCGCCATGGATGGCTGGAGAAGCTTCTGGAGGAACTTCGCAAACCAGGCGTCGGCATCGTCGCTCCGCGGATCAGCAGCCAGGAATGTCCCTCCGCTACCACATTCGGTTTGACCATCTGCGACCGGGAATTGGGCGTCGATTGGCTGCACCGGAAGGCGAATAAGCCCTACCCGGTCCCGATGGCGGGCTGCGCGTGCATGGTCATGACCCGCGATTTTTTCGAAGCGGTCGGCCGTTTCGACGCCCTGCGCAGCTATGGAATGGAAGACGTGGAGTTATGCATCCGCTGCTGGCTTCTCGGGTATTCTGTGATCATGGTCCCTGACGCGGAAGTGGCGCATTGTTTCAAAAGAGAGCCGTTTCCAGTCGGCTGGCGAGATTTCTTGTACAATCGCATACGAACTGCTGTGCTGCACTTTGACGGGGAACCCTTGGAGCGAATCCTGGTTGCCCTCCGCACCAAACCAGCCTTTTCCGACGCCGTAAGCAGCCTGCTTGCGAGCGACGTTTGGACGCGCTACAGCTTCGTGCGTAACCTCAGAAAGCACGATGCCGCGTGGTTCTGCAGGAAGTTCGAGATCGCCATATGACCAGTCTGAGCGTCATCATCATCAGCCTGAATGAAGGCGAGAGCCTGCGCCGCACGGTTGACAATCTGCGGGACACCCAGCCCCAGCAAACCGAAATCATCGTGGTGGATGACGGCTCTACGGATGGCAGCGTGAACTTCCTGAGTGACGGGTATCCCGGTGTCACGCTGCTGCGCCCGGCAGAGCGGCTGGGAGTCGCCAGGGCGCGCAATTTTGGAGCCCGGCACGCCAAGGGGGATGTCCTTGTATTCAGCGACGCGCACGTGCTGACGCCCGAGGGTTGGTCCGGCCCGCTCCTGAATTTGCTGGCCCGTCCGGAGACCGGCGCGGTCGCGCCCGCGATCGGCATGATGCAGTCGGCGGCTGCCGAGAGCACGGGGTATGGTCAGAAATGGTGCGACGCCAGTCTTGCAGTTGCCTGGCTCGGCCGCCAGAGCGACGAACCGTATCCGGTACCGCTGCTCTGCGGCTGCTTCCTTGCCCTCCGCCGCGATGTCTTCACGGAAATCGGTGGTTTCGACTCCGGCATGGTTTTGTGGGGCGCCGAGGATTCCGAACTGAGCATCCGCTTGTGGACGCTGGGTTATGAGTGCTGGGTGGCGCCAGAAGTTAACGTGCAGCACGCTTTCCGCGCCCAGTTCCCCTACGAGGTCAAATGGGAGCCTGTGCTCCACAACCGGTTGCGGCTGGCGAGCACACACTTTGGACCGCGCCGGCTGCTCCGCGTTGTGGATCGGCTGAAGCAGTATGACGAGTTTGCCGCCGCCAGTGTTCGCCTGCTCACGGGCGATCTGGCGGCCCGCACCTCGGCGTTACGTTCGGCGCGCCGCTACGATGACGACTGGTTCTTCGGCAAGTTTCCCAACGATCTCAGGAGCGAACTCTCCGACCTAGTTACCCGGAGTCCGGCACGCGTGACCGTTGCACCCGCCGCTTCCGTCAGCGCCTGCCTGGTGTCCTGGAAGCGCCCGCAGAACCTGCCGATCATCGTCCAGGCATTGCGGCGCGTCGAGTGCATCGACGAGATTCTGATCTGGAGCAATAACCCCCGCGTCCCGCTGGAGATTTCGGAAAGCAATACGCGCGTGATTCAATCCGAACAGAACCAGAGTTGCTACGGAAGGTTTCTCTGCGCGGCGCAGGCGCGCAACCAGGTGATCTATGTGCAGGACGACGATGCGCTCAATCCCGACATCCCCGGCCTGTACGATCAGTTTTTGCGCGACCCTACGCGCATCACCCATGTTTTGGCGCCGACGCACTGGCCGCAGCGCAACCGGCGGGTCTATGGCGAGGCGCAAGCCGCGCTCGTCGGTTGGGGCGCGTTCTTCCGCAAAGAGTGGTTGTCGGTCCTGGAGGAACTGCCGCTGCCCATGCGTCAGGATCCGCTGTTCCGGCGCGAGGCCGACGCGTTTTTCAGCCTGCTGCTGGAGCGGAAGCACAACGCCGTGCCCGGCCAGATAGCGCACTTGGACGGGCACTCCACGCCGGGCATTGCCTTGTGGTGTGAACCGGGCTACAAGAGTTTGACCAGCCTAGCTGTCCGCCAGGCGTTGCGCTGGCTGCGCCTCAGGAGAAACCCCGCCCTCCCGGCGCCCTGGAACGTGGTCATTCCCTGTTACAATTACGGCCGTTATCTGCGCGAGACTGTGGAGTCCGTACTCTCGAGCGACGCCGATTACGAGATCCACATTGTCGACGACGCCTCCAGCGACGAAACCCCCGAGGTAGCGGCCAATCTTGCCCGGCAATATTCGCACATTCACTACCAGCGCAACGACGAAAAACACGGCCCGGGTTATTCGCGAAATCGGGGAATCGCCGCGCTCGAAAGCGCATTTGTCGTGCTGCTCGACGCAGACGATCGGATTGGTCCGGATTACCTCTTCAGAGCCGGCCAGAAGCTCGGTGGGGGCGTCGATGTGGTCAATCCCGACGCAGTCCTGTTCGGCGCGACCCAGGACCGCTGGGTGGTTCCGGAAGTTACGACCCTCAAAATGTTGTTGCAGCGGAATTCCGTACACTGCTCTGCGGCATTTCGCCGGGAGCTCTGGTCGCGGGCGGGCGGGATAGACGAGCAAATGCCGTGTTGGATGGACTACGAGTTCTGGATCCGGCTGGCTGCCGCCGGCGCACGTATCCAGGGGCTCCATGGAGACCACTTCTTCCACCGCCGGCATGGGGACTCTCTCTCGAACTACGCCGCCACTATTCAGCACCAGCTACGCCAATATCTCCGTCAAAAGCACACGCATCTATTTGAAAGTTGCAGCGCCTGACAGATCCGGTAGGCCGCGCCGCGCTTCCTTCACCCACCAAAGTCTCACCTCCGCGGTCTCCGCTCGGGCCGGCCCGGAGTCGCTTCGCACGGAAAGGTTTCAAGAAATAGAACAAAAACGCGCTCCAATGGAAGCGGTTGGATGTATAATACATGCGCGGTTGGGCGGCCAGGACGGGAATCCGGATTGGAGGTGCCCTGAGCGGGATGCGAGGGAGAAATGCCTACTTTCACACAGAACACGGATCAGGAACGAGATGTAGTCATCCAAGAAGTGTATCTGCGATATACCACGGTGTTTTGCGCCCTCACGTCTGCGGTGGGTGCCACGTCCAGTATGGGGTGGAACGAATGGAGGGTCATCAAGACCACGAATGGGAAGTGTACTATGCCGACGAATGTTTTGATGAAGACGAAACCTGTACCAGGATATCTGCCGCCGACGTCGCTGGACTCGGATCAAGGGAGTCACCAACGATTGATCCACAAGGGTGTGGGCGACGCCGGCAAATACAGTTCATACCTCAAGTATAACTGTGCCGTAGTGAACTACCACTATAACTGGCCCACCAATCCACCGGAAAACCCCGCCTTCACCCTTCCGGGAGCCCCGGATTGTAACGACCCTAGTGTGCCGTACCACGCAAACCCCAACACAGGACAAATAGATTCATGTGATCTCAAGAACCCAGGCGGGACGGGTGCCGATGATATTATCGCCCTTTACAACCAGGGGACGCCGAAGGCGCTTCCCGCCTCCTTGGGCTTCAGATCGGAGAATAAGTGGTGGGGCACCGGTGGCGCTGCTTGAAGGCGAACGCCCAAGTTATCAACTCACCCAAGTTTATTCCTCAACTACCAAGAGAGAAACCTAGTATTAAGAATGGATTTACCGTGAACACGTGGCTCTGTCTAACTACTTCACTGTTTGGCTTAAGTCGACAATCGTTAGATATGGGGTATCTACTTGACTCAGGTGACCCCAAGATGTAGTATGGCCTGAAGTGGAAGATTACCCAAGAAATCTGGCGGAGTTTGAGGCGCGCTTTTCGACAGAGGCAGCTTGCCGAGAGTATCTGGTGCGGCTGCGGTGGCCGAATGGTTTTCGGTGTCCGCGGTGTGGTGGGCGGAAGACCTGGCCGGTACGTGGAGTGCTGCTGCAGTGTGGGGTATCAGAGCTCGGTGACGGCCGGGACAATCTTCCAGGACACCCGTAAACCGCTCACAGTTTGGTTCCGGGCGATGTGGGCAGTCACCAGCCAGAAGAACGGCGCCAGCGCTATAGGACTACAGCGGGTGCTGGGCTTGGGGAGTTACGACACCGCGTGGACTTGGCTGCATAAATTGCGGCGCGCCATGGTGCGACCGGGCCGGGATCGCCTTTCCGGAGTAGTAGAAGTGGACGAGACGTACTGGGGCCGCGAAGAGGAGAACGTTCGCGGGCGGCAAATGGAGAACAAGGCGCTGATTGTGGTTGCGGCCCAAGAAGATGGAGAGGGAATCGGGCGCATTCGCCTACGGCACATCCCCGATGCTTCTGCCGAAAGCCTCATGCCGTTTATCGAGGAGGCCATTGAACCCGGCAGCGTCGTTCACACCGACGGCTGGGTCGGATACGATCCTCTGAAACGCAAGGGCTACGGTCACCGCATCACCTTCGTGAAGGGACAAAAGGAATCGGCGTCGGAACTGCTCCCGCGAGTTCATCTCGTGGCCTCTTTACTGAAGCGCTGGCTGCTGGGCACGCACCAAGGTGCGGTCAGCAGGGAACACCTGGACTACTACTTGGACGAGTTCACGTTTCGTTTCAATCGACGGAACTCGCGTAGCCGAGGAAAGCTCTTCCTGCGCCTCGCGGAGCAAGCCGTAGCAGTGGCACCGGTGCCGTACAAGTCGATGGTGAAGTGCTTCGCCAAGGCTGATGGCGCCAACCACAATATATAGGGCCTACCTGAGTGAAGTAGATACCCCATTTCGTTAGATTCTTGGCCAACAGCTGCCGGACCCCGCGCGAGGCCTGGCGCCGTTCGCAAGCTTTAGAGAACATGTGGAACGGCTATTCAAGCCAGGCAGCCAAGGCCGTGGAAATGAACCATGTGGTTCACCAGGGCTGAACCCGAGGGTTCACGTACTGCTAAACTGGCCTGCCTGGCATAGAAGTCGCGTTGATCGCGGTGGATGGGTCCTCGTTGGGTCGTCCTCGCCCCCCACGCCGCGCCCGCCCGGCTCCTGCGCACGAGTTGTAATCCCGCGCGGCGCCGCTCGTGCTTTCGCCGGCGCCCGCGCGCTTCTCGCCGACGCGCCGCAAGCGCGCAGCGGCGGCGGCGTGGCGCGTTTCTCTTCCACGCGCAATCACGCCAATCAGCCCTCACCGCATCCGTCTCCCGCGGACGGTGAACCCCTCTTCAAGGGGTACCAACGTCTAAACGACGGCAATCATCCGGGGCGGGTTCCTACCGCTTTCACCGGGACGCCCGTTGGTATAGACAGATCAATTCTGCAATAGAGCGCGCGGTTTTCCAGTGCGTCAGTCCCGGTTCCTTTGAAAAATCGCTTGATGATGTCGAGTGCCTTTAACTCAGGTGTCGCGGCAAAGAAAAACTTAAGGAACAGGCTCGCCGCACCCTCGACTGTGTTGGGAACCGGGGATACGGTTCCAGTAAGCTTGCTCAGTTGCTTGTACACGTCCGGTTCGACGCTAACTGATGCCTGTTCGTGATCTGCGCCAGAGGTGCCATCGTTGTACAGAAGAACGGCACGAACCTGCGCGAGCGGACCAGGAAAGGCATACGACACCCAATAAAAGGGTATTACGTACTCCCCTGCTTGTGTCGGACTGACATTAGGAACATAAGTGGTCAGATTGTCATTCCCGGCTACTTTCAATTCGCCGGCTCCGTTATCGTTGTTAACCCAGTCGATAGCGACCTGGGCGTTGGGAAGCCCTGACCCATCGGTAGAGCTTTTTACGTAACCATATATATATCCCCTGCAGTTGCTCATAGCATTCCTCCCCTTCCTGGATGACTCCGCGAGCGGCCGCAATTTCGAGACACCGCGTACCGGCCGCGAGCAAGTTGGTGTGGCATCACGCTTGTTTCAGTGAACTCCCGCTGGCGTTTGACCATTGCCGCTCCTCAGTTGTTACTCGCCGGCGCTGACTGCGCAGGTGGTGTATAGTCCTGCAGGGCGCTGAATGGAACGTTTGAGAAGATCGGCAATTCGGTTCCACTGGCAGTGACGTAGGTGAGAGTGTAGTTGTCCGTCTTGGGGACGTCCTTAAATAGGACCTCGACGAGGCCTGCGATAGGGACGGCGTTACTGGAGATAGCAAGTGTTTGATCGTATCCGCCCCCCGTATGAACGAGGCGCAGACTCCCGGTCTCGGTTGCGGCACTCTCGGGCGTTAATTCCAACTGAACCCAGATGTCGACAATCGGAGGGGGAGTCGGAGTTGGCGTTGGCGTCGGGGTCGGAGTTGGCGTCGGAGTCGGAGTTGGCGTCGGAGTTGGCGTCGGAGTTGGCGTCGGAGTTGGCGTCGGAGTTGGCGTCGGAGTCGGAGTTGGCGTGGGGGTCGGAGTAGGCTCGGGTGTTGGCGCTGGCGCTTCATCTCCCGAGCACGGCGCGACGGGGTCGCCGACGTTCCCCTGTCCTGCGTTGGTGTCCGCGTCATTCGCCGCGGCATCTAAAGCCTCCGACTGAGACGGCGGTGCAGGGGGTGGAGTGGAAGACATACGGGCAGAACGCCATTTATGTGGCAGGTGGCCGAGGAATTGGCGAAGGTTCCCTAAGCTCTTTTTGGTGCTCCTTAAGTTGACGGGGGAGCTGCTTGCCTCGCCCAACGCCGGTCCTTGCCGCGGTAGCTCCACCCGATTTACCGCCGGGGTCGATCGTGAAAATGCATGGCAATATCGTGCCGCCAACGCCCGGAGGTGTATACTGTTTGGATACGATCACGCCCGCTGCATTGAAGGCAACCAAGCCGCCGAAGCAGACAACCTCGGCCCCGCATCCTTCGAGAATCCCCTTGTCTGGGTTAACAAGTTCAGGAAGAAATCCACCCCCTATGGCCCCAGAATAAATAACACCGACGCCTCCGAGGTCGGACAACTCCAGCGTAGGCTTGGCTTGCAATCTCAGGATCTTAGTGAGGCCTGCGCTCCACATGTCCGGGGTTGAGAAAGACCCGCCAATTCCGAACGGGATAGGTCCCTTACCCTTAGTCACTCCAAGGCCGACGAACAGGAGTTCGTGCTGGATGCCATCTGGGTCACGTGAATCCACGACGTAGAAGGAGCCTTTGGCGGTTGCAACAAACGTCGCATCGAACTCCGAGCCTTCCGAGGTAACGAAGCTCCAAGTGCTGGGGCTGCCCTCGGCAAACCCCTTGGGTTGTGGCGGCCACATCTGAAAACATCCCACCTTTCGTCGTCAACTATCGCTTTCGCAGGCGCAGCTTCGCCTGCATGATCAGCGCCTGCATCCGTGTGCCGGGGTGTCCGCGCCCGCGGAGAATCTCACCCGCCCACCGGAATCGCTTGTCGGCATCGAAATCTCGTCCGAAGACGATCATCAGGTCGATGTACTTGCACACATCGCGCCGGGCGGTAATTCCGTAATTGGCGGCGCGCCGGATGCCGTACTGGATCGATTCGCGGAGCCGCCGCTCGCCCAACGCGGCGCACTGCCGCGGAAAGAACTTCTGCAGGTGGACCAGCGTCCGATCCTCGAACTTCTGCACCTCCCACTGGGAGAGCACCGCGAATTGTGCTGGGCGGATCGTCAGCATCAGAACTTCGCCAGAATTTCCATTTTGGCTTCCTGCATACGAGAGAGTCTATCACAGGTCGGCAATTGGGCGCGCGTCTTTTTTTGTGCTCCAGTCGCGGTCTCCGCGCTTTCTTCGCTGCCACCTCGCACGAATGCGTGCGCCGCGGCGGCGTGCTAATGGATGGTCCGCGTCTTGCGGTTCATGTAATCCATCAGCAGGTATTGGCCCAGGTTGAACGGGGTGGTGAAGTAGGCTTTGCCGCGGCAGATTTCGGTAACTTTCTGCACGAAGTTGATCAGGCCGTAATCGCTGGCCAGCATGAATGTGTTGATCAGGATGCCCTGCTTCTTGCAGCGGTTGACTTCTTCGAGAGTGCGGCTGATCACCAGCGGATCGAGCCCAAACGCGTTCTTGTACAGGCGGCCGTCTTCGAGCGTCAGGCAGCTCGGCTTGCCGTCGGTGATCATGACGATCTGCCGCATGTCCTTCTTTTCCTGGGCGAGCAGGCGCCGCGCCAGAATCAGGCCGTCGCGGGTGTTGGTGTAATACGGGCCCACCTGCACGCGCGCCAGTTGGCTGATGGCCAGCTCTTCGGCGGTGTCGTGGAACAGCACGCAGCGCAGGCTGTCGCCGGGATATTGGGTGCGGATGAGGTGCGCCAGCGCGAGCGCGACCCTCTTGGCGGGCGTGAAGCGGTCCTCGCCATAGAGGATCATGCTGTGGCTGCAATCGAGCATCAACACCGTGGCGCAGGAGCTCTGGTACTCGCACTGGTGAACGTGCAGATCGCCGTATTCCATGTCGAGCGGCACCTGTGCGCCTTCGCGGCGGATGGCGGAAAACAGCGTCTCGCTGACATCCAGGTTCAGCGTGTCGCCGAATTCGTATGGCTTGGACGAGCCGGAGGCTTCGATGCCGGTGGCCAGGTCGCGCGTATCGTGGCGGCCGAAGCTGGATTTGCCGAGCGAGCCCAGCAGGTCCTTGAGTGTCTTGAAGCCCAGAAAATCGAGCGACTTGTCGGTCAGCTCGAATGTCACCTTGCCGTCGCGGCCGGGCCCGGCGCCGGGCTGGCCCGTCTGCTGGTCGTCGTTCTCCGCGACGTTGAGGTAGCCTTCATCCACCATTTTCTGCGCCAGCTTGTCGAGCAGCTTGTCCATCTGCTCCGCAGACATGGTTTGCAACCGCTCCATCATTTCCTGCATGCGGTCGTCGTCAAACAGCTTGCCTTCCTGGAGGGCCCGCTCGATGGCCCGCTTGAGATCCTCGAGGGTGTGTTCGTTGGCCTCGCTGAAGGGCATGTACTGGGTGTTGAACCCGCTCTCGAGGAGGAAATCGGACAGCGACTGCAGCAGGTCTTCGGCGTCGATCCCGAGATCTTCGCCGGTGTAGCGGGAGTAGTAAATCGATTTCATGAGAGCGCCTCCAGGCCGGCATGCCCGGCCCCTACAAATCAAAAACGGCCGGCATTCAATTGAATTGCCGGCGCACGTTCGGCCGTTCGGCGCGGGGTTCTTCGCGGGGCTCGCGCTTGCGTTCTTCGGCGGTAAAGCCGCGTTCTTCGCTGCGGCTGATGCGGCGGTGCGCGTAGAGCCCCTCGAGCACGAATTCGGCGCCGGAGGCCCGCACCGCGTCGGGATCGTTGGCGGTGATGCCAAGCGTTTTCAGCGTCTCCATCAGACCCTGGATACCGGCCAACTGCCGCACCGTGGTGGCGGAGTCCAGGTTGTCGTCGAGCTTCAGCGAGCCGCCCAGGTCAAACCACTGGACGATCTGGGAAACGTTGGCGCCTTCGAAATAGTGGTCGTAGACCTTGCCCACGGCGATGCGGATCAGCTCGCGCGCCACCGCGTCGCCGCCCTTCAACTCGCCCTCGTATTCCAGTTCGAGCTTGCCGGTGATCGCCGGCAGGGCGGAGTAAAGATCGACGATGCGCGGCACCGCCAGGTCCTCCCTGGCACGCAGGGCGCGGCGCTCGGCATTGGACACGACGTTCTCGAGCGCCGAAATGGGAAGCCGCTGCGAGACGCCGGAGCGCTTGTCGATACGCTTATCCTCGCGGGCCAGAAAGGCGAGTTGCTCCACCACCTGGCGCAGGTACTCGGGCACCTGCGCCTTCACCGGCGAGGGCCGCTTGACCCAGGCCTCCTGCGCGGTGATCGACATTCCCTGCTCGACGGTGGCCGGGTAGTGGGTGCGGATTTCGCTGCCAATGCGGTCTTTGAGCGGCGTGATGATTTTGCCGCGCGCAGTGTAATCTTCCGGGTTGGCGGTGAACACCAGCATCAGGTCGAGCGGCAGCCGCACCGGGTAGCCCTTAATCTGCACGTCGCCTTCCTGCATGATGTTGAACAGGCCCACCTGGATCTTGCCCGCCAGGTCCGGCAGTTCGTTGATGGCGAAGATGCCGCGGTTGGCGCGCGGCAGCAGGCCGTAGTGGACGGTGAGCTCGCTCGATATATCGTGTCCGCGGCGCGCCGCCTTGATGGGATCGATATCGCCGATCATGTCGGCGATGGTCACGTCGGGGGTGGCCAGCTTTTCCACGTAGCGATGGCTGCGCGGAAGCCACGCGATCGGAGTGGCGTCCCCCTGCTCCACGATTAGATCGCGGCAGCGGCGGCAGATCGGCCGGTAAGGATTATCGTGGATCTCGCACCCGTCCACGTAGGGCGCCGATTCGTCCAGCAGCGAAGTCAGCAGCCGGATCAGCCGCGTCTTGGCCTGGCCCCTCAGGCCGAGCAGAATGAAATTGTGGCGCGACAGAATGGCGTTGACCACCTGCGGCACCACCGTGTCTTCGTAGCCGAGGACGGTGGGAAACAGCGCGTCGCCGCGCTGCAGCTTGCAGATCAGGTTCTGCCGGAGTTCGTCTTTGACGCCACGGCCCACCAGCCTGGTTTCCGAAAAGGAACTCTCGCGCAACGCGCCGAGAGTACGGGGCACTTCCTGAGCGATTCCGGACAAGCGATTCCCCCCCTCTGTTGGCGATTGTACCAAACTCGGAGCAGATGGAGTTTCTCCATTTCCGGGCGCGTGTGATCAGGTGTGTATCAGGGCACGGATTCAGCGGCTGAAGCCCGCCCTGATACAAAGCCTCCTGAAAGAGAGAGAAGCCTTGCGTGCCCCTACGTTCAGATTCGTTCGAATTCACTAGGAATGGAAAGTTTCTCCATTCCCGTGTCGCGCACCCCGTGCGACGGGCCCCGTTGCCCGCACACGCGCCATGAGTTATAGTCGAGCTTCGAGAGCGCACGGGTGATTGGAGCGTCACCTTTCGCCGTTCCGGGCAACCGGTTCTGATAGCTCCTGCCGTCCGGTTGGAGTTTCCTCATTCTCGGCAGACTTTGTTATTCATTTGCAAGGGCACAAGGAGTCATAGATGACCAAAATCGTAAGCGTGGTGGGTCGTGAAATTCTGGATTCCCGCGGGAATCCTACCGTTGAGGCAGAGGTTGCGCTGGATGGCGGCGCGGTAGGCGTTGCAGCCGTTCCTTCGGGAGCATCGACGGGAGAAAAGGAAGCCGTCGAATTGCGCGATGGCGATAAGCAGCGGTATGGCGGGAAGGGATGCACCAAGGCCGCCGGCCACGTCAGAAAAGAACTGGCCCACGCCGTGATCGGGCTGGATGCGACCAATCAGCGCGCCATCGACCAGGCGATGATCGATGCCGATGGGACGCCGAACAAGGCGAAACTGGGAGCCAACGCAATTCTCGCCGTGTCGATGGCAACCGCGCGCGCCGCGGCCAACGCTCACTCACTGCCTTTGTACCGATACCTGGGCGGCGCTAACGCATGCACGCTGCCGGTGCCGTGCATGAACGTGCTGAACGGCGGCAAGCACGCCGACAACACGGTCGACTTTCAGGAGTTCATGATCGCGCCACACAGTGCGCCGTCGTTTACCGAGGCCATCCGCATGGGGATGGAGACCTTCCACACACTCAAGCAGGTGCTGAAAGGCAAAGGTCTCTCGACCGCGGTGGGTGATGAGGGAGGCTTCGCTCCCGATTTGAAATCGAACGAAGAAGCCGTCGAGCTGATTCTGGAAGCGATTACGAAGGCCGGATACAAGCCATCCACCGATATCTCGATTTGTCTCGACCCGGCCGCCAGTGAAATGTGGGACGACGGAAAGTACGTCCTCTTCAAGTCCACTAAGAAGGCCATAACTTCCGACGAACTCATCAAAATCTGGGAGTCATGGGCGAACCAATACCCGATCGTACTCCTCGAGGATGGAATGGGTGAGAACGACTGGGATGGCTGGCGCAATTTGACGGTAGCGCTCGGGGCCAAAATCGAGTTAGTGGGAGACGATATCTTCTGCACGAATCCGCAGATCCTCCAGCAGGGAATCGACAAGGGAATCGGCAACGCCGTCCTCATCAAACTGAATCAGATCGGCTCGGTGACCGAAACGCTGGACACCATGGAACTGGCGGCGCGCAATGCCTACGGGTGCTTTGTCTCTCACCGGTCGGGCGAAACCGAGGATACCTTCATTGCGGATCTGACGGTAGCGACCGGCGCCGGTCACATCAAGACTGGTTCGGGCTGCCGCAGCGAGCGCGTTGCGAAGTTCAACCAGTTTCTGCGCATTGAGGAGCGGCTGCACGGGCACTCCCGCTTCGCGGGCCGCGCCGCTTTCCGGCGTTAAGCGGTTGTGGGGCCGACGCGCAGACCAGGGGGTGTGCCCCATAAATCCTGCACCATTCCGAGGCGGCGTTAGGCAAGAGTGCCGCGCCACGTGCGTCACAGGCGGTGGTATGGCACGGGCGGGGACGGGCGGAAGCATTGCATGTGCTGCCAGGTGAGGCGGGCGGGCAGGGCGGCGAATTCGCGCTCGACGATGGCGCGCAGCGAATCGGGGTCGTCGAGCGCGCGCAGGTTCAACAGGATTTCGTGCCTGGCGGAGGGCGAAGCGTCGAGCGCGCCTTCTATGACGGGCGGCTGGCCGTTGGCGGTGAGCGCGGCTTTCAGGTAGCCGGCGTCGGATTTCGCGAGCAGCTTGAGGTGCACGATGCGGATCTGCGGCTCGAGGCGGTCGAGCAGGGGGCCGATCAGCATGGGAGCGGAAACGGGTGGCGCGGCGTGCGCGGTGACACGAACGTTGAGCCAGGCCAGCGCGGCTTCGGCCTCGGCATAACGCGCGTAGTCGATGTCCAGGGTCCTCGCGCCGGCCGCAACCGAGCCGGAGAGCAAACGATCGAGCCAGGACTGGATGCTTTCGCCGCGTTCGAAGAGCAGGTCGGCCTCGGCCAGTTGATTCTGGTAGAGGAAGTCGAGGTCGGGGTTGTCGAAACTCCTTTGCGGGTGGAGGACCACGGTCAGCGGCGCGATGCGGAAGCGGTCGGCATGGTCGCGCAGGAGCGGACGCAGGGTGGTGGCCACGATGTCGGTGCAACTGCCGACGGCCTCGGCGAAAATCACCTCGGGCTGATGGTCGATCAGGCGGCCGGCCGCTTCCACGAGTTCGGGGAAGCGGCAGCAGAAGCAGCCGCCGGTGACCTGATCGCAGGTGACGCCCAGGCAGCCGGCGTAGTGAGTGTCCACCAGGTCGTCGCCCTGGTCGTTGAGGATGACGGCCACGCGCAGACCACGCCGCTCGAGCAGGCGGGTGGCGCTGAGGATGAGGGTGGTCTTGCCGGCGCCCAGGAAACCGCCGACTACCGCGATGATGGGCTTCATAGCGCCAGTCCCCGACCTTCGGCGATAGTGGAGTTGGGCGCGGACTTCTTTCCGTTGACGATGGCCGTGCGCACGGCGAGCGTGCCGTGATCGACGCGCAGAGTGGCGCCGGCGGCGGTGACACGGAAGGTTCCCCACCCGGTGGCGGTGCTCCAGAAACAGCGGAAGCCCGGCGCGGCATGGATGGCGACGGATTGGTCGCCGCCGTGATAGCGGAAGCCGCTCGAGGCGAGCAGCGTGCTCCAACTCGACATGGCGCGCGCGTAGTGGTGGCCGCACTCGGGCTCGTTCCACGGGTTGCGGCGCTCGCCATCGTAGCGCGCACGCACGTTGGAGACGGCTTCGACGCCTTCGCGCGTCATCCCGGTGAAGAGCAGGAGGGCCGCGGCGAGGTACTCCAGGCCGGTCCACGATTCGGCGTAGTAGGGGAACGGCACGTGCGGGCGCGCGGCCTCGCCATAGTCGCAAACCATGAGCGCGGGCTCGTCGTTCAGCACATAGGTGCGCTCCACGTTGTCGTGGCCGACGAGAGTGCGTTTGAAGTTGTAGCGCCAGATGGATTCGAGCGTCTTGCGGACGTTGGCGGGCGAAACCAGCGGGCCGAGGCCGGCGACTTCGGCGAGATACTGGCCGATCAACTGATCCAGCAGACAGCCGGCGCCGACCTGGTATTCGGGAGTTTCCGTGTTGGTCGAGCCCATATCGCTGCGCAGGTTGGGCGCGATCTTGTCCTTAGCCACGCCGCGGATTTTCTGGATGTAAAATTCGCCGTTGAAGAGGTTGGCATCGATCCACTGGCTGCCGCGCTCGAACAAGCCGCGGTACTCGGCTGCGCTGGCGGTGTCGCCGGCGGCGCGGGCCATCTCCTCGCCAGCGCGAAGGGCGCCCAGATAGAAGATGCCGCATTGGGGATTAGGGCCGTAGAACTCGACGTCGTAGGTGTTGTGCTGGACGCCTTCGAGCACGCCGTCCTTGTTGGCGTCCCAGCCACCGGGGATCCAGGCGAACTCGATGGCCTTCTTGATGCGCGGCCACATATCGCGGAGCCACGGTGTGTCGCCGGAGAGCAGCCAGTCAAGATACGCGTGCATGATTTGCCCCATCTGGCCATCGGCGGCGGCGAAGCCGAAGCTGTCGCCGTGGTGGGGAAGGCGCTCGCGGAAACGGATGCCGCCGGCGGCGTCGAGCTGGTAGCCGAAAGCGGAGCCGCGCAGCGAACGGGCGAAGCTGGGGAAAAGGTGGGCGGTGGCGGTCTCGTAGTTCCAGACGTGAGCGCAGCTTCCGTGGCAGCAGCCGGCGTGGTCGTCGGCGCCTTCGAAAGCATGGAATTCGCCGTCGCCGGTGCGGAAGCAGACGGGGGTGACGAGGGTGGAGAGGTTGGCACTGGCTGCGTCCTTGATGGCGGCGGGGATGGTGGACTCGCGGACAGCGGCGGCAAAGCGGCGGGTCTTTTTCTCGAGGGCCTCGAGGTGCGCGGCGGCGTATTCGGCGGCGGCCCAGGCGTCGGCGAAGCGGGTGGTGTAGTGGTTGCCCAGCAGGGTGTCTTCATCGCCGGGCGCGGCGCTCCAGCCGCAGCGGCGCGGTGTGCGGTTGGGGAAATGCCAGGCGAGCAGGAAGGTGTAATCGGCGTGGGCGCCGGGCGGGATGGTGCGGCCGAGCGAGAGCGCGCCGACCAGACCGGGGTCCTTCAATTCGGGACCGAGCTCGCCATCGGCGGAAAAGTCGTCCCAGAAGAACATGGGCGAGTTCCACCAGCGGCCGCGCTCCCATCCGCCAAGATGGGTGAGCCGGGCGCCGTCGGAATCGAGCACCGAGAGCAGGAAGCTGCCCTTCAGTGGGTCGGTGCCGGGCAGATCCGGGCTGGTCATGAGAATGCCGGCGAGGCGCTCGGAAGTTCTGTATTCGTTGACGCGCGTGTCCGCAGCTTGCGTGCGGCCGGTGGGATTGTCGATGGACCAGGCGATGGAGACCTTGGCGGAGGCCGGGCCGGGGTTAGTCACACGGTATCGCAGAATGGCGACCGGCAGGCCGGATTCGTCGGGTTCGTGGGGAATGAAGGGCGAGAAGGCCTCGAGTGAGATTGTGACGGGCAGGGTGGAATCGGCGAAATCGACGCGCGCCAGCGGGAACCCGCCGGTGAAAATGGCCGCGGCGAGGCGCGTGAGGCCGGGCGCGTTGCGCGTGCCGAGCCCGCTGGAGCCTTCGAAGGGCGGCTGGATGCGCGATTCGAGCACGCGGGCGACCGGCTTGCGGTTGCCGGCCTGGACCCAGATGGCGGGGAAGGCATAGGATGGCGCGTTGCCTTTGTCGGGACGATTGAAAATCTCCCAGTCGCGAAGCTGGCCGCGCCCGCCCAGGCTGACGCACCCGGCGCAGACGCCGCCGAGCGGGAAAGCGATGGCGTTGAGGCGCCGCCCGGTGAAGACACGGGGGAATGCGATTGCGGCGTCGGCGGACGAGGGTGGCGCGTCCGCTGCCGGAGCTGGGGTTGGCAGGGCAACCTGGGCGGCGGCGCTGGCAAGAGTCACCTGCTTGAGGAAGGTGCGGCGCTTGGTGGGCATTCACGTTTAGATTAGTCCCGGGCGGGGTGGGTAGGGAAGGGGGGCAGCCCCGAGTTTGCGTGCGCGACATAGAAATGGAGAGCTCTTCGGTTCGCGTCAAACACACGGCAAGTTAAGGCATGCCCCACCACTCTCAGAAAAAAATGAAGTGGGAGCGACCAAGGGTTGGCGGCAGGGTGTATTCTGGCTAGAAACCCAGAGGCAAAATGGAAACATCGGCTAACAGGAGGCGCCCGGCGGCGCTCGGGCTGCGCGCCCATTCGGGGTGGGCAGCGATGGTCGCGGTGGCGGGTGGGTCGGCGGTCCTGCGGCGGCGGATCGAGATGACCAGAGGCTCGGACAGCCGGGCCGGTCAGCCCTACCATGCGGCGGCGGCGATGAAACTGCCGCAAGCCGAAGCCTTTCTTAAGCGCGCGGAGAAGATCGCGGTGGAGATGGCGGCTGGCGTGGTGAAGGACGCCGTCGCCACGCTCACCTTCGAAGGCTACCGCGTGGCGGGAGCGGCGGTTCTGCTCGGATCGGGCAAGCCGCTGCCCGAACTCGCCAGAATCCTGGCCGCGCACCCGCTAATCCACACCGCCGAGGGCGTGTTCTTCCGGGAGGTGCTGAAGAGCGCCTGCGGATCGTGCGGCCTGGCGGTGACTGGCATCAAGGAGCGCGAGGTGTTGGAACAGTGCGCGGCGGCCCTGCGCATCCCAGCCGTTGATCTGCAGGCGCGGCTTTCCGCGATGGGGAAGACGCTGGGGCCGCCGTGGACGCAGGACGAAAAGCTCTCGGCCGCGGCTGCGCTCGTTCTAACGTCTAGGGACGATTATGTCGCAGATTGTCCATTGCCCAGCAATACTCGATGACCAGGAACGGTATCCATTCTGAAATGTGCTTGGCGAGGAGGATCCATATTCCGAGAATCAGGGCGAGCGTTTCGATGACCCAAAAGATCGCATCGAAAACCTCTTCGTGGCGGGATCTTGCCTCGTTATTGGTGATGTATTGCAGAAACTTCCACATAAGGTCGATCTCCCCGGATGAACGCCACTGCAAACCGTTGTAGCAAAAATGCGGCCTTCGGATAGCCGGGGCAGGTCCGGCCACGCGCTATTGGACAGTGCCAAAACCGGCGCAGTGCAGGAAAACCTCTAAAACACCGCCTAAAGTCGATCGTGGAATCATCCGATCACCTGTGTAGTATGTAGATTCGCGTCGATTTGCGGTCCCAGGGATAGGGCTTCCAGTGCCGTCCCCCCAGGACTCTGCGCACTTCGGCCCGATATGGAGTGTGCAGGACCCGTGATGTGTCGTCGTCATAGCCTCGGTGCGTGTGCTGCGCTAATTCTGGCGTTCGATGGCGCCGCCATTGCCCAGCAGTATAGCTTTCGCCACTACGGGGCTGCCGATGGGCTTCAGAATCTAAGCATTCTGTCTTTGGCGCAAGACGGAGCCGGTTACATGTGGGCCGGATCCGAAGGTGGGCTGTACCGGTACGACGGGACCCGCTTTCGTCTCATGGCCGCCGCCGAAGGATTGCCGTGTGCCACCGAAGTCCATGCCCTGCACGTGGCGGCGGATGGCGCGCTCTGGGTCAACGCTTGTTCGCAGGTTTTCCGCTTCGACGGGCGGCGTTTCCACCCCATTGCCGGGCTCGGCGGCATGTTGTCCGGCTCGCAGCGCATAGCCGATGGCGCGCACGGTCATGTCGTGGTGGCGACTCCTTCCGGCTTGTACGAAGTGGCTGCAAAAGGCCACGGCGAGTTCTCCACGTGGCCCTATCCGCTAAGGGCGGAACTTGCCGGCATGCCGACACGCGGAATCGCGCGGAACGGCTCGCAACTCTGGTTTGGTTGCGGCCAGCGGCTGTGCGTGGAAGACGGCGGGCGCGTTTCGATATTCGGGCCGGCGGAAGGATTGCCGGTCGACGCCTGGGACGCGATCGGCATCACGCCGGACGGCTCCGTGTGGACCCGCAGCCCGAGCAGACTGTACCGAAAGCCGCCCGCCGCCACGCGGTTGGTCCAGGAAAAACCGGATATAGCATCCAGCATCTTCTGGGGTGCACTCACCACAGGCCAGGACGGATCGGTGATGGTCCCGACCGATAAGGGGTTAGCCATCCGCCGCGCGGGCAAGTGGAGCGTAATCGACGAGCAGCGGGGGTTGCGCACCGCGATGACCAGCGCTGTGTTGGAAGATCGCGAGGGATCTCTGTGGATTGCGCTGATCGGAGGCGGCGTAGCGCGCTGGCTGGGTTACGGCGAATGGGAGGCCTGGACGAAGGCGCAAGGCCTGCCGTCCGACCTGATCTGGAGCATACGGCGCGACAGGAAAGGCGCGCTCTGGGTGGGGACCTCGCTGGGCCTGGCACGGCTGGATGGGCGGGGGCCACCACGGGCCTGGACCAGGAAAGACGGCCTGGGGGGCGACAATGTGCGATGGCTGGGCGAGACTTCCGACGGCGCCATGTGGGCGGTCCTGAAGCCTGGCGGCGTGGCGCGCATCGATTCGGCGACCGGCGGGATTCGTCTGTTCGGCCAGGCGGAAGGGCTCTGCGGGACGGCGCACCGCGGTCTCGTCGACCACCTGGACAGGCTGTGGGTCGCCACATCCTGCGGAGTCTTTCGCAACGACCGGCCGTCGGCTTCCGGTCGTTTCGAGCGCATAAATCAACCGGCGTCGCTGGGACACGTGGCATGGGCCCTGGCGGAGGACAAACAGGGGACCACGTGGATCACCAATCCCGACGGGCTGTGGAGGCTGAGCGACGGCCGGTGGCGCCAGTACCGGAAGGCGGACGGGCTCCTCAGCGACGATCCGTACATCACGGTCGTCGCTCCCGACGGCGCTCTGTGGCTGCACCATCGCTACGATGCCGGAATCGAAAGAGTGGAGTTCTCGGGAGAGCGCATCGTTCGCTCGACGCCAGTCCTGCCCGCGGACTTCTTGTCGGTCGAGGTCACCGACTTTCACGGCTTTGACGCATTCGGGCAACTCTGGCGGGGCAGCGCCAACGGAGTCTCCGTCCTGGCCGGTGGCTCCTGGCGGCACTTGAGCACGGAGGACGGGTTGATCTGGAACGACATGGATGGGGAAGCCTTTTGGGCCGATCCGGACGGCAGTGTCTGGATCGGTACCAGCGGCGGGTTGGCGCACTATCGGCCGCCTGGCGGTGTCTCGCCACCGGCGCCGGTTGCCGATCCGCTGATTACCGGGCTGGAGATTGGACAAAAGTCACGGGTGGTCAGGGCCGAGTTCTCCACGCTCAGCTTCAAAAACGAGCAACTGGTGCGCTTCGCGTACCGCTTGGACGGGGAGCACTGGACCGACACTGCGGAACGGGTCATCTCCTTTGCCGAACTTGCCGCAGGCTGGCATCGGCTGGAGATCCGGTCGCGGGTTCGCGAGGGCCCGGCCGCCGCCAAAGTGGCTGTGGCGGAGTTCCAGGTCGAGCCGCGGTGGTGGGAAACCTGGTGGCTGCGCACGGCCGCTGTGCTGCTTGCCGCCGTCATGGTGTGGGGCGTCATTCTGTGGAGGAACCGGTTGCTGCGGGGCAGGAACCGCCAGCTGGAACACGCCGTGCGCCAACGGACGGCCGAACTGGAGGCGGAACGAACCAAGGTAATGGAAGAGAAGAGGCGCGCGGACGCGGCGAGCGAGGCCAAAGGCCTTTTTCTGGCGACCATGAGCCATGAGATCCGGACGCCCATGAATGGCGTGATCGGCATGGCTGCGCTGCTGTTGGACACGGCCCTGACGCCGGAACAGCGGGAGTGCGCGGCGACCATCCAGGATTCCGGGGAACTGCTGGTCACGATCATCAACGACATTCTGGATTTCTCCAAGATCGAAGCCGGGCGGTTGGATCTGGAACGGGTGGATTTCTCGCTGGAATCGGCAATCCGGGGCGCCGAGCGGCTGACCCGGCCGGTGATCGAGCGCAAGGGCCTGTATCTGCATGTGGAACTTGACGAGGAGCTGCCGCGTTGGCTGGCCGGAGATCCGACGCGGCTGCGGCAAATACTGCTGAACCTACTGTCGAACGCAGCCAAGTTCACTGAGCGTGGAGGCGTCCGGATGCGAGTGTCAAGCGGCCCGGCAGCGGAGGGGCGGGTGGCTCTGCGTTTCGCGGTAACGGATACCGGCATCGGTCTGACCGCGGAGGCGAAGGCGCGGCTGTTCGTGAAGTTCACCCAAGCCGACAGTTCGACCACCCGCAAGTACGGCGGCACTGGGTTAGGGCTGGCGATATGCCGGCAGCTCGTGGAGTTGATGGGCGGCGCCATCGGCGTCGAGAGCGAACCCGGCGTGGGCAGCACGTTCCAGTTTATGGTGGAGATGCCGGTCGGGCAGGAACCGGAAACCCCAACCCAGGAAACGGCATCCGCAGGACCGCAGCCGGACGCCCGCCGGAAGATGGGAGTGGTGCTGCTGGCCGAGGATAACCGCGTCAACCAGAGGGTGATGGTGCGATTGCTCGGCAGCCTTGGTTATGAAGTCGAGATCGCCGAGACCGGCCTGGCCGCAGTCGAGATGTCGGAACGGCGGACCTACGATCTGATTCTGATGGACTGCCGGATGCCCGTAATGGACGGCTACGAGGCGACGCGGATCATTCGCAGGCGCGAGGATGGCGCGGCGCGCACTCCGGTGATCGCGCTGACCGCGAACGCGCTGGCTGAGGACCGGCGCAAGTGCATCGAAGCGGGCATGGACGACTATTTGACGAAGCCGATCCACCGTGCTGACGTGGCCGAGGCGCTGGACCGCTGGCTGGCGGTGAAGAAGGGGCCGGGTGATCGCGATTAGTCCTCTCTCCAACCGTCGGCGATTTCGGTCAAGGACCTGTCGGGATCGAGTTCCACCCCAGACTGGGGTCAAAAAAGACGCAACTCGGAAGGTTGCCATTCGCATAATCAAAGGAACGCGTCCGGGTGTACACTAAACAGGACCTGAAAATCCAAAATGAAACTTCGGTGCATCCAAGCTACCCTCCCGGCCTGCATGGTTGTTAGTGTCCAATCCTGCGTCCTGCTCGCACAGGCCACGCCGGGCCCGGCGATCGCACGGGCAAGGAAACCCAGCGGCGTGGAATGACGCCGGCGGCAACCGCGCGCTTCATGGAAGGCCGGCGGCTCTGTTCCGGCTTCCGCGCATGCTCGTTTATTCGCAAAGAGCGGGTGGCAAAGAACGCTGGCGTTACAAGGAAACGCAGGGCCGTAGCCAGTGTTTTTTCCGTAGCGCCGGCGGTCTTTGCCGCGGTGTTTTTTGTGCGGGCGAGGGCTTCGATCCTAAGTTATCTAGCGCGTCGAAGCTCCGCTATACTGGCGAAAGGACGAGGAGGTCCGAATGACACGCCGATTCATGCCCATGACTGCCCTCCTGGTGTTCCTGACCGTTTCGGCCGCCGCACAACCGGCGGCCTCGCCAGTGCTCCAGGCCATGAAAGCCGAGCTCGACCGATCGATGGAAAAGCTCAAGACGCAGCCGGTTCCGCCCTATTTTCTAGGTTACGAGATCATCGAAACACACGGCTTCAACGTTGCCGCGGAATTCGGCAAGATCGTGGGCAGCGGTGAAAGCCGCCACCGCCAACTGGATATCGATCTGCGCGTGGGCGATTACAATCTCGATAACACGCGCGAGATTCGAGGCGGCTATCCGCAGATGGGGTTCGAGACGTACCAGTCCGTCGCGATACCAATTGACAACGATCCCGACGCGATCCGCGCAGTGCTCTGGCACAGTACCGACGACCGATACAAGCGAGCGGTCGAGCAACTCACCAAGGTCAAGACCAACGTCCAGGTGAAGGTCGCGCAGGAGGACCAATCCGCGGATTTTTCGCGCGAAGAACCCCAGCGCTACACTGAGCCGCTCGTCGATATCCAGGTGGACCGCCACGCGTGGGAAGAAAAGCTGCGCAGGTACACGGCGGCCTTCGCCAGGTACACCGACATTTATCAGGCAACCGCCTTCCTGCAAGCGTCCGCCGAATCGCGGTGGTATGTGAACAGCGAAGGAACCGTCATCGAGACTTCGCAGCCGGCATTCCACCTGTTCGTGACCGCCGGCACCAAGGCCGATGACGGAATGGAGTTGCCGTTGTATGAATCGTATTTCGGATTCACCGAAAAAGATCTTCCCGACGATGCGACGGTGCTCAAAGACGTGGATAAGATGATTAACAATCTGGAAGCGCTGCGCGTAGCGCCAATGGCCGATCCCTACACGGGACCGGCGATTCTGTCGGGCCGGGCCGCGGGCGTGTTCTTCCACGAGATTTTCGGTCACCGCGTGGAAGGCCAGCGCCAGAAGAATGCCGACGACGCCCAGACTTTCAAAAAGAAAATCAACGAACTGGTGCTATCCAAGGATTTCTCGGTTTACTTCGATCCGACCGAGCGCCGGAGAGCCAACACCGACCTGGCCGGCTACTACCTCTATGACAACCAGGGCGTGAAAGCACGACGCGTGGGAGTGGTCGAAAACGGCATCCTCAAGACTTTTCTCATGTCGCGCACGCCGATCGAGGGGGTTCCGCAATCGAACGGCCACGGCCGCGGCCAGCCCGGATTGAAGCCGGTCGCGCGGCAATCGAACCTGATTGTCGAAGTCGCGCCGTCCGCAGTTCACCCCGATCTCAAGAAGCTGCTCATCGCCGAAATCGAGAAACAGAATCTGCCGTACGGTCTGTACTTCGACGACATACAGGGCGGCTTCACCTTCACCGGCCGCACGATTCCCAACGCATTCAACGTGATGCCCCTGATGGTGTACCGGATCTATCGCGACGGACACGAGGAGTTAGTGCGCGGTGTGGACCTGATCGGCACGCCGCTCACCACGTTCAGCAAGATCGTCGCCGCGGACAACAAGGTCGCCGTGTTCAACGGAATCTGCGGGGCCGAATCGGGCGCAGTTCCCGTGTCGGCGTCCTCGCCCGGCATTTTCGTTTCGCAGATCGAATCGCAGAAGAAGAGCAAATCGCAGGACCGCATTCCGGTTCTGCCCGCGCCGTTTGAGGGAGGCAAGTAAGTATGCGAATCGCAATGTTGCTTTGTTTGATTGGCGCCGCTATTCCCGCGCGGGCGCAGGACGACGCCCTCATGCGAGCCATGCGCGACGAAATGGCCCGCTCGATGAAAGAACTGCAGATTCCGAACCTCGAAAAACCGTATTTCATCGCTTATCGCGCAATCGAACGGGAGAATACCAGTGTCGCCGCCAGTTTCGGCGCGTTAAACCACAGCAATACGGGCCGTTCCCGCATGTTCAGTGCGGAGGTTCGCGTCGGCGATTACAAGTTCGACAACACCAACTTCTTTTCGATCTCCTTCGATACTGGCGCCGGGTTCCGGAGCGCCTTTAATGGAAATGCCGAGCTTCCTCTGGACGACGATTACAAAGAGCTGCGGCGGCAGATCTGGCTCGCCACCGACTCGGCTTATAAGAAAGCGGTCGAGGATTTCGCCAAGAAACGCGCTGCGCTTCAAAACAAGTCTCACGAAGACGATATTCCGGATTTCAGCCACGAGACTCCGGTGACCACCGTCGACAACGCGCCGCCGGTTCGGGTTGACCGCGCCCGGTGGGAGGTGATGGTGCGCAAACTTTCGGCCCTGTTCCGCCAGGCGCCGGAAGTGTTCACATCTACCGTAACACTGGATGCGGCGAACACCTCTACGCGCTATCTCAACAGCGAGGGATTCTCGTACACACGAAACCATTCGGCGATTACATTCGACGCTACCGCCGCCACGCAGGCTGCCGACGGAGGTCCGATCGACGACTTCATCTGGCTGTACGCCCGATCGCTCTCCGAACTCCCCAGCGAGCAGGAGCTGTCCGCGCGCGTGGTGGCGCTGGGCCGGGAAGTCTCGGAACTTCGCTCCGCGCAACGGATTGAGAATTACAACGGACCGGTGCTGTTCGAAGACGATGCGGCCGCCCAGGCATTCCGCCTGGCCTTCGTGCCGGACCTGGTAGGGACGCGCCGCGTCATCTCCGATATACCGAATTTCCAGAACCAGAGCAACCAGGCGGAAAGTCCATTCCTCGACAAGATCGGCGCCCGCGTGCTTCCCGTGTTCCTGAGCGTCACCGACAATCCGACGCTGGCCGAATTCAATCAAACGCGAATGGCCGGTTTTACGAAGGTGGATGAAGACGGGCTGCCCACGCGCGAGACGCGGTTGATCGAAAAGGGAATTCTCAAGACCCTGCTGACCTCGCGCGATCGGGTGCGCGGAATCGAGCAGAGCACCGGCAGCCGTCACGCCGGACAGGCCGCGCCCACCAACATCATCGTGACCCCTGAAAACGGCCTCTTCGCGGCGGATCTCCGCGCCAAGCTGATGGAGTTGGTGAAGGAGCGCAACCTGCCCTACGGCATCCTGGTGCGGCGCCTGCGAACTCTCCCGGCGCCGCTTCTGATCTGCAAGGTGTTTCCCGACGGCCACGAAGAAGCTATCCGCGGCGTCCAGTTCGTGGGCTTGAATGCAGCGGCGTTCAAGGACATCGTCGCCGCGTCGAAGGACCAGCACATGCTGACCGTCCGGTATAACCGGCCACGCGAGGCGATCCCGACGTTTTCGTTCGGCGAGGAGGGATCTACGCCGGTGAGTTTAGCCGTGCCGTCACTGCTGTTTGAGGACCTCACGATTCGCAGGGCGCGCGGCGAAACTCCCAATCCTCCGGTCGCCAAGCACCCGTTTTTCGATAAGTAATCGCGGGCCGGGTCTCGCGAGTTACAAAGTTGACGGCAGCATCGTGATTGAGTATTTTGGGATAAGGAGGCCCACAATGCGCTATTTCAGCTATTGGTTCGCGCTCCTGCTGATCCTTTCGCCGGGGCGCATGCACGCACAGACGCCTGCCGCCACAATCGCAATCCTCGAAGGCGACGTGGTCAACTCCGCGACTGGGGCGCCGATCGCTGGGGCGCGCGTCAAGGTCGATACGCAGCAGGCCGAGCCACTCTACAGCAAGAGCGATGCTTCGGGCCATTTTCTGTTCAATAACCTGCCGCCGAACTTTTATCGCGTGAGCGTGGAGGCTCCAGGCTTCGTGAAGCCCACATCCACCAGCGTGGACCTGGCGGTTCATCGCGCGAAGACGACTGGTTCTGCGGGGCGGATTTCCGGTAATGCAAACTGCTGCGTTCCCGCGACAGTCACCGGAACCGCCGACGCCGACGGCAACCTGCACGCCAGAATCTCCATCCCGATGGTCGCTTACGCCGTGATCACGGGGAAAGTGACCGACCCCAATGGCGTTCCGATCGAGGGTTGCCCGGTGGAGACTCTCATGAAGCGGCCGGATCAGACGAGACGGATGGCGAGCAACTGGAGACCTGGCCGCCCGCTCCCGGATGGCAAGAATGAAATCGTGTCGATGGCCACGCTAAACACCAACGATAAGGGCGAGTTTCGCGCCGGACGCCTGGAACCGGGGACCTGGTACGTGGTCGCCAACAAGTCAGGTCTTCCGGGCGTCTGGGAGAGCGGCTACCGGATCACTTATTATCCGCGCGCGCTGGATCTCGAGTCCGCCAAACCGCTCGAGCTGGCGGCGGGTGAACAGGCGCGAGCCAATATCCAGATCGCGCGCCAGAACGGCATCCACGTTGCCGGCCGTCTGATCAAACCGGCGGGTGAAGAATCTTCCGCGGGATCGCTTCTCTATACCAATATCGTGCTGGTGCCGGACCAGAATTATCTCACCAACGCGAACGGTCCGTTCACAACCGGCAGGGCGGACTACGAATTCACTGATGTGCTTCCGGGCAAGTACACGCTAATGGCCCTCACACGCGATGCAACGAGCGACCCGTTTGGCGGCAACCAGAAGCCCCTCTTTGGACTGGTGCAACCGTTCGAAGCCGGCGACCGCGACATGAGCGGCGTCGATCTCGTGCTGCAACCGCTGCGCGACCTGGCCGGCGTCGCGACTTTTCCCGAGGGTTGCACGCCGTTCCCGGTGCGGATCGACGCATATTCCCGTAGCCCAATCGCGGTGGGACAAGCGGAGGCCGTCAGCGGAGCCGATGGCAAGTTCGTGTTGCACGGCCTGGTTCCAGGCAAGTTCACGGTTTCGGTTTCCAATTCCTCCGGTCCCGGCCAACCGGTGCGCGCGGCGTCGATGCGGCTGGGGGACCGCGACGTTCAGAAGGACGGCTTCGAAGCGCCGGTCTCGGGCGACGAACCGCTGCGCATCGATATCCCCTGCGGCAACTCGGGGAGGCAACGATGAGATACTGTTTTCTACTTTTGATTTTTTCGGGCGTGGTGGCCGGCCAGACGGTGGATGGCGACGTGGTGAATGCTGCCACGGGCGCGCCCATCGTGGGAGCGCACGTCTTCACCAACGTCGGAACGGCCGGACAACCGCCGATCGTGACGACGGATGCGGCGGGACACTTCCGGCTGCCGGTTCCGGCGCTCACCCAATTCTCCGTGCAGGTGGTCCAGGCCGGCTTTTTGCGCGAGGCCGTCCAATACAAACGAGGCCAGGCGGCCGCGCTGCGGACCGCGCTGACACCGGAGGCCGTTATTTCGGGGAGGATCGAGGACGAGGATGGGTATCCGGTGGAACACGCGCAAGTCGCGGCAGTGCGCTATCGCATCGTAAACGGCGAACGAAAACTGTGGGCGCTGGCGTGGGCCCAAACCGACGATCTCGGACAGTATCGCCTGATCAACTTGGTGGCCGGCCGCTACTGGGTCCGCGCCAGCTCTGGAGACGCGGGCAACTGGGATCGGCGGTACGTGGCCGAGTACTTTCCCGGGACACTCCAGCCGGACGACACCAACCGGGTAGAGATCGAGGCCGGCCAGGAACACGGCGGAGTCGATATCCGCCTGACTAAGTATGAGGGAGTGACGGTCTCCGGCCGCGTCGAAATGCCCGCCGGCGCGGCGGCTTCACCGCGAATGTTCAACGTGCGTGTGCAGACGGAACTGGCTGGCTTGCCGGATATCTTCTTTGGTTTGGCGCAGCGCGACGGCAGTTTCATTATTCGGCACGTGCCGCCGGGAGATTATATTCTGCGGACAACTTCCGGCAATTACCCGCCCAAGGCCGGAGACCTTCTGGGGGAACAGAAGTTGCAGGTTGCCGAAGCCGATGTGACCAGTATCGTTCTCGCCACGCACGAGGTCCAGGCGGTGGATCTGGCGGGCACCGTGGTCACCGACAGCGGCGGCAATCCACCGCCGATGCGTATCGGGCTTCGCGCTATGAGCGGTCCCGGCGTTTCTGTGCGCTCGAACGAGGATGGCTCGTTTGTTCTGAAAGACCTGCTGCCGGGCCACTACGACATGCAGGTAATGCAGGATCTGAGAGTAGTGAACGGCACGGTCGAGCCCAGTTCCATCCACGGTTTTCCGGTTTCGGCGCGGCTCGGAGAGAAGGAGGTATTGCAGAACGGATTCGATGTGGATGGTCCGCCCGCCGGTTCTCTGCGGATCACCCTCAGCACCCGCTTGATCCCGATCAGCGGAAAGCTCCTGGATGCTTCCGGCAGCCCCGCTTCCGAAGCTCTGCTGGGGCTGATATCCAAGGGGCAGGCCGTTGATCAGGGCGTGGCAATCGCCGATGCCGACGGGAGCTTTCACTTCGCGGTGTGGCAGCCCGGCGACTATCGCATCATCCCGCTCAGATATTCTGGCGATGTTGGCGACGCCGAGTACCTGGAAAAGCACGAGAACGATTTTCCGCCCTTCAAAGCGGTCGACGGGACGAATCCTCCGCTGATGTTACGGTTGCCCGCGCAGCAGGCCAGGTGACTGACAGGCGCGTCTTATGACTCCTATTGAATCGACAAGGTCTCTATCACGCCGAGGAAGGGCCCAAAGGCGCCGAAGTCCACCTGGCCGCCGGCGACCAGAGGCGGCGTAAGAGTTTGCCCCCCTAACTCAGCCGTTATGATCCCTCCGTTGGTCTGAACGGCTTCCACCGTGAGTTGGCCGGTGCCGGTCGCGGACCCGCTCACCACTGCAGGCAGGTAGGCGAGGGCAGCCGCTGGAACCGAGAACGTGCCCGCGCTCGCCGCAACGGCACACGTGACTGTGACGGTGTGCGTGGTTGTGGTGCTGAGAACGCCACCCTGGACGACAATGATGACCTCGTCGAACCCGGTGCCGGACCAGGTGAGCGTCAGCGGCTGCGCGCGATCGATTGCGGTGATCGAGGCGAAATTGGTCGCCGAGAAGCTGGTGGGCAGAGTTGAAGAGACGCTGAATGGACCGACGTCAGCGCCACCGTTGCCAGTCAGTGTGTAGGTGCCAGCCACCAGCGCGCCCGCGGCCGGCGTGAGACTGTAGATTGGTCCGTTGGACAGGGCGATCTTGCCCAAGGCCGCGGTCGCGGGCAGATTCGGACCGCTGACCGGAAGGCTCGCGCCGGCGTCGAGAAACGAGTCGGGCGAGGAGGGATCCTTTCCGCCGGCTGGGTACGTTTCGTCCAGCACGATGCAGGCGCCGAATTTTGGTCCGGAGAAGGGAAGGGTCCATTCGGCAGCGGTGTAGCGTGCGAACTGGCCGCCCATTAATTCATAAACCGTACCGTTGTCAGTGAGCGTGCCGAAGGAAAATCCGGCGAACACGATGTCTCCCCCGGCGTCCATCTTGGCGAGAACGGATTGGCTGAAGCCGGGAGCCGAGCACGAGGTTTGTCCGGCGGCTGCAATGGGGATCGTCACTGCGTTGCTCAAGACTCCGCCCGCGCTGACTTGCGCAAACGCGAAGCAATCCGGTGTGATGTTCGCAGGCAACGTGAAATTGATCTGCCAGAGACCGGGATAGCCGGAGGAAGCGCCCGCGTACAGCGGTGTAATTTGCGTCCCGGCCACGTTCACCATGAAATTGCCGGTCGCGGTCTGGTCGCCGGAGGTGCCGCCGGTGTCATTCAGCGGATCGGCGCCGCCGCCAGTGCCCCAGAACACCAGCGTGTCTCCCGGGTGAGCGGGCCCGAGCGTCCAGTTGTACGCGCCGGACAAAGTGCCGCTGGTAAATCGAGTGAGGCTGATGCCGCCGTTGACGTTGCCGTCGGTAGCCTGCGCCGTGCCGGTGCCGTCGCTGTTGGCGGTTGCGATCCCGAAACTGCGCGGCACCACGGTCACGTTCTGGGGCGCGCTGACGAGGGTGTTATAAGTCACCTCCACCGCATAGGTTCCCGGGGTGATCGAAGAAGGAAGAATGCCGGCGACCTGTCCGGCCAGCGCGTAATACATTTTCGCGTTGACGGCCGAGCCGCCGCCCACCGGCGTGAAGGCAATAGACGTGCCTCCGAGAGTGGTCGGGTAGTTAGGCGGCGAAGCGATGGCAATAGATGCCGGACCCATGCCGCTGCCGAATATCACGAATACGGTGTCTGGCGCCAGTTGGGTCTGATACCCGCTCGCGTTGACGATGCCACCGCTGTTAATCGCGGGCGCGGCCGCGCCCGTCACGGTGAGCGTGACGGCGAACGACAGGGGCGGGTTGCCCGAGCCGCCCGGAGTGAGCGTGATGCTGCCACGGTAAATCCCGGCCGCCACGCCAGACGGGTTGATCGAGACGCTGATCGAGGCCGGCGTTGTGCCACTGGTTGGGCTGACGGAGAGCCAATTGCCGCCCGAGGTGGTGGACGCCGCGGCGGTAAAGCTTAATGCCGCGCCCAGACTCGTCACGCTGACGGATTGGCTAGCGGGGGTCGCTGCGCCAGTTGTGTATGGAAACGACAGAGTGGTTGGACTGGCGGCCAGAGCCGCGCCCGAAGTGATCTTGCGGACGGAGTTGGCGGCCGTCGTGAAATAGAGATTGCCGGCGGCGTCCAGCACCACGCCGTGCGGGTTTGATATATAGGCGCCGGCGGCCGGGATGCCATCGACGATAGGAGCGGAAACAGGGCCTAGGAACCTGGCGACGGTGCTGATGATTCCAGCCGCGTTAACCTCGCGGATCCGTTGGTTCTGATTGTCGGTGAAGAAGAGGTTGTCGTACGAATCGACAGCCAGGCCAAGCGGTCCGAAGATCTCAGCCGCGGTGGCGGGGCCGCCGTCGCCGGAGAATCCAGGTGTCTTGGTAGCCAAGCCGGCGATGGTGCTGATGATTCCGCTGGTGTCCACTCTGCGGATGCGGTCGTCTTCCGCGATATAAAGATTACCGGCGCTGTCAACGGTACCGCGTGAGGCGTCTCTACCGCCGTGGCAGTGGCCTGCACACCATCGACGGCGGTTAGGGTGGCGTTTCCGTTCCCAGCCACGGTGCTGATGATTCCGGCGGTGTTCACTTTCCGCACGCGATAATTGAACTCGTCGGCAATATAAAGATTGCCCGCGCTGTCGAAGCAAATGCCAGCGGGGTACCACAGGTGAGCCTTGGTGGCAGGGCCGCCATCGCCAAGATAACCAGGGGTACCGTTGCCGGCAATCGTCGTGATGATACCGGTCGCGGCGTTGACCATGCGGATTGCGTGGTTGTAATCGTCGCTAATGTACAGATTCCCGGCAGGGTCGATTGCCAGCCCATTGTACGGCTGAACGGCGCCCAACGCGGCGCTGGTGGCCGGGCCGCCGTCTCCGCTGTAGCCGTAGGCCCCACCGGCCACCGTGCTGATGATCCCCGTCGTCATGTTCACCTTTTGGATCGAGGGGATACCGCCCATCCAGAAATACAGGTTGCCTTGCCTGTCGATGGCGAGCAGGCCGAGCGCACTGAGGCAGGTGCCGACGGCCGGACCGCCCTCACCGGTGCCGGTGCAGCCATTACCCCCGGCGACGGTGCTGATAATTCCCTGGCCGCTCAACGGCGCGGCCGCGATGGCGAGTGCCGCGAGGCAGCCGGCAAAACGGATTCTCATTGTCCCCCCTGAAACCGCGATGCCGCCCGCGTGCGAAAAAGCACCCCCAGTCAGGCGGAAGCGGAATCTACTGGATTGAATTGTGTCACAGATTACGGGCGACGCGAAGAGAAACTTCGAGGAAGGCCGCCTCGTCGCGAAATGGCCGTTTGGTACCGGTCAGTACCGCCAGCTTGTCAGGTCCGCGCCGGGCGGCGCCGTGTTGCGAATGCGTTCCATAATCTGCGGAACGTACATCTGGTTGTAGTGCAGCCGCGAGTACCAATTCGGTTTCTCCGGGTCGCCATTCCAGCAGTGCTCCGCGCGCGGTCCGTAGCGGACCTCGCCCTGATAGGGCACGCCGTGGCCGGGAGTGCCGGTCAGTTTGAGAAAGTCTTCCATCAGGTAAACTGCATCGTTCAGGAAATAGGTGTCGTCCGAGCCGACGTATAAGTGGAGCTTGCCTTGCAACTTCGGCCCGAGCGTCGTCCAATCGCGTTGCAGAATCGCATCCAGGTCATAGTGCTCGCGCCAGTATTCGGCCGTGCGATGGTCGATCGCTCCGGTTCGCTTGTCGAAGATCGGTTGCGGATAGCCATCCTCCGCGGCTGGAGAATAGACCGCCTGCCAAATGTCGAACTGCTCGCCCGACCGGCCGTGATCGCCTAGCGCGGCTTCATACGCGATGTTGTCGCGCATCGACATCAGCGTGTGACCCAGATAGTCGCGCATAGCCGGCTGCTCGACTTGTTTGTTGGCGCCCTGAATATAAAACATGTTGTCCTGGCTGTATAGGTCGACCGTCATGTAAGCGTGGAAATCGATCGGGTCCGGACAGGCAACGAACGCACCGTTATAATGCTCGGGATAGAATACCTGCACGGCGAGTGATTCCCAACCGCCGGTCGAGCCACCGTAGACGAAGCGGGCCCAGCCCTGGCCAATGCCGCGAAACTGATGCTCGATGGCCGGGATCAACTCGGTCTCGATGGCGTCTCCGTATGGCCCCAGATTGGCCGAGTTCACCGCATAGGAATCATCGTAAAAAGGATTTGCGTGTTGTAATTTCGCGATCAGCATGCGCGGGGTGCCGGGCGCAATCCACGCCTGGTAGTTCTTATACGACTCCTCCTGCTGTATCCGGTTGTAGCCCGCGAGGTGAAAGCGGTCGGAGTAATCGGGCTTTAGGTCAGGGTCCGGCGGAGTCTCGCGGAAATCGCTGAAGCCGGTCACGAAGTGGTCGTGGAAAACGATCAGTGGATAGTGCGCCTCGGTATGGGCGTCGTAACCCTCTGGCACCAGCACCACCGCCGATAGAAACACCGGCCGGCCCCAGAACTTAGTCAAGAGCTGAGACTGGATGCGGGTGTGGCGAACGTATTTGGTATCCGGCTCGGGATTGATCGGCGGCATGACCCCATCCAGCGAGATTGCGATGGGCGGCGCGCCGGGACCTATATGAACCGGCCGCGGCTTCGACAGCAGATTGCCGGGAGCGAGGTTCCAATGCTGGCCTTCGCCGCGATCCGGCGCCAGTTTCACCGTCTTGCTATCCGACCGGTGAAAGGTCTCGTAAACATTCAGCACGGCCTGAATCGTATACTCTCCGGTCGGCACGTCCTGCAGGCTGGCTCGCGGATAGCCCTGCGCGTTGTCGCCGATTGCGATGGGATCGCCGGGCTTCCATCCGTCGACCGTTACACCGAAAACCATCTGCGACTTAGCCGAATCGTCGACCTGCATACGCGGCTCTTCGCTAGGATCGTTCGAGAGCAGAAGCAGCAGACGGCCGTCCAGCGGCTTGTCGGAGCGTGACGCCGGAAAGGACACCGTGATCGTTTGAGCGGAAGCAGCGGCAGCCCACACCAATCCGGCGGCCACCAGGGAGAGCGGGAAAACGAGGGAGCGCATACTGGAGTATAGCCATTTCTTCGAGCGCTCAGCCGAGGGCCAGGAGCAGCGCGCCTAACAGGTCCAGGCGATCAAGAACGCGATCACCAGAAAGATGGTGAGGCGGCGGCTCATGACCGGTTCCACCAGTTGGGCAGATCGGCTATGGAATCGAATACCGCATCGGGCCGGATCGTTGCTTCCAGATCCGACGGATGGAACTTCCCGGTCTTCACGAGTGCGCCTTTGAGTCCTGCCGCTTGCGCGCCGCCAACATCCGTTTCGAGGTCGTCGCCGACCATGAGGATATCGCGGCCATCGAGTCCAAGTCTCTCGGCGGCGGCCAGAAAGAAGCGAGCAGCCGGCTTGCCGAACACCAGCGCGTCTCGTCCGGCCGCATGTTCCAGCGCCACCACAAACGGCGCCACGTCCAGCGACAGGCCGTCCGAAGCCAGCCAGTAGCGAGTCATGCCCAGGGCGATGAGCTCCGCCTTCGGGTTGTTATGCAACAAGCGGAAGGCGCGGTTCAGGGTTCGGTAGTCCCACAGGTCTCCGAGATCGCCCACCACGACATAGGCGGCGCCGTGCTCGGCATTGTCCGGCAGGCACGGCAAACCGGCAAACTCACGGCGCGCCGACTGGCGCACGAACAGCGCGATCTGCCCGTCCGGCGCGGTTCGTAGCCATTCCACCGCCGCGGCAGCGGGTGTGAGAATTTCCGTCTCCGCCGACCGAATGCCCAGACGCAAAAGTTTCTCGCTCAGCGCGGCGCAACACTTTGACGTTGTGTTGGTCAAAAACAGATGGGGAATTCCATGCCCCTGGACCCACTCAACCGTTTCGACGGCGCCGGCGATCGGGCGCTCGTCGTTGTAGAGCACGCCGTCCATGTCAAACAGAACGCCGCGCACGGCATGGCTTGAAGACACCTCCATTGCTTCCTGCATGTTGCAATTCTACCTATCCGCGCCGATCCAGCCAACGTCAGAGCGAGCCGGAAGACGGGCGGCTGTAGCAGCAGCTATACTGATGCGGTGCCGCAACCCCTCACCGTCGAACAAGCCGTAGCGCTGGCGCGCGACCTGGCGCGGTCGGGCGACCTGGCCAACGCCATCCAAATCTGCGTCAAGGTTCTGCGGGCGGTCCCGGACCAGCCGCAGGCGCTGCACCTGCTTGGGATGGCCGCTTTGCGGGAAGGCCGTCCGGGCGAGGCGGTCGAGTTGCTGCGCGGGGCGGTTCGGCGCGATCCCCACTTCGCGGTCGCGTGGAACGACCTGGGCAATCTGCTGACGATCGAGGGCATGCTCGCCGAAGCAATCGCCAGCTACCGCCAGGCGATCGCGGAGGCGCCCGACTTCGCCGAGGCGCATAACAATCTTGGCAATCTGTTGCAGATGACGGGCTCGCTCGAAGAGGCGGCGGCGCGCTACCGTATCGCAGTGGGCCTGCGGCCGGGCTACGCCGAGGCGTTCCGCAACCTGGCCAGCGCATTGCGCCGGCTGGGCAGGCCGGACGCGGCTGTGATAGCGCTCCGCACGGCGCTCGAGATCGATCCGGGGTTCACGGCGGCGATCCCCCAACTAGCGCACCTGTTGAAAGAGCTTTGCGATTGGACCCAGTTGGACGACCTGACGGCGAAACTGATCGAGATAGTCGAGGCGGGGTCCGCGGCGGTGAATCCGTTCGTGTTTCTCAGCCTTGACACCACACCGCACCAGCAATTGCTGTGCGCGAAACGTTGGGCGGCGGAACAATTGGGCGCCATCGGGGCGCCGCCCGCAGCGCGCGAAGCCAAGCGCCGAATCACGATCGGCTACCTGTCCGCGGATTTTCAGGAGCATGCGACCGCGCACTTGACTGCCGAACTGTTTCAGTTGCACGATCGAGGGCGGTTTCGGGTGATCGGGTATTCCTATGGGCGGGACGATGGCAGCGCGACTCGCCGCCAGTTGCGGGAGTCATTCGACGAGTTCGTGGATCTGCTCGATTGTTCGCACTCTGAATCCGCCGCCAGGATTCGGGCGGACGAGGTGGACATTCTGGTGGACCTGAAGGGTTACACGACCGATGCGCGGCCGGAGATCCTGCTTCACCGGCCGGCGCCGATTCAGGTGAGCTACCTCGGCTATCCCGGCACGATGGGGAGCGGCGCGGTGGACTATGTGTTGGTGGACCGGCACGTCGTTCCGGCGGACGAGCAGCCGTACTTCACCGAACGACTCGTGCACCTTCCGGATTGCTACCAGGTGAACGACCGCCGGCGGCCGATCGCATCGCGCATGCCAGCGCGGCCGGAGTGCGGATTGCCTGAAACGGCGTTCGTGTTCTGCTGCTTCAGCTCCGCATACAAGATCGCGGCGTCGATGTTCGATATCTGGATGCGGCTGCTCGGCGGTGTGCCGGGAAGCGTGTTGTGGTTGCTCGATCCGGACCGGGCGGCGGCCGAGAATCTGCGGCGCGAGGCCGAATCAAGCCTGGCTGGAGGAGCCGCGCGGCTGGTTTTCGCGCCGTCGCTACCGAATCCGGAGCACCTGGCCCGCTTCTCGGTCGCCGACCTGTTTCTTGACACGCTTCCTTACAACGCGCACACCCTCGCCAGCGATGCGCTCTGGGGAGGATGCCCGGTGATCGCGTGCGCGGGCCGGGCTTTCCCGGGGCGAGTGGCGGGGAGCTTGCTGCGGGCGGTAGAGCTGCCGGAACTGGTGACCCAGACGCTGCCGGACTATGAGTCGCTGGCGCTCGATCTGGCGCTCAATCCGCTGCGCTTGCGTGCGATTCGCGAAAAGCTGCAGGCCAACCGGCTTACCACGGCCCTGTTCGACAGCCACAGGTTCACCCGTCACTTGGAATCCGCCTTCGAAACTATGTGGCGCATGCACCTGACCGGGGAATCGCCGCGGCCCTTCACTGTCACTCCCATCGACTAAGCGGGTCACTCGCCCCCGCCATGCATTCTGATTTAATAGGCAGCCGTGGCCGTAGCCGAACTGCCCAGCGAGTTAGTAATCGCAACCGACACGGATGTGAGCGTGACCGTGCCGTTCTGGAAGGTGAACGGAATTTCCAGCGAGAACATGCTGCCGAACTGAGCCGACGCGGAATCCTGATACCACGTGGTGAAGATCTGGCTCAACGATACGTTGGCACTGTTGTTGGCCAGGGTGACGCCTTGCGCGGGCGTAAAAGTGATCGCCGCGGAGACCATGTCACGGGTCGTGGAGTAACCTACAACCACCAGGCTGAAACCTCCGCTGTTGGGGGCGACGGTTGCGCTGGTGATCACGGGTACGCTCTTGGCTACCTGCAGAACTTGCGTTGGCGCCGGCGTCGGCGTGATATCGGTGCCAGCCGCCGTCAGTGTCAACGTGAGTGTGATAGTGCCGGCCACCGTGCCGGTTTGCACACTGGGAGCGGTGCCGCCGAATTGCGCCTGCGTGGTGCCAGCCGGGATCTGGAAGGTAGTCGCACGGCCGCCGGTAGTGAACTGCACGCTGGGGTCGTCCGGACCGGAGTCGGGCGCGAATGTCAGGGTGACGGTGCCCTGCATGTCTATCGGATACGCGCTGCCCGCGCTCACGCCTACTACCAGTTGAGTGGCTGGCGCGGGCGAATTCGGCAGACCCGAAATCGTCACCGGAGGCACCGGCGGAAGTCCTATCGTGATGGTGAAAGACTGTGTTGCGGTAAGGGGCGGGCTGGCTTGCGTGCTGGTGACCTGCACCGTGAAAGTGGATGTCCCCGCTGCGGTTGGCGTGCCCGACAGAATTCCGCCGGCAGTCAACGTAATGTCGAGCGGCAAAGTCCCGGACACCGCCGTGAAGGTGTAAGTGCCGGTTCCATATCCGCCGGAGCCACTGAGCGTCGCCGAATAGGGAACACCCACCGTACCGCTGCCCAAGTTGCCGGTAATCGTGAGGGGAGGCGTGATTGTAATGCTGAACGCCTGGCTCGCCGTCTGCGCCCCTCCGTTGGGAATCTGGCTGGAGACCTGAACAGTGAAGGTGAAGTTACCCGCGGCGGTTGGGGTTCCGCTGACCGCACCCGCGGCGGAGAGTGTCAGACCCGGAGGCGGCGTACCGCTGGCCACGGACCATGTGTAAGTTGAAGCGCCCGCTCCTCCGCTTGCCGTGAACGTTTGGGAGAAAGCGACGCCCATCGTTCCCAAACTCCCGACCGGCGGAGTGATCACAAGCGGCGGATAGACAGTCACCGTGAAAGCCTGTGTTCCGGTGAGTGTCGGCAGCGAGACACCATTGACGGTTAGCGTACTGGTGACCTGCAGCGTAAAGGTGTACGTCCCCGCTGCGGTTGGCGTGCCTGACACCGTTCCGCCGGCAGACAACGTAATGCCGGGCGGCAGAGCCCCGGAGGGCAGCGAGAAAGCGCCGGTTCCATACCCGCCCGTGACGCCGAGCGTCACCGCATAGGCGCCCCCCACCGAACCATCGCCCAAGTTACCGGTAATGCTCGGCGGAGGAACTGCGGCGATCACAACCGTGAACGCCTGGCCTACCAATAGCGACCCGACGCTAGGGACTTGGCTGGTGACCGAAACGTTGAAAGTGAAGCTTCCAGCAGCCGTCGGCACCCCGCTGAGCACGCCTGCGGCAGAGAGCGTCAGACCCGGAGGCAGCGAATTGCCTGCCGCCCATGTGTAAGTCGAGGCGCCCGCGCCTCCGGTGGCCGTGAACGTTTGGGAGTAGGGAACACCCACCGTCCCCGAACTCGTGGCCGGCGGCGTGATTACGAGACTCGGATAGATCACTACCGTGAAAGACTGTGTTGCGGTGAGTTGCGGGACGTTGGCGACAGCGCTGGTCAGCGTGCTGGTGACCTGCACCGTGAAGGTGGACGTCGCCGCTGCGGTTGGCGTGCCAGACAGAGTTCCGCCGGCAGACAACGTAAGGCCGGACGGCAAAGCCCCGGTGGTCAGCGAGAATGTGTAAGTGCCGGCTCCATATCCGCCGGAGGCGCCCAGCGTGGCCGTATAGAGAGCGCCTACCACGCCGCCGCTCAAGCTGCCGGTAACGGCGAGGGGAGGAGCTGCCGC